>Ga0265338_10005959_pt1 | contig 15683 bp, 11 predicted proteins | sample 42126metaG_FD_193579 | JGI IMG/M metagenome (GOLD analysis project Ga0265338, IMG submission 193579) | Rhizosphere microbial communities from Carex aquatilis grown in University of Washington, Seatle, WA, United States - 4-21-26 metaG | ecosystem: Host-associated > Plants > Roots > Rhizosphere... | reverse complement strand
TTTCCACTGCCGGTGGTGGCTTCCCGCAGTGGAATTCGAATGCCGCCGGATGCCGGCGCGCTCGTTCCGGCGATCCGGCCGCGCGGCCGCGCACGCAAGCCTCGATAGCCGTCAGCGCCGATGGTGCACAGTGGTTCCTGTGCAACGCGTCGCCCGATCTGCGACAGCAGATCGAGGCAGCGCCATGCCTGCATCCGCAGCAGGGCCTGCGGTCGTCACCGATCGCCGGAGTGGTGCTGACCGGCGGCGATGTGGATGCCATCGCCGGTTTGCTGACACTGCGCGAACGGCAGGCGTTCACCATCTACGGAACCTCGGCAATCCTGCAAATCCTCGACGAGAACCCGATCTTCGAGGTGCTGGCGCGCGACGTGGTGGCACGGCGCAGTGTAGAATTCGGTGTACCGACCATGCTGGCGTTGCCGGACGGCGCACCAGGCGGCCTCTCGATCGAGGTTTTTCCGGTTCCCGGCAAGGTCCCGCTGTATCTTGAGGAAGCCGCCGGCCCACCACCTATCGTCGAAGGCCAGACGACCATTGGTGTCGCGATAACCGATGGGCGCCGGAGACTATGCTTCATCCCCGGTTGCGCACAGATGAATGACGCGCTGGCGGGTCGGCTGCAAGGCACCGATCTGGTGTTCTTTGACGGCACGTTGTGGACCGATGACGAGATGCTGCGCGCCGGGCTCGGCGCCAAGACCGGCCGCCGCATGGGCCACATGAGCGTCAGCGGACCAAACGGCACCATCGCCGCATTCAAGACCATCGATGTGGCGCGCAAAATATTGCTGCACATCAACAACTCCAATCCCATTTTGCTCGATGACTCGCCGGAACACGCGGCGGTGCAGGCGGCAGGATGGGAAGTTGCTTATGACGGCATGGAGATCCAACTATGAGCGATCACCCGCTTTCGCCCGATCAACTGGAAGCCGCGCTGCGCCAGATCGGCGCCGAGCGTTATCATTCACAGCATCCGTTCCACAAACTGATGTACCAGGGACAGCTGAACCGAGGCCAGCTCCAGGCCTGGGCGCTGAACCGGTACTATTACCAATGCCGCATTCCGGTGAAGGACGCGACACTGATCGCGCGCTTGCCCACACCGGAGCTCCGCCGCGTCTGGCGGCGGCGCCTGCACGACCACGACGGCGACGCGCCGAACACCGGCGGGATCGCGCGATGGCTGAAACTGACCGACGGGCTGGGCCTCGATCGCGACTACGTCATCTCCACCGCGGGCCTGCTGCCGATCACGCGGTTCGCCGTCGATGCCTATGTCGACATCGTTCGCGAGAAGTCGATCCTGGAAGGGATCGGATCGTGCCTCACCGAGTTGTTCTCTCCGACGATCATTGCCGAACGGGTCGGCGGCATGCTGGCGAACTATGATTTCATCACCGCGGACACGCTCGGCTACTTCACGCCGCGACTGGACCAGGCGCCACAAGACGCCGAATTCGCTCTCGCCTACGTCAAGGAACATGCCCGCACACCGGCGGAGCAAGCGGCGGTGTTGGCGGTGCTGAAAACCAAGTGCGACATTCTATGGGCCATGCTCGACGCCCTGCACCTGGCCTATGTTGATCCAGTGATGATTCCGCCCGGCGCGTTCGTCCCTGGCTCGGTCTGAATGTCGTGAGGATCTGCGATATCTGACACGGATGGCTGCGACTCAGGCTGGCAGTTCGAGATTGAGCTTGCCGGTGGGCAGGTAAACCGTAGCCAACGCTGCAATCAGGCAAAGCCGCTTTCTGCAAACCTGCGCTTGCTTCGATCATTGAAAAGCCACCGGCTGATCCGGCAACTCAGCGATTTACCGTCACTTGGCGGCGCGCAGCTTCCTTGATCTGGCGGATCAGCCGGCCGTACGACCGATGATCGAGGCAGCAACGTCACAAGCGGAGATCAAGGTGCCAGATCCCCCCGGTGCCGCTGCCGCAAGCCACTGGACATCCCAAACGACCCGGCGCAGAACCGCGCTGAACGCGCCCGATCGAGGCGTCGGCTCAACCAATGATCGAGGGGACCGCCCATTCCCACATCCAGGCATTGTTCCGGTATCGGGGCATCATTTCGCCCCATTTCGGAGGCGTGGTCGAACGGGCAATGCCGCCGGTGACCCGCCGTCGGATCGGCTGAGGGACGCTACCGGTGATGGGCAACGCGACGCCTCCAGCGCAACGCGATGACAACGCGGGCGGCAGGCTGCTGGAGATCGACCAGGTCTCGGTCAGCTTCGGCGGTATACGCGCGCTCGACGGCGTCTCCTGCTTCGTCGACCGCGGCGAGATCTGCGGACTGATCGGGCCGAACGGCGCCGGCAAGACCACCTTGTTCAATTGCATCACCAGGCTCTATTCGGCCTCGAGCGGACGCATCCTGCTGCGCGGCGAACCCATCGACCGGCTGGCGCCGCGGCAGATCATCTCCCGCGGCATCGCGCGGACGTTCCAGAATCTCGGCATCTACGCCAGGATGACCGTGCTCGAGAACGTGCTGGTCGGAGCGCATCATCGCTATGCGCGAAGCCTGCTGCGTACCCTCGTCCAACCCTGGCGGGCGGACGCCGAGGAGCGCGGCATGGTGGAGAACTGCCGTTCCATCCTGGCCGAACTCGGCCTTGCTCGGGTTGCGGAGGAGCGGGCCGGCGATCTTCCCTTCGGCAGCCTGAAGCGCCTCGAGATTGCCCGTGCGCTTGCCTCTCGGCCGACGCTGCTGCTGCTGGACGAACCGGCGTCCGGCCTGACCCATGGCGAAGCGCTCGAATTTGGTGCGCTGATCACGCGGCTCCGCGCGGCCTTCGATCTCACCATCCTGCTCGTCGAGCATAACATGGGTCTGGTCATGGATCTGTGCGACCGGCTGATTGTCCTGCATCTTGGCCGCAAGCTCGCGGAAGGGCCCGGCGCCGCCATGCAGGCCGACCCCGCGGTAATCGCCGCGTATCTCGGCGAGGCGCAGTGAGGGCGACCAATGAAGGCCATCAGTGAAGGCGACCCAGTGAAGCCGACCAGTGCGGGCGGCCCAGTGAACGCGGCCAGCGAATGCGATCAATGCAGGCGGCCCGGTGAACGCGATCAGTGAATGCGATCAGTGAAGACGACGCAGTGAAAGCAGCGTCACCGTGAACACGCTCGAGGTGCAGGCGCTGGAGGCGGGCTATGGCGCCATCCGTGTGTTGCGGGGCATCGACTTCGTGGTTCCCGACGGCGCGGTCGTAGCCCTGCTCGGCGCCAACGGGGCTGGCAAGACGACGACGCTCCGCGCGCTCTCCGGCACGATCCGCGGGCGCGGCCGGATCACGCTGGACGGCGAGGACATGAGCGCCCTCGGTCCGGCCGAACGCGTGCGGCGCGGCATCGCGCATGTGCCGCAGGGTCGCGGCACCTTTGTCGATTTCACCATCGAGGAGAACCTCACCCTCGGCGCCTATGCGATCCGCTCCGGCCAGCAGATCAAAAGCGATATCGACTACTGGTTCTCCGTCTTCCCGCGCCTGCTGGAGCGGCGTCATCAGCGCGCCGGAAGCCTGAGCGGCGGCGAGCAGCAGATGCTGGCGATCGCGCGCGCGCTGATGACACGGCCGCGGCTGCTGCTGTGCGACGAGCTTTCCCAGGGCCTCGCGCCGGTCATCACCAAATCACTGTTCGCCCTGCTGGCAAAATTGAACGCCGAGCGGCACATGGCGATCCTTCTGGTCGAGCAAAACGCCGCCCTCGCGCTGCGGATCGCCGAGCAAGCCTATGTCCTGGAGCATGGCGAGATCGCGGTGCGAGGTAGCGCCGCCGCGCTCGCCCAGGATGCCAGCATCCAACGCGCCTATCTCGGCCGCTAGAGCATGTTCACCCTGACTGAAAACGGCAGCCATCACGTGTCATTGCGAGGAGCGCAGCGACGAAGCAATCCCCTGCCTCACGAGGTTTCTTCGGGTCGTCAGGCAGGGGATTGCTTCGTCGCTGCGTTCCTTGCAATGACAATGGCTTCGACGTCTCTAGTCACGATGGAAATGCACTGATGCAGCTCCTGGTGCAACAGATCGTCGAGGGGCTCGCCGCCGGCGCGATCTATGCGTCGCTCGCCCTCGCTCTCGTGCTGGTGCATCGCGCGACGCGCATCGTCAATTTCGCACAGGGCGAGATGGGTTTGCTCTGCGCCTATCTCGCCTGGCAGCTTATCGCCTGGGGCGTGCCGCTGATTCTCGCCCTGCTGCTCGCGGCCGTGTTCAGCTTCGCGCTCGGCGTGGTGGTATTCAAATGCTGCATCAGGCCCGTGCTCGCAGCTTCCGCGGAAACCATCGTCGTGATCTGCACCGGTCTGTTCCTCGGCTTCGAGGCGCTGTGCCTGCTGATCTGGGGGCCGGACACCCAGGCATTCCCGGAAGTCCTGCCGCGCTTCGTGTGGACGATCCAAGGCGTGCGGCTGACCTCGAGCAATGTCGGGATGCTGATCGTGCTCTCGGTTCTCGCCGCCGGCCTCGCGACATGGTTCAAATTCACCCGTGTCGGGCTCGGCATGCGAGCCGCCGCGGCGGAGCGCGACAACAGCCTGCTGGTCGGCATCGACGTGCCCGCGATGCTGGCGATGGGCTGGGGCATCGCCGGTGTTTTCGGTTTCGTCGCCGCGGTTCTCGTGGCACCCCACCTGCTGCTCAGCCCGACCATGATGCTCTCCGTAATCATCTACGCCCTTGCCGCCGCAACGCTTGGCGGATGGGACAGCGCGCCCGGCGCAATCGTCGGTGGGCTTATCGTCGGCGTCGCTGAAAGCCTAGGTGCCAGCTTCATTCCCTTCATCGGGGCGGAGCTCAAGCTGGTGGTTCCGTTCGCCCTGATCACGCTCGCCCTGCTGATCCGGCCACAGGGCATTTTCGGCGTAGCGACGCGAGCGCGAGTATGATCGCCGCGGGTAAGCTCGCTGCTCTGGGCCGGCGCGAATTGGGACTCGCCAGTCTCCTGCTCTGGATTCTCTGCGCGATCCTCATTCCGCTGATCCTGCCCGGGTTCCTGGTCTACCAGATCAGCGTCGCCCTCACCTATGCCATCGCGATACTGGGGCTCAATCTGTTGCTCGGCTGCAATGGCCAGATCTCGATGGCACAGGGCGTGTTTTTCGCCGTCGGAGGTTATGCCAGCGCCATTTTGGTCACGCACACTTCGATCCCCGCCCTGGCGACGCTGCCGATCGATGCCGTGATCACCGGCGTGCTCGGATTTCTCGTCGGCATCCCCGCGCTGCGGCTGCAAGGATTGCAGCTTGCCATCACCACGCTCGGCCTCGCCGCCATCGTCCCTCCGCTGGCGCTGAAGCTCGACTGGATCACCCACGGGGCGAGCGGGATTTCGCTCGACAAGCCGGACCCGCCCCGCTGGTTTCCGGGCAACCAGGACATCTGGATCTATGTACTCTGCGTGCTGGGCGCCACGATCTGTGTGGTGGTGATGCATCGGTTGCTGCGCGGCGATGCCGGGCGTTCGTTCAGGGCGGTTCGCGACAATGCGCTGATCGCGGCGGCGCACGGCATCGACCTCACCAAAGTCAGGCTTGCGGCCTTCGTTACCAGCGCGTGCTTCGCGGGTTTCGGCGGCGGACTGTTCGCGCTGGCTAACGGCTACGTCAGCCCGGAATCATTCCAGGTGACGCTGTCGCTCAATTTCCTCGTCGGTGCCGTGGTCGGCGGCATCACGAGTATCCAAGGCGCCTTCATCGGCGCGCTGTTCGTCGTCTTCGTCCCCGACTGGGCGGGCGAGGTCAGCCCAGCCCTGGCGGCGCTCATCTACGCGGTCTGTCTGGTCGGACTTATGCTGGTCGCGCGCGACGGCGTCGTCGGCATCGTGCGATCGCTGCTGGCGCGCCTCACCCGGACGACGATCCGCGAACGCGCGAGGGCGCTGCCTGCGAACCCCAACGAGCTATAATCAGAAATTCCAGGAGGAAACACCGAATGCGCCAGATCGATCGCCGCACCTGCCTTCCGCTTCTCGCCGCCGGCTGCCTGATGCTGGGCGCGCCGGCTGGGTTCGCAGAGTCGGCGCCCGGCATCACCGACACGTCGATCACACTCGGCACGTCGGCATCGATCTCGGGCCCAGCGGCGGCGGTCGGCATGGTCACCGCCGGCATCGAACTCAAGTTCAGCGCCGTCAACGCGGATGGCGGCGTCAAGATGGGGGACGGCAAGACCCGCAAGATCGACTTCGTCATCGCCGATGATGCTGGCGAACCGCCACGCACCGTCGCCAACACGCGCCGCCTCGCGGAGCAAAGCGGCGTCTTCGCTTTTGTCGGCGTCCCCGGCACGGCGCAGAACCAGGCGGTCAGGCAATACATCAACCAGCGGCAGATCCCGAGCATCTTCGTCTATGCGTCGGTCTACGAATTCGGCGACGAGGCACGGAATCCCTGGATCATCGGCAGCATGCCGTCATTCACCACGGAGGCCGCGATCTACGCCGAATACCTCAAGCAGGTCCGGCCGGAGGCGAAGGTCGCCGCGCTCTACATCAACACCGATTTCGGTGCGAACTTCATGGCCGGCTTCAACGCCGGCATCGCCGGATCGAAGATCACCGTCGTGGGGACGCAGGCCTGCGGCGCCGCCGATCCGACCGTCGACACGCAGATGACAAACCTGAAGGCCTCCGGTGCCGACACACTGCTCATCGCGACGGCGCCGAAACAAGGAACCCAGGCGATCCGTTTCGCCGGGGAAAGTGGGTGGAAGCCGCTGACCATGATCACTTTCGCGGCGTCGTCCAAGGTGAGCCTGGCGCCGGCCGGGGTGCAGAACATGCAGGGGATTATCACCGGCCAGTTCATCAAGCCGATCGAATCGCCCACCTATGCGCAGGACTCCGGAGTGAAGGCCTACGAGGCCGATTACGATCGGTTCAAGCCGCGATTCCAAAAGGGCGACGCTCTGGGCCAGATGGGCTACACGATCGGCGAGGCGGCGATCTACGTGCTGCAAGCGATGAAGCAGCCGACGCGTCAGGCGATGATGGACGCGGCGCGCAACATGGATGGCGTCACGGCGAGCCTGCTGCTGCCGGGGATCAAGATGACGACAAAAGCCGGCGTCGACGGGTTCCCCATCGAATCGATGCAGCTCTTCCAGTTCAGCGGCGACAATTACCAGCCGATCGGCCCGGTGATGTCCTATGAGGGCCGGACGCCGAAGATCGAGTTGAAATAGCTGCCCAGCCCGCCGGGTCCATCGAACGAGGAGAATTGTCCGTGGCACGAGTTCCCTATCCGGTGCGTGACGATCTGCCAGAAGCGCAGCGGCCGATCTACGACCGCATGCAACGTGAGCGCGGCGTCCCAACCGGAAACATCTTTCTGGCGCTGGCCAACGTTCCGCACTTGCTCGATCCGATCATGACCATGGCTGGGGCGCTGCGAAACGACACCATCATCGACCGGCGGTATCGCGAGATTGCCGTGTTGATGGTCGGGCTGATCGGCAAGTCGGCCTATGAGTTCGATCATCACTGGAACGCGGCGTTGCAGGCGGGGGTGCGCCGGGAACAACTCGAAGCGCTGGCGGATTTCGAGACCTCGGCGGAATTCGACGACCAGGAGCGCGCCGTGCTCCGTTTCGCCGCGGAGATCACCCGGACGGGTGAGGTGGCAGACGCCACCTGGACCAATCTGCGCCGGTATTTCGATGTCCGGCAAAGCATGGAGATCCAGTTGACCGTCGCCTGGTACAATTGCGTCATTCGCATCCTGCTGCCCCTGCAAATCGAGCACGAGGACTGGTTCGTGCGGAAGTAGGATCATGCGAACGCGGCCGCTTCCCGGAACTGTCGAGCCGAGCAATCAGCGGCGTCGCGGTCGTTCCGATGATCGATACTTTACGCCACGCCGCTCGGCTAATATGTATTCGTGCGGCAAGAGGAGGCCTGACGTGATCAACCTGAGCGGTATCGGCCATGTTCTGTTGCGGGTCACCGACGAGGAAGCCTCAAAGCGGTTCTACCGCGACGTGTTGGGGTTTCGCATCGCGGAGCAAGACCCAGAGCACGGCGGCGTGTTCATGACGCTGGGCGACGGCTTTCATACCATCGACGTTATGCAGCATCCCACGCCACAGGATGCGCCGAGGCCGCAGCGCGGACAACTTGGGCTCGGCCACATCGCGTTCAAGGTTGCCAGCTATGCGGCGTTGCGCGAAGCCTACGCCCACCTGCTTAAGAACGGCGTCGACATCCAGCGTGCCGCCGACCATGTCTGCCAGCGCAGCATTTATTTCGCCGATCCCGACGGCAATGGCCTGGAGATCTATTATGAGATGCCGCGGGCGCTGGACCTGTTTCCGAACGGCCGTGGCGACGAGGACGAAGTGCTGCCGCTGAGCAGTGCCGACGATCCGCTTCCGCAATGGATTGTCGAGGAGTGGCCTGGTCCCGCCGCGATGGCGAAGGTCGAGCGGCTGCGCCGCCAGGCGGCGCCCTCGACGGCCGGCTGAGCTTCCCGGCCAAACGAGTTGAGCGCCGCGAGCAGCGCTTTGGCCGTCGTCGCGCGGAGGACCGCTTGCCGCGCAACCTCATCGCCCGGACGAGGATGGGCGAAGGGCCGATATCAACCCAGAGCAGCGGAGCCACCGATCCGCCGTGGAACGGTCGCTTTGGATCGCGATCATCACCTGGGCATCCGCAATGGGCACGCAGGCGACGCCCAACAATCAACGAATCGATCGGTTGCATGCGGACCCGTTCCTCCGTCATGCTGGCGGAGGCCGGCATCGACGACTGTGCCGCAGGCACCAAGGCAAGTCATGGATGGCGGACCTTCGCCCGCCATGACGGGTTGGGCGATGCCCGTGTGCTGGCTGGTGCGGCAATTGTTGGGCGTCGCCTTAGCCGTGTATGACGGCGCGGCCGCGATCGTGCGGCAGTGTCCCGGATGCACGCTGTCACCTGATAGGACATCACGGGATGTCACAGCCTCAAAACACTGATCCTCTGTTGCAGGTTGCTCGTGATCTGGCGCCTGAGATCATTGCTGCTCGTGATGAGATCGAGCGAGGCCGCCGTTTGCCGGCATCGCTGGCGGACAGGCTTCGCGCGGAAGGGCTGTTCCAATTGTGGTTGCCACGCGCGCTTGGCGGGCCGGAACTGCATCCCGCAGAATTCCTGTCCATCGTTGAGGCTCTCGCGACGGCTGACGGGGCTGTCGGATGGTGCGCGACAAATGCCGGCGTCTTCAGCTTGCTTGCTGGCGGCTTGCCAGAACGGTCAGCGCAGGAGATTTTCGGTAACCGCGGCGTCGTAGCCGGATCGGTGAATCCCACTGGGAAAGCAGATGCGATTGCAGGCGGATTTCGAGTCTCCGGACGCTGGGGCTACGCCAGCGGAATCGACCATGCTGACTGGATCCTCGCCAACTGCATCATCCATGAAGATGGGAAGCCGCGACGTGCCGCGTCAGGCGCTCCCGATATGCGGTTCACGTTCTTGCCTCGTGCTGCTGTCGAGGTTTTGGACACCTGGCATGTCAGCGGATTGCTGGGTACCGGCAGCCACGACTTTGAGGTCGCTGACGTGCTGGTGCCGGAGGAGTTTGCAATTCCGGCCTTTGCCGCCGTGCCGCGGTTACCCGGGACGCTCTATCGGATGCCGCCCATAAGTCTGTTCTGCGTCGCACTGGCATCGGTCGTCCTCGGTATTGCGCGCGCTGCCGTGAACGCACTGGTGACGCTGGCCGCTGCCAAGACACCGATGGGGTCCCCGGTGACCTTGCGCGACAAGCCGATCGCACAGCTTCAAATGGCCCGTGCGGAGGCGCTCGTGCGGGCCGCGCGCGCCCACCTGATTGAGGCAATCAACACGCAATGGAACGAGATTGCGGCTGGAACTCCGCCAGCGTTGCAGACGAGGGCGTCAATCCGCCTTGCGACCTCGTTCTGTGCCGAGGCATGCTCTGGCGCCGTTGACCTGGTTCATGCCACCGCGGGGGGTAGCGCGATCCAGGAAACTCTGCCGATTGCCCGCTGTTTTCGCGACATTCACGCGGCGACACAACATATCGGCCTGAATGCGGGAGGTTTTGAGCTGGCCGGTCGTGTCCTGTTCGGCCTCGATCCCGGCACTCCGAGATTCTGAATGACGCGGTATCCGTCCGTTGCGTGGCCGGACCAGGATGACGCTGAAGACCACGTGGCCTTCGACGGGAATTCAATATCGACCGGGCACCCTCGGCAACTAATCCACTACCGGTTTCAGGTTGCGTTCGCGGGCCCCCGGAACGAAAATGCATAAGCGCTCGAACGAGCATGACGCGCAGGAGAAAATGCCAGATGGACACGCCGCAGATCAGTGCCAGCACGCAATACAAGCTGCCTCAGCCGAACCTGAACCCGCCGTTCAACATCACGCGGGCGAGCCATATGGTCTTCACCGCACGCGATCTCGCCGCCAGCCGGGATTTCTACACGGAGGTCGTCGGACTCGTCGTGAGTGACGAGACCCCCGACACGATCTGGCTGCGCGGCCTCGAGGAGCGCTGCCATCACAGCCTCACCCTCAAGCGCACCACCGGGCGGCCGGAGTGTGAGCATATCGGCATGCGGGTGTTCACCGAGGAGGATCTCGACAAGGCAAAATCCTGGCTCGATGGCCAAGGTCTCGATGCACGCTGGGTCGAGGTGCCATACCAGGGCCGCACACTGCAATTCAATGATCCGATGGGGACGCCGATCGAGCTGTGCGCGACGATGCCAGGCAAGCCGCGTCTGCACACCAAGATCCATCTGCATCGGGGCGCCGCCGCGATGCGCATGGACCACTATCAGGTGCTGGTGCCGGATGTGATGGCCGCGTCGAAGTTCTATATGGATCTAGGCTTCAGGATCTCCGACTATATCGGTGTTGAATCGACGGACATCGTCGTCGGTGCGTTCCTGCATCGCAAGAACAACCCGTGGGATATCGTGTTCCTGACCCGCTCCGGCCCGCGCTACCATCACGCCGGCTACGTGGTCGAGAGCACGAACGCGATCATCCGTGCCTGCGATGTCGCTGGCAATCTCGGCTTTGCGGATCTGATCGAACACGGTCCCGGACGGCACGGCCACACCCATTCGTATTACTGCTACATGCGCGATCCCGACGGCCACCGGACCGAGTTGCTGCTTCCCGGCATCCAGGTCATCGACATCGACGACGAACCGGACCTGTTCCTGGCATCGCCGGAATCCACGACCAATCTCTGGGGCTTGCCGCCGCCGAAGAGCTGGGTGGAGGAGGCGACGAACTTCGCCGGCGTCACGCTGCGTCGCCTGGCCCACGAAGGCGGCCCGAAGACGGCGGAGGAATATCTCGCCAGCCGGCTCCCGGCCCGCGTCGTCGCCGCGCTGGACACCGTCGGATTCTAAGCGAGTGCGGCACTGCTTGTGTCATTGCCGGGGAAAGCCGGTTACCCACGACTTTGCAGCCCAGAACAAGGAAAGTCGTGGGTAGCAGGCCTTCGCATCATCGAGAGGCGTCCATGCCGGACGTGGGACACTTCTGAGTCTAGTACCGAAGGTTGTCGGTTAAACGGCTTCCCCGGCCGCATGACCACTCGCGGTGGCGAACAGCATTTCCTGAGGGGCGCGGGCGTCTCCGATGGCGATAACTGCGATTCCCGCCGAGCGCAACGGCGCGGCCAGTGCGTCGTTCGGGGCGCGCGGCGTGGCATAGGTCAGCAACGCGACGTCCTCGATGACGCGCACATCTCCGCTATAGACATTGACAACATCGAGCCGTCCTTCGGCGCAGTCATCGCTCCAACGTGGTTCCGACAGTGTGACCACTTCGACATGTTGCTCTGCCATCCGGCGCAAGATGCCTTGCCGCGTGACCAACTGCACGTCGGTCGCAATCGTGTCACGTGGCGTGACGATCACCACCCGGTCGAAGCGCGATCGAAGTATCTCGGCCGCGGCATAGGTCGCTTCGGTATGGTCGGCATCGAACAGCACCGCAGCCCCGGGCTGTCGGTGTGGATGACGCAACACCTCCGATAATGCCGTGCGCAGATCGGGTACCCAGCCTTCCGCATGTATGTCGGACGGCAGCCAATCGGGTGGGATCATTGTCGAACCGGTTGCCAGGATCACCACATCCGGACGCAGCGCAACGATTTCCGCCGCCGTCACCTGCCGGCCCAGCACAATGCGAGCGCCGGCTCGTTGCGCCGCCACTGTTTGGTAGTCGTAGATCGAAGACACCGTTTCGCCACCTGGCAACTTCTCGCGCAGCCACGCCTTGCCGCCGATCACGTCAGATGCACCGAACACCGTGACATCGTGCCCACGCGCCGCCGCCACCCAGGCAGCTTCCATCCCGGCGATGCCGGCGCCGATGATGATCACGCGCTTCGGCGTGTCAGTGCGCAACGGCCAAAAATCAACTTCGTTGGGGCGGCTGACGCGAGGATTGTTCACACAGGCGATTGGCACATGCATCATGACTATCGCCCCCCAACAGGTATTGCAGGACAGGCAGTAGCGGATGTCCCAGGTGCGTCCCTGCGCCGCCTTGCGCGGCCAGGCGGGATCGGCAACCAACGGCCGGCCAAGTCCGATCAACGACGCCTCTCCACGCGCGAGAATCCCATCCGCCTCGGCAGGATCGGTGATGCGGCCCAGCGCCATCAGCGGCACGCCGTTCAGCCGATGCCGCAATTCCTTGATGAAATGCATGTACGGCATTGGCGGCCCGAACCGGTCAGGCGTGTGCATCTCCAGCGACCGCGCATGGGCGCCGCCGGCAAAGCAGACGTAATCGACGTTGCGCGGCCGGGTTAGCAGGTCGCCGATGATGCCGGCCTCGTGCGGCCCGATTCCGCCTTGCACCCCGTCGTCGCCGGGCAACTTCAGGCCGATGATGAAATCCAATCCGCAAGCCGCTCGCAGGCTGGTCACCAGGTCGGTGACGAATCGAGTGCGGCCTTCCCAATCGCCACCGTACTCGTCATCTCGCCGATTGGACCATGGGGAAAGGAATTGATGGAACAGGTGGCCATGCCCCGCGGAGATCTCCACTCCGGAAAAGCCGCACGTCTTCAAATGCGCTGCCGATTCCGAAATCTGCTCGATCAGCTCACGAATATCCTGCGGTGTCAGCATACGCGGCACCGTCCAGGACAGGTCATCGGGCAGTGCGGAGGCGCCGATCGCTTCAGGGTTGCGCCCAGGGTAATGCCGGCCACGCCCGGCATCCTGAATCTGTCCGAGCAATCGGCAATCCTTGCCTTCGACGGCCTCGGCAAATCGCTTGAGAGCGTCGGCATCGTCGCCCCGCCACACCTGCACTCGCGGCAGACCCGCCTGATGGCGCATCATTCCAAGCGGCTCTGTCACCGTCATGGCTGTCCCACCGGCGGCACGGTTGGCGTGGTATTGGATCAGCGCCTCGGTGACGCGGCCCGCCGGCGTGGTGAGCAAGGTCGTCATCGACGCGTGCGCGATCCGGTTGCGCAAGCGCTTGCCGGCCAGCGCGAACGGGGTGAAGAGGGCGGCGAAGTCGGTGGTTTCACGCATCACGCAGTCTCCGAGATGGGCGCGATAGTGTCGCGCCACGTCTCTCGCGCCTAGTGGACTGATCCTGACGATTCGAGCCTGCGGCTTATCCCGTCATTGCAAGCGAAGCGAAGCAATCCCCGCCGAGAGATCGCACCAATTCATGCGGGAGATTGCTTCGCTGCGCTCGCAATGACAGGTCGATGCCGGGATCGAAGAGAGTCAGAACGCTAGCGTGCCGATGCGGGCGCCATCAGAACCGCATGGGGTCCTCTCAGTTCGAACCGAAATGATATTGCAGAACCATGAAAACCTGCTGTGTCTGACTGCGGATCAGCACGTTGGGGTCAGCCGGTATGTTGATGACTGCGCTGGCAGCCGGCAGGGCCAGACTGCTCGTGACCGTCCCCAGATCGACATTCGGCGTCACGGACGCGACCTTGACGCCGTTGGCCGCGTAGAGCACCAGGCTGTCCACCGTCAACTTCCTGGCGCCTTGCACCATGTAAGGGAAGTAGGATTTCTCCAGCGTCATCTGGAAAGCGCCGGTGCCGTTGATGAACGCCGACCACTCCGTCGGGAAGTCGTATCTGAGACAGAACATCAGCGTTTGGCCGGATTGTCCGGCCGTATCGAGCATATGCGCGAGTTCCTTGGTCGCCTGCGAGCCCAGCGGGTCGCCAGCCTCGCGAGCAGTGTAGTGGATGTGCAGGATGACATCCGAGATCGTGCTGTAGTCGAATACGCGGATCTGGTTGGGCAGTGCGAGGTTCCACGTGCCGACTGCACCGGCACCCTCGAATGGCAGGAAGCGGTCGTCGCGCAGGTTCGTCTCGAACATGCCGCTGTCGTTGGTGCCGCTGCTGGTAACGATGATATCCGTCGAGCCGAAGTAATCGGCAAAGCGAATGTCGTCCTGGCCGTTGCGGGCGTAGGCGCCATTGGCCAGCAGTGGTGAGACGCGCAGCGTGCTCGATTGCAGGGTCAGGGTGCAATTGACCCCGGTATAGGGTCCGACTACCGACGGAATGGAAAGTGCCACCGTCTTGATCCGGCGCATGTAATGGCCGGGGCAATCGCGGTCGTACAGCCATTCCGGAATTGTCACGCTACAGGTTCCGGTGATGCGCAGGGTGAGCAAGGCCATCGGATCGAGCTGGCGCAGTGAGACGTGACGGACGATTTCCAGCTCGCGCTTGTTGTTGTCGTGATAAGCCATTTCGAGGCGCTTGATGTCGAGGTAAAGCGCCTCGCCGGACAGCAAACCCTGATGCCCCGCGTCCCAATAGTTGAATTGGATGAATTGGGTCTGATCCAGCTCGGGACGCATCAGCTCCTGCTTCATGGTTTGCTCCGCGCGGCGCGCGATGTCGCAGGCGAAGCGATAGTATTGATAGTAGAGGCCGGAGATTTCGCTCTGCATCCAGCCATAGAAGACGGCACTGGTAAATCTGCTTTGCAAGAACGCTTGAACGTCCTGCGCCTGTTGCACCTGCGTCTTGACCGTCTGGTAGTCATGATACGCAACCTGCTCTGCGATCAGCGAGCCGATGATCTGCCGCCCGATCGTCATCAGTTCGCGAGCCGCGAGATTGGCCTGGAACATCCAGTCATCGGCGCGGCGTTGATAGCCGGCGGTCCGTGCGGCGATGCCGGCCTGATCCCGGTCGTAGGCGGCCTTCATCTGCATGACCTCGGCGCCGATGCGCACCGCTTCGGCAATCAGCGTGCCGGCGAACACCTCGCTGTGCGCACCGAGTCCCCAGTAATGCAGATCGACATTGATACTCGGTATCACATTCAACACGCCGGCTGTGGCGTTGAGGACCGACGCTGCAAGGCCCGTGTCACGGGCGGAGGGAAGATATTTGTTCAGCTCGGCGTCTTCATTCGCATTCAGATAGAGTTGTCCGGTGCCAGTCGCGCCCGAGCTTTCGGACGGCGACGACCCCTGGGCCAATTTCAGCTTGGTGTAGCCCTGCAACGCCACCGCCTTGTCGTACTCGCCGACCAAAGCGGCGTAGGTGTCAGCGAAGTTTGCTTCGGTGAGTTCGCGCCGGTCCGGATTGAAAGTCGGCGGAACCGCCGTGGAATCCGGCGCCAAGCCGAGCAGACGCAGGTAGAATGTGTAGCGTTCCAGGGCACTGGCGCGGGTCTTCAGCAGGCCGTT
>Ga0265338_10005958_pt1 | contig 15684 bp, 14 predicted proteins | sample 42126metaG_FD_193579 | JGI IMG/M metagenome (GOLD analysis project Ga0265338, IMG submission 193579) | Rhizosphere microbial communities from Carex aquatilis grown in University of Washington, Seatle, WA, United States - 4-21-26 metaG | ecosystem: Host-associated > Plants > Roots > Rhizosphere... | reverse complement strand
GGCCCCTCAGTTCCCTTTTTCGATCAGCTTCTGCGCGCCTTCCGCTGTGGCCATGCGAATGATGATGCGCTCGATGTAGCCGTTGCCATTGAATGAGTCAGCGGGGATGGGACCGATGAAGCGCACCACTCCGGCGCGGTCGACGACGATGGCAGTGGGAAAGTCGTTGGGCGCAAACATTGCGGCCGTGTCTGCTGAAACAACGAGCGTATTGGTGCCTTCCAGTTCCTTGGCGCTGGTTTCCGCGGCCGGATCATCCGCACCCTGCGACGCATCAGCGTACATAAGTCCCCACGCATGGATCGGGATTTGGGCGTTGAGCGTCGCAAACTCGGTGACGGTCTTCATCATGGCGCGGCACTGCGCGCACCACTCGGGAAACAGGACGAGAACAGTTGCTTCGCCAAAGTCGGGTCCGTTGATTGGCGGGGCGGAGGCTGACATTTGTTTGAGCGCCGGAGTGTTTGGCGCATGTGTCGCGCCAGCCGGTTGCGGAACCTTGGCAGCCCCGGTATCGAGCGAGCGCTGGATGTCGATCTGGGGCAGGCGCCAGCCGAGCAGGTTGTACTCAGCGCGCACGCGCGAGATCTGAAGCCAGTCAGCGCCCGAAATCTGGGCCCTCGATATTTGCGTATTTGTCCCGATGGCGTCTTCGAGATCTGAAACTGTGGCTCCGGAACTTTTATTGTCGCCGGCATAGCGCTCAAAGAGCGCCAGCTCCATTCCCGACTCAAAAATCGCGCCGACGCCCATGACTGCTTCACTGTGCTCGGCCTTGAGCGGGGTGCCCTGCTTGAGCGCGTCGACGATTGCCGGATGCTCCAACTGGGCCAGCATCAGCGCTGCGGGATTGCCTGACTGCTCGAGATAGTCTTTGAGCGAACGGATGGAGTAAGCCACTTCAGCGTCATAGGTAAGGCTGCGCAGCATGGTGCGCGCGGTGGCCACGGCCGCATCGATGTCGTGTATGTGCACCATGGCGCTGACGCTGATGGCAAAGGCCTGGGCACGGTGTGTATTGTCGAGCGCGGCAATGTAATCCTGGGCGACGGTGTTTGCCTGGTTCCAATCCTGCCCGAGGGCGCACAGACGCGCGAGGTCGTAGAGGTCGTCGCCCTTATAGTCCTCAGGTTTGGCCGAATTGCAGGCTTCGCGCGCCATCTTTACGCCCACACTTAGGGCTTGCAGTTCAGAGTCAGACCAGTTGCCGATTTCGCCGCGAACCTCGTCGAGGGGGCGCATGGCCTGCTTGTAGATTTCGCCTGGCGTAAGGGCAACCGGAGCGGGCTGGGGAGGACCGGGCGACCGCGTGGTCTGAACGATGGGGACTGCTGGTGACTTTATGTCTGGCGGTGTAGAGGTGGTTGCGACCGGGGACTGGGCGAAAACGGGGCCGGTAACGACTGAGCCTGCGACAACGGCCAGGCAGGCGATGCTTTTGTGGCGCAGGAAGAGCCGTAGAGACATAGCACCTCATTCCTCGTTCTGAAGAACTATATGTACCTTTTGACGTTGCTAAGTTTGACTGGCTGAAGGGTACAGGGTTACCCAATTGCTGCCACGTGGGAAGGACAGCTCAAGCATTTAGACACCGTGGGAGGTGGGATTGTTCCGGGAGGGGTTTGAGCCAGGATGGGTGTGTCTGGTTGCTGGCTTCCCCGGTCCCTCCGCCGCGAGCGTACTAGTCACCCGGGGGCAGCCGGCAACCTGCGGTGGTCGATTCCACCCTTTTCGGTTGCCACGGCGACCGAAAAGGATTGGGAAACCGTTTGGTTCATAAATAAGGGGAAGCCGGGTTAGGGTGTTAAACGGACACTGATCCGGCTGACCCCACCTGGCGCCCCGCCGACACGGCTGGATGCTTTAGGCTCTGGCTGACATGCGCGAGCAAGTCACGGGGATGCACGGGTTTGCTTAGCAGCGTGAAGTGATGTCCATCGTCGCGGGCCGAGGCGAGCAGGTCAGCGGTGGAGGCCTGACCGGAGAACAAGACTACTTTGCAGTCGGGGTAGATTCGGCGCATGGTGATGGCCAGTTCGATACCGCTCATGCCGGGCAACACCACGTCGGTAATCAGCATCTCAGGTGGTGCCACTAATGCTGTTTCAAGAGCCTCGTAACCATCGTACACAGCCATGGATGCGTAGCCGCTGCGTGAAAGGATTTCAGCCAGAGTGTCTGCAATTGCCGACTCATCGTCTACAACCAGCACAACTGGGCGGTATGCCGTCTTATCAGCCGGCGGAGCCTGGTCGATTGGCACTACGGGGGAAGAACGCCTATCGTTCATTGAGAGTTCACCTCTGAACGGAAGTTAGCAGGGTTCTGGAAATACGGGGAGAATCTTTCACACTACGGCGTATATTTCCCAATGACGCGAGAACTGGACAGAATTGGAGCGATTCAAGCCGTGGAAAAGCGGACCTGAAGGGGGCGAAATCGTCAACTTTTCGGTTGCATCCTTTGACTGAGAATAATATCCTTCTAGCTGAACGTTAGGTTTACGTTAATTTAGCCATACGTTTAGCATTTAACGAATGCATGTAACCGACTCATCGGTTTGAAGATACGATACGTGCGGGGGTCAACTTATGGCTGACGAATCGAAATCCGGAACAATGAATTTCTCCTCGATTCAGCAGGAAGATGTACCAAAAGGACGCGAGGGGAAGCACAAGAAGATCATCTCGAAGCTCTTGAGCGATATCGATCAACTGTCCGACGGAAGTGCTTTGAAAGTGCCGCTGACCAGGTTGCCGGACTCGAAAGAAAACATTCGCTCGGCATTGAACCGCGCAACCCACCAGCGCGGTATTGAAGTGTCTACCTCAAGCGACGAGAACTATCTGTACATCTGGAAGACTGAAACCAAGAAGTAGCCTTGCCATTCTTGAGTGCACGCACGACTTTTTCGCGTTGCTGTTCCCTGGTTGTCACACAAAGAGTGTGTTACTTGATCGCAAGCTGCGCAGGACCGAGCAGAGAGCTCTGCCCCTACGCGGCTTTCACCAGTTCGCGATTCTTCACCACAACATGATGGCTGCAGTGGTGGCAGGTGAACTCGTGCGAGTGCTTGAGGCTTGAGATGCTGGCGCCGCACCACGGGCATTTGCCGCCAACAGAGCCTGAACCAAAAAACGGGCCTGCAAGGGGAGCAAAAAAGCCTGCAACAATCATGGGCACGCCGACAAATGCGCCCAAGCCGGTAAGGCACAGCATCACTCCGACAATAATGAGTACGGGCGCGGCGATTACGCCGAGCAGAAGCCCACTGAACGCTCCCGTAATCGGGGCATTCTCGTGGTCGTGAGCGATGGGCGGGGCGGGCTGCGTGTTCCCTGCCCCGCAATGAGGGCAAAAGCTCCACTCGGCCTCTAGATGGGTTCCGCATTTCAAACAGGATGAGTTCATACCGGGCACCTCGCCAGATTTTCTGGACTGAAGTATGGGCCCGGTGAAAGAGGGTTGCCCGTGATGCCTGTCACTAGCGGGGCGCCGGCACGAAGGTCACGCTTGGTTGATCTATGATGGTGCCTTGAATGCGCGCCTATATCCGGCGCGGACGGCGGCTTGCAACCCGCAATGAGTTGAGGAGTTGAACGAAAAAGGCGATGGACGGAATTCGGATAGATAAGTGGCTGTGGGCGGCGCGGTTTTTCAAGACTCGGGCGCTGGCATCGCGGTCGTGCGACCTGGGACGGGTCCAGTCGAATGGAATCGAGGCCAAGCCTTCTCGTGAAGTGCGGGTGGGCGACCGGCTGCACATTGTGAATGAGGGCGGAATCTTCGAGGTGAATGTGAAAGGACTGAGCGCAATGCGCGGACCCGCGGCAGTGGCCCAGGCGCTCTACGAGGAGACTACGGAGAGCCGCGAAGCGCGGCAGCGATTGGCCATACAAAAAAAGGCGCTTGACCTGATCAGTCCCTTGCCGGAGGGCCGGCCCAGCAAGCGCGACCGGAGAAGGATTATTCAGTTTCGTGGGCGTGGTTGAGGCAGAACCTCAGCGAGGAAATCGCACACATAGCGCGCGGAGGCTGCCTTTGTAACCGAGGGGGTCTTTCCAGCGCGTCCCGTGCGGGAAATCGTATTCCCCTGCGTAACCGGTATTATGTCCGCGATCATCAAGCACCCGGCTGCTGCTCCACTCACGAGCACCCGTCAGAAGCAACCCTCCGTTTGCCCTCCCAGCCAGAATCGGGATCACGTCCTTTGGGTGTGGGGCTGTAAAATCGCTGCCGTCGTAAATCCTTTCCAATTCATCGGCCGACGGAAGCCTCCAGTTAGAGTAGCCAGCCAAACGGAGATTACGGCAGTACTTCTCCGCACCTTTCCAACTCACATCTTTGCGATTGTCCCTCGCCGCCCACATGAGCCCGGTTGCGGGATCAATCCAATATCCGCATGTCCGAGTCTCCTGCGGCGAACTTTGGCTGTCGGTCGAGGATTGAGCGCTTGAAGCTATGGCGCCGTTCGATGATGGAGCCGTAGCGACTAAGGGGCGACGGATACAAAGTGCGTATTTGGTGTTGCGAAAATCCTGTAAGTCCCATGAGGGCTTTGAATAGATAAAGTCAAAGAAAGCTCCATCCCCGAAAGGATGACCGAAACGATTCTTGTCCCGGTTGCTGCTCCAGGGATCACCTCTCAGCAACAGGTTCCCCCTTACATGACGGCCAACATTGATGGAGAAAGTCTCGGCATTGCCTACTCGCACGGGAACAAGGTCGCTCTTGTCGACAAGACTTGCCAACTCATCAAGGGTTGCCAGCCTCCAGTCGGAATAGCCGGCCAGGCCGAGTTTTTTGCAATAGCTGTCTGCTTTGTGCCAAGTCATCGGCACACCGCTGTCATGCCCAGCCCACATGAGCCCGGTTGATGGATCGACCCAATAACCACGCACCCGTGTTTCCGATTCGGTTCCTTGATTAGTGGTGGGGCTTTGGGCGCTCGCGGTGATGGCGGCGAAAGACAAAAGAAGAAAGGGTAAAAGCCGGAGTTTCAACGAAACGTTAGTCGGTCTCTTCGCGTATTTCATGCCGTCGATTATGGCCGCACGCGGTCTCGCGATGGGATCAGTTTGTGACAGTTGCGAAGGTGACACAGTTGCTTGGCGCGAGTTGAAAGGCAACCGCAGATTCTTCGCTTACCACCCCCGAACTGAGGTGCGTTCGGGGCCCCTTTCGCTCAGAATGACAGAGCTCTGGGAAGGTTGGAGGTTTCCCGCCATTTCATCAATGTCCAGACACACGAAGGCCCGGCGCTTGGCCGGGCCTCAATCTACCTGATCAGGCGCTAACGGTGGAGCTGATAAGCCTCTGCACCTTCTCTTCGATGACCGACTGCGGGTTGTAGCCCAACAGTTGATCCACCGGCTTGCCATCTTTGAAGAAGATGAGCGTCGGGATCGCCTGAACCCGGTAACGCATCGGCGTGGAGGTGCTTGTGTCCACGTTCATCTTGGCAATCTTCACTTTGCCTGCATACGTGGCGGCCACGCTGTCAATGATTGGCGCGATTGCTTTACATGGGCCGCACCAGACAGCCCAGAAATCCACCAGCACCGGCACGTCGCTCTTCAGTACTTCTTCATCAAAATTTGCATCGTTGACTTCAATCACACCTAACCCAGCCATGTTCCTCCCTCGTTTCGCCTGTACGAATACCTTGCCAGTTTACAGGATTACAGGAACGAGCTGTTTATAAGATGCTCAAATCCCCAGAAAGTCGCATAACTGGGGGTGAGGAATCGGAACGGTACACGGGGTTGTGGTTTGGGCTCGGTTAAGGGATGCAGAGAAGCCGGAAGAACCCAGAAGTCGGGAGACGTGGCCGGACGGAGAAACACCGAGGCTTCTGCAATTAGAAGCGCCCGGATCCGAAAGGATCACGGGCGCTAGAGCAGCCCTCCCCCAGAACTGCCCACGCAGCGAATTTATGTGTTCATTGGATGAAAGGCAAGCAAACTTAGGTAACGTCCCGGTAATACGCCATTGGGTGATTGTCAAGAAAGATATCAGTCCGTTCCATGAAGATTACCGAAAGATAACGTCACTTTACCGGCTTTCGGGGGTCAACTTCCGCTCAAAAACCCGGCGGGATTGGACAGGTCTTTCGCGCCTTGCGAGATAAATCTTGACAAGAGCAATTCGACATCATCCGCGCCTGAGAGGGCTTTCCGGATCGCTGCTTCAGCTCCGGGAAGGCTCGTTTCATTGTCGACGATGACCAGGACAGAGGGGCCTGCACCACTGAGCGAGGCTCCAAGGATTCCGCGTTCGCCGGCCAGGGGCAGCAGCAGCGGCAGGAGGGGGCAGATGGCAGCGCGATAGGGCTGATGAACTTTGTCTTGCATGGCCAGGCGCAACAAGTCACCGCGCCCCCGGGCAAAGGCCAGGCCGAGCAGCGAGACCGACTGCAGGTTCTGCACCACGTCCTGGAGCCAGTAGCTGGCGGGGAGCACCGAGCGGGCCACGCTGGTTGGCAGCGGCTCGGCGGGAAGGGCGACGATGGCCCGCCAATCCTGAGGAGGCGGCACGTGGACGGGATAGACCCGGCGGCCTTCGCAAACGGCGGCAACAAATCCGCCCAGCCAGCAAGCGGCCACATTATCCGGGTGGCCCTCAAGCATGTAGGCCTCGTCGAGAACGCCATCGGCGCTGAGACCTAGCTGCCCAAAGTGATTGGCCAGTGCGATTGCAGCCAGCCGTCCCGCAGCCGAAGAACCGCAGCCCATCCCCAGCGGAATCTGGTTATGCATTTTGATGGCGAGCGGGACGATCTCGCGTTGATGGGCGCGCAGAAGGCGCTTGTAAGCCTCCAGAATCAGGTTATCTTCGAGCCGGGCGCAGCGATCGGCATTGCAGCCCGTGACGGCAATCGAAAACTCATCGGCAGGTTCGGCTTCAATCTCAAGATAGAAATCGAGAGCTATGGCCACGGCGTCAAAACCGGGGCCGAGATTGGCGGAAGTGGCTGGCAGGCGCAGGCTGATCCTGCCAGGTTGAGCGGTCGCGGGGCTGCTCATGCCTTTGCGCCCTTCATGGCCGACAACACCGCCTCAGGCGTGGCATCGGTGGCGATGGCATTGCGGCGCAGCGCTTCAATCTCTTTTTCGACGCCTGCTTTTTCTTCATCCTTAAGCAAGGTTCCGCGATGGAAGTCGATTGTATAGTCGGCGTCCTTGAGCGTGTGGCCAGTCAACACCAGCACCACCGTTTCGCTGGAGTGTATGAGCGCCTTGGCGCGCAGTTTTTTGAAGCCGGCAAGCGTGACTGCCGAGGCCGGCTCGCAACCCAGGCCTTCCGCGCCGAGTTCGGCCTTGGCGATGGCGATTTCGGCCTCTGTTACATCGATGCACCAACCGTTAGACTCCTGAATGACGCGCGCCGCCTTGCGCCACGAAGCCGGGTTGCCGATACGGATGGCGGTTGCGCGGGTGTGGGCCTCAACCGGCTCTATGGATGCGCCCCGGGTAAGCGCCATGCTGCGGACAAGCGGATTGGCGCCCTCGGCCTGGATAACCGAGATGCGCGGAATCCTCGCGACCAGGCCAAGTTCTTTCAGCTCCTTGAATCCCTTGCCGAGCGCGGAACTGTTGCCCAAGTTGCCGCCAGGAACGATCAGGTGATCAGGAACATTCCAGTCGAAGGCCTCGGCAATCTCAAAGGCAGGCGTCTTTTGGCCTTCGAGCCTATAAGGGTTGACTGAGTTGAGCAGGTAGATGGGCTCCCGCTTCACGATCTCATTAAGAACGCGCATGCAGCCGTCGAAGTCGGTCTTCACCTGGCATGTGAGCGCGCCGTAGTCCATTGCCTGCGAAAGCTTGCCCCAGGCTATTTTTCCATCGGGAATCAGTACGAGGCACTTGAGGCCGGCGCGCGCGGCATAGGCGGCCATTGCAGCCGAGGTGTTGCCCGTAGAAGCGCAGGCGACCCACTCGAATTTGCGTTCGCGGGCCACGCTCATGGCCGCGGTCATGCCGGTGTCTTTAAACGAGCCGGTGGGATTCATGCCCTGGTGCTTGGCAAAGAGCTGATCCACTCCCAGAGCCTTGGCGGCGCGGGGCAAATGGTAAAGCGGCGTGTTGCCTTCGCGCAGGGTTACTGCGTCGCCAAAACTGTCAAGAATAGGCAGCAGCTCGCGGAAGCGCCAGACGCCCGACTGATCGAGCGCCTCAGAAGAGCAGCGGCGCTCGCGCCACAGCCACTTGAGGGCTCCAGGATTGGGACGGTCGGGGCCTTTTTTCTGAATCCAGCCCGGATAATCGACTTCAAACAGGTCTCCGCAGAGAGCGCAGCGAAAATCAGGCTGAGCCTCAGCTCCCGCGATGCGAGCCCCGCATCCAAAACAGCGCAATTGGTGTAGATTGTCGTTCATAACCTTTAGATTTAGCCTACCAGTGTGCGGAGACTTTTGGGTGCGGCCGTGGTGAGGCCATGCGATGTTGAAGCGATTCTTCCCTGCCCTGTTGATGTTGCTCGTCGCAATCGCTGCTCATGCGCAGACGACGCTGCGCATTGCCGCAGCGGCCGATCTCACGCCGGTTCTACCGCCGATCCTGGCCGAGTTTGAGCACGCAACAGGCATTCATGCGGAGGCGACCTTCCAGGCCTCGGCCATGCTAACGACTCAGATTCAGAACGCGGCGCCGTTTGATGTGTTTCTCTCGGCAGACCTGGGATACCCAAAGAAGCTGATCGATGCCGGACTGGCCGATGCTGCGGGATCAAAGGACTCGTCGGCACCGATCACGTACGCCAAGGGCACGCTAGTGCTTTGGGCGCGCAAAGACTCGAAGCTGCCGGCGCCCTCGCTCGATTTGCTGCATTCGCCTTATTTAAAGCGGCTGGCGGTTGCGAATCCCGATCGCGCACCATACGGCAAGGCTGCAGTGGCTGCACTCAGCAGTTTGAAGCTCTACGACTCGCTCAAGCCACGTATTGTGACGGCGGAGAATATTGCGCAGACGGCCCAGTTTGCAGAGTCAGGGAATGCGGATGCGGGCCTGATTTCGCTTACCTCGGCGATGACGCCGCAACTCTCCTCGAGCGGCGTGTACTGGGTGATTCCGCGCGATCTTTACCCGCCCATCGAGCAGGGTGCGGTGATTGTGACCGCGACGGCACATCGCGATGCCGCGCACCGGTTTCTTGATTTCCTGCGTTCAGCGCCGGTGCAGGCTGAGCTTGAAAAGAGCGGGCTGACGCCGGCGAAATAGCGACAATCTATTGATCCGGTTTCTCCAGTGACGAGAGTCACCGGGTGGAGTGACAGCTACAACTTGACAATATATCTGGAAGATGTATCTTTTAGATATGTCAACTCTCAACTCCACCTCATACGCGCTCCTGGGCCTGCTCTCGGTTGCGCCCAACCTTTCTGGATACGACATGCGCAAGGGCATCCAGAACAGCATTGGCTACTTTTGGGGCGAGAGCTACGGGCAGATTTATCCGGCGCTGAAGCGGCTGAGCGCGGAGGGCATGATTGCGCCGTCGAAGGCTGGTCCGCTCTCGAAGTCCGGATCGACCTCGAAGTCCACAACAAATGGACGCGAGCGCCAGACCTACATTTTGACCGATCGAGGACGCGCGGTGCTGCGACAGTGGCTGGCGCTGCCCTTTCACAACGATCCACCGCGCAATGAGTTCCTGCTGAAGCTTTTCTTCAGCCGCGAAGCGGGGCCCGCGGTGGCTGCAGCGCACGTGCGCGATGTGAACGAACGCAACCGGCGCATGCTTGATTTGCTTACGCAAATTGAAGCCTCGGTTCCTGCAGAGCAGTCTGTAAACCCGCACCTTCCCTACTGGATGCTGACATTGAGCCTGGGTAAGGCGCTGACCCTGGCGGCGCTCGAGTGGGGCGAGAAGGCGCTGGCTGCGCTTTCGGCCTGGGAAGAATCTGCCGCGTCGGTTTCGAATCCTCCTGCTGCGCGGGCGCCAGCTGTCGTGGTGCGCACTCAAACGCCGGCCAGGCGCACTCAAACGAGTAAACCGCGCGCCAGAAAAACAACCGTCACTTCCCGTAAACAAGTCCGCGGCAAACGCGGCGCCACGATGTCAGAAAGAAAGGTTGCACAATGAGCACCACTTCAAGTTCCCTCCGCCGCAAGCAAATGGTCGCGTGGGTAGTTGTCTCGATCTTCGTTCTGGGTAACTTCTACAACCCCGTAGGAATATGGACGGGCACGGTGATGGGCGCGTGGCTTGCGGGGACGCAGCGGGTTTGGCGCGGATTCGTGCTGATGATGGGGTTGGCGGTGCTGTTCGGCTTGCCGCATTTAGTGCACGGCGCAGTGCACGGCAGCCTCGCTTCCCTGCCAGCGTTTCTGGGCTGGACACTGGCGGCCATGGTACTCGGCACGTTGCCTTTCACCTTTCACCGCATGGTGAGTCCCCGGCTGCCGGGAATGTTTTCGACTCTTCCTTTGCCGATGTTTGGAGTCGCAATCGGGGCGATTGTGCGCACAGGTTTGCCGGCGGGCTTTGCAACTGGCCAAGCCAACATGGCAGGAACGCCGTTCCAACAGATCGGCGCGGTGTTTGGAAGCGGAGTGCCGCTGTTCTTGACTTACTGGTTTGCGGCAACCCTGGTGTGGGCGTGGAATCAGCGGTTCAGTGCCGCAAAGATTCGTGTGGGCGCCAGCATTTTTGTCGCAGTGGTGGTTTCGGTGATGGCATATGCGTTGCTGCGGCCCCCGTTGCTTCAAGGTTGGGCCGGCGTTGCGCAGCCGGCGATTTTGCAGGGATTGAGCTTCACATGGGTATGCCTGGCTGGCGCGATGATGTTGAGTGGCTGGGCGCTCTGGACTAGCTTCAATGATCGAGGGTGGGTGTGCCGGCCGGAAACATTGCGCAATCTCATCAGCCCGGTAACCGGCGAGCGGTTGCATCTATCGGGCGAGGGCCGCGGTCAGGCACTTATCACGCCCGCCAGAGAGCGGTTTCCGATTCGCAATGGTATGCCCGACATGCGGCGCGCCAGTGATTTGACCGGAGACAACGGGAAATACAACCGCCTCTACGAAACTATTGGCGGCTTCTACGACGATATTCAGCGCGTTGTTGCCGCCTGCAATGCGATGGATGGGGACGCATATGTGAGGAGCTATATGAATCCGCTGGAAGTGAAGGAGGGAGACTCGGTGCTTGAAACTTCAGTTGGCACGGGGCTCAATTTCAGATATCTGCCCGCAGGTGTGACGCTCACCGGCATCGATTTGTCGACTGAGATGTTGGCGCGCTGCCAAGCGAACATGCGGCGCTGGCAGTTTCAGGCCGACCTTTTTCTGGGCAATGCTGAGAGCCTGCCCTTCGCCGACGAGAGCTTCGACGTGGTGTTTCACGTGGGCGGCATCAACTTTTTCAGCGACCGCGCCAAGGCTATCGCCGAGATGATTCGCGTGGCGAAGCCGGGATCGAAGATTGTCATTGCGGATGAGACTGAGGAGCATGTGCAGGCGATGTATGAGAGCGGCCCAATTACGAGCAACTACTACAAGAATCGCAAGGAGCCGGTGAAAGCGCCGGTGGACCTGGTGCCGCCGGAGATGCTGGAGACTCATCTCGAGCTTTTGAAGCCTATGGGGAAGAACCGGTTTTATGTGCTGACGTTTCGGAAGCCGTTGGCGGGCGGTGAACCAGTAAAGAGTGACGCGATTGAAGTATCTCCGATTCTTGCTTGATTGAGATGGATCAGTCGAATTTTTTGGTATCCCAGGTCCGAGAATCCGGACCTGGGGCACCAAGTTTTCTTGTTGATTCTGACGAGGGTTGACGGCTACGCCGTTACCGGCTCGCTTGAATCCACCTTGACTGGTGTGAGCCAGCCGAAGCGGTCGGGCTTGAGGCCGTTGGCGATGCCGAAGAACTCGTCGGCAATCTTCTTGGTTATTTCGCCTGTCTTGCCGTCGCCGATCACAATCCGGTCGATGGAACGGATGGGCGAAACTTCGGCCGCCGTGCCAGTGAAGAAAACTTCGTCGGCGATATAGAGCAGCTCGCGGGGAATAGATTGCTCAGTGACAGTGAGGCCCAGGTGGCGGGCGATTGTAAGCACGCTGTCCCGCGTAATGCCGCTGAGCGCCGAGTTGCCGAGCGTGGGGGTAAATAGCACTCCGTTGCGAACGACGAAGATGTTTTCGCCCGAGCCCTCGCTTACCAGGCCGTTCACGTCGAGCCCGATGCCCTCGTGGTAGCCGTTCACTTCGGCTTCCATCTTGATGAGCTGCGAGTTCATGTAGTTGGCGCCCGCCTTGGCCAGCGCCGGCATGGTGTTGGGCGCCAGTCGGTTCCAGCTTGCGATGCAGACATCTGCGCCGCCCTGGCCGGCAATGTATTTGCCCCACGGGTAATTGGCGATATAGACCTCAATGGGCGAGCGCAGGGGGTTGACTCCGATTTCGCCGTAGCCACGCATGACAATGGGGCGGATATAGCAGGGCGCGACGCCGTTGGCCTCAATGGTGTCGACAACCGCAGCGCAAAGCTCTTCGAGCGTGAAGGGGATCTCCATGCGGTAGATCTTGGCCGAGTCAATCAGCCGCTGCATGTGCTCGGGCAGGCGGAAGACCGCGGAGCCAGACGGTTGTCCGTAGCAGCGTATCCCCTCAAATACGCTGGAGCCGTAGTGGACCACGTGGCTCATGACATGGATGGTGGCCTTCTCCCAGGGGATGAGGGTGCCATTGTGCCAGATTTTTTCAGTAGGTTGGATGGGCATTTGGGGTCTGAGAACTCCTCCATGTGCGCAACAGGCACACATGGTAAGGGTATCGCGAATGGATTACGGTGTCACTGTCGGAGTTGAGGTTTTGACCGGCCCTGGGTTCACAGTTTTCAGAAAATGGCTTTTCGGGCCGATGTTTTTAAGGGCGAAGGCCGATTCTGGTTTGCAGGTTTGTTGTCGAGGATCCCGAGGAAGGGCCATACAATCGCCTCGCAACAGGCAGGATTGGGACTGTCGGGAATTGTAATCAAGGAGTAATTCTCGCCTGGGCCGTATGCCAATACTTCGAGACACTCTCGACCGGAACATTAAACAGAAGGTCTTTTCTGGAAAAAATCGTCACAAGCGTGCCGGTGTGTGCCGCGAAGCCATGTGGCATCTTCTTTCGCTGTGCCTCATCCTCCGCGGCCGCCCGGCTCAACCCAGCCTAATGACGACTAAGAGCCGAACGAGGCAATCGCCGTCCTTTCGTCGTCGAACACATCAAAGACTGTGTATAGTTTTGTAATCTGCATCAGGTCATGAACACGCTTCGTTAAATTCAGGAGCTTCAACTCCCCATTGCGGTTCTTGACCGATGTGTAGGCGGAAGTCAATTCGCCGAGGCCAGCACTGTCGATATAGCTTACTTCGGCAAGATTTAGCAATATCTTCTTGAATCCATGGCCGACTTCATCAAGTACCTCATCGCGAACAGCCGCACTTGCCTCGCCCATAATGAGGCGTCCACTGAGGTCGATGATGATAATGTCTTTCACTTCTCGCGTGCCCATCTTCAGGCTCATAGTTATTCTCCTTGTGAGGCCAGAGGTGCTGCCGACTTCAGTCAACCTCACCTTGGTGTGAAATATACGTCTAGCCAATCGTCCCGTGTCCTCGTGCAATTCAAAACCAGCGCGGGCTCCGGTTGCCTGAAGGGTCCCGAACCCGGCTTCGCCGGGTCTGCTACTCAGCCCGCAGCGCATCTACCGGATTAACCGCTGCGGCTTTTCGGGAAGGCAGGTAACACGCCGCCGAGGCGACCCCGATGACGCATAAAGTCGCAATCCCGTAACTCCACGGATCCAGCGGGCTCACATTGAACAGTAGCGAGGCGATGAAGCGCATGGAGACGAACGCGGTAGCAAGGCCGATGACGATGCCAATGGCCGTGAGCCACAGACCCTGGCGCAAAAACATGGCGATCAGCGTCTGCCGCTCAGCACCGAGAGCCATTCGAATACCGATTTCGCGCGTGCGCTGAGACACCGCGCAGGAAACGACTCCATAGATTCCGACGATGCCGAGCAGCAGAGCCATGCCTCCGGCGACGCAAAGCATGATAAGTGTGAACGAAGTGCGGGCCATCGACTTGGTATACAGGACGCCGATGGTCGTCGCATCTGCCAGGGGGAGATCGGAATCGATCGACCACACCGCCCGTTGCACTTCATTCATGAAGGTCGCGGAGCCCGCGCGGTTGGAGCGGATTACGAAGCCGACATTCCGTTCCACCTGCTCGGGCTGACCCTCAAAGTGATCTCGGAATAGCGGCCAATAGACGGACGAAGGCGGGGGATTATTGACGCCGTCATCATGAATATCTCTCACCACGCCCACGACTTCACGCCAGTCGTCTGTAGTGCCCACGCGGATATGTGCACCAATCGCGGCGGATGGTTGCTGCCAGTATTCTTTGGCGAGGTTCTCGGAGAGGATGGCGACAGGTCTCTTCTGGTAGGTATCCTCCCAAGTGAGATCGCGGCCGACCAGGATTTTCGTTCCCATGGTAGCGAAAAACCCTGGCGATATGAACTTGAAGCGGCGAATCGGCGGAAGTTCGCCGGGCTTGTAGACACGATCTTTTACGAAAATGGGATCGTTGGAACCATATCCCTGAAAGGGAATGTTGGTGCCAAAACTGACTGAGGAGACGCCTGGAATGGCGGCAAGTTTTCCTGCGATCTCTTGTTCGAGGCGGACCACCTGTTCACGTTGCGTGTCGGGAACGCGTGACTCGGGAATGTAGAGATGAAACGACTGCAAGGTTTGCGGATCGGCAAAGCCAGGGGACACGTGCATCAAGGACTGAAAGGTGTGGATCATCAGGCCGGAACAAATCAGCAGGACCAGGGCGAGAGCGACCTGCACTACAACCAGGGCCTTGCGAGTCCGTTGGCGTTCCCGCCCCTGGCTCAAAGCCCGCCCACCTTCACGAAGTTCTTTGTGCAAGGCGGGGCCGGCATACTTGATGGCAGGAATGGAACCAATGACCAGACTGACAAACAGTGCCAGGATGAGGGCGAAGAGCAGCACCGGGCCGTCGATGCCAATCTCATTCAGGCGCGGAAGGCCGGTTGGCTTGAGTGCGATCAGGGCGCGAAGGGCCGCATAAGCTATAGCCAGGCCGATAACACTGCCGGCAAATCCCAGTACGAGGCTCTCGAATAACAAACCGGCCGTGATGCGTCTGCGGCCGGCGCCCAGGGCTGTGCGAATTGCCAATTCCTGGCGGCGGCCCTCCACGCGCACCAGCAACAGGTTGGCCACATTGGCGCAGGCTACCAGCAACACCACGCCGATGGAGCCCATCAAGACCCACAAGATGTTGCCTATGTCGCCGATTACGTCTTGCTTCAATGGGCGTGGAACCGGCTGCATCTGTATTTTTTCAAACAGGCTGAGTGGGAAACCTTCTGGTGCGGGGAAACTGCGGACGGCGATGGGGATGAGGCGGGTCATGTCCGCCTGGACTTGCGCCATCGTCACACCAGGCTTCAAGCGGGCAATGCCCTGGTAACTGAAATTTCCCAACTTTGTCTTGCTGCGGTCCCACTGCATGGGCACATAGAGCGCCGCATCTTCGCTGTCGAGAAAGCGAAAATCTCGCGGCAGCACGCCAATGATCTCGCGCGTTTTTCCGTCAATGTTGATGGAGCGGCCAATTGCGGAATCGCTGCCACCAAATTTTTCCGCCA
>Ga0265338_10005957_pt1 | contig 15684 bp, 14 predicted proteins | sample 42126metaG_FD_193579 | JGI IMG/M metagenome (GOLD analysis project Ga0265338, IMG submission 193579) | Rhizosphere microbial communities from Carex aquatilis grown in University of Washington, Seatle, WA, United States - 4-21-26 metaG | ecosystem: Host-associated > Plants > Roots > Rhizosphere... | reverse complement strand
GTAACCGTGGCCGATTCTCATGGTCGCTCTCCGGCGCGGTGCGCGAGGATGGCCTCGGCCAGCGCGATGTCGTCGGGACGGGTGATCTTGATGTTGTCGCTACGCCCTTCCACCACCTTCACCGGGTGTCGGCGCCGCTCCATGGCGGCAGCCTCGTCGCTGGGCGCGTCGCCCTCCGCGAGGCAGGCTTGCAGCGCATCCATGAGCAGCTTGTAACGGAACATCTGCGGCGTGAAGGCGCGCCAGAGCCGTTCCCGATCGGCAGTGGCTTCCACGCGGCGCTCCTCATCCACCCGCTTCAGGGTGTCAGCCACGGGCGTGGCCAGGATGCCACCCACCTCATCCTCCGACACCGCCTGCATCAGCAGGCTGAGGTCACGGGGATGCAGGCAAGGCCGCGCCGCATCGTGCACCAGCACCCAGTCATGGTCCTGCAGTTCCTCGCGCAGGGTCAGTAGCGCGTTCAGCACCGAGTGAGCGCGGGTGGCGCCCCCGGAAGCGATGCGCACGGGCTTGGGCCTGTCGCCGGGAAGATAGCGTTGCCAATAAGGGTCATCCGCCGCCACCGCCACGGTGACGCCGGCGATGGCGGAGTCCGCCAGCAGCACGTCCAGCACCCGTTCTATGACGGTGCGCCCGCCCAGGGACAGGTATTGCTTGGGGATGGAGCTTCCCATCCGCATGCCGCTGCCGGCAGCAGGGATCACCGCCCAATGACGCGCGTTGGAGACCATCAGTGGCGGGTGGCAGGCGCCGGAGCCTGCACGATCTGGTAGAAGGTCTCGCCTTTCTTGATCATGCCGAGCTCGGCGCGGGCGCGTTCCTCGACGGCCGCCTGTCCCGCCTTGAGGTCCGCCACTTCCGCCTGCAGCGCGGCATTGCGCTTGGCGAGCACGGCGTTCTCGGCGGTCTGGACTTCCACCTGGGTCTTGAGCCGCATGGCCGAGGGCACGTTGCCGATGCCGAACCAGAGCTGGAATTGCAGCACCAGGAGCAGCACCACCAGCAGTAGCGGCGCCAGCCGCTTCCAACTGAAGCGGCTGATGGACGCCATTACTTGCCGATCCCCGCGGGGAAGGCGTGGCGGCCGTGATAGCCGGCCTTGGACCCCAGGGTCTCCTGGATGCGCAAGAGCTGGTTGTATTTGGCCAAGCGATCGGAGCGGGACAAGGAACCGGTCTTGATCTGGGTAGCCTTGCTGCCCACCGCGATGTCCGCGATGGTGGAGTCTTCCGTCTCGCCGGAACGGTGCGACACCACGGCGGTATAGCCGGCTTTCACCGCCATGTCGATGGCAGCGATGGTCTCGGTCAAGGTGCCGATCTGGTTCACCTTGATGAGGATGGAGTTGGCGACACCCTTGTCGATGCCTTCCTTGAGGATCTTGGTGTTGGTGACGAAGAGGTCGTCGCCCACCAGTTGCACCTGCTTGCCGAGCTTCTGGGTGAGGGTCTTCCAGCCATCCCAATCGCCTTCCGACATGCCGTCCTCGATGGTGACGATGGGGAACTTCTTCACCAGTTGCGCCAGGTAGTCGGCGAACTCGGACGAGGTGTACTGGCGGCGCTCCGACTCCAGGTGATAACGGCCATCCTTGTAGAACTCGCTGCTGGCCGCATCCAGGCCCAGCACGATGTCCTTGCCGGCCTTGTAGCCGGCGCGTTCGATGGCTTCCATGATGGCCATCAGCGCCGCCTCGTTGGACGGCAGGTCCGGCGCGAAGCCGCCCTCGTCGCCCACCGCGGTGTTGAGGCCGCGGTCATGCAACACCTTCTTCAGGGCATGGAATATCTCGGCGCCGTAGCGCAGCGCCTCGGCGAAGTCCGGCGCGCCGACGGGCAAGATCATGAACTCCTGGATGTCCACGTTGTTGTCGGCATGGGCGCCGCCGTTGATGATGTTCATCATCGGCACCGGCAGCATCTTGGCGCGGCTGCCGCCCAGATACTCGAACAGCGGGACGTCCGCCTGGTTGGCGGCGGCGCGGGCGTTGGCCAGGGACACTGCCAGGATGGCGTTGGCGCCCAGGCGGCCCTTGTTGTCGGTGCCATCCAGGTCGATGAGGGCATGGTCCAGTCTCTTCTGGTCCTCGGCCTTGAAACCCTTGAGCTTCTTGCGGATCGGGCCGGTCACGTTGGCGACGGCCTTCAGCACGCCCTTGCCACCGTAGCGGTTCTTGTCGCCGTCGCGCAGCTCCACGGCCTCGCGGCTGCCGGTGGAAGCGCCTGACGGCACCGCGGCGCGCCCCCAGTGGCCGCTGTCCAGCAGCACGTCCGCTTCGACGGTGGGATTGCCGCGGGAGTCGATGATCTCGCGGGCACGGATGTCGGTGATCTTCGCCATGGTCAGCCGTCTTCCTTAGATGTCTGTTATCAGAATTGGGTCTCGAGATAGGGGCGGCGCTTCACCGCCGTATCCAGTTCCTTGAGCGTCTCCAAGAGCGCCGCCATGTGGGCGAGCTTCATGGAGTTGGGCCCGTCGCAGAGCGCCTTGTCCGGATCCGGGTGCGTCTCCATGAACACGCCGGCCACGCCGGCGCCGATGGCCGCACGGGCCAGCACCGAGATGTGCTCGCGCTGGCCGCCGGAGCTGCCGCCCTGCCCGCCCGGGAGCTGCACGGAATGGGTGGCGTCGAACACCACGGGGCAGCCGGTGCTGCGCATCACCGCAAGGCCGCGCATGTCCACCACCAGGTTGTTGTAGCCGAAACTGAAACCGCGCTCGCAGACCATGATCTGCGTGTTCCCCGTGGCACGGGCCTTGTCCACCACGTTCTGCATCTCCCAAGGGGAGAGGAACTGGCCCTTCTTGATGTTCACGGGCTTTCCGGCCTTGGCGGCGCGGTGGATGAAGTTGGTCTGGCGGCAGAGGAAGGCCGGGGTCTGGATCACGTCGACGACCTTGGCCACTTCCTCGATGTCCGTGTCCTCGTGCACGTCGGTCAGCACCGGCACGCCGATCTGCTTCTGCACCTTGGCATGGATGCGCAAGCCCTCTTCCATGCCGGGACCGCGGTAGCTCGCGCCGGAGGTGCGGTTAGCCTTGTCGAAGGAGCCTTTGAAGATATAGGGGATCCCCAGCTTGGCCGTGACTTCCTTCAGGTGTCCGGCCACGTCCAGAGCGAGCTGCTCGCTCTCGAGAGTGTCCGGTCCCGCGATCAGGAAGAAAGGCTTGTCTGCTCCCGCCTCGAACCCGCAGAGCTTCATGCGCGCGCCGCCTTCAGGGTCTGCCCCGATTGGGCGTGGGCCCGTGCCGCCTTGATGAACCCGGTGAACAGGGGATGCCCGTCACGCGGCGTGGAGGTGAACTCAGGGTGGAACTGGGAGGCGATGAAGAACGGATGGTTCGGCAGTTCCACCATCTCCACCAGTCCGTCGCTGGAGCGACCGGAGAACACGAGGCCCTTCTTCTCCAGTTGCTCGAGGTAATTGTTGTTGAACTCGAAGCGGTGGCGGTGGCGCTCCATGATCTTGTCCTTGCCATAGGACTTGTGCGCGAGGGTACCGGCTACCAGCAGGGCCTCCTGCTCGCCCAGGCGCATGGTGCCGCCCAGGTCGGACTTGGCGTCTCGCTTCTCGATGTTGCCGCTGAGGTCGCGCCATTCGGTGATGAGGGCGATCACAGGATGCGCCGGGTTCTTCTCGAACTCGGTGCTGTGCGCTCCCTTCAGGCCGGCCACGTTACGCGCGTAATCGATCACCGCCACCTGCATGCCGAGGCAGAGGCCGAGGTAAGGCACGTTGTGCTCACGGGCATAGCCGGCCGCGGCGATCTTGCCTTCGATGCCACGCTCGCCGAAACCGCCGGGCACCAGGATCGCGTCCATACCACGCAGCATGCCGGTACCGCTCTTGGCCACTTCCTCGGAATCGATGTAGTGGATCTTCACGCTGGTGCGGGTATGCAGGCCGGCGTGGCGCAGCGCCTCGTTCAGGGACATGTAGGCGTCCGCCAGGTTCACGTACTTGCCCACCATGGCCACGTTGACCTCGGCCTCGGGGTTGGCACGGGCCTCGACGACCTTGCGCCATTCCGTGAGGTTGGCGGAGCGCGCATTGATGCGCAGATGGTCCACCACGATGTCGTCCAGACCCTGCTCGTGCAGTACCAGCGGTATCTTGTAGATGTCATCCACGTCCGGGGCGGAGAAGACCGCGCGCTCCTCCACGTTGGTGAACAACGCGATCTTGCGGCGCGCATCGTCCGGCAGGGGCGCTGCGGCGCGGCACAGCAGGATGTCCGGCTGGATGCCGATGGAACGCAGCTCCTTCACCGAGTGCTGGGTAGGCTTGGTCTTGGTCTCGCCGGAAGTGGGGATATAGGGCACCAGGGTCAGGTGCATGTATACGCACTTGCCGCTGCGGCCCATCTCCATGCCCATCTGGCGGATGGCTTCCAGGAACGGCAGGGATTCGATGTCGCCCACGGTGCCGCCGATCTCCACCAGGCACACGTCGGCATCGCCGGCACCCTCGCGGATGCTGCGCTTGATCTCGTCGGTGATGTGGGGGATCACCTGCACCGTGCCGCCCAAGTAGTCGCCGCGGCGCTCCTTGCGGATCACCGTCTCGTAGATGCGGCCGGTGGTGAAGTTGTTGCTCTTGCGCATGCGGGTGCGCACGAAACGCTCGTAATGGCCTAGGTCCAGGTCGGTCTCGGCACCGTCCTGGGTGACGAACACCTCGCCGTGCTGGAACGGGCTCATGGTGCCCGGGTCCACGTTGATGTACGGATCGAGCTTGACCATGGTGACCCTGAGGCCACGGGCCTCGAGGATCGCGCCAAGCGATGCGGCGGCGATGCCCTTCCCTAACGAGGAAACGACGCCACCGGTGACGAATACGAACTGGGTCATCTGGAACTCCCGATGCAGGGCCGGGACGGCACTGCGGAATCGGGAAAACAGATTACCAGAGAGACGTCGCTTTAAAAAGTACGACGCGCGTGGTACGCGGATTCCTGCGGAAAAACCCTAAGGCTTCAGTTGAGCGACGGATGATCCTGCCATTCGATGCGCAAGCCCGCTTCGCCGGGACGCGCGGCATAGGGTTCGCAGGCGAAGAGTCCTGCCACCGCCAGGAGCTGGTCGCCCTCGCCACCCCCCTCATCCGAATAGATCAGTGGCAGCCGGTCCCGCAACCAGGGCAACACCTCCATCTCCTGCAGCCATTTCTTGAGAGGCCGGCCGTGGGCGCGGCCCGCGGGGCGGCAGGACTCACCGCCGACCCGGAACGCCACCCTTAAGCCCTCCGGTCCGCACAAGGACGCACGGATGCCCTCTCCCGTGGCCGGCACCAGGCTCAAGCTGCCCAGGCCCTCGCCCAACTCCCGCGCCATACCGGGCCGCAGGCGGAATTCCGCGGGCATCGCTGCCAGGGGACGTTGCGCGTAGAGCAGGCCGCCGTAACGGCGCACCTCGGCGCCAGCCCAGTCCACGCAGGGATTGCGGTCCTGGCCGGCCCGGGCCTGCAGCAGGATCTCCGCCAGCTTATGCACCGACGGCAGCGGCAAGCCGCGCTGTTCCAGCCAATGACGCAACAACAGGCGCATCCGCGCTGGCGACAATTCGTCCAAGGCCGTGAGCCTCAGCATGTCGCCCGCCCGATAGCTCGCCCAATCCTCCGCTGCCAGCGTCTGCAGGACGGCATCCGCCTCGGCGGAATGCCGTGCCGCGCGGGACACGGTCTCGACGGCTCCGGGCCAGCGGGCCTTGAGGCGCGGCACCACCTCGTGGCGCAGATAGTTGCGGTCGAGATCGGTATCGGTGTTGCTGGGGTCCTCGATCCAGGTCAGGCCCTGGCTCCGGCTCCAAGCCTCAAGCTCCGCACGGCGGAAGCCCAGCAAGGGTCGCAGCAACCAGCCCCCGGCGAAGTCGGCGCGTTCCGGCATCGCGGCAAGTCCCCTCACCCCGGCGCCCCGCAGGGCCTGGAGCAGGAATGTCTCCAATTGATCATCTGCATGCTGGGCCAGCAGCAAGGCGTCACCGGCTTGCATGAGCTCTGTGAACACCGCGTAACGGCGTTCACGGGCCACCGCTTCCATGCTCTCGCCCGCCGCCGGCCGTACCGATACCTTGCGCGATTCCAGCGGCACGCCTAAGGCGTGGCAGAGCCGCTCGCAGTGCTGCTGCCACTCGGGCGCCTTGGGGTTGAGGCCATGATCCACATGCACCGCCGTTAGCGGCCCTGGCAACTCGGCACGCAAGGCCACGAGGGCATGCAGCAACACGGTGGAATCGAGCCCGCCGCTCAAGGCCACGCGATAGCGCGCCGCGGGCCATTGCCGCAGGAAGCCAAGGAGTTTTTCGGGAGCGAAGGACACGGGACAGCCCCTTTGGAAGGCTATTCCTTGAAGGAGCCGAAGGACATGAAGCGCTTGTAGCGCGCCTCCACCAGCTCGTCGAGGGACATGCGTTCCAGCCGGCCCATGTTCTCCACCAACGCCTTCTTGAGGCTGGCAGCCATGGCGTCCGCATCACGGTGGGCGCCGCCCAGCGGTTCCTTCAACACCACGTCGATGAGCCCCAGGCTCTTGATGCGGTCGGCGGTGATGCCCATGGCTTCGGCGGCATCGGAAGCCTTGTCGGCGCTCTTCCACAGGATGGAGGCACAGCCTTCCGGCGAGATCACCGAATACACGCTGTACTGCAGCATGATCACCCGATCGCCCACGCCGATGGCCAGCGCGCCGCCGGAGCCACCTTCGCCGATGACGGTGCTGACGATGGGGGTCTTGAGGTCAGACATCTCGAACAGGTTGCGGGCGATGGCCTCGCTCTGGCCACGCTCCTCGGCACCCACGCCGGGGTAGGCGCCGGGGGTATCGATGAAGGTGAAGATGGGCAGGCGGAAGCGCTCCGCCAGCTTCATGATGCGCAGCGCCTTGCGGTAGCCCTCGGGTCTGGGCATGCCGAAGTTGCGGCGGATCTTCTCCTTGGTATCGCGACCCTTCTGCTCGCCGATGATGACCACGGGCTTGCCTTCCAGGCGTGCCACGCCGCAGACGATGGCCGGGTCGTCGGCGTAGGCGCGGTCGCCCTTCAGTTCCTCGAAGTCCGTGAACACCCGCTGGATGTAATCCAGGGTGTAGGGGCGCTGGGGATGCCGCGCCAACTGGGCTACCTGCCAGGCGGTCAGGTTGGAAAAGATGTTCTCGGTCAGCGCGCGGCTCTTGGCCTGCAGGCGCTCGATCTCATCCGTGATGCTGATGGCGGACTCATCCCCGACGAAGCGTAGCTCTTCGATCTTCGCTTCCAGCTCGGCGATGGGTTGCTCGAATTCGAGGAAGTTGAGGTTCATTCTCTGGATTTACCCGCAAGAGACTGTAAACGTTACAGGTCAGCGCCCCCCGGGGCAAGTCCGCGCAGGCTCAAGCGTAAGCAGGCTCCGGCGGCGGGCTCACGGCACGGGAGGAATATTGCAGGGAGAAATGCCCCGGTCCTGCCAGGTTCTCCAGCGCCCGAACCAGGGTCTCGGAAGGCCGTACCCGCCAGTTATCGAGCTGCGGGATGGGCACCACGAACTCCTGCCCCTGGTGCTGGAACCGCACCTTGATGTTCACCGCCACCCGGCCGCCCCGGGCCGGTTTCAGCACCGCCTCCAGGCGCTGGATGAGTTCCGGGCTCATGGACTCGCGCTCCAGGGTGAGATCGATGCGTGCCAGGTGCCGGTCGCGCAGCGCATCCAGCTCGTACATGTCCTTGACCTTGTTGATGCGCCAGGCCCGATTGAACTCGTCGTAACCGCAGTTGCCCTCCACCACCAGGATCCGATCCTTCACCGCCACGCCCTTGTACTTGACGAAGCCATCCTCGAAGAACACCACTTCCATGCGGCCGGTGTTGTCATCGAGGGTCAGGATCACCCGGTTGCCCTTCTTGCGGATGCCCAGCAAGAGGCCCGCGATGGTGACGCTGCGTGGGCGGGTGAACACACGCTCGCCGTTACTGGAGGAAGGCGGTGGGGACTCGCTGGCCAGTTCCCCCAGGTTGTCCGTGACCACCTGTTTCAGTTCCGACATGTAGCGGGTGATGGGATGCCCGGTGAGGTAGAGCCCCAGGGTCTCGTTCTCGCCACGCAGGCGCTCGGCTTCGTCCCAATCCGGCAGGACCTTGGCGGGGGCCGCGGCGGCCTTCTCGGCGGCAGGCGCCGCCGCAGCCAGGCCGAACATGTCGTTCTGCCCCGCTTCGCTGGCGCGGGAATGCTGCTGTGCAGCAGCCAAGGCATCCGGCAACCGCGCCATGAGCGTGGCGCGGTTCGGTCCCAGGTCGTCCATGGCGCCCGCGCGGATCATGGCTTCCAGCACGCGTTTGTTCACCTTCTGCAGGTCCATGCGACGGCACACGTCCTCCAGGTCCTTGAAGGGGCCGTTGGCGGTGCGGTCGGCGAGCAGGCCCTCGATGGCGGCGAGGCCCACGCCCTTGATGGCACCGAGGCCGTAGCGGATGGTCTCCGCATCGGCCACCGCGAACTTGTACTGGGACCGGTTCACGTCCGGCGGTTCGATCTTGATCTCGATCTGCCGGCACTCGTGGATGAACCCCACCACGTTATCGGTGTGGTCCATGTCCGAGGACAGTACCGCCGCCATGAAGTGCGCAGGGTAATGCGCCTTGAGCCAGGCAGTCTGGTAGGAGAGCACCGCGTAGGCAGCCGAGTGTGACTTGTTGAAGCCGTAGCCGGCGAACTTCTCCATCAGGTCGAATATATAAGTGGCCAGGTGCCCGTCCACGCCGTTCTTGATGGCGCCGTCGGTGAAGATGCTGCGCTGCTTGGCCATCTCCTCCGGCTTCTTCTTGCCCATGGCGCGGCGCAAGAGATCGGCGGCGCCCAGGGTGTATCCCGCCAGCACCTGGGCGATCTGCATCACCTGTTCCTGATAGAGGATCACGCCATAGGTGGGCTTGAGGATAGGTTCCAGCTTGGGATGGGGGTATTCCACCTTCTGCCGACCGTGTTTGCGGTCGATGAAGTCTTCCACCATGCCAGACTGCAACGGGCCAGGGCGGAACAGCGCCACCAGGGCCACGATGTCCTCGAAGCGGTCCGGCTGCAGGCGCCGGATCAGGTCGCGCATGCCGCGGGATTCCAACTGGAACACCGCGGTGGTCAGGCAGCGCTTCAGCAAAGCGTAGGTGGCAGTGTCGTCCATGGGGAGCGTCCCCATGTCCAGCGGCAGCTCGCCGCGTGCGCCGCGCTCGGCGTTGATGGAGCGCACCGCCCAGTCGATGATGGTCAGCGTGCGCAGGCCAAGGAAGTCGAACTTCACGAGGCCCACGGCCTCTACGTCATCCTTGTCCAGCTGCGTCACCGGATGGTGGCCGCCGGCTTCGCAGTAGAGTGGCGTGAAGTCCGTGAGTTCGGTGGGCGCGATCACCACGCCACCCGCGTGCTTGCCGGCGTTGCGCGCCAGGCCCTCCAGGCGCTTGGCCAGGTCGATGAGCGCGTGCAGGTCCTCGTCGGATTCGTAGAGCTGCGCCAGCTCGCCCACGTCCGCCAGCGCCTTGTCCAGGGTGATCTCCAGCTCCATGGGGATGAGCTTGGCGATCTTGTCCACGTAGCCGTAGGGGTGGCCCAGCACCCGACCCACGTCGCGCACCACGGCGCGGGCCGCCATGCTGCCATAGGTGATGATCTGGGAGACCCGCGCGTGGCCGTAGCGGTCCGACACGTAATCGATGACCCGGTCGCGACCCTCCATGCAGAAGTCCACGTCGAAATCCGGCATGGAGACGCGTTCCGGGTTCAGGAAGCGCTCGAACAGGAGCTCATGCGCGATGGGGTCGAGGTCGGTGATGCCGAGGCACCAGGCCACCAGCGAACCGGCACCTGAGCCGCGGCCAGGCCCCACCGGTACGCCGTGATGGCGCGCCCAATCGATGAAGTCCGCCACGATGAGGAAGTAACCGGCGAAACCCATGCCGGCGATCACGCCCAACTCCAGCTCCAGCCGGTCCTTATATTCCTGTTCCAGCTCGGCGCGCCGGGCACTGGCCCTGGCCAGCACCTTGGCGAGGCGCGGCTCCAGGCCGCGGATCGCCTCCGCCTTCAGGAAGCTCTCGGTACTGTGGCCCTGAGGCACCGGGAAGGCAGGCAGGTAGTTCTTGCCCAATTCCAGCTTGAGGTTGCAGCGGCGTGCGATCTCGACGGAGTTCTCCAGCGCCTCCGGCAGGTCGGAGAAGAGCTCTGCCATCTCAGCCGGGTTCTTGAGATATTGCTGTTCGCTGTAGAGCCGCGGCCGGCGCGGATCGTCCAGCACCCTGCCGCCTTGGATGCAGGTTCGGGCCTCGTGAGCCTCGAAGTCATCGACGGCGATGAAGCGCACGTCGTTGGTAGCCACCACCGGCGTACCGGTGGCGGAAGCCATGCGTACCGCCGCCTCCAGGTATTCGCCCTCCTGTTCGCGGCCGGTGCGCTGCAACTCCAGGTAGAAACGGTCCGGGAACAGGCCGCGCCAGGCAGCCAGGCGCGCATGGGCTTCAGCGTCGCGACCCGCCAGGAGTGCCCGGCCCACGTCGCCTTCACGGCCGCCGGAGAGCGCGATCAAGCCGCTGCTGCGGCCAGTGAACCAGCTGCGCTCCACCATGGGCTGGCCACGGGTCTGCCCCTCCAGATAGCTGCGGGTGATGAGCGCCGAGAGGTTGAGATAACCGCCGTGGTCGCAGCACAGCAGCGTTATGAGGGCCGCCTCGCCGTTATCCCCTTCCCGCACCATCAGGTCAGCGCCGACGATGGGTTTCAGGCCGACCCGCTGCGCTTCCTTGTAGAACTTGATGAGGGCGAACAGGTTACCCTGGTCGCTCAAGCCTATGGCCGGCATGCCTGCGGCCTTGGTGGCGTCCATGAGATCAGACACGCGGATCACGCTGTCCACCAGGGAATATTCGGTATGCAGCCGCAGGTGCACGAAGCGTGGCGTCACGGCACGCGCTCCAGGTGCGCACGCACGGGCGCGAAACTCCTGCGATGGATCGGACAGACGCCGTGGCGCTTGAGGGCTTCCAGGTGCGCAGGCGTGGGATAGCCCTTGTGTTCGTCGAAACCATACTGGGGGTAGATGGAGTGCATGTGTCGCATGGCCGCATCCCGCTCCACCTTGGCGAGGATCGAGGCGGCGCTGATGGAGCGCACCTTGCTGTCCCCCATGACGATGGCCGTGACCGGTTGCTTCACCACAGGGCACTTGTTGCCGTCCACCTGCACCTCGTGGGGCTCGATGGCCAGCGCCGCCACAGCACGGCTCATGGCCAGTAGCGACGCCTGCAGGATGTTGATGCGGTCGATCTCTTCGTGGTCTGCGGAGGCCACGGCCCAAGCCAGGGCCCGCTCGCGGATCCGCTCAGCCAGTTCCTCGCGGCGTTCCCGGGTGAGTTGCTTGGAGTCCCTCAGGCCCCGGATCGGCCGAGTGGCGTCCAGGATGACGGCAGCGGCGAACACCGGGCCGGCCAAGGGGCCGCGGCCTGCCTCGTCCACCCCCGCCACCCGCCGGGCCTTGTCGAAGACTGTGATGCCGTCCTTATTCATCGACGCCCCGATACCCGCCCAGTGCTGCCATTCTACCGCGCATGGCGTGCCGATTCGGCCAGCGCCAACACTGCGTCTGCCGCCCGCTGGTCCGCGCCGACACGCAATACGCCGGTCAGCGCCTGCAAGCCCCTGACCTGCGCGTCCCGCGCCGACTTGTCGGTGAGCAGCCGCAATACCGCAGGCCCCAGTTGCTCGGGCGTAGCGCGGTACTGGAGGAATTCTGGCACCAACTGCTTCTCGGCCAGGAGGTTGGGCAACGACACGTTCCGGATCTTCAGCAAGCCCAGACCTCGGATGATGGCGTGACTTATGTTCGATATGCGATAGGCCACCACCATCGGGCATTTGAAGAGCATGGCTTCCAGTGCCGCGGTGCCGGATGCCAGCAGCGCCGCGTCAACGGCGCCCAGTGCCTCATGGGAATGACCTTCCACCAGCGTCACCGGCAGGTCCGGCTCGAGCATGCGGATCTGCCGCTTGAGGAGTTGGTTCATGGCCGGCGTGGCAGCAGGGATCACGAAATGCAGTTCCGGCAGCTGCTGGTTGAGCCAGGCGGCGGTCTGCAGGAACAACGGCCCGAGCCGTGCCACCTCCGAGCGCCGGCTGCCGGGCAACAGTGCCAGCACCTGTTTGTCCTGCGGCAGATGCAACGCCTCGCGTAGCGCGTGCCGATCCGGCTGCGCCGGTATGGAATCGGCCAAGGGGTGACCGACGAAAGTGGCCTTGAAACCGTGCTTGTCATAGAGCGGCGGCTCGAAGGGCAAGAGCGCCAGCGTGAGATCAGCCGCGCGGCCTACCTTGAACACGCGTTTGGGCCGCCAGGCCCAGATGGACGGGCTCACGTAATGCACGGTGGGGATGCCGGCGTGACGCAGCGTCTCTTCGAGCCCCAAGTTGAAGTCCGGGGAGTCGATACCGACGAATACATCGGGCGGATGCGAGATGAAGTGCCGTCTCAGGTCGGCGCGCACCTTGAGCAGGCGCGGCAGGTGGCGCAGCACTTCCACGAGGCCCATCACCGAGAGGGTCTCGGCGGGATAGAGCGGCTTGCAACCGGCAGCCTGCATAAGCGGGCCGGCTACGCCCTCGAACTCCACGTCCGGATGACGCTGCTGGATGGCCCGCATCAGGCCTGCGCCAAGGATGTCGCCCGAACTCTCCCCCGCCACGATGCCGATGCGCATAGGTGCTCTGTCCTCAGCGCGTGATGCTGCGTTCACTCTTCTCCAGGAAGCGCGCCATCAGCGCCACCTCCGGCTGGGTCTCGCCCAGGCTCTTGAGCTGTTGTAGGGCTTCCTCGAGGCGCAGGTCGGAGCGGTACAGGATGCGATAGGCGTTCTTGATGTTGCGCAACTGATCGGCGCTGAAGCCCCGGCGCTTCAAGCCCTCGCTGTTGATGCCATGGGGCTCCACGGGCGTGCCGGATACCATCACGTAGGGAGGCACATCGCGGGTGATGTCCACGTTCATGCCGGTGAAGCTATGGGCGCCGATGCGCACGAACTGGTGGATCTTGCTGAACCCCCCCAGGATGGCCCAGTCCTCGATGTCCACATGACCGGCCAAGGTGGCGTTGTTCGCCATGATGAGATGGTCGCCCAGGATGCAGTCGTGGGCGACGTGCACATAGGCCATCAGCCAGCAGTCATTGCCGATGCGGGTGGTGCCCTTGTCCTGCGCGGTACCGCGGTTCAGGGTCACCGACTCGAAGATGCTGTTGCCATCGCCGATCTCGAGGGTGGTGGGTTCACCCGCGTATTTCTTGTCCTGGGGGGCTCCCCCCAAGGAGGCGAAGGGGTGGATGCGGTTATCGCGGCCGATGCGGGTGGGGCCCTGGATGACCACGTGGGGGCCGATGACCGTGCCCGCGCCGATCTCCACATCCGGACCGATGACGCTGAATGGGCCGACGCTGACGCTGCTATCGAGCTTCGCCTTGGGGTCGACGAGGGCCTGGGGGTGGACGCCGCTCACTCCTCGTGCACCCGTCCGGCGCACATGAGTTCGGCTTCCGCCGCCACCTTGCCGTCCACCTCGGCCACGCCGGCGAACTTCCAGATACTGCGCTTGGCAGCGAGTATCTTCACCTTGAACAGGATCTGGTCGCCTGGCACCACCGGCTCGCGGAAGCGAGCCTTGTCGATGCCCACGAAATAGTAGAGTTCATTGGGACCCGGCGCGTGGCCGATGGTGGCGAAAGCCAGGATGCCGGTGGCCTGGGCCATGGCCTCGAGGATCAATACGCCCGGCATCACCGCCCTTTGCGGAAAGTGCCCGGGGAAGAACGGTTCGTTGATGGTCACGTTCTTGAGCGCCACCAGCGACTCGCCCGGCGTGCATTCCACGACCCGGTCCAGCAGCAGGAACGGATAGCGGTGCGGCAACTGCTTCATGATCCCCTGGATGTCCATGAACGGTTTCGACATGGCTCAGTCCTTCAGTTTCTTCTCAAGTTCGGATATGCGCCGCGCCATCTCATCCAGGTGCCGGAAGCGCACGCTGTTCTTGCGCCAGTTGCGCTGGGTATCTATCGGGATCCCGCTGGAGTAGATCCCGGGTTCAGTGATGGAGTTGATGACCATGCCCATGGCGGTGATCACCACGTGGTCCACCACCTCGATGTGGCCGTTGACGCCGGCCATGCCGGCGATCATGACGTGCTTGCCGATGTTGGCGCTACCAGCGACTGCTACGCAGCCGGCGATGGCAGTGTGGGCGCCGATGCGCGCGCCGTGGCCGATCTGCACCAAGTTATCCAGCTTCACGCCCTCTTCTATGAGAGTGTCCTCGAGGGCGCCGCGGTCCACGGTGGTGTTGGCGCCGATCTCCACGTCGTCGCCGACGCGGACCGACCCCAGCTGCGGCACCTTGGTCCAGCGTCCACCCTCACCGGGCGCGATGCCGAAACCGTCACCACCGATGACCACGCCGGGATTGAGCAACACGCGCTTGCCGATGACAACCTCGTGGCAGAGCGTCACCGAGGCGGTGAGGCGGCTGTCCTCGCCCACCTTGGCAGCACGGCCCACGACGCAGTTCGGGCCGATGAAGACGCGGGAACCGATCTCGGCCCCCGCCTCCACCACCGCACCGGGACCGATCCAGGCATCCGGGGCGACCGTGGCGGAGGGATCCACCCAGGCACGCGGATGCACGCCTCCCTGGACGGGAGGCAACGGCGCCAGCACCGCGGCGACCTTGGCGTAGAGCAGATAGGGATTCTTGGTAACCAGTGCCGGACCCGGCCAGTCGGCTGCGTCTTCCGCAGAGAGGATCAAGGCAGCGGCACGGGTCTCGGTCAGGTAGCGGCGATATTTGGGGTTCGCCAGGAAGGCGATGCGGCCGGGTTCCGCGCTCTGGATGGTGGCGACGCCGTGCACGCGCGTGCCGGCATCGCCCCGCACTTCGCCGCCGCAGCGGGCCGCCAGTTCAGCGAGCGTGTACCCCGCCGACATCCGTATCAGTTACCGCTCTTGGCGGGCCCAGTTGAGGCGGTCTTATAGTCCTTGGTCATCTGCGCCAGCACTTGATCGGTCACGTCCAGTGCGTTGTCGGCATAGACCACGCTGTCGGTGAGGATCAGGCTGAACTTCTGCGCCTGGGCGAACTCCTGCGCGGCCTTGATGACGGCCTGCTGCATGGTGCTGTAGGCGGCGTTGCGCGCGGCATTCACGTCGTCCACCAGGTCGCTCTGTTCACGACCGGCGTCGCGCTGCAACTCGTCATGCCGGGTCTGCTCCTCCTGCAACTGGCTCTGGCTCATGGTCGCGCCGTTGCGGCTCATGTCGTCCTCCATGCTCTTGAGCTGCGCCATCTTGGCGTCCAGATCCTTCTTGCGCTGTTCGAACTTCTTGGTCATCTCGGCATTGATGTCGGCAGCCTGCGGCGACTTCTGCATCAGGATCTGATATTTGATGACACCGACCTTGATGTCAGCGGCCTGGGCGCCCGCGCTGAGGCCCGCGATGGAACCCGCGAGCAGGATGGCAAGGATGCTGGATTTGATGGTCACGTTGATCGCTCCTGGAAGATCCGTCAGTAGTAGGCGCCCAGGGTGAACTGGAAGCGCTCGGTCTGGTCGCCCGGTTTTGGGTTTATCGGGAAAGCATAGCTGAATTTCATGGCGCCGAGGGGCGTCAGGAACGTGGCCGCGAAGCCC
>Ga0265338_10005956_pt1 | contig 15696 bp, 14 predicted proteins | sample 42126metaG_FD_193579 | JGI IMG/M metagenome (GOLD analysis project Ga0265338, IMG submission 193579) | Rhizosphere microbial communities from Carex aquatilis grown in University of Washington, Seatle, WA, United States - 4-21-26 metaG | ecosystem: Host-associated > Plants > Roots > Rhizosphere... | reverse complement strand
CTACCGGGGCACCGGCATCTCCGATCCGAGATCCATCGTCGCCGGCCCCGACGGCGCGTTGTGGTTCACGAACGAAGGCACCACCTCGCAGGGTTCCATCGGGCGGATCACGACCGCCGGCGTCGTCACCAACTTCGCCGACCCGACCATCTCCGCGCCGATCGGCATCACCGTCGGACCCGACGGCGCCTTGTGGTTCACGAACCTCGGCGACTTCAACGCCGGAGACCTGGGCTCGATCGGGCGGATCACGACCGCAGGGGCCGTCACCAACTATCGGGACCCGACGATCTCGGAGCCGATCGACATCACGTCCGGGTCCGACGGCGCGTTGTGGTTCACCAACGAGGGGACGAGCTCGATCGGGTCGATCGGACGCATCACGACCACCGGGACCGTCACCGATCACGCCGACGCGAACATCCGCCAACCCGGATTCATCGCGGCGGGACCCGACGGCGCGTTGTGGTTCACGAACGACACCGCGCAGCGCGCCTACTCGATCGGGCGGATCACCACCGACGGCACCGTCACGAAGTTCACCGATCCCAGCATCGACTTCCCGTTCGGCATCGCGGCCGGACCCGACGGCGCAATCTGGTTCGCCAACGCCAACGGTCGCTCGATCGGGCGGATCACCACCAGCGGAATCGTCACGAGCTATCGGGACCCGCGTGTCTCGGGTCCGCAAAGGATCGCCGCCGGTCCCGACGGATCCATGTGGTTCACGAACGCCGGCATCGATCCGGTCCCGACGTCGATCGGGCGGATCACGACGAGCGTCAACGCGACTCCGAGCTGGACGCTCACATCGATACCCAACGACACCGCACGCGACTTCACATTTATCAACGACATCTCCTGCGTGTCCGCCACTTCGTGCACGGCCGTCGGCTACTCCTTCGCCCCCGCCGGCCCGGCCGGGCGGAGCGTCGTCGAGTCGTGGAACGGCGTTGCCTGGTCGCGCGTCTCCAGCCCGAACCTCGGAACGATCGAGAGCTCCCTCTTCAGTGTCTCGTGTGTCTCGACCACCTCGTGCAAGGCGGTCGGGATCTACGTCGACAAAGCCAACCGGGCTCGTTCCCTCATCGAGTCGTGGAACGGCCACTCGTGGTCGGCGATCGCGGGCCCCAGCCCCGGAACGCTGACGAATCAGCTGCTCGGCGTGTCGTGCGTCTCGAGCACCTCGTGCCAGGCGGTCGGCTACTCCGGCAACGGCATCAACGCGCACCGCGCCGTCAACGAGCGGACACTCGCAATGTCGTGGAACGGCCACTCGTGGTCGATCGTGTCGAGCCCCAATCCCGGAACGGGCAACGCGCAACTCAACGGCGTGTCGTGTGTCTCCGCGACCTCGTGCACTGCAGTCGGCAACACGCGCACCTCGAGCGGCGGCGAGAACCGGACCCTCGCCGAATCGTGGAACGGCCACTCGTGGTCGTTCGTGTCCAGCCCCAACCGGGGCACGGTCGGTGCGCTCGCCGGCGTGTCGTGTGTCTCGAAGAACGCGTGTCAGGCCGTCGGCAACTTCATCACCACCAGCAACCCGAGCACGGCAACCTCGAGGCCGCTATCCGAGTCGTGGAACGGTCACGCGTGGTCGTTGCTCGCGAGCCCGGCACTGTCCGCCACGCTCGCGGATGTGTCGTGCACTTCGGTGAAGTCGTGCACAGCAGTCGGATCCGCCGGCCGCGTGACGCTGGCGGAGTCGTGGAACGGCGCGGCGTGGTCGGTCGTGGCGAGCCCGAACCAGGGAAACAACGACACGCTCAGCAGCAACGGGCTCTCCGGCGTCTCGTGCGTGTCGCCCACCTCGTGTCAGGCAGTCGGCACCTGGAACCAAGACGGCTTCGCGGAGGCCCTCGCCGAGTCGTTCGGGTAACGGGCGACGGAACCGGCGCGACCTTTGTAGCGTCGAAGTGGCATGACGCGAAAGGGCATTCTCGTTGTTCTCGGCCTCGTGGTCAGTCTCACGATCGCCGGTTGCGACAGCAGCAAGTCTCACGTTTCGCCACCCCATCGTGTGACCACCGGTTTGCGCGGCGTCGCCCTGGCCGAGTTGTCGTGCTCTCCGAAGCCCAAGGCGCCGAACCCGGGCGTGGTTGCGATTGGCGGAGTGCAAGCGTTCTTGCTGTGCCGGTCGGGCCCGCAGGGTGCTGCCCGGCCTCCGCTCACCGTGACGCCGAACGAACCGCAGTTCGAACGGCTGGTGCGCGCGCTGTCGGCGCCGAACGCACCGCCGACCACCGGCGCGTGCCCGGCCCTGGCCGAGGTGGAAATCGTGCTCCTCGCACGGACGAGCGCCGGCGCCTTCCAGGTTTCGATCCCGGTCGACGGTTGCGGCCTCTATCAAGCGGGCGCGGCCGCAGCCGTATACGGCTCGCCGGCCCCGCCCGCGTCGTGACGAACGACGGTCACAGCCCCGCGCAACCGATCGTCCGGCGCTTCAGTTGGTGATGTTCACGTGCACGATCCACGGCGGTGTGCACGGCACGCCTTTGCCGGTCGAGGGATCGCAGGTGCTCGTCGGCACGAACAGGTCGGCGTGTCCGGCGTGCCAGGCCCGGAACTCGTGAATCTCGGGGTCCGGGAACAGCACGCCGAGCACCGAGGAGTCGCTCGACGTCACCGGCAGCGCGGCGTATTGCTTGGCCCGGTGGAGGGGGCCGACCGTCAAGACGCTCCCCCGCCTCACTGAGATGGTGGTGCCGTTCGCCTCCTGCGGCACCGTACGCAGCACGCCTCCACTCGCGTCGGGCCCGTCGTACACGCACTGGAGCACGGGCCGGCTCGAGCACTTCGAGGTGTATCCCGAACCGGCCGGCGGTTCCGGCCTCGGCAGGGTGACGTCGGGCCCGAGCGGGTCGTGCGCGATGTGGGCGGGCAGGTTGAACGTCACGCCGGCGGCTTCCAGCGGGAGCGTCACCTGGCTCGGCGCCCCGCACGCCGCTCCGACCGGTCGCTCGACCACGACCGCCGCCGACCGGGCGTAACGGTCGACGCTGACGGGATTCGGCACTCCGTCGCACGGGAGCACCGTCGCCGAGATCTCTCCCGAGTAACCATTGGGAGACCGGGACACGAGCGTCCACGGAACCGACACCTGCTCCACGGGCACGATCACCGACCCGCCGGCACCGGGAGACTGCGCTTCGCCGTACAGCAGCGCGTCGGTTCCGGTCTTCGCGTCGACGACGAACACGTCGTAGTCGTGACTCGGCGGCGACGGCGCGGCAGTCGTCGAGGTCGTTGCGCCGGGCGGGCCGAAAGACGACCCGCCGCCGAAGACCTCGATCTCCCTCACCACGACGACCCACGCGAGCCGCTGCTGATACGGCGTGGCCTTCGGCATCTTGGGGTGCGTGTTCTGGTTCGTTTGCCCTTCGAGCGCCGACGGAATTCCGGCCGAGGCAACGAGCTGCGGTGACACGCTGACGCGCGCGTAACCGACAGCCGCCCCGCCGTACGACGACGCCAACTGCAGCAGTGACCATCCGTTGGCGTTCGACGTGGCGAGCGCCGCGCACTCCGCCTGCTCGGCCGTCACCGTCGGCTTGTCACCTGCACGCGGAGGCGACACGGTGAGCTCACCGCCGCCGAGCTCGAACGGCGCCCGCGCCGCGCCGCCGCGCAGCGACGAGACCGCCGGGCCCGCGAGGTCGAGATTGCCCGCGGTGTGCACGGTCCCGGGAACCGGCAGTGGCGGCAGCGCACAATCCGCCAGCGCCGGCTCGTGATGCGCCGGGCGTGAGCTCACGGGCGACGGCTTCGGGCCGGAATGCCGCGTGTAGACGGCCACGCCCACGACCGCGACGACGGTGACCATGACCGCCGCGAGCTGCGCGCGACGAAGCGCCCGGGCGCGCGGCACGCGTTCGACGGCCGCCGACACGACGTTCCACGCGGCCTCGGTATCCACGTGTTGCGCGAGAGAGCTGACCGCCTCCCGGGCTCGGCCGAGCTCGGCTTCGAACGGCTCATTGAGGTTGTTCATGTCGATCGCCTCGCAGCGCAAGTCGCGCGTCGTGCAGTTGGGACTTGACGGTCCCGGTGGATATTCCGAGTTGGGTTGCGATCACCGAGATGCTGAGGTCGGCGAAATAGTGAAGCGTGACGACCTCGCGTTGACGCTCGGGAAGCGCTCGGATCGCGTCGTGCAGATCAATCAGTACGTCGAGCTCCGGTGCGGCCGCGGTCAACGGTGGCGCGGCCGGCTCGCGGCCTTGCCGCTTGCGCCATTTCGCGGCTCTCCGCAGCGCGACGAGCCACAGCCAGGCTTTCGGATCGTCGTAAGTGCGCAACTTGTTCCAGTGCCGGACCGCCTCCACGAACGCGTCCTGGGCGCACTCCTCCGCGGCTCCGCGATCGCGAAGCTGCGCGCTCAACACGATCACGAGCCGGCCGTACTCCTCGCGAAAGAGCTCCTCGACCGCCGCCCGATCGCTGCCCCCTCGCCGTTGTCTCATGCTGCGCCCGGTCGTGATCGATCATTCCGTCTGGTAACAGCTTCGACCACCCGGAAAGGTTGGGTCGGGATCGAAAGATTCTGCCCTCGACCGGGCACAGGCCCACCCTCAAGCCGTTTCTGCCGTTGTCGATGAGAGGACATGCCGCTCCCCGTTGCGAGCGATCCAAGGGAGGCAACCAACCATGGCGAAGAACCCGCTCTTCTCGGCATACCGACAGGGCGAGAACCGTGTCACCTCATCGATGCTGGCGGTCTTCGAACGCATCGACCTGTCGCTCCTGGAGAGGATCTTGGCAGCCTCGACGGAGGAGTCGTCACTGGAGATGCTGTCGTTCACGAACCAGCCGCCCGGCAAGGGACACTCGGTACCTGATGCCAAGATCTCGGCTCGGTTCGCGTACTGGTTCGAGACCAAGACCAAACGGAACTCCGTCGGTGAGCAGCAACTCCGCGAGCATCTTGTCAACCTGGACTCCGAGGGCACGACCGAGCGCCTCTTCGTCGTGACGCCGGACCCGCAACAACCGGAAGTCATCTCGACCCTCGGCGATCCGCGTGTCGTGTGGTTCAACTTTCAGTCTCTCTACGACGCCGTCGAAGAGGTGGTTACCGACCAAACCGGCCTTGTCTCGGAGCAGGCGCGGTTCCTTCTCCACGAATTGCAGGCACTGCTCGTCAACGACGGGCTCGTGGACAGCGACGACGTCGTGATTGTGGCTGCTCGCTTCGCCTATCCCGAGTACCTCAAGCGCAGCGTCTACATCTGCCAGGCAGGCCGAACGTTTCGCGACGGTCTCACTCACTTGGGTTTCTACGCCGAGAGCGCCATCCAGACGCACGTGCCGTGCATCCGCTACCGGGAGCAGATGGTCAAGTTCACGCACGCCGAGGCTTCAGTACGCAAGACCAGCACCGAGACTGACCAGTTGGTTGCCGAAGTCATCGAGACCGAGCTGGCCGAGGGAATCCGCAAGGAGGGAAACCAGCACCAAATCTTCCTTCTCTCCGCGCCCGACGATCCGGCGACGTTGTCGCTCGCGCAACCCATTCAGAATGACACGACGGCGTCGGACCGGCCGTTTGCGTGGACAATGGGTCAGCGATACGTGAGCCTCGGTGCACTCACGCGGGCGGGCGTGAAGGTCACGAGCGATCTGACCCGTCGGTCGCACTGAGAGATGATCAGGCATTCGCGGCGATGCGCCGCCGCTGCATGAACGGCTTCTCGACCAGTTCGTACGACGCGACGGCGAGGGCCAGGCTCACGGCGAGGGCGACCAGCGAGTTGATCACGGTCGCATGCGCGATCCCCGCCGGGCTCTTGAATCTGGTCACGTAGATCACCACGTAGTGCCAGAGGTACAGCGAATACGAGATCCGGCCGAGCCATCGCAACGGCCCGATCTCCAACACTCGTCTCAGCGGCTCGCACGTGATCGAGCCTGCGAGCACGAAGGCGAAGAGCACGGCGACCGCGGTGTAGCCGAACCCGCGCAGATCGTTCCCCTCCCAGACCTGCGCGACCAAGAAGGGGCACGCGCCCAGCGCGAGCGGCCACCACGACCACCGGACCGCGCCGAACCAGGCGAACAGGCATGCGAGCAGACATCCAACCAGGAGCCCGTCGGCGCGCAAGTCGGTGGTGAGGATCGATTGCGTGGGGCTGTTGCCGGCGATCCGGTGGATCAACACCGCGCCGATCAACGCCGCGACCGACGCCGTGGTCAGCCAGCGGTTGCGAAATCGGAGCAACGCGACGAGGACGACCGGCCACACGAGATAGAACTGCTCTTCGATCGAGAGGCTCCAGCAGTGCTGCACCGGAGCGGCCAAGTGGTTCGCGTTCCAGGCGTAGTTCGCGACGTAGCCGACGACGTAGCCGAGCGTGAAGAACGCGCTCCACGCATGCTCGGCGAGCAAGACGGCACCGACGACGACGAGAAACACGGCCAGCGCGGGAAACAGCCGGCGAGCGCGCCGGACATAGAACGCGCGCAGGTGAATGCGACCGGTCGAGACCTGCTCGCCGATCAGCAATGACGTGATGAGAAACCCGGAGAGCACGAAGAACAGGTCGACACCGATCGGCCCGCCCGGCAGCAGGCGCGGATCGAGGTGATAAGCCACGACGAGCGCGATGGCGACGCCACGCAATCCGTCGAGCGCCGGCTGATGACCGAGACGCCATGTTCGAGAGACCGGCGCGGTCTCGGCCGGCGCCGCGAAGTTGGGCGCGCCGGGCCGGCTCTCCTCTCGCAGCTGCACACTGACCATTTTATGCCGTTACGCGGCATCTGCGGATGATACGCCCGCGCCGGGCGCGACGGCGCTCTATACCGCCGTCAGCACCGCGTCGACAGCGATCGTCACTTCACGGTGATGACGCCGTGCATCAACGAGTAACCGTGGACCTTGCAGTAGTAGCGGTAGGTGCCGGTCTTGTGGAACGTGAACGAGTAGGTCTTGCCGGCGTTGATCGTGCCGCTCGCCAGCTTCGGATCCTTGCCCGTGCCCCCGTTCACCTTGCAGTCCGCCACGTCGCAACGCGTCACCGTGTGCGGCGCGACCGACGCGTTCTTCCAGACGACCTTGGTCCCCGGCTTCACCGTGACCGTCCCGCCCTTGTAGCAGAACTCCGCGTGGCCCGGGCAGGCCGTTCCGGTGATCGTGACGGTCTTGGTCGGAACCGTGGCCGCACCCGCCAGCGCGACACCGCCGACCGCGGTCGCGAGCAGGCACGCGAGCCCCAGCACCGGGAACAGGATCGAACGACGCACGACAGACCTCCCAGACACCACGCACGGGCTCGTTGCCCTTGACGTGATGGATACGTCGGGGCGCGGCCGGCGGTTCAACGCTACGCGGCCGCCGGCCGCACCTCAACCGGGAGGCAGGTGCTCGGGTCAGCGAACGGTCGCGCGCGTCGAGGACCCGACCGGCGACCTGGCGCTGCTGGGGTTCCAGTCGAGGACACGATCCGTCTCGAGCGCGGTCTTCGGCTTCTTGGCGCGACCGCCCCGGCCGTCGAGCAAGAGATACGGCTTGTTCGCGTCACGGGCGAGCACGATCTCGTTGTTGACGCTCGCCGCAACGTCGGTGTGCTCGCCGCAGATGACGAGCATGAGATCGGTGTTTGCGATCCGCTTGCGGGCCTTGACCTGCCAGTCGGCCGCGACTTCTCGGATCGACCAGTCATTGACCCCGAAGCGCGAACCGGCCGGCGCGATCTGGCGAACCAGTCGATCCTTGCAGTCGTTGTCGTGATCGAGGTCGAAGCTGACGAACACTCGCACTTGCGACACGGGAACCTCCCGCTCTCGGGGTGGGTGACAGCGAAACCCGGCGGCAACCGGGAAGGCCTCGACTCGCCACTCGGCTTCCTGCGTGCGGGCGTGTCACAGATGCCTCGACGCGTTTCTCGCAGATCTGTACGTCGTTGTGGCGAAATCACGATGTTTAGGCGGGTGCACCCCGCGGGTAATAGGCCCGACGACACGTGGTGGTAGCTCGCGCCTATTCGGCGCTGACCTGTGGCGCGCCTAGCGGGCGCGATCAGGCTCCTTCGGCCGGGCACGACAGGTTGAGCTCGTAGAGCGCCTGCCGCCGCCTCCGTTCGAGCAGTTGCAGGGCGCGGCGCTCCGGGCCTTTCGCGGCGCGGAAGCGAACGGGCGAGCACAAGGTGTCGATCGTGAGCACAAACGAGCGGCGCGCCCGCTTCGGTGTCGTGACACTGGTGGCGGCTACGCCCGCCGCACTGCGCGTCTCGACGACGCCCGTGTTGCGGACGCGCGCGACGGCTCGGCGAGCTTGCGTCAACCGCCGTTGCGCGGCTGCGTACTGCGAATGGATCTGCGCCAACTGGTTCGAGAGCTGCACGAGCTGATCCTGCGCGGCGAGGGTCGTCTTCGAGCTCCCGCCACCGCAACCGCCGACCAACGCGACCATCGACAGCGCCGCGACCCCGATCGTGACCGCTCGAACCCCCCGCACCTGCCGCGTCCTCTCGCTCGTAGTGAGCCGAGGGCTACCCGGTATCGACCGCGCCGAAACCGTCGCGTTGCGACCGCGCGGGATACGCAGCGTCAACCACGCAGGCGCGGCTCGCACCGGTGTATCTCCTTGCCGTCGACCACGACGACGCGTGCGTTCGGCTTCCCGCTGCTGCCGACGAGGGTCACCGTCGCCGTCTTCCCCTTCGGGACCTCCAGCCGCGCGCCGCACTGCGAACACGCGCAGCCAATGTGCTCCACGAGTGTCATCGGCGAACCGTCCCACCCTCCGGTCGACGGGCTGCGATTCCGCGCCGACTCCTCCGCGCCGGGAGTTGCACTTGGGTAGTCGTTCGACCGGCCGGGAAGGAAACGGTCGCCGGCCGGAATAGTGAACTTTGGGTGATATGCACCAGCGAATCGTGGGTACCGACTCGTGGGCTGCGCCGCCGTGGTTGGCCTCGCATCCGGCACGGCGGCGCCGCCTCCGGCCTCGCGCGGGTCGGGCCCGGCTGAGCCTGGATTGCGGTGCGACCGTACGCTGTCCGCCGGTCCACTGACTCGGAGTGCACGCATGAAACTGGCGAACCTTGGCGGCCGCGCGACGGTGCTGACGGACACGTCCCCCACCGGCGCGCGCGGCACCGATGTGGCGATCGCGTCCGACGGCCGGTTCGGTCCCGACGTGCAAACACTCTTCGAAGAGTGGACGTCGTTCCGGACGTTCGCGGCAGCGCTCGACGCGTCGGGCGGCGAAACCGTCGACCTGGCGAAGCTCGGCTGCCCGGTGCCGGCGCCGCGCCAGGTGTTCGCCATCGGGCTCAACTACCAATCGCATGCCGACGAGTCGGGCATGGCCGTTCCGAGCGTGCCGGCGACGTTCACGAAGTTCCCCGCGTCGCTCGCGGGCCCCTTCGACGACGTCGAGCTCGCCGGCGCGACGGTCGACTGGGAGGTCGAGCTCGTCGCGGTGATCGGCACCCTCGCCGACCGGGTCGACGAGACGAACGGCTGGTCGCACATCGCGGGCGTGACCGTCGGCCAGGACGTGTCGGAACGCACCGTGCAGTTCGCGGCCGGCAACCAGTTCTCGCTCGGCAAGTCGTTTCGCGGGTTCGGTCCGATGGGACCGTGGATGGTGACGGTCGACGAGCTCGCAGATCCCGACGATCTCGCGCTCGGCTGTTCGATCGACGGCGTGACGATGCAAGACGCGCGTACGAGCGACCTGATCTTCAGCGTGCCCCGGCTCGTCGCGGAGTTGTCGGCGGTGCTGCCGTTGTTGCCCGGCGACGTGATCTTCACCGGCACGCCGGCCGGCGTCGGCATGGGCGCGAAGCCCCCGCGCTTCCTGCAGCCCGGCGAAGTCGTGGAGAGCTGGATCGAAGGCATCGGCACCATCCGCAACCGCTTCGTCACCCCGTAGCGCGTCTACAGCGTCGTCGCGAGCTCGGCCGACAGCTCTTCGGCCGCGGCGTCACCTGCAGAGGAAGGGGACGTCCGGGGAGAAGCGGGAGTCGAACCCTACGGGCCACGTGTGACATTGGTCACGGGAGGGCGATCGGGTCGCAACCGGCTCGGCTCCGGGGTCGAAGGTTCGGGGGACGTCGCTCGACACGACGGCCGGCGGAACGACATGACCTCACAGTCCACACGGCTCGGACTCGGCGTAGGGATCACGAACCCACGCCTCACTACCGCGAAGCGAGGGATCGCGGTCGAGATCGCGGCACGTCTCGCGGTCGCGGCGGAGACCCCGGTCTGCCTCATCGGCGCCGACCCGACCGACCGCGACGTCGACCGTCACCTTCCCCAGCTGATCGCCGAGTGGGGCAACCCGTCTCGGATGCAACTCGACCGCGGCCCGCACCATCTCGAGATCGCGACGTTCGCGCGCTCTCGCGTGTGCGTCGTGTCGGTGTCGGATCGTGAGAGCGTCGAGCTCCTGTTCCCCACCCTCCAAGAGCGATTCCGCTTCTTGATCGTCGACGCTCCGTCGCGCGCCGGCATGGGCGTGGGCATCGCGGGCGTGTTGCTCGACTGGCTCGACGCCCTGTTCGTCGCGACCGCGCTCGAAGCCGGTGAGCTGGCCGAGACCCGTCGCTACGTGGAGCAGCTCGACTCGCGGCCGAGCGCGCACCACGTGAAGGTGCGCGTGCTGCCGATCGGGAATCCGGCCGACTGCGGGCTCGCGCGCCGCCAGCTCGAGCGGCGCCTGGCCGTGCTCCCGACACTCGCGCCCGTACCGAGACTCGGCGGAGGAGCCGGCAACCGCAGCGCGATCACCGAAACCGAGATCGACGACGCGTTCCGGCCGATCATTCGCTGGATCGTCGACCGCCAAGCCCGCCCGTCACCCGACCCGATGTTGCACCTGCGGGAAGCCGAGCCGGGCGCGGAGCACTTCGTGAACCGCCTCTACCGAGAGACCCTCGACCGGTAGCTCACTTCACGGCGAGGAAGCAGCGGCGGCCGCCACCGCGATAGAGGCCGGTCGCAGTTTCCTCGCTCGCGACGATCTCGACCACCTCGCGAAAGCCCGCGTAGCGGAGTCCGTCGATCGCGCCGCGGTAGGTGGGATGGAATTCCCACGACTCGCGACCCTCGTGCGGATGCGACGCATCCTTCGTGTCGAAGAGAACGAATCCGGAGAACGGCTCCTCGTGACAGATCGTGTCGACGATCGCGAACCGGTCGCACAACTCGTAGGTGCGCTGCAGGAGCCGGAGCGGATCGGTCACGTGGTAGAGCACGCCGAGGTTCAACACGACGTCCCAACGCCGCGCCTCCTCGAACGACGTCGCGTCGGCGACCTCGAAGTGTGTGTTCCCGAGGCCGAGGTACTCGCGCAGGAACTCTGCCTGCTCGATGTTCTGCGGTCGGAGGTCGACACCGTCGACGACGCGCGCGCCGCGATCTGCGAGATCGAAGCTGAACCAACCGCTGTTGCACCCGATGTCGAGCACGCTCATGTCACCAAGCTCGTCGGCGAACAGGCGGCCGAGGGTCCCGCCGATCAGCTCGGTGCGGAACTGCATGCGCCGGGCGTTGTCGTCGGCGAAGATGGCCGCGCCGAAGTTGTCGGTGAACTCCATCGTGTTCACCGCGGGATCGCCGAGCGAGAACGGCACGTACCACGGGCCGAGCTCCGCGAGCTTGGCGCGCAACGCGTCGGCCGACACACTCGGTGACGAGCGCCCCATGAACGGCGGCCACTGGCACTCGACGTCGCGGACGATGCGCGGCAGCAGATATTCCGTGGGCCGCTTGCCGTTCTGCGTCTCGCGCCAGAGTCGGTACCGCTCCTGCGAGGTGCCGGTCTCGGGGTCCGCGCCCGGGATCGCGCTCACGATGTGCTCGTCGAAGGTGAGGTCCGACCCTCGGACCAGGTCGAGGAGGGTCACGCGGGAGCCTCGTCGCCCGGGGCGAGGTACGGAGCAGCGACGGCCGGGCGAGGAGGCATTGATCGATGATCGTACCGGCGGACGTCGGAGCGACCCTCGACCGTTCGTGTCCGGTCGTCGCGCACCACATCATCAAGTCACAAGCGGCCACCGAATGCAGGGCCGCGCACGGAATTCTTCGGAGACGGGGGTGGCCGGGCGCCGCGGGCGGAGACCATTACGCTCCCCCGCGATTCAACTCCAGGGGGAACTCGTGTCGTTCAAGTCCATCGTTGCGCTGCTCGCCGCGGCGTGCATCGTCGGCGCGGGTTGCTCGAGCTCGTCGAAGACCGCGAGCCCGGCACCGTCGTCGACCACGACCGCATCGGCCACCTCAACGACGGTCGCCGGCGGCCCGCACACGCGCCCCGCGTGCACCCAGAAGCAGACGGCGCCCGTCACCGCGACCCCGGTTCCCGGTTCGACCTCCGACTACGACGTCACGTCGTTCGACGACACCTTGATCCGCGCCCACTGGTTCCCGCTGAGCACGACGAGCAAGGCCCCGACCGTGCTGAAGGGGCCGGGATGGAGCTTGCCGGGCGACACGAACACGACCAGCACGAACTTCGGGCTGTTCGGTGACCTCAGCATCAGCGCGCTGCATCAAGCCGGCTACAACGTGCTCACCTGGGACCCGCGGGGCTTCGGTCAGTCGGGCGGAACCGTCGAGAGCGACAGCCCCGACTTCGAAGGCCGCGACGTCGAGCAGCTGATCTCGTGGGTCTCCCAACAACCGGGCGTGCAGCTCGACGCCCCGGGCGATCCGCGCGTGGGCATGGTGGGCGCGTCGTACGGCGGCGGCATCCAACTCGTGACCGCCGCGATCGACTGCCGGATCGATGCGATCGTCCCGCAGATCGCGTGGCACTCACTCGGCACGAGCCTGTTCAAGGCGCAGACGCCCAAGACCGGATGGGGCGGCGTGCTCTTCGGGCTCACGAAGGGCCACTCCGTCGACCCGCACATCACGAACGCCTACAACGACAGCGTCGCGACCGGCACCACGAGCGCGGCCGACGCGAAGTGGTTCCTCAGCCGCGGGCCCGGCGATCTCGTGAGCAAGATCACCGCGCCCACGCTCTTCGAGCAGGGCACGATCGACACGCTCTTCTCCCTCGACGAAGCCGCGACGAACTACAGGACACTGCGGGCCGACGGCGTGCCCACTGCCATGCTCTGGATGTGCAGCGGCCACGGCGTCTGCCTCACCAACCCCGGGAACCAGAACCTCCCGGGCCAGGACGCGCTCGCCTGGCTCGACCGCTACGTGAAGAACGACACCAAGGCGTTGCCCGTCGTGCCGTTGGAGTACGTCGACCAGAACGGCACCGAGTTCACCGCGCCCGGATACCCCTTACCGGCCTCGACGCCGATCGAAGCCGACGGCAACGGCTCGCTCACGCTGGTCGACGGCGGCGGCTCCGGCCCCGCGACGACAACCGACAACGCCGGCATCCTCGGCGGCATCGCGCTCCCGATCACACCTGCCAAAGCGTCACACGCGCTGAACGTGCCGATCCCGCTGAAGGCCGCGGCCCACATCGTGGGCGCGCCGACGCTGACGCTCCGCTACGAGGGAACTGCGCCCGCGGGCCCGCGCCCGACCCGCGTGTTCGCGCAACTCGTCGACGACGCGACCGGCACCGTGCTCGGCAACCAGATCACGCCGATCGCCGTGACCCTCGACGGGCTCGCGCACTCCACGACCGTGCCGCTGGAGATAGTCGCGTTCACCGCGAAGCCCGGCGCGCACCTGACGCTCCAGATCGTGGCCACGACCGTTGCGTACGCGACGCCGCGCCTGGGCGGTTCGATCAGCTTCAACACGGTGCACGTCTCGCTGCCCACCGTGACGGGCGTGACTCCTCAGGCCGTGCCGGTCTCGGCGGTGCGGTAGTCGCCGAACGGCGCGTCGCGCTCCTGCAACGCGTTCGTGAGCCCGCGCTCACGCGCGGCGCCGATGAACTTGCGCATGGTGTCGGTGTGCGTCCCCAGCGCGCAGAGCTCGGTGCCGGCACGGATGCCGGCCCGCAGACCCATGACGTCCATCTGGCGGTGCACGACGCGCTTGTTGAGCTGCAACAACTCGGCGGGCACCATCGCGATGCGGCCCGCGACTTCGAGCACACGCTCGTCGAGCTCGTCTGCGGGGAACGCGTCGTTGGCCCAACCGAGCTCCACCGCCTGCACGCCGGTGATCGAGTCGCCGGTGAGCATCATCTCCATCGCCTTGCGCATCCCGAGGAACCACGGGTGGAAGTGCATGTCGGGCACGCCGAAGCGCACCGCCGGATAGCCCATCTGCGCGTCCTCGGCCATGTACACGAGGTCACAACCGGTGGCGAGCTCGCTGGCGCCGGCGAGGCAGTAGCCGTGCACCTGCGCGATCACCGGCTTGGCCAGATCCCAGATGCTCATCCAGCCTTCGGTGACGTGACGCGGCCACGCGCCTTCACCGCCGGGCGTGTAGTACGGCATGTCGAGACCTTCGTTGCCGCCGCCGAGGTCGTATCCCGCCGAGAACGACGGGCCGGCGCCGCGGATGATCGTGACCGACACGTCGGGATCCTGATCGTGCGCCCGCAGCGTGTCGAGAATCGCGCCGCGCAGCGTATGGATGAGACTGTTGCGCTTCTCGGGCCGGTTCATCGTGATGCGCCGAACCAACGGCAACGGCTCGTCGATCAAGATCACGTCATCGGTCATCGCTGTGAGCTCCTCGCGTTCGTCGATAGCGCGGCACGTTACCGGCCGCGCGTCGAGCCACTGCTCGGAGCGTTGTGATCAGGCAGGCTTGGCGACCGCGGTGACACTCGACGGGAAGAAAGCACCGTCGGCGCACTGGTGGACGCGGGCACTGCGTACGCAGATCGTGACCCGGCCCGGTGCACGAGCCGAATCCGGCTCTCGCACGAAGCTCACGCTGTTGTTGCCGACCGAGACCGTGACGACCTCACCACATCCTTCGCACACGATCTCACGCCGCATACCATTGATAGTAGTGCAGAAGGCCGGATCGCTCCGGGTGAGCACGTCTCGTGCCAATCGGGTCAGTGCGTGACGTACACCGGCGTGCCGAGGGGCAGCTGCGTGGCGAGCTTCTTGATCTCGGCGTTGGGCATCTGAATGCTGCCCCGGGTCACGGCGCCGCCGAGCGCAGCCGGATCTCTGGTGCCGTGGATCGCGATCTCGTTGTCGGCGCCGGAGAATCCCGTGATCTCTTTCGTGCGGCTCGACAGACCCAAGTCGTACGGACCGTACGACGCTTGCGCGGCGGGCGCCTTGATGATCGCCCGCACCGAGTACTGACCCTCCAACGTGGGAGTCGCGACGGCGCCCACCGAGACGCGTCCCTGCCACAACACCTTGCCGAGATTGAACACCGTCATCCGCCGGGTGGTCAGCGCGACCTGGATTGCGTACCCGACCTTGCTCACCGAGACGTCGGCGGCGCGGACGTAGCCGTCGGTGCCGTTCGGAGTGATCGGGAGGAGCACCTTCACCCAGCCGGCGGGCTGCTGCCCGGCGACGAGCAAGACCTGCGCGACGCGCACGCTCGGATCGTCGTTGGCCGCGGGCCACGGATTGTCGAGCTCACGAACCGGGTGCGCCGAACCGGGCGTGTCGTAGACGGCGAGCTGGCGGCCGCGTGCGCGCGCGATCAGCGACACCGATGGAGGCGGCCCGCCGGCCGAGCCCGTCGAGGCGCCGGGAGTGGTCGTGGTCGTGGTGGAAGTGGTCGGGACGGGCGCGGTCGTGGGCGTCGAGGCGAGGGTCAGGTCACCCGCCACCT
>Ga0265338_10005951_pt1 | contig 15705 bp, 12 predicted proteins | sample 42126metaG_FD_193579 | JGI IMG/M metagenome (GOLD analysis project Ga0265338, IMG submission 193579) | Rhizosphere microbial communities from Carex aquatilis grown in University of Washington, Seatle, WA, United States - 4-21-26 metaG | ecosystem: Host-associated > Plants > Roots > Rhizosphere... | reverse complement strand
AATATGCGGATGCTCTAAGGCCGCTGCCGCGCGAGCCTCGTCAGTGAAATTCCGCAGATAATCCTGCCCATTGTTCAAGATCGGTGGCAGTATTTTTAAAGCAACCTGACGGCGTAGCTGGGTATCAGTAGCCAGCCAGACCTCGCTCATACCGCCATGCCCAAGCGAGCGCTCTATTTTATAACGGCCAAATAGCCGACCTTGCCAGGCACCTGATGGATACGTTTCCATACGCGTCATATTCTCCAGAGCAAAATAGTTGCTGCCGCATCGCTATAGCTTACCGCTAACCATTGACCATCGTGAGACCAGCAGAGGGCCGTAATTTTATTCTCGATTGTTCCGGCTAACGCCCGCAAGGGTTGCGCACTCACGCCTGGATTCCAGAGATACACCTGGCCATCAGCTACTCCAAATGCCACCAGTGGTGGTTGTGCTGTCGGGGACAGCGCGGCATTGGTCACAGGCCCGGAAAGGCTGGTTGCATCCAACTGTGGTAAAACCTGTTGATACTGTTTTGTAGCATCCCAGACCCCTACCAGGCCACCGCCGGCACCAGCCGCGTTCGCCGCTGATAGATATCTGCCATCTCCCGACCAGCTTAACTGGCCGATTGGATCACTATTGAAGGCCAGCAGAGAACCAACCTGCCGCCAGCCTGTCGGGTGGCTATTATTGTTCAAACGCCCCAACAGAACGCCCTGTTCCAGGCTCATAGCCAGAGTCGCATCTTTAGGAGAGACCGCAAGTACATTAGGCAGACCCAGATACACCTCCGGCATTTCGTCATTGAGTGTGACGCTCAGGAGCTTCTGCCGTGGTTGTTGGATATTCCAGACAGTCAGAATACTCTGCGTAATAGTAGAAGTATCTCCGCTTGCCACAACCGCCAGCAGGGTATTTGAAAGCCAGCCGACCCCCTGAATCTGCCCCTGAGAGAGGAAGGCAGATTCAGACAGATTGGCAACTGGAGCGGAAAAATTGGCCTGGTAGAGAACCGTCTCATAGTCGTCTGATGCAGTCATATCGGCATTGGCAGCAGCCAGCTTTGTACCATCAGGTGACCAGCAAAGCTGAGTTCCGCCCTCCAGACCTACTACCTGGCTGGCTCCCTGGACGGGGATGGAACTGGAGAGATCCCAGATCAATGCATTGCTGTCCTGGCTTATCGCAACCAGCGTATTCTTCGCCGACGACCAGCTCATTGTCTGGACCGGTTGGGTAAAGGCTGCGGTCAGCGCCAGCGGTTGCTGAGCAGTTGAAACTGTAGCGGTTGGAGCAAGTTGAGGAGTGGCTGTTGGACTCTGCGTAAGCGAGCGAGAATGTCCCAACGGACTGAAAAAATAGACAGCCGCGCCACCACCAAGCAGTACCGCGCCTGCGCCAACACCCAGCAGAACCTTGCGCCGCGTATAGTGGCGCAGGGGCTCAGGTTCGGGAGTGGCCTGCGGCTCTGGCAACTCTGACTGGACAGCAGGAAGGCTGCCAGAAATAGCCAGATGGTTCTCCAGCGCATGGCGCAAATCGGTCACAAAAGCAACGGCTGAACGCGGACGCCGGGCGGGATCTTTTATCATGCCGCGCAACAGAGCAACCTCAAACTCTTCAGGGAGCGCTGGATTAAAGAGGCGCGGGGATGGTGGTGGAGCAAAGGCATGCTGAAAGGTCAGAGCGTAGGGATTCTCAGCGCTAAATGGCAACCGCCCGGCAAAAAATTGATAGGCGACAATCGCCAGGCTATAGATATCGCTGGCGGGCACAGCCTGGCCCTGAGCCTGTTCAGGTGCCATATAGGCTGGCGAACCAAGAAATGTGCCTGTACGGGTAGATGAATTCTCATCGCTCAATATACGCGCGATACCAAAATCGGTCAGCAAAAGCCAGTTATCTTCACGCAGCAGCATATTCGCTGGCTTGATATCACGATGGATGATGCCAGCCGCGTGTGCATAATCAATAGCCTCGGCGATCTGAGCCAGGAAGGTCAGAGCATCTTCTTGCGTCATCGTCTCCTGACCACGGGACAGAGCCTGCAGGCGGTCTGCCAGTGAACCACCAGAGACATAGGACATCACCAGATACGTCACGGTCTGACCGTCGGACATCCGTTGCTGGCCATAATCATGGACCGGCAAAATATGAGGGTGATGTAATGCCGCAGCCGCACGAGCCTCGCGCTCAAAACGGGCCAGAAATTCCTGATCTTCCTGTTTGCGCGAAGGAAGCACCTTCAACGCAACCTGGCGCTGGAGGCGCGGGTCCTGCGCTAACCAGACATCTCCCATCCCGCCCTGGCCAATTTTACGGAGCAGGAGATAGCGTCCCAGGTTCGTAGACGGAGTGGATTCATCCATGATTTCTTTGTAGTTCCTTAAAATACGCGATATTTCTTGATAGAGCCAGGAATTTTTCTGATCACTCTTATTATATACGACGAAAAGCGCGGGCGATGCGCAGCACACAACAGAAAAAATACCATCCCACCTGATGTACCCTGGCAGAGTACAACCATACTTGATGCTCAATAGCCAGACAGGATCGTGACTCAAAGATAAAACATTTGCTTTGAGCCACGATCTTTTGTGTCAGCATATGTGTCATATACAACCAATACCACACATCCTTCGCCAGACATATGGGTAGAGAGAGAACGCTGAGCCAGCTCTGATCCAGTTAGCAACGGCGGCTGAATGAAGAGAAAAAAGAAATGAGAGCGTTTTCATCAGTTTATGCCACCGGTTCAAAAGCAAACTCCCCGGCCATCAAACGAGCCAGGACCTGCGTCTCGCGGATAATCACACGCAACTGCTCCGGGGTAATTGACTGTTTGCCGTCGCAGAGCGCCGCACTGGGATCAGGATGAACTTCGAGAATCAATCCATCAGCACCAGCAGCGATACCAGCACGCGACATACTCGGCACCAGTTCGCGGCGACCGGTGGCATGGCTGGGATCAACTATCACGGGGAGATGGGTCAATTGATGGAGCAGAGGGACACAGGCCAGGTCAAGTATATTGCGGGTCAGAGGATCGAAACTGCGCACACCGCGTTCGCAGAGAAGCACATTGGGATTGCCAGCGGCGACGATGTATTCCGCTGCCAGCAGCCACTCCTCAATAGTCGAGGAGAGACCACGCTTGAGCATCACTGGCTTGCTCTGGCGACCAGCCGCCTGGAGTAGAGGGAAATTCTGCACATTGCGCGCGCCGATCTGTAAGATATCCGCGTATGCCGCAACCGTCTCGACCATGCCTGGTTCCATGACTTCGGTAATCACTGGCAAACCGGTAGCTTCACGAGCCTCAGCCAGCATTTCCAGACCTTCAACACCCAGACCCTGAAACTGGTAGGGCGAGGTCCGTGGCTTGTAAGCCCCACCACGTAAAATGTGCGCCCCCGCTGCTTTGACCGCGTGTGCTGTGGCCAGCAACTGTTCGCGATTCTCGACAGCACAGGGGCCAGCCATGACGACAGGTTCACCATTTCCTATGGTGACAGACTCGCCCACTCGAATGACCGTGTTTTCGGCCTTGAAGGCCCGGCTCAACAACTTGTAAGGTGTATTGACCTCGACGATACGTTCAACAGCAGGCTGAGCTCGTAAAAGCTCCTGCTCGGCAGCGTCGAGGACACTACTATCCAGCGTAATGACTTCCTGTCCTGGCAGATGTGTCACAGTCATTGGACGTAACGTACCGAGCATACGCCCTAACATTTCAATCAGGTGTGCACGTTCATCACTGGTAGCCTGGGTATGAACAACAATAATCATGATCTTGATCCTTCCTACGAATGCAGAATTCTAGCAAACAAAAAAGCAGAGGTGTGATCCTCTGCTTGTCTCCAGCACGCTGGTGGTGTTTTTGCTCAGCCCAAAGGGCCCACCATCATGCTGGAGGGCTAAAGCTAAACCAATAAGAATATGTGAATTGTCTCTGGTCGCTGAGCATTTTCATTCATCCAATCATGTCAACCACCCATATTGGGCGACGACTGACCTGTTACCTATTGTAACGACGCAATAAACCCGGAATATGCGGGAACGAAAAGCCACAGCCCACGACCCGTGTGTGAGGGACACGTTCCTGAAATCCGATTTACTTCTGCTTTTAGGATTATAGCGAGAAAGATGGTTAGATGTCAAGGGCGACAGTAGTTCCTTCTGAATTTCAGCGCGGGCAAATCCTGCGGGCAGCGTACCTCAGTTGAAGGTTGCACAGCTTTTCTTACAAGGATATACAAGATATAGAGAAAATAGCCCTATTCATTCCTGACATACTGTTCATTTCGGGTATTGATAAATTATGCGAATAATTGTAGAATGTCCCCCAGTAACACACCAACGTTTCTTTCTATAGCAAATGATTTCCGAACGTACATTGGTCGATACGAAAATCAGCGCGCGGATTGTAGTCAGGAGGCATCCCATGAAAACGAATCTTATCGAAGTCGGCTTACCGACCGACAAAGTCTCCGTAGTTCAACCAGCACTGGCAGAATGCTTGATTGAAACTGGCGACCAGCTCATTGGCCACCAGGTCTACGAGGAACAGACGCTCTTTGTTGTGCGTATGTTAAGCGATACCCTGCAATGTCACCTCAAAACCCTCTCCTCGGCATTTCATGAAAAAACAGTAGATTCGTTTCAGGTCGTGAGTTGCTATCTCTTCAAAGTAGCGTTCAAAGATAGCGATTACGCCAACAACATGAGAGAGTTTCCTTTCCAGATTGGAGAATCATGGTTTCAATCCGCTGATGAAGAGCAAGCGGCCTATCTCTGTCTGAATCTTCCCCATCTCAGTCAGCGTCAAACCGCCTGGCTGGCAACCCAGACTTCAATCGCACAATGGACCAAAGAATGGTAGCCTGCGCCTGCGAGAGAGACGCGCGGGACGGTGGTATACTGCAAGGGATAGAGCTGATTGGGGTACGCGAGCGATGGAGCCTGCCGCGCCAATAGCGGAAAATCACAAGCAGACAGGGGAATGAGCAATGTCAGAGACGTTTCGTGCGTTTATCGTCAATAAAACAGAGGCGGGCTTTAGCGCCGGGCTGGGAGAAATCAGTCGCGCGCAACTGCCCGCAGGCGAGGTACTGGTCAAAGTTGCCTATTCGGGAGTGAACTACAAAGATGGGCTGGCCGCGACTCCAGAAGGCAAGATCGTCCGCAATTATCCTTTTGTGCCCGGCATCGACCTGGCGGGCGTGGTTGAAGAGTCCAGCGATATGCGTTTCAAAGCGGGCGACGAGGTCATCGCCACAAGCTATGAACTGGGTGTCAGCCACTTTGGTGGTTTGAGCGAATATGCCCGTGTCAGGGCAGATTGGGTGGTTGCCAAACCAGCGGGGCTGACCCTCCAGGAGTCCATGGCACTGGGCACAGCGGGTTTTACCTCGGCCCTGGCGGTTCATCAGTTGGAGAAAAACGGTCTGAAGCCAGGCCACGGCCCCGTTCTGGTGACAGGCGCAACCGGCGGAACTGGCAGTATCGCCGTCAGCATCCTGCGCAAGCTGGGCTATACCGTCGCGGCCAGCACTGGCAAAGTCTCAGAATATGGCTATTTACACCAGCTTGGTGCCAATGAGATCATCACACGAGAGGTAACCTCGGCTGAAAGCAACCGCCCGCTGGAAAAAGAGACCTGGGCCGGCGCGGTCGATGCTGTAGGCGGCTCTACGCTGGCTTACCTCATTCGCACAACCAGGTATGGCGGATCCATCGCGGCCTTTGGCATGACAGGTGGCGGCAATGTCAGCACCAGCGTCTTCCCTTTTATTCTGCGCGGAGTCAATCTGCTGGGTATCGATTCGGTCAACTGTCCAATGGAACTGCGCCGGGAAATCTGGCAACGCCTGGGTCAGGATTATAAGCCAGAACATCTGCTCACGCATATCGCCCATGAAGTCAGCTTTGCGGAGCTGCCAGACGCGCTGGCACGCATACTCAAAGGCGAAACGCGCGGCCACACTGTAATCAGGATTGGAGCATAGTATGGGTGACTACGATACGTTGCTCCAGACGTTGCTCCAGCAAGAAGATACGTTGCAATTTACGCGCTTCAGTAACGAAACCGCGCTGGAGATTGGCCTGGCGCTGCTCAAAGGTGCGGAGACAAAAGGCAAACCGGTTACAATCGATATCACACGCTACGCGCAACAATTGTTCCATTACGCGATGGATGGAACGAGCGCGGATAACGATGAATGGATCAAACGGAAAATCAATGTGGTTCGCCGCTTTGGCCATAGCTCGTACTACCTGGGCATACAGCTCAAAAATTCAGGGCAGACCATCGAGCAGAAATACCTGGTCTCGGAGCGTGACTACGCCGCGCACGGCGGCTCCTTTCCGCTCATCATCCGCAATGTAGGCATCGTGGGTACGGTAACAGTCTCTGGCCTGCCTCAAGCAGAAGACCATGAACTGGTTGTAGAAACACTGCGCGCGTTCCTGGAACGCGAGCACGCAACTACCTCACAAGTTCCTTAGCAAAGCCACAGTCAGAGCAAAACGGGTGTAGGAGGCGGGACCATCTCCTACACCCGTTCTGCTCTGTCTAAAATAATGACCCTATCCTCTTCTGCCGAGTTTTCATCCATACTACAAAATAAGATATAATCAAAAGTTAATCACGTCGCATAAAGAAAGGGTAGACGGGTTGTGGAAAGGCTGGACGCAGAGCGAGTTCATTTGCTGGTAAAAAGTAAACTGCTTGATAGTGGCAGTGAAGAGGTATATGATCGGTTTACAAAACTGGCTGCAATGCTTCTCAACGCTCCGGTATCCCTGATCTCTTTAATTGACAAAGATCGACAGTATTTTAAGAGCTTCTACGGGTTGCCAGAGCCATGGGCTTCCCGGCAACAAACACCCCTCTCACATTCGATTTGCCAGTATGTAGTCTCCTCACGCAAACCGCTGATTGTGGCGGATGTCAGCACAGAAGAGCTGTTGAAAGATAACCTGTCAATCCCCGATTTAGGTGTGATCGCTTATCTAGGATTTCCCCTGGAGGTAGAGAATCAAATGCTGGGGAGTTTTTGCGTCATCGATACGAAACCACATCTCTGGACGGAGCGAGAAATTGAGATCGTCCGTGAACTGGCACATTTTGTCACAGCGGAGATTGCGCTTTCGATGGAAATGGCCGAGCGCCAGAAAGTGACCGAGCAATTACAGATCAGCGAACAACGCTTCTCGACACTCGCCAACCACGCTCCGATTATGATCTGGCAAACAGATGCACAGGGAGACATTATTTTCTCTAATGCAACCTGGTGCCAGTTTACTGGTCTGACGGAACAGGAGGGAATGGGAATAAAATGGTTGAATGTTATTCACCCGGATGACCGAAAACGAGCTTTTGAGTACTGGACACAGATGTTCACAGCGCGCTTACCCTACCATACCGAGTTACGCTTCCATCGCGCAGATGGCATTTATCGTGAGGTGGCGGTCAATGGAGAAACATACATCAGCCCTGATGGAACATTTCTCGGATATATTGGGACACTGCTCGATATCACAGAACGTAAGGAGCTGGACCGGCAGAAAGAGATCTTTATGAGCATGGCGGCCCACGAACTCAAGAGTCCGCTTACCGCAGTGCAGGGGAATGTGCAACTGGCGCAACGCCTCCTGCGCAATTTTCTAAACACAACGCATGGATTGCAAGCCGAGCAGGAGAGCCAGCTATCACATGTTGTAGAACTGCTAACGCGTGGCTTGAAAAATCTCCAGATCCAGACCAGGCTGATCAACGACCTGCTGGACGTATCGCGTGTCCAGGCAGACAAACTTGAATTCCAGTTGACTGAATGTGCGCTGGTGGCGTTAGTTCAACAGATTGTCCAGGATCAGCAAACGGCCCACCCACAACGCTCTCTCATTCTGGAACTACCGGAGGACATCTCTCTCCTGGTCCGGGCAGACAAAGAAAGAACCACGCAGGTCCTGAGCAATTATCTGATCAATGCCTTCAAATATTCGCCACCTGAACAGACTATCGAAGTTGGCATATCCATATGCACTGCGCATGCTCAGGTCTGGGTACGAGATCATGGTCCCGGACTCACGCAGGAACAACAGGAACATATCTGGGAGGGCTTCTACCAGACACAGAATACACACACCTATATGCAAGAAACGCCAGGGCTGGGCCTGGGGCTACATATTTGCCAGCTACTCATCTCTGGACAACAGGGCGAAGTTGGAGTTGACAGCAAACCGGGTGAAGGCTCAACGTTCTGGTTTACCCTGCCCTTGCTGGAGGGAAACCTGTATTCATGCTCTGAGGTTATATGATGTACACTCTTCAAAACACTTTTGCGCAGACAGAGGAAGAGACGCGCACGCCGGGCTTTTCAGGAGACAGGAACCGTTGACAATTAGCGGTAAGGAATGGTATGCTTCTTCTACAAATAAATATGTCTGACCCGCGTTGATCGAAATAGTACGAGGAAAAGCGGCCAGTAGCGATCCGATGATTGGTGCAAGTTCGGATGGATCTCGCCTCCTCAGAACCGCGTCGTGAGCGGTCGTCCGAAGAAAGCTTTTATCGACAAAGCAAGTAGGACGAATGGGTGGTTCCCATGCAGCACCTGAACCGTAAATGAGTGGTCACAACCTTTTTCACGCTGGACATACAGCAGCGTTGTAGTGGGTGACGACAATCTGGGTGGTACCACGGGAGTTTCTCTCAACAGAACATCTCTCGTCCCAATTGAGTAAGCGACTTGGGACGAGGTCTTTTCGATGGGTTCTGGGCATGCTGCCAACGGTTTCACCATTTACAAACCTCCTGGCATCTCTCCACACCTTTCCAGCCCCGTCCTGATACAAACCGGGAAGGTGTAACACATGATTACCGTCTCTATCGTGAACGTAACCAGTTATACGGGCCTGGAACTACTCCGCCTGCTCGCAGGCCATCCAGAGTTCGTGGTTACGTCTGTGACCGGGCGCAGTTCCGCCGGGCAACGCCTGGACGAGGTTTTTCCACAATTAGCCAGCGGGCGCAATCATCGCTCTACAGGCTCAGAGGTTGGCTCCCTTGTACTCACAGAAAAGGCTGGTCAGACCGACCTGGCCTTTGTCTGCCTGCCACATGCCGCCGCCGCTGAAACTGTCGTTGAGTTGCTGGCTCGGGACATCAAAGTGGTAGATCTATCAGCGGATTTTCGCCTGCACGATGTCGAGGTTTATGAAAGCTGGTATCAACATCACCATCCAGCGCCAGCATTGCTGGAAACGACGCCTTATGGCCTGCCCGAACGCTATCGCGCGCGGATTGCGGCCAGTTCGCTGGTCGCTAATCCTGGCTGTCACGCCACGACAACCATTCTGGCGCTCCTACCGGCGATAGCAGCCGAACTGATCGGCCCCGATATCATTGTCAGCACCCTGACTGGCATCAGCGGTGCCGGGCGAGGGCTCAAAGTCAGTTCCCTCTACGCTGAACAGGATGAAGATACCAGCGCCTATAGCCTGGGTGGACATCGGCATCTGGCTGAGATCACTCAGGAACTGGAGGCCGCTGCCAGCGCCGGAGGTCATCCCTTGCAACAACCTCTGCGCCTGACATTTGTCCCGCATGTTCTCCCTATGAGTCGGGGACTTCTTGCGACCTGTTATGCTGATACCAGGAAGTCAACGCTGAACATTGAGGAGATTCGTGCTATCTATGCCGAATATTATGCCAATGAACCATTTGTACGAATTATAGATACTCCGCCGCATACGAAATGGACGACCGGGACCAATACCTGTCTGATCTATCCAACCCTGGATCAGCGCACCGGGCGGCTACTGGTCGTGAGTTGTCTGGATAACCTGTGTAAAGGTGCCTCCGGGCAGGCCATTCAAAATGCGAACCTGCTGGCTGGCCTCTCTGAAACCAGCGGGTTGCCCATGGTCTCGCTCTATCCCTGAAACACGAGGACCGGCAACGGGGACAAAAGCTCTGGAAAACCAGCAATGATTATCGTTTGTAAAGAGAGAAGCAGAGAAATCGTAACGCAACACGAGGAGCAAAAGCACTAATGGCCATTTCTTTCTCAATGTCATCCGATGGCGATATAATCGCCGATCACCACTTGATAGCAGAAGTTTTGCGCGAAGCGCTACCATATATTGATTTTCTAAAAGGCAAAATCCTGGTCGTCAAGCTGGGTGGAAGCACGCTTGAAAACCAGCGCATGATTCTCCAGGATATTATCTGGCTACGCGCGCTTGGGGCCTATCCAGTCCTGGTTCATGGTGGCGGACCTTACATTAATGAGTGGCTGGGCAAAATGAACATTCCCGCCCAGTTTAAAAACGGTCTGCGTATCACAGATGCCACCACGCTGGAAATTGTACGCATGGTTCTCTGTGGCCAGGTCAACCAGGGACTGGTCTCAATGGCCTCGCAAATGGGTGGCAAGGTCGTTGGACTCTGTGGCACAGATGGCAATATGGTTCAGGCGCATATGGCAGACCCGGAGCTGGGCTTTGTGGGCGAAATCGACACAGTCAATCCCGAAATTGTCCAGACGCTGGTCGAACAGGGCTATATTCCGATTATCGCCCCGCTGGGCCTGGGACCCAAGGGCAGCAGCCTGAATATCAATGCTGACCTGGTCGCGGCCCATCTCGCTGGCGCGCTCGACGCGGAGAAGCTGATTTTCTTAAGCAACGTCGTGGGCATCTGTGGGTCCGACGGCTCGCTGATCTCTGAACTCAGCGAGGCTGAGGCACGGCAATTGATCCATGATGGTGTCATCAGCGGCGGTATGATTCCGAAAGTCTCGGCCTGCCTTGACGCACTGATCGCAGTCCCGCGCGTCCATATCGTTGATGGCGGGGAAGCGCATATTCTCCTGCGCGAACTCTTTACTGACCAGGGCGCGGGTACCATGATCGTTCGCCAGCATATAGGCCAGACACAGGCAGTTCCACAAAACGCTCCAGTGGCCGCGCCAGTTAATATCTCACAGCAGGGGAATTAACGCATTTAATCATTCACATAACGCATCTCGCCCTGGATATCGTGACGACAGAGCACGCCATCCTGGGCGAGCTTTTCTAAAGCCAGCAATGCCGCTGCCCGCTCTTTCCGCTCCACTCCCGTTTTTCCACCGGGTGGAGCAAAAAGCTGCGTCACCTCTACAGGAGTAAACACTGTCAGGCCGCCAGGATTTTCATCCAGGTAGTGGGTGATTGCCTCTGTATACCAGAGCACCAGGTCCGAAGGTGGACTGGCCTGCTGCTGAGAAACAATCATCACCGGACAGGTAGCGCACTGCAAAACCCGCCGCGATTTACTCCCCATAAACAGCCGTCTCATACGCTCCCGCACGGTATTGCCACGGCTCCCCATAACCACCAGATCCGCATGCACCTCGCGCGCCACCCTGACGATCTCATCCGCAGGCGAACCCAGGCGAATACAGATATCAATACGCGGGAGATTGAGCGCCTGCTCTTGCAGAAGCAAACGGACAGTGGCCAGAATTTTCTCGGCCTCGTGCCGTTGTTCTGCCGTGACGGAAGAGGGCTGGACCTGGCCAGCATACATGCCAAGCGAGGGTGAAGTGAGATACGGTAAAGGCATTACATGCAACAATATCAGACGCACACGCGGCACCATCGGCCCGGCAAGGTCCTTGATCGTGCGTATGGCCTGCCGTGTCGCGGGGGAAAGAGGGGCATCGACGCCCAACAATATGCACTTATTCATGGCCGTTCCCCGTTAGAGTTGGTAATTTTCTGCGTCAGACTGATTGGCCTGATTCCTGGGTACATCGGAGAAACACGATCATTTGGTATGTATACTATACAAGGTTTTGGTAGTTCAGGCAAGCATTCAGATATAAGTATTTTTCCCGATACCCCTGAGCAGAGCCAGAAAAACTGCGAGCAACTTCGCCAAAAAATCAGAGATGCCTGCCACCTGCTTAAAATACGGTTTCCAGCGCAAGTTAGAGACAAAGGTCAGAAAAAGACGTAGAGTGAGCTACATCTCATTTTTTCGCCTATTTATTTAACTTTTTTCGCGTGATATGGACCACTACTAGAGTGTGATAAAATACCGTGATTGAGCGTGCCAGGTCGCACTACAAGCTCGTTTCAACATATAGGTGGTGATAAATTCCATTGGAAATCTATCCAGGAAAAGCGTCTAATATAACATCTTTACTATTGGGAGTTCACCTCCGGGTGGGCCTTATCTGAAACCAGTTTTGTTTGTAGGATTGCTCCTACACTACCTACGGAAAGTGGGGTTCGTCAGCGATGGGTATTAACATGGATAACCTATCAACGCAATCGAGTGTCGCAGCTCTCGCAGAACGGTATAGCAATGAAACCAGGACAGATCGTCTCAAAACCGATCAGAGCAGCCTGGAAATTTTTCAGCGTGCCCTGGACCTGCACAGGGACGAAGACTGGAACGTTTTATTTGAACGGTATCAGGGTCTGGTCCTGGCATGGGTACGCAATCATTCAAGACGCGACCTGGCTTATCGCTATCACACGCCCGAATATTATGTAGCCCTGGCTTTTGAACGCTTCTGGCAGGCCACAGCGCGCAACCAGTCGCTCAGCTTTACTTCTATTGAAGCGGCCTTGAGCTACTTAAAAGCGAGCCTCAATGGAGCCATCCTTGACACATTGCGCTCTTATAATCGTCCCGAAGTGCCTTTACCTGAACCTGGCCAGTTTCATCCAATGGAATTAGCGACAGAAGATTATACCTATGAAAATGATCTTTGGGATACTATCAAAAATCTTATTCCAACGCAGCGTGAACAACGCGTCGCTTATTTACTCTTTCATTGTGGTCTGAAACCCAGAGAAATTGTACAATTCTGTCCCGATGAATTTGCTAATGTACATGAAGTACATCGTTTGCGCCGCAATGTCGTTGAACGTCTTTTGCGTCAGTCCGACACAATTCGCTGGCGTCTGAGCGACGAGGCGTGATCCGCAGCATTCCGAGGATTCTCTATGGGCTACCCGCTCTTCCGTAAAACTTGCGGCACGCTTTTTACGTATCATTAAAGCAAGATACTAAAAAAGATCAGCGGGGCGTTTATACAACAGTATCGCCCACATAGAGACAACCTGGCATTTCAGCGCCAGTTTGTTGTAGATTGGAATGGTAGATCATGAATCGCCTACATGCCAGTCAAGAAGATCTGCTGGCCTTTGCGCTGGATCAAACGTCTCTGTCTCCAGCAACCAGGCAGCACCTTGATCAGTGTGACTTTTGTCAGGAACAGGTAATCTGTTACCGAAACACAGTCACGTATTTGCTTCCCAGACTTTATCGTAGTCAATGTCCTTCTGGTAGCGCTCTGAGCGATTATTGTCTGCCAGGCGCGCTCTCAGAAGTTGAACAGAGTCAGATCAGCAAACATCTGGCCTGTTGCCCACTCTGCGCCTCCGAACTGGCTGAAACATACCAGTTTCTGGAAAGATAAGTCGAAACACAGAAGAGAGGGTGAAGGAAGCTCGAGTACTATTTTTCCTTCTGGCCCTCTCTTCTCATCATCAGTTAAAGATGTAAAGCAGCGCGCTGCTTTATTTCTTATCACCCTTTAATGCCTGCAAGATGAATACAAGAATACAGGCACCAACAAAGGCGATACCCAGACTACCCCAGAACTGAAACACTCCGGTAATATGTAAAAAACTGGCCAGGTAGCCACCGATCACTGCGCCGATCAGACCAATCACCGTATTGCCAAAACAACCGTAGCCTTTGCCACGCACGAGCGTCGTGGCCAGAAAACCCGCCAGGGCACCGATAATCAGCCAGGTTAGCAGATCAAAGACGGCAAAATGCACACCAGGAATAAGTATAAACATACGAGTCTCTCTCCTTGTATATTTTTCCCTTTAATTACGTACAATGATTATATTGTTACTTTTGCTGTGCACTCTCTCTTATGGGCATGATATATATACGCAAGAAAACTGTTCGGGTTACAGGTCTGTCCTATGGATTGAACGGAAAACACGTTCTCACCCGGAATCATAGGAATAAGGTCCACCTCTTGATTGGATTGAGCTATTCCTTTCCGTGAAAATAGTGTATATTGTGTTAAGTTGAAACAACCTGTCCAGAGAAAAGTGAACTGATCATCTCTGATGAACCTGAAAAAACCAGGACAGGATTTTCCAATGCTCTAAACATTGCTATGAAAGTGGCTGCTGATAGGCCAGATCGTGAACTATTTCACAAGGCCATTTATACTCAATAAAGTATGCGAAAAAAATACAAGGTTTCTAAAAAAGTATCAGGAGTATATGCATGCGCTCAAGCCTGATGGAATCTCACCCTGTTTCCAGTCCAAATACCCATCGTATGGCGCCGGGTGCTGGTCCTCAACTTTCACCAGTTCCGCCACCAGTCTCCAAACCCCAACGCCTCGTCCTGGCTCCCATCGAGGGCTGGCTTCCCTTATTGCTACTGACCATCGCCGTCTATAGTGTCGTTTATTCAGTCACGGCTGCGATTACGATTAACCATACATCTGTGCTGTGGATTACAACGGCCCTGGGTCTGCTTGGTGGACTGATTGTCTCAAAAAGCCACTTCTTCCCCCAGGCGGCCCTGCATATCGGGGCCTGCATTGTTGGTTACTGGCTGGCGCTCCTGCTGACCAGTACACTGGCTTTTCATGTTTCGATCGTCTATCTGCTCTCGGCCCTGCGCGGGGTAATCACCAGTGGGTTCGTGCTGACCGGCACGGAGAGTAGCGATATGGTGTTCCTTTTCTACCTCTCCTTCCTCTGCTTCTTTCTGGGTTACTTCGGTTCCTGGCTGATCTATCGCGCCCATCTCCCCTGGCTGGTCGGGCTGGTCTATGTCTCGATTATGATTGTGAATCTAAACTATATTGCCAAACGCGATCTCTCTTTTCTGGTTGTAATCCTGGTTGGCTCACTGATCCTGTTGATTGCGCGTGTACACCTGGCCAGTCAGATCGTCCAATGGAAGAACGATGGTCTCTATACTGATCGGGCCTGGATGCGTGGGATGACTGGCCGTTTCCTCCAGATTGCCTCGCTCTTTCTCTTAATCATCCTACCTTTTAGCTGGCTCCTGCCAATGCTTAACCAGCCCTCCTCTGGCGTTACTTTCTGGAATAATCTGGACGATGCCTGGTCCAATATTTCCCATGGCAATCTCTCTGCGCTCAGTAATCCAAATACACTTTTCAGTCCCTATACCTCGTCAACCAATTTTTTTAGTACCCAACTCAATATCACAAACACAGTGAACCTGCCGAACAGCCCGGTGCTGACCTATCTCTCCTCTACTCCCTTGCAAGGGCAATACCTTGAGAGCGTCACGTACAATGCGTTTGATGGTCATGCCGGTTGGAACGCACTTGCAGCGACACAGAAGCAAAATTACGCGGCGAATGCACAACTGCCGCCAGACAATGCGAGAGCGGGTTCAAATACGCTGACTACGGCGATTACGCTGCTTCAACCACCCGGAGGCGACAATAATTACCTCTTTGGACCGGCTGAACCCAGTAGTTTTACGGTGCCAACAACGCTTTATAGCTACCTGACGACTGACACGAATACGAGTATTGTCGCTGCCTGGACACAGGCAACGCCGCTGGTGCAGAATGAACTCTACCAGGTGACTTCGGCTCTTCCTGATGCAACGCCCGCGTCTCTTTCGGCAATCCCACTTCCAAA
>Ga0265338_10005950_pt1 | contig 15705 bp, 13 predicted proteins | sample 42126metaG_FD_193579 | JGI IMG/M metagenome (GOLD analysis project Ga0265338, IMG submission 193579) | Rhizosphere microbial communities from Carex aquatilis grown in University of Washington, Seatle, WA, United States - 4-21-26 metaG | ecosystem: Host-associated > Plants > Roots > Rhizosphere... | reverse complement strand
CCCGAATACAGCATAATCAACCGCGTGGGATTCAGCGGGCCGTCCACGAGATACAAATCGTGCTCGGTGAGATGCAGCGTGGACCGCAGCGTTTCGCGAATGGGCTTCGGGCAGTTGTGCCCGATCTCCAGCCGCACGGCGTGGCCGCGCCGGCGTTTGTGCAACTCGTCCTCGACCGCCTTGAGCAAATTCGGCGTGTCGCCCTCATCCACGTAAAGCTCGCTGTTGCGGGTGAGGCGGAACGGCCAGTAACCGTGAATATGCGTGCCGGGAAAAATGTCGGCGAGAAAATGCCCGATGACCTGGCCGAGATAAACGTAGTCGCGCCGGCCATCCTCGCGCGGAAGCTGGATGAGGCGCGGCAGAATCGCCGGGCATTGCACCACGGCCAGATGCGTGTGCGGCGCGCCGTTGTGCGCCATCTCCAGCTGCACGATGAGATTGAGAGACTTGTTCAGCAGTTGCGGGAACGGATGCGCCGGGTCGATGGCCAGCGGCGTGAGCACGGGGCGGACTTTGTCCAGATAAAATTTCTCCAGCCACGCGAGGTCGTCCTTTTTCAGCCCGCTGATTTCGAGGATGCGGATTTTGTGCCTGGCTAGCGCCGGCTGCAGTTCGCCGTGCCAGCAGGCATATTTGTCCTCTACCATTTTACGAACGCGCCGCGTGATGGCCGCGAATGTTTCCGCGGGCGTCAAACCGTCCACGGTCGGCTCGATCGTGCCGCTTTCGATCTGCTGTTTCAGGCCCGCGACGCGCACCTCGAAAAACTCGTCCAGATTGGAGCTGGCGATGGCGAAAAACTTCAGGCGTTCGAGGAGCGGATTGGCGGGATCGCACGCCTCATCGAGCACCCGCTGGTTGAATTCCAGCCAGCTCAATTCGCGATTGAGAAATTTTTTTTGGGCGCCGCTGTTCTCCATGTCATTGGCTTCAATTGAACAACGAACAGGATACCGGCGGCCGGAATGAATTCAATCTGCGAATTGCGCGAACAGAGGCGAATTCATTGACAACGTGAAATTTCGCATGATTCGACGATGAAAACCGAGAAGTGACGAAAGAGAATAGACCATGGTGAAACCGCGGGTTTCTAGGATTTCACCACTGCTTCGACGCAGCGACCGCAAATGGTCGGATGCTCGGCGTTCTGGCCGATGTCCGTTTCCCAATGCCAGCAGCGTTCACATTTCTGGCCGTCGGCTTTGGAAATCAAATTTGAATCCTGGTCGCCAACTTTGATTATCAATTCAGACACATTCAAAAGCTCACGCAGTAAATCTCGGTCAGACACCTGGTTCTGAACCTGCGGAATTGTAATTTCGACTTTTGCATCCAAGGCTTTACCAATCTTCTTTTCTTGGCGCGCTTTTTCTAGTTCAGGCAAAAGCATTTCGCGCCATAGTTTAAGCCAGTGCCATGTCGCAAGTTCATCCGGGTCTAGTGCCAGATGCCGTTGTTTGAATGCACTCTCATGCACCGAGCCCGTCGGTTTGCCGGGCACAAATTCCCACGCTTCGTCCGCCGTGAAGGCCAGGATCGGCGCGAGCATCTGACACAGACCGGTCACCAGCCGGTGCAGCGCGGTCTGCGTGGAGCGGCGGCGCGGCGAATTCGAGGCGTCGGTGTAGAGCCGGTCCTTGATGACGTCGTGATAGACCGACGAGAGTTCCACGGCGATGAACTGGCTTAGCTTTTGATAAACGACGTGGAATTCGTATTGGTCGTAGGCAGCGAGGACTTCGGCTTCGAGCTTCGAGAATTCGCCGAGAATCCAGCGGTCAAGGCCGGTGAGCTGGTCGTCGGGCACGGAATTTTTCACCAAATCGAAGTCGTAGAGGTTCGAGAGCTGGTAGCGCAGCGCGTTGCGGATGGCGCGATAGGTCTCGCCGACCTTGTTGATGCGTTCCTCGCTTACGACGATGTCGCTGCGATAATCCTGCGACGCGACCCACAGTCGCACGACGTCCGCACCATATTTTTTGACGTAGGCTTCGGCGGTCTGCGGCTTTTCGTAAGCGCCCTGTTTGCTCTTGGAAATCTTTTCGCGGTCGGCGTCCACCATGAAGCCGTGCGTCAACACGGTCTTGAACGGCGCCGCGCCATTGCCCGCTAGCGAGAGCAGCAGCGAAGATTGGAACCAGCCGCGATGCTGGTCACTGCCTTCCAAATAGACATCCGCTTGAAACGCTTTGTCTTTGCCGCGAATTTCCGGGCGGCGCGCGATGACGGCGCACGAGGAACTGCCGGAATCAATCCAGACGTCGAGAGTGTCGTTGGACTTGGCGGCGGCTTCCGCGCCTTTCCAATCCTTCGGTTTCACCAGCGACCAGAGTTCAGCGGCGGATTTCTCGAACCAGACATTTGAGCCATGTTTGTCGATGAGATCAGCGGCGTTGCGGACGATTTGCGCGTCGAGGATGGCTTCACCTTTCGCGTCGTAAAACGCGGGAATCGGCACGCCCCAGGTGCGCTGGCGGCTGATGCACCAGTCGGGCCGCGATTGCACCGCGCCCTTGATACGGTTGACGCCCCAGTCGGGAATCCAGTTCACGCGGTCAATCTCGGCCAGCGCCAGTTCGCGGAATTTATCGTGGTCAATCTTGATGAACCACTGGTCCATCGCACGGAAGATGATGGGCGTTTTGCTGCGCCAGCAGTGCGGATAGCTGTGATGGTAATTCTCCTGATGCAGCAGCGCGTGGCGGATGCGGAGCTCGTGCAGCACGGCTTCGTTCGCGTCACTCTTGCCATGTTTTTCAAGAATAGATTTGCCGACCATTTCGGCGGGCATCTGCTGCTCGACCGGCAAGTCGTTCGTGTGGGCGAATTTTCCATCATCGTCCACCGGCGAGTAAATCGGCAGGCCGTTTTGGCGACCGAGATTGTAGTCGTCCAAACCGTGGCCGGGCGCGATGTGGACAAAACCCGTGCCGGTGTCGCTGGTGACGAAATCGGCAGCGAATAATTTCCCGGTGCGATTACAGAAAGGATGCTGGTATTGAATCGTCGCCAGTTGCTTGGTCGGCAACGGCGTTTCCGTGTAGCTCGTCCAGCCGCATTTCGCAGCCACCGCTGCCAGCAAGTCGCGGAAAGCGATGTAATTTTCGTCGCCGACCTTGGCGCTGACATATTGAAAATCCTTGTTGTAGGCAACGGCGAGATTCGCGGGCAGCGTCCACGGCGTCGTTGTCCAGATGACGATGAATGTTTTCGGCTGGCCGACAACGGGAAATTTCACGAAACAGCTCTGGCTGACGTGGTCCTGATATTCCACTTCCGCTTCGGCAAGCGCGGTGCGGCAGGGAATACTCCAGTAAACCGGTTTTTTGCCGCGATAAACAAAGCCCTTGGCCACGATGTCGGCGAATAGGCGCAGTTCGTCGGCTTCGTATTCCTTGTTCAGCGTGAGATACGGATTTTCCCAATCACCGAGCACGCCAAGGCGTTTGAACTGGACGCGCTGGATGTCAATGAACTTGCGTGCGTAGGCGTCGCAGGCTTTGCGGATGGTGGCGGGATCGGCGGCGGCGGCGCCAGCCTTCCGCATTTCTTGGGAAACTTTGAACTCAATCGGCAGCCCGTGGCAATCCCAGCCCGGAATGTAGGGCGCGCTTTTGCCACGCAAAGTCTGATACTTGATGATGATGTCCTTGAGAATCTTGTTGAGCGCCGTGCCAATGTGGACGTCGCCGTTGGCGAAGGGCGGGCCATCGTGCAGGACGAATTTTTCCGCGCCAACATGATCCCGTTGGATTTTTTCGTAGAGCTTTGCGGCTTCCCACTTCTTCAAACGCTCCGGTTCACGCGCAACGAGGTCGGCCTTCATCGGAAAGTCGGTGCGCGGCAAATTGAGCGTGCTTTTGTAGTCGGTCGCCATTTTCAGGAACGCGAACGTTAGCAGCGGGAAAAAGCGGTGTCAACGAACGCAGGCAACTGGTTGGGCGCAGGAAAGAGGGGGTTAAAAGAAAAAACCGGGTCAGTCAGCCAGAAGATGGCCGAAAGACCCGGGGAATTCAGAATGAGTTCAACGTAGGATTACGGAGGACTCCAATCCAGGTCTGAACCAAAACCCGGATCGAAAACTGTTTAAAAAAATCAAAGAACTTCATGCAACTCCTTCAAACATCGTTGCCAACGGCCCCAATAAATCACAGTCGCTTATTTTTGTCAAACACGGATTGCAAGTATAATATACACTACTAGATGGCCGGCCCTTTATTAAAAGCCGGTCGCAATTGATGGCCGGCGGCATATTCGCAGGGGGCGGGGCGGGCCGCCGGGCGAAAAAAATCCTGTTTACAGAACCGGCCAGGTTGCTAATATCCGATCATCCAGAACAAACAAGTTCATGCGCTATGAAAAAAATTGAGGCGATCATCAAACCTTTCAAACTGGAGGACGTAAAATCCGCTTTGACGGCCTTGGAAATCCAAGGCATGACTGTTATCGAAGTCAAGGGCTTTGGCCGCCAGAAGGGCCACACGGAGATTTATCGTGGCAGCGAATACACCGTGGATTTTTTGCCAAAGGTTAAAATTGAAATCGTGGTGACCGACGCACAGGCCGGCCCGGCGGTGGACGCGATTGCCAAGGCGGCCAAGACCGGCAAGATTGGCGACGGGAAAATTTTTGTTTATGCGGTTGACAGCGCCTTGCGCATTCGCACGGGTGAAACCGGCGAGCAGGCGGTTTGAACAAAACGTTGAAGACGAAAAAAGCTTGATTTTATTGGCCGGAAGGCCTATGTGAATAACTCGTGAATAAGAGTTAATATGTTGTCCTAGAAACTTTGCGTCCATTTGCATAAAAATGTTCGCGTCAGTAAAACTGGTTTCGAGCATTTCGATGTTGAAAGTGACCCGGAGAGATTCAAAGATGGTTCATTTGTGTAACACGTTGAAAATCAGTTGGTTATTTAGGCTTTAAAAGAAGTTTTTGGCGAATAGAGCGTGATGGGTGGCGGATTTGTTTTGGTTGTTGCTCTTTGCCACAGCGAGTATGCGGGGAAATTGGCGTTGGACCCCGATTTTGGGGTCAGGTGAATAAAATGCCTGAAAAACAGGCTTTTTGATGGAACGACAAATGCAGCTTTCAGCAGAAAAAATTTGGAATTTGGCGCAGGATCAACTCCGCTCCAAGTTGAGCAAAGACACCTTCAGCATGTGGTTTGCCCCGTTGCGCGCGTGCGCGGTGGATGGTAATCATGTCACGCTTGAGACGCCAAATGAATTCAGCGAAGTCTGGCTTAAGGACAACTACACCAGCCTCTTGCAAGACGCCTTTGCCATCGCCGCCGGCCGTCAGTTACAGGTTAAATTCAAAATCGCGCCCGGTGGCGCCCCGGTCGCTTTGACGGGGACGTCCACGCCGGTCAAAATAAAATCCGCCGAATCCGCGCACGAACGCGCGTCCGCCAGCAGCGAAATCCATTTCAATCCCAAGAACACTTTCGACACGTTTGTCGTCGGCAACAACAACAATTTCGCCTATGCCGCCGCGCTGGCCGTTGCCCAGGCACCCGGCAAGTCCTATAATCCGCTCTTCCTTTACGGCGGCGTCGGCCTGGGCAAGACGCACTTGCTCCATGCCATCGGGCAGCACGCGGCGAGCACCAAGAAAAGCGCGCGCGTTGCCTATGTCTCGTCCGAAAAGTTCACAAACGAATACATTGACGGGATCCAAAACAACCAGCTCGCCAAGTTCCGCAAGAAATACCGCCAGACCGACGTGCTATTGATTGACGACATCCAGTTCCTCGCCGGCAAGGAGCGGATTCAGGAGGAATTTTTCCACACCTTCAACACGCTGCACGAGGGACACAAACAAATCGTTCTCACCTGCGACCGCCCCGCCAGCGAAATTCAGGGGCTGGAACACCGCCTCGTCTCGCGGTTCGAATGGGGTCTGGTCACCGACCTTCAGCCGCCGGACGTCGAAATGCGCCTAGCCATCCTCCAAAAGAAGGCGCAACTCATGGGCGTGACGCTGCCGGAGGATATTCTGAATTTTCTGGCCAACCGCATCCGCACTAATGTCCGCCGGCTCGAAGGCGCGCTCATCCGCGTCGCTTCCTACGCCTCGCTCACCGGCAGGAAATTGAACATTGAGGTCGTTGAAGGTTTGTTGCGTGAAATCCTGCACGAAGAAGGTCGTTTTTCCATCAGCATCGAAGTCATTCAGAAGAAAGTCGCGGAACATTTTGACATCCGCCTGGCCGACATGACCAGCAAACGCCGCCCGGAAAACATCGCCTTCCCGCGCCAGATCGCCATGTATCTTTCCCGCCAGATGACCGAAAGCTCGCTCAACACCATCGGCGAAGCCTACGGCGGACGCGATCACGGCACGGTGCTGCACGCCTGCCGCCTCGTCAAAGACCGCATGGAAGTGGACGCCAACGTTCGCCAGGTCGTCCATTATCTGGAAAAGCAGTTGATGCGCTGATTTTTGGCGCTCGACTCCCAACCTTCGACTTTCGACCATAGCGCCGTGCCCGTTATCGAAGTCAACAATCTCACAAAGGCCTTTCGCACCTACAAAAAGCAGCCAGGCTTTGGCGGCGCGGTCAAGGGACTTTTCCATCGTCAATACGATCAGACACTGGCTGCCAACGAAGTCAGCTTCAAAATTGAACCCGGTGAACTCGTCGGTTTTCTCGGACCAAACGGCGCCGGCAAGACGACCACGCTCAAAATGCTCGCCGGTTTGCTTTACCCCACAAGCGGCACCGCCAAGGTTCTTGGTTACACGCCGTGGGAGCGCGCCGACGGCTATCGCCGGCAGTTCGCGCTCGTGCTCGGCCAGAAAAACCAGCTTTGGTGGGACCTGCCCGCGCGCGAATCGCTGGAACTGAACGCGAAAATTTACGGCATCCCAAAGGACCGCTTTGAGCGCATTGTAACCGAAATGAGCGAACTCCTTGCCGTCAAGGACAAGCTCAACGTCAGCGTCCGCGAACTTTCCCTCGGCGAGCGGATGAAAATGGAACTCATCGCGTCGCTGCTGCACCAGCCGAAGGTTTTGTTCCTTGACGAGCCGACCATCGGTCTTGACGTGACTTCGCAGAAGACCGTCCGTGATTTTATCCGCCGCCACAACGCGGAGCAAAAGACGACCATCTTGCTCACAAGCCATTACATGGCCGACATCCAGGCGCTGTGCGAACGCGTCATCATCATTGACCACGGGAAAATTTTCTTCGACGGCAAGTTGAGCGAAATCGTTGACCGCTTTGCCGATTTCAAAGTCATCACGATTCAATGCGCCAGCACCGAGGCGCGACCGAATGAAGACTTGTCGCGCTTTGGCGAAGTTGTGGAGAAAACACCGGACACCATCACGCTCAAGGTCAAGCGCGACCGCGTCATCGCCGTCTGCAAGTCGCTGCTGGATGAACTGCCCGTCACCGACATTGACATCCAGGAAGTGCCGATAGAAGACGTCATCCGCCAGATTTTCGCGCGATAATTTTATGGATCCATTTCTTCAAGCCGCAATTGACGAAGCCAAAAAGGGGTTGGCCGAAGGCGGCATCCCCATCGGCTCGGTGCTGGTGCTGGACGGCAAAATCATCGGGCGCGGCCACAACCAGCGCGTGCAGCGCGGCAGCGTGATTCATCACGCGGAAATGAACTGCCTCGAAAATGCTGGACGGCTTCAATCGTCGGTTTATTCGCGATGCGTTTTGTATTCGACGCTGTCGCCATGCCCGATGTGCAGCGGCGCGATTCTGCTCTACAAAATTCCGCGCATTGTCGTCGGCGAAAACAAAACTTTTCAAGGGCCGGAGGAATACGTCCGCTCACAGGGCGTGAAAGTGGAAGTGCTTCAAGACCCGGCGTGCATCCAGCTCATGCGCGATTTCATCAAGTCGAAGCCGGAACTTTGGAATGAAGATATTGGGATCTGATTTTCGATTACGTGTTGCAGGCGAATTCAAAATTCAATCGTAAATTGGCTAGGCCGCTTCCGCGTCCTGCTTGCGCCGCACAATCGGTTTGTCTTCGCCGCGCACGACCTGCCGCGTGATTTTGACGTGGATGATGTCGCCGCCGTCCGGCGCTTCATACATCAAATCGAGCATCAGCCTTTCAATCAGGCTCCTCAGCGCTCGAGCACCCGTGCCCTTTTTCATCGCCTGCGCCGCCAGCTCGCGCAGCGCGTCGGACGTGAATTCCAGTTCAACGCCCTCCATCGCCATCAGCTTGGCATATTGCTTCGTCAGCGCGTTCTTCGGGTCGGTGAGAATGGAAACCAGTTGCTCCTCGGTCAGCTCGGCGAGCGTTGTCACGACAGGCAGGCGTCCAACGAATTCGGGGATAAAACCGAAATTGAGCAAATCCTCCGGTTCAGCATGCTGCAATATTTCGCCGCGCGCCGCGCCCGCGGCCTTTTGCGCCTCACCAATCGCGCCAAAGCCCATCACATGCCGGCCGAGCCGACGTTGAATGACCTTTTCCAGGCCGACGAATGCGCCGCCGCAAATGAACAAAATGTTTGTCGTGTCCACGCGAATATATTCCTGCTGCGGATGCTTGCGTCCACCTTGCGGCGGCACGTTGCAGACCGTGCCTTCGAGAATCTTCAGCAACGCCTGCTGCACGCCTTCGCCGCTCACGTCGCGCGTGATGGACGGCCCTTCGGCCTTGCGGGCAATCTTGTCAATCTCATCAATGTAAACGATGCCGCGCTGGGCACGCTTCACGTCGTAATCGGAATTTTGGAGCAGCCGCAGAATGATGTTCTCCACGTCCTCGCCGACGTAGCCTGCCTCGGTCAACGTCGTCGCATCAGCGATGGCAAACGGCACATCCAGAATTTTTGCAAGCGTGCGGGCGAGCAAAGTTTTTCCCGAGCCCGTCGGGCCAATCATCAAAATGTTGCTCTTCTCGATTTCCACGTCTGAATGTTTGGTGGCGGGAGCTTTCGCCGCTTCTTCGGTTTCCGCCGTTGGCTCCGGTTGAATGCGTTTGAAGTGATTGTGGACGGCCACGGCCAGAGTTTTTTTCGCGTGCTCCTGCCCGATGCAAAAGCGGTCAAGCTGCCGTTTGATTTCCGCCGGCCGGGGCACGGCGAGTTTGGGCAGCTTTTTCTGGTTTTGAATCTGCAGTTCGCGGTCGAGGACGTTTTTACAAAGGATGATGCAGTTGTCGCAGATATAAACACCCGGACCGGCGATGAGCTTGCGCACTTCCGCGTGCGACTTGCCGCAGAAACTGCACATCGTGAGGTTCGTCGGACGGGCCATGGGGATTTACGAATTATGATTAACGATTTGCGATTTATCGAGAACGCGACGAGCTTGGCGCAGTTTCAAAACCATCCCAAATGAAAAGCTGAATTGGAATAACCCCCAAATGGCCACCGGTGTCTGCCAGAAAGACTCGCGCGTATGGGGGAAGACAACAATCATGATCAAAAAACCGCCCGCCATAAGCCCCGTGAAGCTCCGCTCCAAGTCCCGAAGACGCCCGGCTTCATTTCGCGCGCACCAAGTAATCATCCTGCGGCTCCAACGAGCTATAAATTCATGTGCCTGGCTTTCCGTCATAACGTCACATCACCACCGACGATTTTTCCATTCCGCCGGGAATTTCCTTTCGCGACACGACGACCTGATCCACAAGACCGTATTTTTTGGCTTCGTCGGACGACATGAAATTGTCGCGGTCCGTGTCCTTTTCAATTTCTTCGAGCGTGCGCCCGCAATGTTTCCCCAAAATCGCATTGAGCCGGTCTTTGAGCCGCAGAATTTCCTTCGCCTGGATGCTGATGTCCGTCGCCTGGCCCTGCGCGCCGCCCCATATTTGGTGGATCATGACGCGCGCGTTCGGCAGCGCGAATCGCTTGCCCTTCGTGCCAGCGCAGAGCAGGACCGCGCCCATGCTTGCCGCCTGCCCGACGCAGTAGGTGTTCACGTCGCAGGTGAGATATTGCATTGTGTCGTAAATCGCCAGACCCGCCGTGACGCTGCCGCCAGGTGAATTGATGTAAAGATGGATGTCCTTCTTCGCGTCGGACATTTGCAGGAACAAAAGCTGCGCGATGATGATGTTTGCGACGTTGTCATCCACCGGCGTGCCGAGAAAAATGATGCGGTCCACGAGCAGGCGGGAATAAATGTCCCACGTCCGCTCGCCGCGTCCGGTCTGCTCAACTACGATTGGAACCAGAAAATTCTTAGTGTCGTTCATGGGAACATAACTACTCCATTTGCTGGCAAAGTAAAGGCGGGAAGTTTCAACCACGGATGAACACGTATGAACACGGATTTAAAAAATCTGGACAACTGAAAATCGAGGGAGCAGAGTCGGAATCGTGAAAGCCAAAACAACCATCATTGCTTGTTTAGCAATTATACTCGTGCTGGTTGCCGCTTGGTTCTTGTTTTTTCGCAATCCGATTCATACCTCAAAAATGTCGGAATCAAAACCGAATCAATATGGCTTTCAGGTCGGCTCCAAGACCCTTGGCTGGAGCTCCCACGGTGACCGGAACGGTTACATTTTCATGCGGGATGTCGAGCCAAGCGGAAACAATCTACCATTGTGGGAATTCGCACTGACCCCAAAACGTCATTTTTTTGAAATAACCCGAAACGATTTGAAGTGCGAGTTTTATGCCATGAACGACCCGCGCGGTTCGCAGGTTTTCGGAACAGCCTGGGATGGCTCGACAATTTTAGTTCCTGAAGGACAAATGTTTTTCGCGCGGCTAAAAGCAAATCCTTTGACAGTTTATGTCGTCAGACTCGCCAAACAAAGCGGCCATGCCGGACGGTGCACAATGCAAATTGAATACCGCGTGTATTAACTTCGCGGTTCACGCACCAATCTGCTTTTGAATTGCGCCGCAGATTTTCTTTGACCAGCCTTCCAAAACTTTCGCGTCGCGGCCTTCGAGCAGCAACCGCGCCTTCGGTTCCGTGCCAGAATAGCGCAGCAGCACCCGGCCACCGGCGGATTTCAATTCCTTTTCCGCCTCGGCCACGAGTTTCGTCACGCCGTCCAGTTGCTCGAACGGCTTTTTCTCGCGCACTTTCACATTGGTCACGAGCTGCGGAAAGCGCGTCCAGCATTTCGCTAGCTTTGAAAGCGGCTGCCCCTTCGCCTTCATGATGCGCAGAATCTGGAGCGCGGCGACCAGACCGTCGCCTGTCGTGCCGAAATCGCGGAAAATCAGATGGCCGCTCTGCTCGCCACCGAAGTTGAAGCCGTGCTTCAACATTTCATCAATCACGTTCTTGTCGCCGACGGCGGTGCGGATGATTTTGCCGCCGGCGGACTTGATTGCCGATTCCAAGCCGGCATTGCTCATCACGGTCGCCACCAAAGTTTTCTCGGCGAGCGACTTTTGCGCGAGCATGTCGAGCGCGGCGATGGCCATGATGTCGTCGCCGTCAATCAGGTTGCCCTTTTCGTCGCAAAGCAACACGCGGTCGGCATCGCCGTCGTGTGCGATGCCGAGGTGCGCCTTGTGCTCGACGACTTTGCGGCACATCGCTTCCGGATGCATCGAGCCGCAGTCGCAGTTGATGTTCATGCCGTCGGGCTGGTTGCCATAGACGATGACCTCCGCGCCGAGTTCGCGCAGGACGCAGGGCGTGGATTTGTAGGCCGCGCCATGCGCGCAATCCACGACGACACGCAGGCCTTCGAGCGTCAGATTTTTAGGGAAACTCGTCTTGGCGAATTCGATGTAGCGCCCCAGCGCGTCGTCAATGCGGACGGCCTTGCCGATTTCACCGGCAGTCGGGCGGACTTTTTCGATTTCGCCGCTGAAAACGAGCCCCTCAATCTTGCTTTCGATTTTATCGTCGAGCTTGTAGCCGTCGGCCTGGAAAAATTTGATGCCGTTGTCGGCGTAGGGATTGTGCGAGGCGGTGATGACGATGCCGGCATCGGCGCGCAGGCTGCGCGTGACGTAGGCGACGCCGGGCGTGGGCAGCGGTCCGATGAACAGCACGTCCACTCCCATCGAAAGAATGCCGGAGCTGATGGCGTTTTCGAGCATATAACCGGAAAGCCGCGTGTCCTTGCCGATGACGATTTTGTGTTTGCCGCGGCTGCGCGATTGCGATTCGAGATTTTTGAAAACGTGCGCGGCGGCACGGCCGAGTTTGAGCGCGGTTTCTGCCGTGACCGGTTCGATGTTCGCCGTGCCGCGAACGCCGTCGGTGCCGAAGATTTTTTGAGGTTTGCTCATTATTTTTTGCGCGGCGGCGGGATGACCACGTTCACTTCCGCCGGATTCACGTTCACAAGGGTCACGCCGGCGGGCGTCGTGATGTCCACGCGCCGTTGCAGATTGCGCGCGGCCTCGATGTCGGTCAAATCCACGAGCGCATGAACCTGATCCATTTGCAACGCCGCCATGATTTCGGGCTGACCACTGACGGTGACGGTGACCGCGTTCGGCGTGACGTGAAATTCCCGCACATCGGCGGCGGCGGAAACGATGAGCACGGGCAGGTTGGTGAACATCATTGCGACCGGGCTGGGCGGCGAGGGCGGCACGATGACGGGCGGCGGCGCCGATTCCTCAAGAATCTTGTGGACGGTCAGCCAGATGGCCAGCGCCAAAATGACGGAGAACAATTTCCAGCCCAAGTCTTTTATAAACCAGTCGCGCATGGGTTTGAATGATTATTTGCCGGTTGGTTTCGGCGACGGGCGCTGTTCATTTCTCGTGATGACCGCCGGCCCGGGGTTGCGGGGTTCGCCGAACCGCGCACGAACCCATTTGACGACGTTGTGCGATTTCGCCGGCTGCAACAGCACGGAGGTCAGGAACGAGCGCAGCTCCTCCAGCGTCACGCCGCGCACGAGCTGACCCTTGTAGGCGTGCGAAATCATGCCCGTCTCCTCGGACACGACAACGATGACGGCGTCGGTCTCCTCGCTCAAGCCGATGGCCGCGCGGTGGCGCGTGCCGAGCGACTTGTTCAAATCACTGCGCTGCGTCATGGGGAAAATGCACGCGGCATAGGCGATGCGGTCGCCCTTGATGATGACGCCGCCGTCGTGGATCGCGTTGTTCGGAAAGAAAATGGCCTCCAGCATCTCCGGCGTTGCGTCGCAATCCACCGGCAGACTCGACTCGACGGCTTCCCGCAATTGAATGGATTGCTCGATGGCGATGAGCGCGCCGATTTTCACATCAGCGAGCCGTTCGACGGTCTGGATGATGACCTCGATGCTTTCGCGCTGCTCGTGCGCTGTGGCGAACATCGGCAGATTGCCCAGTTCGGCCAGCATCCGGCGCAGTTCCGGCTGAAAAATCACCAGCGCGCCCACTGCGATGAACACGGACGCGCTGCCGAGAATCCAGCGCAGGACTTTCAAATCCAGAATCGTCGTGACTGCCGTGAGCGCCAGCAGCACGACCACGAAGCCGATGACCACCGGCCAGCCGCGCGTGCCACGCACGAACTTGAAAATAAAATAAATCAGCACCGCGAGGATTAAAATTTCCAGCGCGGGCCGCCACAAATCCTGGATGTGAATCTGGTCAGGCATCAATTTTTCTTCCGGGCCGGCAGGGCTTCCGCCATGCGCACGGCCTGGACCGTTTCCGCCACGTCATGCGCGCGGACGATTTGCACGCCGTCGGCGACGGCCAGAGTCGCGCACGCGAGCGAGGCTGGCAAGCGTTCATTCAGGTTTGCGCCGAGCATTTTTCCGATGAACGACTTGCGCGAAACGCCGAGCAGCAACGGGCGCCGCAACTTTGTAAAACGCCGCAGGTTCGCAAGCAACTGCAAATTGTGTTCCAGTGTCTTGCCGAAACCGATGCCGGGATCGAACACCACTTGGTCAGATGAAACGCCGCAAGCGTTCAATTTTCCCAGCCGCTCGCGGAAAAATCCGCCGACTTCGCGGACGACGTTCTGATAAGCCGGATTTTTTTGCATCGTCCTCGGGGCGCCCTGCGCGTGCATACAAATATAACCGGCATGGAATTCGGCAACGATTTTCCACATCGCGCCATCGCTGCGATTGGCCGCCACGTCGTTGACAATGCTCGCGCCGGCTTCGAGCGCCGCGCGCGCAACGGCGGGCTTCATCGTGTCAATTGAAAGCGGAATTTTTACCTTGGCCGCAAGTTTTTTGATGACCGGCAATACGCGGCGCAATTCCTCGGCTTCGCTTACCGGCTCCGCGCCGGGCCGGGTGGATTCGCCGCCGATGTCCAGGATTTCCGCGCCTTGCGCGATGAGTTCCAATGCGTGCGCGACGGCTTTTGCCGGGCTGAAATATTTTCCGCCGTCGGAAAAGGAATCGGGCGTGACGTTGACAACGCCCATGACGAGCGTGGGTCGTGGGAAGCGGAACTCAAATTGTCGGGCGCGGAACAACATTCGCGCTTAATTTAATTCGTAGGAGTCGAGGTAACGAGACTCAAATTTTAAAAAGTTAGAGACTCCTTACGACGTCTCCTACACCTTCGTCCGAAAATACGCAATCGTGTCGGTCAAGCCGGCGGCAAGCTTCACCTTGGGTTCCCATTTCAGGAGCTTCTTCGCCTTGGTGATGTCGGGCTTGCGCTGCTTCGGGTCGTCCTGCGGCAGCGGCTTGAAAACGATTTTGCTTTTGGATTTTGTCGCGCGGATGATTTCCTCGGCGAATTGGAGCATGGTCAGTTCAGCCGGATTGCCGATGTTCACCGGCAGATTGTAATTGCTCATCATCAGGCGATAAATGCCTTCTATCAAATCCGAGACGTAGCAAAAGCTGCGCGTCTGCCTGCCCTTGCCAAAAACGGTGACGGACTTGTTCTTGAGCGCCTGGCTGATAAATGCCGGCACGACCCGGCCGTCGTTCAGGCGCATCCGCGGGCCGTAGGTGTTGAAAATTCTCACGATGCGTGTCTCGACCTTGTGTTCCCGGTGATAGGCCATGGTCATCGCCTCGGCGAAACGTTTGGCTTCGTCGTAGCAGCCGCGCGGGCCGATGGTGTTGACGTTGCCCCAGTATTCCTCGGTTTGCGGATGCACGAGCGGGTCGCCGTAAATTTCCGAGGTCGAGGCGATGAGAAAGCGCGCGCCCTTTTCCATGGCGAGGCCGAGCGCCTTGTGGGTGCCAAGCGAGCCGACCTTGAGCGTTTGAATCGGAAAATTCAAATAGTCGAACGGGCTGGCAGGCGATGCGAAATGCCAGACGTAATCCACCGGCTCGTTCAGAAAAAGGAACTCGGTGACGTCCTGCAGGATGAATTTGAAGTTTGGGTTGCCGCCCAGATGCGAAATATTGTCCACGCTCCCGGTGATGAAATTGTCAATGGCGATGACCCGGTGGCCGCGCGCGAGCAGCAGGTCGGCCAGGTGGGAGCCGAGAAAGCCGGCGGCACCGGTGACGACGGAGGTGGGTTGTTCGGAGCGTGATTTCATTTCGCGCCGGTGGCGATGAAAACGGCGGGGATGGTGCGGAGCAGGATTTTGATGTCCAGCCAGAGAGACCAGTTGTCGATGTATTCGAGGTCGAGCCGCACCCAGTCCTTGAAATCGGAAATCTGGTTGCGGCCCTGAATCTGCCAGAGACAGGTGAGGCCGGGCTTGACGCTCAAACGGCGGCGATGTGCGACATCGTTGAAGCGCCGGACCTCATCCACCGGCAGCGGGCGCGGACCGACCATGCTCATTTCGCCCTGCAGGACATTCCAGAGTTGCGGCAGTTCGTCGAGGCTGTAGCGGCGCAGAATTTT
>Ga0265338_10005949_pt1 | contig 15708 bp, 15 predicted proteins | sample 42126metaG_FD_193579 | JGI IMG/M metagenome (GOLD analysis project Ga0265338, IMG submission 193579) | Rhizosphere microbial communities from Carex aquatilis grown in University of Washington, Seatle, WA, United States - 4-21-26 metaG | ecosystem: Host-associated > Plants > Roots > Rhizosphere... | reverse complement strand
CGATCGGCTCGCCGCGGCGCGGGTTGTAGGTGTGGCGGTAGCGGACGGCGCGCTCGAAGGTCGAGGCGACGACGTCCTCGGCCTCCGGCCCGTCGCCGATCCGGTAGGCGACGTAGGCGTAGATCCGCCGGATCAAGGCCTCCGCGTCAGCGAGGGGATCCTGCGACCAGGGGAGGTTGCGCGCGATCGCGCCGCGCGCCGCGTCGGCGAGGGTCTCGGGACGCCGAGCGGGCCGCACACGGCGTCCCTCGTACGTGGTGGTGGCCATCTTGCGGATCGGGATCAGACCGGCGGCTCGCCGCGGAGGACGAGTGGCACGGTCCGGAGCAGCAGGCGGAGGTCACGTCCGAGCGACCACGTCGTCACGTAGTGGTAATCGAGCTTGACCATCTCCTCGAAGGCGATGTTGCTGCGTCCGAGCACCTGCCAGCTCCCTGTCATTCCGGGCTTGAGGTCGAGGCGCCGGTGGCCCCAGTCGTCGATGAACGCCGCCTCCTCGAGGATCAGCGGGCGCGGCCCGATCAGGCTCATCTCGCCGCGGACGACGTTGACCAGCTGCGGCAGCTCGTCGATGAAGTACCTGCGCAGGATCCGTCCGACGCGCGTCACCCGCGGGTCGTTGTGGATCTTGAACATGCGCGGGTCGCCGCCCTCGACCACGTGGCGGTTCAGGTGGGCAACCTCGTGCTTCCGCTGCTCCGCGTCCGCGGTCATCGTCCGGAACTTGAACAGCCGGAACGGCTTGTGGTGGAAGCCCATACGGGTCTGCAAGAAGAAGATCGGCCCGCGCGAATCGAGCTTGATCGTGAGCGCGGCAAGAAGGAAGACCGGGGCGAGGAGGACGAGCAGCGGCAGCGCGACCGCCACGTCCAGCGCGCGCTTCGTGATCAGCGATGACCGGGAGAGCGAGAGCGTCGCGAGGCCGATCAGCGGCATGCCCTCGATGTCGTGGACGTCGGTGCCCGGTCCGACCACGTCGACGAAGCGCGGGACGATGTCGACGTGGACCCGGAGCTTGCGTAGCTCGCGGACGAGGGCGAGCACCTCCGTATGCCGGTCGGCGGAGAAGGCGATCACGACGCGCTCGACGTCGAGCTCGCGGGCGAAGCTCGGCAGCTCGGCGGTCGTTCCCAGCACCGGCAGGCCGTCGATCTCGCTCAGCGTGTCGGCGGCGTTCGCGTCGACGAAGCCGATCACGTCGATGCCGGTCTCCGGGTGGCGGCGGAACTTCTGCGCGACGGCGCGGCCGACCTCGGAGGAACCGACGATCACCGTGTTCTGGTGGAAGCTCGAGGAGCGGCGAACGACTGCGCGCGCCGCGGTGCGGCCTGCGATCACGAGCGGGACGATCGCGAGCCAGGCGACGGCGACGCGGCCCCAGCCGGGCTCGCTGCCGGCGAGGTGCCAGATGAAGAGGACGGCCAGCGCGCCGAACGTCGCGACGCCGAAGACGGCCGGGATGTCCTCGGTCGAGGAGTAGCTGGCGAAGCGCACGTCGCGGTCGTAGAGGCCCGCGACCTTGGCGGCCACGACCCAGAGCGGCACGGCGAGCAGCACGACCGGTACCTCCCGCCAGAAGTGAGTGGTGGCGAAGACGGAGATCCCCTTCACTACGAGGGTCGCGAACAGGAACGCCACCAGCAGCGCGATCACCTCGGAGAGCACGAGCGCGCGCCGGATCAGCCAGCCGCGGTCGCGTCGGATCCACGGCGTCGCGTCCTCGAGCGCGAACGGCAGGCCGAGTGGGAACCCGTCCGCGAACGCCCCGTCGAGCTCCGGGACGTGCGGTGAAGTGATCGTGCTCACGAGACCAGGTCGTCCATCTGCTTGACGAAGTCGTCGGCGGGATAGGCGAACGGCGCGTAGTGCTCGTACTGGGTGGGGCGGCCGGCCGCGGAGCCGATCGCGATGAAGCCGAGTTTCTTGATGGGCGACCGGTCGAGCTGGCGGCGCAGCTCGTTGAGCTGGCCGCGACGGCTGTTGGTCATGTTGACGATGACGAGCATCGAGTCGAGCTGGCTCGAGAGCGTCAGCGCCTCCGCGACCTGCAACACCGGCGGCGTGTCGACGATCAGCAGGTCGGCGCGCTCGCGCAGCTCGGCGAGGGCGTCGTGGACCGCCGCGGTCGCCGTGAACTCGCCGGGGTTCGGCGGCATCGGGCCGGAAGGGAGCACGTACAGCGAGCCGCCGCTGTGGTCGTCCTCCAGCGAGACCTTGACGAGCGCCTCGTCGAGCGTCGCCTGTCCGACGGCGACGTCGGTAATCCCGGGGCGGCTGCTCAGTCCGAGGAAGCTGTGCACCGTCGGGCGGCGCAGATCGAGGTCGAGCAGGATGACGCGGCGGCCGGAACCTGCGAATGCGATCGCGAGGTTGGCCGCGGTCGTCGTCTTGCCCTCGCCCTCGGTCGCACTCGTGACCATGATCGTGCGCGCGTTGCGGTCGAGGTTCGCCAGGTCGATGCTCGTCCGGAGCATGCGGAACATCTCCGCCGAGGCGCTGTAGGGCTCGTCGATCATCACAAGCCTCCGCTCGGCCCGGGCCCGCCTGTCGAGGACTGGCAGGTGGCCCAGCAGCGGCATGCCGAGCCGCGCGGCGGCGTCGTCGCTCGTGCGGATGCGCGTGTCGGACGCCTCCCGCAGGAAGGCGAGGCCGAGTCCGAGCACGAGGCCGAGGCCGAGGCCGAGGATCGCGTCGCGCGTCGGATGCGGCGCGATCTGGTGCGACGCCGGCGCCGACCTCGCGACGAAGGTTCCCTGCCGCTGCAGCGCCTCCGTCGTCTCCAGGGTCTGGATCTGGTCGAGCAACTGCGTGCGCAGCGCTGCGTCCGACTTCGACGTCTGCGCGAGGCTTGCCTCGAGCTGGGCGATCGCCGCCTCGATGCCCTGCGTGTCGAGGGTGCGGCGATAGTTGGTGTACGCCTGGGCGTAGAGGTTGGCGATCCGCTGGATGAAGACCGGATCGCCGCCGGTCGCGTTGAACGCGAGCAGGTTCGTGTCCGCCGGAGCGGACACGGATGTGCGGTCGAGAATCCCGTTCGCGTCCAGCCAGGGGAGCTTGAACTTCTTCGCCACCTGGGCAGCGATCGCCGGCGAGCGTGCCAGGAAGATCTGCGTGGATGCGTACCGAACGGGGTCGACGCTCGCGTTGCTGTTGCTGCTACCCGTGATTCCTGCGTAACTGAGAGCCGGGTTCTGCGGCGTGAGCAGGACCTGCGAGGTGGTCGAGTAGACGGGGTGCTGCTTGTGCGCGTGGTAGTACGCGACGCTGGGCGCGATCAGGACACAGGCCACGATCAGCCACTTGCGCCGCCGAGCCACCCGCATGAACTCGATGAACGAGGACCTCTCGGTCGTCGCGTCCGACATCCCTCGCTATCCCTTCCTGTACGCCCTCGTATGTCCGCAGGCGACGCCGGTACCCGTTTGGCCGCAGGAACCTTACGCCGCGTTCCGATGATAGGCGGGAAAACGCGTATCGGCGATCACCCGAACGAGGGTGCTTTCGGGGCGCTCCGTCTAAGCTTCCCGCGTGGCTGCGACGGATAAGGGCTGGCGCGCCCGTTACGGGGAGTCGCCGGAGCGTGGGGGCGAGTTGTTTTCGACGATTTCGGGGGTTGAGAACGAGCCGGTGTACTCGCCGGAGAGCGTGGACGTCGACTTCGAGCGCGACCTGGGCTGGCCGGGGGAGTTTCCGTTCACGCGCGGCGTCTATCACTCGATGTATCGGGGTCGGTTGTGGACGATGCGCCAGTTTGCGGGGTTTGGGACGGCGGCGGAGACGAATGAGCGGTTTCGGTATCTGTTGGCGCAGGGGCAGACGGGTTTGTCGACGGCGTTCGATATGCCGACGTTGATGGGTTACGACAGCGATCACGTGCGTTCGTTGGGTGAGGTGGGCCGTGAGGGTGTGGCGGTCGATTCGCTGGCGGATATGGAGACGTTGTTTGCGGGGATTCCGTTGGGTGAGGTGTCGACCTCGATGACGATCAACGGGCCGGCGGCGATGCTGCTTGCGTTCTATGTGTGTGTGGGCGAGCAGCAGGGGGTGCCGCTGGAGGCGCTGTCGGGGACGGTGCAGACCGACATCCTGAAGGAGTACATCGCCCAGAAGGAGTGGATCTTTCCGCCGTTGCCGTCGATGCGGTTGGTGGTGGACATGATCGAGTGGTGTTCGCGGCGGCTGCCGCGGATGCATCCGGTCTCGATCTCGGGCTACCACATCCGCGAGGCGGGCTCGACGGCGGCGCAGGAGTTGGCGTTCACGCTCGCGGACGGGTTCGCCTACGTCGATGCGTGTGTGGAGCGCGGCCTGGATGTGGACGATTTTGCGCCGCGGTTGTCGTTCTTCTTCAATGCGCATCTCGATTTCTTCGAGGAGATCGCGAAGTACCGGGCCGCCAGGCGGATCTGGGCGCGCGAGCTGCGCGACCGATATGGGGCGAAGAACCCGCGTTCCTTGTTGATGCGCTTTCACACCCAGACGGCGGGGGTGTCGTTGACGGCGCAGCAGCCGGAGGTGAACCTGATTCGCACCGCGATCGAGGCGCTGGCGGCGGTGCTGGGCGGCACCCAGAGCCTGCATACCAACAGCTACGACGAGGCGCTGGCGCTGCCGACCGAGCACGCCGTCCGGCTCGCCCTGCGCACCCAGCAGGTGATCGCGCACGAGACCGGCGTCGTGAACACGATCGACCCGCTCGGCGGCAGCTACTACCTGGAACACCTGACCGGCGAGCTGGAGCGGCAGGCCTACGACTACTTCCAGCGGATCGAGGAACTGGGCGGCGTGATCCCCGCGATCGAACAGAACTTCATGCAACGCGAGATCGCCGAAGCCAGCTTCCGCTACCAGGCAGAAGTCGAGGCCAAACAACGGATCGTCGTCGGCGTCAACCGCTACCAGCAAGACGACGAACAACCACTCGAACTGCTGCGCATCGACCCCGCCCTCGAACAACAACAGATCGAACGCGTCCAATCCATCCGCGCCGGCCGCGACAGCGCCCTCGTCGAACACACCCTCGCCCAACTCAAACAAGCAGCCCAGGGCGACACCAACCTGATGGAACCAATCATGGACGCCTCCCGCGCCTACACCACCATGGGCGAAATGTGCGACGCCCTCCGCGAGGTCTGGGGCACCTGGCGCGAAACACCCGTCTTCTGACGCGCTAGCGAGCCGGTAAGGCCCGAAGGATGTCGTCCTCAATCGTGACGCGATATCCGGGCCAGGCTGCGAGAATGGCACGCTGGATCTCCTCGATTGCCGGATAGTCGCCGCTTCCGAAGTCGCGAACGTCGTCGATAAGCAGGATGTGGTGCCTCTCTTCGGGAATCGCGAGGATCGTCGCTAGCTCCTCCCTGATGGGTGTGTCCGTCCGTCCGCGGCTCGTGATCCCCCACGAGTAGTGCCCGTCGAGCCAGAAAAGCGTACGGGGGGGCAAGTGCCCGACGAGCCCGGGAAGTACGTCTCCACTGTCGCCTTCGAGGACGGTGACGCGACGGCTGTGGCGGAAGCGGACCCGAGCGCGTTTGGCCAGCTCGGGCGAGATCTCGATCGTATAGACCTGACGGACAAGAAGCCGGAGCATGCTTGCGGTGTCGCCGAGGTAGGTTCCGGTCTCGACGGCTGCGTTGATGCGGTGCCGCATGCAGTAGCCAGCGATGAGCGCCCGCTTCCGATGCGACGGGATCGGTACGGGACGACCTTGCGCCCGCCATGAAAGTTCCTTACCCGCGCTCTCCTTCCAGCGTCGCGCGGTCCGATACGCGTCTGCGGCGCGAGAACGACGAATCCATTGGGGATACGCTCGCCGTCTCATTGGCAAACCAAGTCTAGGCCCCGTGATGCACGCCCGCGCCCGTTCGTGAGCCGGTAGGGTGAAACGAGTGACGCGCTCCGCAAGCTCGTCCGGCGTGGGTCTCCTGACCACGGACGACAAGGCAGTGCTCGCGGTCCGATTCACAGACTTGTGGAAGAACTTCCACCCGGAGCGCTTCTTCCTGCTGTCCATCCTTGGGGACCGTTGGGACATTCGTCCGGATGACGATGCGAACCTCCTCATCTACGGGCCGTACGGTTCCAAGCATCGAGAGCACCGCGGCACGAAGCTACTCATCTCGGGCGAACCCTGGCAATTCGCGAGGGAGGCCTGCGACTTCAGCATCAGTTGGCATTGGATCGACGAGCCGTCACATCTGCGTGTTCCGAATGGGTTCTGGTACCTGTTCGAGGTAGGCGACGAGGCGCTCGATCGCCGGACCTTTCGAGCTTGGGTCGACCGTCCGAACTTCTGCAACTTCATCTACGCGAACGGCGAGCCTCCGGAGCGGCGTGCCTTCTTCGAGATCCTCTCGCGGCGGCGTTTTGTGCATTCACCGGGAAGCGTCGACACCAATACCGAGCCGATCAGCGGTCGGCACGACATCGACTGGCGCGGTAGCAAGATTGCCTACCAGAGGCAGTTCCGCTTCTCGATCGCGTTCGAGAACTCGTCTCACGAGTGGTACACGACAGAGAAGATCGTCGACGCGCTCCTCGGGGGCACGATTCCGATCTACTGGGGCAACCCGCGCGTGTCGACCGACGTCAATCCGTCGACCTTCGTGAATGCCCACGATTTCGGCTCGCTCGCGGAACTCGCTGACTTCGTCGTCGCCCTCGATGAGGACAGGGACAATGCGCAACGGTACTTCGAGTCTCGTCCGATCGCAGCGGGTGCTGTGGCGGTTCTGGCGGAGGAGATCCGGTGGTTCTTTCAGCGGGTCGTCGATGACATCGGGCGAAGGCGGCTGCGGAAGCTCTTCCGTGTGGAAAGAAACCGTGCAGCGTGGTGGCTTCGCAGGGCGCGCCTCAATCGGAGGTGAGACGACCGGTAGAGGCCGCGCGGTGCGACCGTTCCCGCTCGCCGGGCGGAGCGCGCTACGCTCCGCGCTGTGGCAGCCAAGATTCGAGTCGTTGTCGCGAAGCCCGGCCTTGACGGGCACGATCGGGGCGCGAAGATCATTGCCCGCGCGCTGCGGGACGCTGGCATGGAGGTCATCTACACCGGCCTGCACCAGACGCCCGAGCAGATCGTCGAGACGGCGATCCAGGAGGACGCCGACGCGGTCGGCATCTCGATCCTCTCCGGCGCGCACATGACGCTCGTGCCGCGGATCCTCGAGTTGCTGCGCGAGAACGGCGCCGACGACGTGCTCGTGGTGGTGGGGGGCACGATTCCGGACGACGACGCCGACGAGCTGAAGAGGCTCGGCGTCGCCGGCGTCTACGGTCCAGGCGCACCGACCGGCGAGATCGTGGACTTCATCCGCGGCGCCGTGCCCGTCTGAACGCGGGGGGTAGCGCGCGGCGCGAAGCCGCGTTTTGGGACGAGCAGGTGCCGTCCCTCGAGCGGTGCGTGGCCGGGTACGAGGCAGGTCCGGACGCGCTCACCCAGGCGCTGCTCGACGCGCTGGAGCCGCTCGACGGCGCCCGCGTGCTCGATTTCGCGTGCGGCGCGGGGCTCCTCTCGGCGTTCCTCGCCGCTCGCGGCGCCGACGTGGTCGGGCTCGACGTGAGCCCCGCCTCGACCGCGCGCGCCTTTGAGCTCGTGCGGACGCTCCAGCTCGAGCGCGCGCGCTTCGTGACCGGAACCGCGGTCGAGGGCACGTACGACCGCGTGTGCGGCCGTTTCGCACTCCACCACACGGATGTCGCGCAGACGGCGCCTGCACTTGCGGGTGCGCTCGCGCCGGGCGGCTGGGGCGCCTTTCTCGAGACGATGGGACCGCTCAGCCGCGTTCGACGCCGGCTCACCGGCAGGCTTGGTGTGCCGCGCTACGGCACCGCCGACGAGCACCCGCTCGTCCGTTCCGACCTCCGGACGCTGCGGAACGCCTTCGGAACGCTGGAGCTGCACGCGCCACGCGTGGTCTTCCTCCGGTTGCTCGACCGCCAGCTGCTCCGGCACCGCTCGGCGCTGGCGTCGAAGCTGCTCGGCGCGGGCGACGACCTGCTCGGGCGCACCGGGCTCGGGTGGCTCAGTTACCAGCAGGTCGTCGTCGTCGGGAGGCCCCGAGCATGCTGATGGAGGCGCAGCACCGTCTCAAGCAGGCCGTGAAGCCGCTGTTCGTCCGCGGCGGCAGGGTGCCGCGGCGCGTGCGCTCCGGACCGGCGCGCGGCGTCCTCCTCGTGCTCGACCGGCGCACGGGACTACAGGTGGAGCTCGGCCTCTACGAGTCGGAGCTGAGCGGCATCTACCGCGAGTACGTGCGGCCGGAGAGCGTGGTCTGGGACGTCGGCGCCGGCGACGGAGCGACCGCGCTCCTCTACGCGAATCTCGGCGCCTTCGTCGTCGCGTGGGAGCCCGATCCGGCCGCGCTCGATCGCTTCGCGGAGAACCTCCGTCTCAACCCGGAGCTCGCGCAGCGGATCGAGCTCGTTCCCGACCCCTTTGCCTCCTCCGCCGAGGTGGCGCGTCCGGACTTCGTCAAGGTGGACGTGGAGGGGGCCGAGCTCGACGTCCTCGCCGGGACTCCCGACGCGCGCGCGATCCTTGTCGAGACGCACTCGCGCTCGCTCGAGGCGCAGGCACTCGCGCTCCTCCGCGGGCGCGGCTACGAGGCTCGTGTGATTCGCAACGCCGCCTGGCGGCGGCTCTATCCGGAATACCGACCGCTCCCGCACAACCGCTGGGTGCTAGGCGTTCGGAGCGGTAGCGAAACCGCTGCGTAAAGCGGCGCGGGCATAGGCAGGAGACCGGCGCGTCCTCGCGTAGGCAGGTGTCGTGCGCACCCGCCTCGCTCTCGCCGCGGCGCTCGTACTCGCTGCTCCCGCGCTCGCTGCCGGCAATCCGCAGGTCGCAGGTCTCCAGGTCGCGCTGCGCGCGCAGGGGCTCTACCACGGGTCGGTCGACGCGATCGCGGGGCCGCTGACCGTCGGCGCGGTACGCGCCTTCCAGCGCTCGCACGGCCTGCCGGTCACCGGGATCGCCGACGCGCGGACCCGGGCTCAGCTCGGCCCGCTCGGTCGGCACCTGTTCGGATCTCGGCCGCTCGCACACGGCGCCTTCGGCTGGGACGTCGCCGTCCTCCAGTACCTGCTCGTCTCGCGCGGGATCTCCGTTCCGGTCAACGCCTATTTCGACGGCCCGACGTTGCACGCCGTCCGCGTCTACCAGCACACGGTCCGCCTGTCGGAGGACGGGATCGCAGGGCCGCGCACCTTCGCCGCGCTCGGGCTCCAGCAGAAGATCCCCGTGCCGGTGGAGCGCGTCTCGGCGACCTTCGACGCCACGGACGCACGCACGTCGATCGACCGCTGGGCGGGCGTCTTCGGCGTCGATGCCCACCTCGTCCGCGCGCTCGCCTGGATGGAGTCCGGCTACAACAACCGGCTCGTCTCGTCCGTCGGCGCGCGCGGGATCATGCAGCTGCTGCCGACGACCTGGGACTACGTCGAGACGGTGCTCCTCCGGCACAAGGTTGCGCACACCGCCGACGGGAACGTCCACGTCGGCGTCGCCTATCTCCACCATCTGCTGGCGGCCTTCCACGGCGACGAGCGCCTGGCCCTCGCGGGCTGGTACCAGGGCGAGCGCTCGGTGCGCGAGCAGGGCGTCTACAAGCAGAGCGAGACGTTCGTCGCGGGTGTGCTCGTGCTCGCGACGCGCATGTGACTCACCGGTCGTGCGGCGCGAGTACAGTCACCGCCGATGAAGATCGCCGTCTGCGTGAAGCACGTCCCCGAGGGCAACGGCCGGATCGATCCCGGCTCGAAGCGGCTCGACCGCTCGGGCGAGGGTGCGCTCAACCACTTCGACGCCAACGCGGTCGAGGAGGCGCTCCGGATCAAGGGCGACTCCGACAGCGAGGTGGTCGTCGTCTCGCTCGGACCGGAGAAGGCCTCAGACTCGCTGCGCAAGGCGCTCGCGATGGGCGCCGACCGCGCGGTGCTCGTCTCGGACGAGGCCGCCGCCGGCTCCGACCTCGTCGCCACGAGCCGCGTGCTCGCCGCCGCGCTCGAGCGCGAGGGCGCCGACCTCGTCCTCTTCGGCCAGCAGGCCTCCGACGCCGACGGCGCGGTGCTCTGGGCGGCGGTCGCCGAGCGGCTCGGCCAGCCGGTCGTCTCGCAGGCCGCCGAGCTCTCGATCGACGGCGGCTCGCTGACCGTGAAGCGCCAGACCGAGTTCGGCTACGACACGATCCAGGCGCCGCTGCCCGCCGTCGTCTCGGTCAGCGACGCGATCAACGAGCCGCGCTATCCGTCCCTGAAGGGGATCATGGGCGCGAAGAAGAAGCCGCAGGACGTGCTCTCGCTCGCCGACCTCGGCCTGGACGGCTCAGCCGCCGGCGAGGCGGGCTCCGGCACGACCGTGCTCGCGCTCGGCGAGCCGCCGGCGCGCGGCGACTCCCGCAAGATCGAAGGCGGTGCCGACGCGGCGCAGGCGATCGTCGACTTCCTCGCGGAAAAGCGCCTCGTATGAAGGCGCTCGTCTTCCTCGAGCACCACGGCAACGAGCTGCAGAAGGGCTCGCTCGGCGTCCTCTCCAAGGCGACGCAGCTCGGCGGCGCCGACGCGCTGATCGCCGGCGCGGGCGCGAAGGCGCTGGCCGCCGAGGCGGCGAAGTACGGCGCCGCGAAGGTCTGGGTCTGCGAGGACGAGCAGGTGCTGCAGGCGCTGCCGCAGCCGCGCGTCGACGTACTCGCGCAGGTCGTCGCGGACGGCGGCTACGACACCGTCCTGTTCGCGAACTCGGTGCTGGCCGCCGACGTCGCCGCCGGGCTCGCAGCACGTCTCGATGCGGGGCTGAACTGGGACCTGGCCGGCATCGAGGTGAGCGGCGACGACGTCGTCGGCAAGCGGCCCGCACTTCAGGACACCGTCTTGGTCGACGTCGGCTGGACGTCGACCCCACGGCTGGCGCTCTTCCGCTCCGGCTCCTTCGACGCGGCCGCGAGCGGCGGCGTCGAGCCGGAGGTGGCGGAGGTCTCGCCGCAGTACGCCGCGCACTCGACCGCCGCGCAGCTGACCGGGCAGGAGTCGGAGCAGTCGAGCGGGCCGTCGATCGAGGACGCGGACATCATCGTCGCGGGCGGCCGCGGGCTCGGCGCGCCGGAGAACTTCGCGCTCGCCGAGGAGCTCGCGAAGGCGCTCGGGGGCGCGGTCGGCGCGACGCGCGCGGTCGTCGACGCGGGCTGGTACCCGTACTCGTCCCAGATCGGCCAGACCGGCAAGACCGTCTCGCCGAAGCTCTATGTCGCGCTCGGCATCTCCGGCGCGATCCAGCACAAGGTCGGGATGCAGAGCGCGAATGTGATCGTCGCGATCAACAAGGACGCGAACGCGCCGATCTTCGAGTTCAGCGACCTCGGCGTCGTCGGCGACGTGCACGAGATCGTCCCGAAGCTGACCGAGCTGATCCGCGCCCGCAAGTCGTGACCCGCCCGAGCAACTTCCCGCCGCCGTTCGATCCCGCGGCGTACGTCGCCGAGCCGACCGACCCGGCCGACGAGCGGATCGAGGTCGGCGTCCTGATCGTCGGCGCCGGGCCGGCCGGCCTCGCCTGCGCGATCCGCTTCGGCCAGCTGCTCGAGGAGCACCCCGAGGTCGCGGAGAAACTCGGCGACGTGCCGGTCGCGCTGCTGGAGAAGGGCAAGCAGCCCGGCTCGCACCTCCTCTCCGGCGCCGTCGTCAACCCGCGCGCGCTGCGCCGGCTGTTCGGCGACCGCGTGCGGGTCGAGGACATCCCGTCGTTCGGGCCGGTGCACGGCGAGGCCGTCTACCTGCTGACCAGGCGCGCCGCCATACGCATCCCGCCGCCGCCGCCGATGCGCAACCACGGCAACTGGATCTTCTCGCTCTCGCAGCTCGGCCGCTTCCTCGCCGAGCAGGCGGAGGAGAGCGGCGCGACGATCCTCGCGGAGACCGCGGCGGAGAAGCTGCTCGTCCAGCACGGCCGCGTCGTCGGCGTCCGCACCGGCGACAAGGGCCGTGGCCGCGAGGGCCAGCAGCTCGGCAACTTCGAGCCCGGCTCCGACCTCGTCGCCAAGGTGACCGTGCTCGCCGAGGGCACGCAGGGCCACCTGACCGGCGTCGCCATCGACCGCTTCGACCTCCGCGGCGACGACCCGCAGGTCTGGGAGCTCGGCGTCAAGGAGGTCTGGAAGGTCGCGAAGCCGCTCCGCCACGTCGTCCACACGATGGGCTGGCCGCTGCGCACGGCGACGAAGTACCGCGAGTTCGGCGGCTCCTTCGTCTACCCGATGGGCGACGACATGCTCACGATCGGGATGGTCGTCGGGCTCGACTACCGCGACCAGCAGCTCTCCGTCCACGACCTGCTCCAGGAGCTGAAGACGCACCCGAAGATCCGCACGCTGCTCGAGGGCGGCGAGCGGATCGGCTGGGGAGCGAAGACGATCCCGAGCGGCGGCTTCCACTCGCTGCCGAAGCAGCTGCACGCGCCCGGGCTGCTGCTCTGCGGCGACGGAGCCGGCTTCGTCAACATCCCGCGGCTCAAGGGCGTCCACTACGCGATCGAGTCGGGCCGGCTCGCGGCGGAGGCGGCGTTCCGCGCGCTCTCCCCGGGCGGCTCGGCAGGCGCTTCGCTCGCGTCCTACGACGAGGCGGTCCGCGGCGGCTTCATCTGGAGCGACCTGCACGAGGTGCGGAACATGCGCCAGGCCTTCGGGCGCGGCTTTTTCGTCGGCGGCGCGCTCGCCAGCGCGATGACCGCCAGCAAGGGCCGGATCGAGCTGGGGAAGATGGCCGCCGAGCCGGACGCCGACCAGCCGCTTGTGAACAGCAACCGCGCCGCGAGCTACCCCACGCCGGACGGGAAGCTCGTCTTCGACAAGCTCTCCTCGGTCTTCGCATCGGGGAACAAGACCCGCGACGACCAGCCTGACCACATCCGGATCGAGACGAAGGTGCCGCGCGAGGTCGCCGAGCTGTGGGTGCACATGTGCCCGGCGCAGGTCTACGAGATCGGGCCGGAGGGCGGCGACGGCACCGTGACCGTGCAGCTCTCCCCGTCCAACTGCGTGCAGTGCGGCGCGATCACCGCCAAGGGCGGACGCCTGACGCCACCCGAGGGCGGCTCCGGGCCCGAGTACACGCTCACCTAAGACCGAGATGTCGGCGCCCAACAGAGCAGCGTGGCTGCGTAAGCGGGTCGACTCGTTTCCGTATTGGCACTACCGGTTCGATCTTGGCGACGGCGTCGTCACGCCCATCTTCGACCCGGCACACGCCGTCCGGCACGAGGAGCGGAAGCGGTACTTCCTCAAGCCGGCGATCGACCTGCTCGGGGGACTCGAGGGGAGGCGCGTGCTCGACCTCGGCTGCAACGCGGGCTTCTGGTCGCTGGCGGCGATCGAGGCAGGCGCCACGTACGTCCTCGGCATCGAAGGACGCGCCGAGCAGGTCGAGCAGGCGCGGTTCGTGTTCGAGGCAACAGGCATCGATCCTGTTCGCTACGACTTCCGTAGGGAGAACGTTTTCGATTTCGCGCTCGCACGGGGCGAGGCTCCGTTTGACCTCGTCCTCTGCCTGGGTCTGCTCTACCACGTGAATCGGCCGGTCGAGCTGTTCCGGCTGATCGAGCGCGTAAACAGCGACCTGCTCGTGGTCGACACCGAGCTCTCCCTCGCGCGCGGGTCCATGTTCCAGGTCAAGCATGAATCGACCGACGCACCACGCCACTCGGTCGACGACGAGTTGATCTTCCACCCGACGCGCGACGCCGTCGTCGAACTTGCGCGGGCGTTCGGCTATGACGTCGTTGCGTTGCGCCCGCGCTTCCGGTCATGGGTCGGCAGCACGGACTTCCGCACGGGGAGAAGGCTCGCCTTCGTCTGCGCGAAGACGACCTCCCTCGCATCGCTGGAAGCCGCGCAACAGAGTGCGCTTGGTGGTGTGCTCGACGCGATGACGCAGCGCCTACCCGACCCACTGCGGCCAGGAGTCACGCGGTTGCGTGTGCTCGGCGGCCGCATCCGCCGGCGACTGCGCCGGCTTACTGACTAAAGAGATGGCCAGCGCCCTCGGACGAATCGTCTTGCGATTCACCGCCGCCCATACCGGCGTCTAGGCGGGCCGCGACGCAGGGAACGCTCGGTGTGCTCCTCCCCGGCCACGGCGACTACGGCAACGATTCCTCTGCACTCTCACGTCGGCGTGGTCTACCGGCGCGAGGAGCCGGCCTGGGCCGGCAGGCGGGGTGGGAGCCGGCGTATCTTCGCGGCCTGATCGCACCCGCTCGCAGAGGTTTTACTGATGCTTTACGCCATTCGTGGGTAGCAGCACGATGATATGAACATGCCCAAGCGGTTCACGATCCTTGCGGTCGCCCTCGTGGCGCTGAACGTGTTCCTCTGGATCGTCCCAGCGGGCATGGCGCTGCGCCAGTCGATCGTCAACCAGCTCTTCGGCCCGTCGATGATCCGCGCCGAGGTCGTCGTGCAGTCCGGCTCGAACGGGACGCAGGACTACCGCATCGACCGCGGCGTCGTCACGGCGGTCACGCCGGGGCAGATCACGCTTCGCGAACAGGATGGAACAATCCAGTCGATCCCGCTCGCCTCGACGACGCGGATGAGCGGCCTCGGCCGGCTCGGGCTGCAGTCGTTGCTGCGCCGCCCGACCCAGGTGTTGGTCGTGCGCCCGGCGAACGGCGCGGCGATCTCGCTCGACGTCGAAGGCCAGTCGTTCGGCGGCGGCCAGAACAGCCGATACCGCAGCGGCGACTGAGTAACCTTCCGGCGTGACCGGGAACGCGACCGGGGGTGTCCTGATGCTCGTCGAGGACGACGACTCGATCGGGCGCCTCGTCAAGCAGTACCTCGAGCAGCACGACGGCTGGCGCGTGATCTGGCTGCGCTCCGGCGAGGAGGCAGTCGCCGAGCTTCGCCGCCATCCTGTCCGGCTCGTCGTGCTCGACATCGGGCTGCCGGGGATCGACGGCTTCGAGGTGTGCCGCCGGCTGCGCGCCGGCTCGAAGGTGCCGATCATCATGCTCACTGCGCGCGACGAGGAGCCGGACCGCGTGGCCGGGCTCGAGCTCGGCGCCGACGACTACGTCTCGAAGCCGTTCTCACCGCGCGAGCTGGCCGCGCGCATCAAGGCGATCCTGCGGCGCGCCGAGCAGCGCACCGAGGACATCGTCCTGACGGCGCGCGAGGTCGTCCTCCGCCGCGACTCGCGCGAGGTGACGGTGGCCGGCGCTTCGGTCGAGCTGACCGGCAAGGAGTTCGACCTGCTCGCCTGCTTCCTGGAGCATCCCGGGATCGTGCTCTCGCGCGAGCGGCTGCTCGACCTCGTCTGGGGCATGACGTACCCGGGCGGGACGCGCACCGTGGACGTCCACGTCGCGCAGCTGCGCCGCAAGCTCGGCGACCCGGAGGGGATCCGCACCGTCCGCGGTTCCGGGTACAAGCTCGTCGCGACGTGACCCCCGCGTCCCTCGCCGGCCTCGGCTCCCGCCCGGCAGAGCCGGGCTCCGCCGAGGCCTGCCGCCGCTGGCCGCAGGATGCCGCGCGGGCGGCGCTCGTCCGTACTCGCTGTACTGTCCTTCGCGCCGCCCGCTTGCCTCCTTTGCCAGCGACGACCGAGGAACCCGGGTGAGCTCGCGCACAGGCCTCCGCACGAGGCTGTTCCAGGCGATCGCCGTGATCGTGCTGCTCTGCGTGGGACTGACGATCGGGCTCGGCCTCTACCTGACGTGGC
>Ga0265338_10005948_pt1 | contig 15714 bp, 17 predicted proteins | sample 42126metaG_FD_193579 | JGI IMG/M metagenome (GOLD analysis project Ga0265338, IMG submission 193579) | Rhizosphere microbial communities from Carex aquatilis grown in University of Washington, Seatle, WA, United States - 4-21-26 metaG | ecosystem: Host-associated > Plants > Roots > Rhizosphere... | reverse complement strand
GAATTGCGCCCTGTGCCATGGTGGGATCGACCGCCAGCCCTCCACGTTCGAGAAATCGCTGTACCCTCCGCCGCCCAATCTGATCCTCGATCCGGACGACGATCCCGAGTGGCACATTTTCTACATCATTCACAATGGCATCCGCTATACGGGAATGCCCGCCTGGGACAAAACTCTTTCCGAGAGCGACATATGGAAGGTGACGGCTTTTCTATCGCGCATCGAGAAGTTGCCGCCCGCGGTGCAAGAGTATTGGAAGCAGGCAGGCGGTACCGCAGCGGCCGCGGCGACCCCTGAACATAAGGACCACTAATAGCGTCCGTTTCTGCGATGACGTGTGAAGTAAGAGGTCGGAGCCCTGCTCGCCTGACGCGCCTTAGCCGGGCGGGTAGGTGAAATTGATGGTGATCATGGTCTGTGTCTGGGCGGGCTTGCCATTCAAGGTGTAAGGCTGAAAGCGCCATTGCTTGACGGCGGCGATCGCCGCTTTACCCAGTATGAAATAGCCACGGACGATCTTCAGATCTTCGACCTGGCCGTCACGCCCAATCGTTGCCGCCAAAACCACCGGCCCGTGCAGTTTCTGCGCCATCGCTTCCGTGGGATAGGTGGGATTCACGCTGTGAACCAGCAGCGCCCGCGCCGCGTCTTCGCTCACAGAAACCGGTTCACTGAATTGCTGGGTGGACAGAGGCGCCACCGCAGGAGCTGAGACCGGCATCATCTGCGCCGGGTTCACGGTGACAACTACCGGACGAGTAATGGGAGCCGCGCCGCGCAGGCTCTCCGGAATTTCCGAGCGCTGCACGTGAACGGGCGCAGGTTCCGAGGGAATGAACACAGGTGTGGGCAGCGGAAAATCCGAGGGCTTCCGCAACTGAATGGACGAATCGCCCATCTTGGCTGCGGTGGCCGCCACAGTAAGCTCCGGGTTCTGCGTGTTCGATGCGCCGGCATTGCGGCTGAAATATGCGTCCTGCTGCGCGTCGGATCCGGCTGTTCCGACGGGCATCGCGCCCGAAGGCGTCATATAGAAGAGAGCGGCCACGGATTCGCGCAGGACTTTGATTCTGCCTTCGCGCGTTTGCGCCAGATATACGACGGTGTCGCGCGCGGTCCACAAACAGAATGCTGCCGCCAAAACCAGCACGGCGGCGCATACTTTGCGGAAGGGGAATCCTGAGCTCGGAGCCTGCCACGGCTCGTCGATGGTACCGCCCGCGTCTTCGCTTGCTCCGGACAGATCCCCTGCGGCGGATCCTGACGCTTCTTCCTGTTGATTTTGATCCTGAGCTTGCTCGATGGGTTCCGAGGTTGCAGTGGTATCGGGTGCATCTTGCGCTTGCTGATCGGCCTCCGGCGTATCTGCAATTCCCAAGTTGACCGTTTGCATCTTCTCGGTCGCCTTGGCCAGCACATCCCGCGCTTCGTCGGCGGAGATTGGACGATAAAGCAGGAAGTCCAGGCGGTGGTCGCGCATCTCGGCGGCGGAGGGATCGGACTCTACGACCGCGATTGCGACGGTGTTGACATTCGGCGCCGATTCGCGCGCCCGTTTCAGCAGGAACCCAGCCTCCGGCTGATCGGACCAGTCGGCGATCACACAGGAAAATGGCTGCTTCGTTCCTTTTTCAATCGCGGAAAAGATATCTGTGCAGGCTTCGACCCTGAGACCCGCGGCCTTGCAGGCCGTGGTCAACGCGGCGTTCGTTTCAGGGCTCTTGGAGAACAGAAGTGCGCGGAAAGCCATTGCGCCAACAGCTTAGCGGGATTTCCCGGGCGGAAACAGGTAACCAGTGGGTGGTGCACCTGTGTGGAATCCGGTCACCCCACGATCAGGCTAGGAGGGCGTATTCGGCAGTTCGACGGTTAGAAACAGATCGGCCTGAACCCCGCATTCTGGGCCTGTTTCTGGTGGCTCATGCGGAATTCAGGCCAAAGGGATGATCGGGTAGCCGCGCAATCGCAAAACCACAACCCATATACAAAACAGTGACCTTCGTAACCGACGCCGCCCGCGATCCAGTTCTAAATGTCAGCCCACTTGCCGGAGAGTTCGTGGCGCAGTTTGTCCTGCCGTTCCAGCATCCGTTGTTGCTGTTCCTGGATTTTTTTCTGGCGGTCCAGCATGTGTTGTTGCTGTTCCTGTGTACGCTTCTGCGTATTCTCCTCAGCTCGTAGCATGTCTCTCCGAGCCTTTTCCATCTGGGGGCCAAGACGGGCGATTTCTTTTTCCGCGGTGCGGATCGCCAGTTGCGTTTCCGCGTTCAGTTCAGGAATCTCGAAGCTGTCTTCCATCAGCTGTCCCGAATCCTTTTTGTCGGGAAGGGTCAGAGTGAGATTCTGCTCCCTTTTGTCGCGGACAACGGTCACTGCCGCCGTTGTGCCGGAAGTCGACCGGACGGCGTGAGTAAAGTCGGATGTGTCATGCACCGGTTGGTTATTGACCTTCACCACCACGTCGCCGGCGTGGAAGCCTGCCTTCTCGCCCCGGCTTCCTTTTTCCACCGAGCGCACCAGCACGCCCTTGCCGTCCTTCACGCCAAAGAACTCTCCCAGCTGCTGGGTAATGTTTTCAACCATGAGCCCGCTGCGCAGCGAAGAGTGGGCAATGACCACCGAGATTGGTACATCAATGTCAGGCATCGGAGGCAGCGGCGGGATCTCAACTTTGAAGGAATGCTCGCCGGGCTCCCAAGCCATCGACTTGCGACGGTCCGCCAGTTGTACCTTGATGGTGAGCGGCTGTCCGTCGCGGCTGATTCCCAGCGAGACGATCCGGCCCGCGGGGGTTTCTTTGATCATCCGGCGCAGTTGCGCAGCACTTTCCACAGCCGAACCGTTCAGGCTGACGATGACGTCATGGTCATGCAGGCCCGCTTTGCCGGCGGGTGCATCCTGGTCCACCATCGTGATCTCTGCCCCGTGCTCTTCTTTCAGCTTCAAGGCGGATAGGCGCTCGGTGGTCACATCGGCGATGTCGACGCCGAGATACGAAGACCCGCTGCCACCTTCGTCAGAACCGAAGGCCCAGGTCTCGCCAGTTTCGTCATAGACCCACCGCTCGTCCGAGTACGCGCTGGTAGCCAGAGTGAGAAGCAAGGTGCACAGCAGGATGCGATGCAGCATACGGTCCCCCGAATCAAAACTGCTCCGTTAGTGGCTTACACGGAGAAAATTGATATTTCCCGAACTTGTCCGGACCTTCAGCACCGGTCCGCCGCCTTTTAGCTGGCCTTCGGCGGTCACTGTTCTCGGTCCCCACGGCCCACCCTCGGTGACAACGTGAATATCGCTGAAGTCACTGTGAATCGTATGACCGTTAGCAAGCTCGATCGCCGCACGAATCGTGATGGGCAGATCGTTAGCGAGGTAAACCGTGATATCGCCCGCCGTTGTCTCGAGCGTAGAGTTGCTGCGCAAATCGGAGGATGAAACGAGCTTCACGATAATGCCGCCCGCCGCCGTCTCTGCTCTCACCGAAGTCGCGCCATCGAGTTGAATGCTTCCGCCACCTGTTTCGGCTTCGACACGTCCCTTTGCGGAAACCAGCCGGATACTGCCTGCGCCCGATTCAACTTTGACCGGCCCGCCGATTTCGCCCAGGTCGATGCTGCCGCCGCCTGTCGTTGCCGAGACTGTGCCGCTGCATTTGTCCAACCGAATGCTGCCCGCGCCCGTCTCCAGCACTGCGCCTTGCAGGCCGGAGAGAACGACTACGCTGCCGCCATTGGTCATCGCTTTGATATCACCCTTCACGGAAGCGATTTTGATGTTCCCGCCGCCGGTCTGAAGGTTGACGTCACTGCCTGCACTGCCGACTTCGATCAGGCCGCCGCCCGTTTCCGCTCGAACTTCGCCACCGATGTCATCGACGTGAATGGACCCGCCACCGCTCTCAACATCCAGACGTCCGGCAATTGCCGTGGCGCTGATGCTGCCGCTTCCCGTCTCGACCTTGGCCAGTTCGAGGTTGCGCGGAACATTGATGACCAGGTCGTCCGAACACTTGCTGTTACGACTGGAGCGCTCCGCGATCAGCCACGCTGTGTCACCCTTGGTCGACGCAGTGATCCGGTTCGAGGAGAATTCGCGGCGGGCTTGCTGCTCTGATGACGTATAGGCGCGACGATGAATGACGTATGTAATCCCTGCTTGCGATCCGCCCTGCACCTTCACTGATCCTGTATCCAGCTTTACCCGGAGGTTCTTGGCTCCCGCCAACTCCCCGGTGACTTCCTGTACCCAGTTGCTGCCTTCCCGGTAAATCCGACCATCCTGGCCCAGAGCCAGCGCTGCAAACGTGATGACCCACGCTGCCAGCCCGGCGAGTTTGATTGCGTATTTCAATGAACGTCCTCCTAAACTATGCCTTCGCTTCTTGCTGCTCGTCCTTCGCGGCTCAACAAACTTCAGCCGCTTTGCGAAAAGCGAGTGCCGAACAGCGAACGACGTTTGCTAATCCATTTCTGGCATTTGGGCCAGCATGGTCCGGGCCTGCGAACGGATCGAAACGTTCTGGTCCGATTGCGACAGCCTGGTCAGCACTGCGCGAACATTGCTGTCCGCCTTCATCGGCTCTACCAGCCGCAAACTCTGCATGCGCACGCCAGGGTTTGTATCGCTGATCAGCGCTCGCAGTACTGCATCCCGCACCTGCCCGTCCTGCCGCACGAAGCCACTCAGTCCATCGAGTGCCTTCAGGCGCACACCGGGGTTCGTATCGTTCTGCAACGCATACATCAACGCTTCCCGCACCCGCGTATCGTTGGGTGCCTGGGTCAATACATCCACTGAATCCATGCGCACGCCTGAGTTGTAGTTATTGCGCGCGGCAAACAGCAGCAACTGCTGGATGCGCTGGTCATCCAGCGAACCTTGTGCTTCCTGCGTCAAAATCGTGTCGTACTTGATGCTGACCTGATTGGATCCGGGAGTTTGCGTTACGGAACGAATGCCGGTAATTGCGGATGCTTCGACCGGAGCAGGACGCCCCGGCTGATCGGATTTTCCAACTTCGATTCCGGGGCCCTTCGCCAAAAAGTTGTAGGTTGCGCCAATCCCACCGCCAAAGCCCACGATGAAGATCGCCGCTGCCAATGCTGGAGACAACCGGATCTGGCGCAGCCATGTGCCGGGCTCGAAAATAAGACGCCGCCACCAGCCACCCTGCGCTGTGTTCTCCAAGGCTTCCTGCAGCCGCATCCGCGATGCTGCCAGCAGGTTCGGCGTCGGCTCCGCCACGGGGGCCTGCGACATCGTCGAGTGAAACTTGCGCGCCGCCTTTAATTCGCTGGCACACTCCGGACACCGCGCCAGATGCTGCTCCACCTCGTAGCGCGCGTCGTCTTCGAGTTCGTTATAGACGTAGAAAAGAATGTTCTGCTGTACCCAATCACATTTCATTTGTGCACCCCACTTCGGGGAAAATTTCAAAACTCTGGTTCGTATCGAGGTATCGCTTTAGCGACACCGTAAAACCCATCGCGCTGATCGCCTTTGTAGGAGCTGCTTGTTTCATCGCATCTCCGCCAATGCGCTCCGCAACTTCTGCGTCGCGCGGAACAACGTATTCTTGGCCGTTTCTTCCGTCGTATTCAGCATCTCGCCCACAGTGCGCAACTTCAGCCCGTGATAATGCTTCAGCTCAAACACCATGCGTTCCCGCGGAGTCAGGCGCGACAACGCCGCGCCAATTTTTCTTCCCAACTCGCGTCGCATCAGGTCGCGTTCGGGATTCGCTCCAGCGCGCACATCTGCGAATTGCTCCAGAACGCTGAATTCTTCCCCGGAAGAATCCGTGACAACGGGAGAGTCTTCCTTGCGGACATTCCGTTTTCGCAGGTGATCGAGGCAGAGGTTCGTGACGATCCGGTAAATCCACGTGTAGAACGAACATTCAAACCGGAAGCTGCCCAGGTTCTTGTAGGCCTTGAGGAAGGCTTCCTGGTAGACGTCCTGGGCGTCGGATTCCGATCCCGTCAGATGGAGCGCCAGCCTCAGAACGGACTGGTCGTAGTGACGCACGAGTACCTCGAAGGCTGCACGGTTTCCCTGCTGCGCCTCGCGGATCAGACTCGTATCGTCAATGCGGTTGCCCTGCGCTGCCAATGAGCCCCTCACGGTGGGGTTCTGGGTGCCGCTCTGCTGTTCCACCCGCCTCGGGCGGGAAACCTCGCCAACCGGAATTGCGACTGCGTAAGAATCGGCCGGCATTGTCTGTCTCTGTCCCCTACAAGTAGACCAACCTCGTGTTGCACAGAGATAGACGGGACCAAACCCCGAACGTTAGCAGATTATAAGGAGTTGGCCCTTGGTTTGCTTGACATTAGCCCAGTGTGGGGTGTGTTGGAACCTACGCCTGTTTTCGATCCGGCGAAAACTTCAGCCGCATCTCGTTCGTTGCCTCAAACCCAAGCTTTTCATACAAATGCCGCCCCTCTGGGCTGGCATGTAAGTTGACTCCGCGTAAGCCGTAAGCCTTGATCCAGGCCAGGATTGCCTCCATGACGAGGTGAGCGACGCCCCGCCGCCGGAACTCCGGCTCCGTATAAACATTCAGAATCACGGCCCGCTCCGTGCAGGGATCCAGGGGATTCGCGGGCCAGGGCGAAAGCAGCACGCCCCCGCCACCGGCCACGCGCCCGTTGCGATCGAGCGCCAGCCAGTGGCGATATTTGCCGTCGGCCATCGCCTGAGCCAGCCAGGGCCGCGCCACCTCAACCATGCGATCTAATTCGTCGACTGTGCCCTCGTTCATATCGCGAAACATGGAACGCCGGTGATGCAGGATCACAGCATGATCCTCCAGCCTCGCCTCTCGAATTGTGATTTGAGAACTTGTCATCCGGCCTCATGCTGCTTTGCAGTAAAGAGGTTGCGTCGTGAGTCTGAAGCAGTAAAACCGCAGCGCCGTCATTCAAAGGTACAATAATCGGGGAGTCGCCACGTCGAAGAACCTGTGGGCTTTCGGTTCCGCGACACCAGGGGTCACGCATTTCATGTACGAAGTCACTGTAGAAGACACATTCGCGGCCGGACACTATCTCCGCAACTACAAGGGGAAGTGCGAAAATCCGCACGGCCACAACTACAAGATCCGCGTCACGCTCGCCGGCGCCGAGCTCGATAAAGCCGGGCTGCTCCTGGATTTCAAAGACCTGAAAGAGGTCATGAAGCACGTCATTGACCGTCTCGATCACCAGATGATCAATGACATCGAGCCCTTCACCATCCTGAACCCATCGGCTGAAAATCTGTCGAAATATTTCTACGACGAGACCAACGTGCGTCTGAAGAATGTCACAAACGGCCGAGTGCGAGTGAAAGACGTCACCGTCTTCGAAACCGATACGACGACCGCCAGGTATTCAGAATAGTTTCTACTGACGGCTGCCGGCCTGTTCCCCATGCAGATCTCCGAAATCTACAAATCGCTTCAGGGCGAGTCCACCTACGCTGGTCTTGCCTGCGTCTTCGTCCGTCTCACAGGATGCAATCTTCGCTGCAGTTGGTGCGACAGCGAATTCAGCTTCCACGGCGGCAGCAAAATGACAGTGGAAGAAGTATTGGCAGAAGTGACGCGCCTCAGTCCACCTGGGACGGGTGCGAACCAATCGCTGGTGGAAATCACGGGTGGCGAGCCCATGCTGCAAGAGCGGGAAGTAGTCCCTCTGATGGAATCCCTCCTGAAAGCTAACTACAAAGTACTTCTCGAAACCAGCGGTGAGCGCAAACTGGCGTCCGTCCCCGAAGAAGTCGTCAAGATTGTAGACGTGAAATGCCCTCATTCGGGGGAGCCCGATACCTTCGCCCTTGAAAATCTGGACGCTCTTGAACGTCATGACGAACTCAAGTTTGTCCTCGCCGATCGTGTCGACTACGAATTTGCCCGCGATTTCGTTCAGCGACATCGCGTGGCCGATCGTGTTCATGCCATCCTGTTTTCCCCCGCATTCCGCAAAGACGCCAGCGGCGCCCGCGACACGTCTCACTGTCTTCTCGACCCGGAAGAGCTGGCGCAATGGATCCTCGCCGACAATGTCCCGGCTCGCCTGAGCCTGCAAATCCACAAGTTGATCTGGAATCCCGCCGCCAAAGGCGTCTAACTGGACGATCGAAGACCAGTTCCCCAACATCGCTGGATTGATCTCGCGTAAAATTGTTGTTGAGGCGCCGCGCTCGAACGAAATGACCCGATCCCCCGATGGCCCGATCACTCGTGCCGTAGTCTTGCTCAGCGGAGGCATGGACTCGTGCGTTTGCGCCGCGCTGGCTGCGCGCGACCACCAGGCTGCTGCTGTCCACGTCAGCTACGGACAGCGCACCGAGTTGCGCGAACGCCGCGCTTTCGAGGGGATCTGCGACCGCCTTGGAATTCGTGACCGCCTCATCGTCCGCAACGACGCCCTGCGCGCGATCGGCGGCTCTGCCCTCACCGACCCCAAGATCGGAGTGCCCGAGGCGCACGCTATCGGAGTCGGGGTTCCGGTCACCTACGTTCCCTTCCGCAACGCGCACTTCCTTTCCGTGGCCGTGAGTTGGGCGGAGGTTCTGGGAGCGGAAAAGGTTTATATCGGAGCCGTGGAACCGGACAGTTCCGGCTATCCCGACTGCCGTCCCGAGTACTATCGAGCGTTCAATGAGGTGGTGAAGGCGGGCACAAAAGACGGCACGATTCAGGTAGTCACGCCGCTCATTGCCATGCGCAAGTCCGCCATTGTGACGCTTGGCCTTGAACTGAATGCGCCCTTCGATTTAACGTGGTCATGCTACCAGCGCGAAGATCGTGCCTGCGGCGTCTGTGACAGCTGTGTTCTCCGCCTGCGCGCGTTTCGCGAAGCGGGCGCAGAGGATCCGATTCCGTACGCGGAAGCCGCCGCCCGAACAGGCTGAAGTTTGAGTCCGCCCAGCGTGGCTGGAGCGCGGTCCTACGGGGCCACAATTGAGTTCTGGAGTTCGATCTAGATTTTTGAAAGTCGTGCAAAATTACAGATTCAATGCCGGGAGGCTCATCATGAAGAAATACATCATTCTCCCCCTTCTGCTGATGGTCGCCGTGGCGCTCTATGCGCCGCTCGCGTTCTCGCAGACCACGGGCACCGTGAAGGGCGTTTGCAAGGATGTCGACGGGAATCCAATCGTCGGAGCGGAAGTGCAGTGGGTCGGGGTTGAGAGCGGCCACACTTACAAAATGAAAACCAACAGCAAGGGTGAGTATTTCTCGCTCGGCATCGTCCCCGGCAAGTACAACCTCAAGCTCATCAAGGATGGCAAGGAACTCTGGAGCATCAACGGCATTCCCGTGGGTTTGGACGAAAAGGATCAGGACATTGATCTGAAGAAAGAACAGGTCACCGCTGCGCAAGGCAAGGGCATGACGGTTGAGCAAGCCAAGGCTGCCGCCGAACAACAGGCCAAGGCGGCGAAAGAAGTTAACACCGTCAAGAGCCTCAACGAAAAACTCACCGAATCCAACGCAGCCGTCGACGCGGGCGATTTCGACAAAGCGATCGCCAGCTTGAACGAGGCCAACGCGATCGATGCCACGCATGACCTGATCTGGTTCAAGCTCGGCGATGCCTACCGCCTCTCGGCTCCTAAGCAGACCGATCCGGACGAGAAGAAGAAGCGCTACGATTTGGCCGCCACCAATTATCAGAAGGCGATCGACGTCCGAAAGGCCTCCGAACCGGCCCAGAAAGAGGTCGACAATAACAAAAAATTCGCCGCCTACTATAACAACCTGGCGGAAGCCTATTCGAAGGAAAACAAGATCGACGACGCCATCACTGCCTACAACCAGGCGGCCCAACTCAATCCGGAGGGTGCCCCGACCTACTACTTCAATGAAGGTGCCGTTTTGACCAACGCGGGCCGTGCCGATGATGCCGTGACCGCCTTTAACAAGGTCATTGCTGCCGATCCAACGAAAGCAACTGCTTACTACTGGAAGGGCATTAACCTGATCGGCAAAGCCACCCTGGGCAAGGACAACAAGATGACCGCCCCGGACGGCACTGCCGAAGCCTTCCAGAAGTATCTTGAGCTGGACCCCAACGGGCCGATGGCGCAGACATCAAAGGACATGCTCGCCCAGATCGGCGCCACCGTCGAAACTGGCTTCGGAACCAAGAAAAAGGCAGCACCGAAGAAGTAGCTTTACCGCGATCGTGTGACTGGAAGTATCGAGAGCAGCCTCCCCAAGGGCTGCTCTTTTATTTTCATTAAGTTACCGAGGTCTATGGCCTCCTTGGTACTACGCTCTCTGCGCCGATCGCGCTACAGTCATTGCAGGTTCCTCCGGCTGTCGTGTCTCCCCTGTGGCATCAATTTCTGATTATTGGGAGTGTGTGGAATGGCGGCACCGGGGAATTCCCCGATTGCGATTGCCTTCGAGGGCGTGGACGGTTCGGGATCGATCCCGACCTCCGTTCTGCTCGCGGGGATGTTGCGTGCTTCCGAAAAGGTCAGCGACCTGATCTTCTCGCCCGGCCGTCCGCCGCAAGTTGAAATTCACGGGCAGCTCACCGCCGTCGAAATGTCGGGCGTGGGCATGCTTTCCGCGGACGACACTCGCCGCATCGCCGCCGACTTAATCGGCACCAACAAACAAGCCATCAATACTCTTCGTGAGCAGGGTTCGTGCGACGTCTCCTATGGATTGCCGGGCATGGCTCGCTTTCGCGTCAATGTCTTCATCCAGCGCGGAAGTTGCGCGATTGTCATGCGCGTGATTCCTACAGTGATTCCGACGTTCAGTTCCCTGCGCCTGCCGGCACAACTTGACGATGCCGCCAACGTGCGCAACGGCATCATCCTCGTCACCGGTGGCAGCGGATCCGGGAAATCCTCCACAGTCGCCGCGCTGATTGACCGTATCAACAGCGAGCATTGCTATCACATCCTGACCGTCGAAGATCCGATCGAGTTTCTACACAAGCATAAGAAATCCACGGTGCACCAGCGCGAACTGCACAGCGACGCGCCCAATTTTTCTCTTGCCCTGCGGGCCGCGCTGCGCCAGGCCCCGCGCGTGATTATGGTCGGAGAAATTCGCGACCGGGAGACGCTGGAAATTCTTCTCGAAGCCGCCGAAAACGGACACCTGATTGTCTCCAGCATGAACACGGTGGATTCCTCAAAAACGGTGGAACGGATCGTTGCCTCGTTCACTGCTACCGAACAGCAGTCGGTGCGCGAGCGGCTGGCCAAGACATTCCGCTACATCATCGCGCAGCGCTTGATTCCTCGCACCGATGGCGGCGACCGAATCGCCGTCGTGGAAATCCTGAAATCGAATTCGCGCACGCGCGACTGTGTCGAGCAAGGCGAGCGGCCCGGCCGCACGCTTCTCGACTGTCTGAAAGCCAGCGAAAGCGAAGGCATGCAGCATTTCGACGCGGAAATCGCCAAACTGGTCCGCTCTGGACTGGTCGACTTGGAAACTGGCCTGTGCTTCGCCAGCAATGCCACTGTCCTCGGGCAGGAACTGGCCCGCAACTAGGAAACGTGCATGCCCTCTCAGCATCCCCGTTTCCTGGCGGAATCCTCCTAAATTGATGACTTGAACCGACCGAACGTAAGGGCATCGATGTGTCTTGCACCAACCGGTAAGAACCCGGCTCGCAGCTAGATTTCTTGATCCGGAGGGACCGTTTCGGGCAACGCAGCGTATCATTTCCTGCATGTCGTCCACGCTCTCTCCAACTCGAGTTGTGAGTTTTGAAGAGGCGCGGCACATCGTCGAAGAGCACGCCCTGAAGGTCCGCCCCGGGGAAGTGGAGTCGGCGGATCTCCTGGCGGCGCGAGGCGGGGTGCTTGCAGAAGACCTTGTTGCCGACCGCGACTTTCCTCCTTTTCCGCGCGCTACGCGCGATGGCTATGCAGTTCGCGCGGTAGACGTCGAGGAGGTTCCCGCTCGGCTCGATGTCATCGCAGAGGTCAAGGCGGGAGATTGGCCCGACACATCAGCCGTCGAAGTAAATCGCGGGCAAGCTGTCTCGATCATGACGGGCGCTCCCATTCCCCAGGGAGCGGACGCAGTCGTGATGGTGGAATACACCACCGCGCTGGGGTCCAGATCAATCGAAATTCAGCGCAGCGTTGTGAGCGGCGAGAATTTTGTTCCACGCGGCGCGGAAGCGCGTGCCGGAAAACTGCTGGTGGATCAAGGGCGCCGTCTCGACCACGCGCTGATTGCAATCGCCGCGTCGATCGGCAAAAGCCGGGTGAAGGTTTTTCGAAAGCCGCGCGTGGCAGTGCTGTCGACCGGAGATGAAGTCATCGAGATTGGCGCAACTCCCGGACCAGCGCAGATTCGGAACTCGAATTCTTACTCCCTGGCTGCACAGATTGAAGATGCCGGAGGCGAAGCGGTTCGGCTTCCGATTGCTCGCGACGAACCGGTTCGACTGCGATCGCTGATCGAAGAGGGGTTGCAGTGCGACTTGCTGTTGCTGACCGGCGGGGTTTCCATGGGCAAGTACGATCTGGTCGAGCAGGTTCTAGCTGGATTGGACGCTGAGTTCTATTTCACTGGAGCCAAAATCCAGCCCGGCAAGCCCGTAGTTTTCGGCTCCTGTGGCGTGGACACTGTCGTCCGCGCCGGCAGCGTAGCCGAGGATCGCCCGCTCACCGTTCTCCAAAGGCGATATTTCTTCGGGCTTCCCGGAAATCCTGTGTCCACGATGGTGACCTTCGAACTTTTTGCGCGGCCGATGATTGCGGCTCTTGCGGGTGCGCGACCCGAACCGCTGAAATTTTTGAGCGCGCGGCTGAAATTGCCGATCCGTACCAAGACTGGTCTGAAGCGGTTTCTTCCGGGTGTGCTTTCGGGTGAATTCGAAAAGGCGGAAGTGGAACTCGCGCGCTGGCAGGGATCGGGTGACATCGCTACGCTTGCGAATGCAAACTGTTACGTCGTGATTCCCGAAGACCGTGAATTGATTGAGGCCGGCGAATGGGTTTCATTGCTGGTGCAATGAACACCTAGCGGCGCTGCCGAGTACGATAGATTGATTAGTGATGCCCAAGGCCAAAGCGAAGACAAGGACAAAGACGCTTTCGCACTACGACCGCGACGGTCGAGCCCGCATGGTGGATGTGTCGGGTAAGCAACGCACTGTGCGCGAGGCCGAAGCGAGCGCGCTGGTCCTGATGTCCGCCGAGGTGCTGAAGGCGCTTCCGTCCAATCCCAAAGGCGATCCGCTGGAAGTGGCCCGGACCGCGGGAATTATGGCCGCAAAGAAAACGTCGGAGCTGATTCCGATGTGCCATCCCGTGCCTCTGTCGCACATTGCTGTGACTCTACGCGTGTGCGAGAATGGCGTGGCTATTGCCTCAAAAGTAAAGACCACGGCCGAGACGGGCGTTGAAATGGAAGCCCTAGTGGCCGCGAGTGTAGCGGCCTTGACCGTGTACGACATGTGCAAGGCCCTCGACAAAGGCATTGAGATCCGCGAAGTGGTTTTGCAGAAGAAATCCGGCGGCAAGAGCGGCGATTACCGCAGAAACGGCAGCGAGTCGCAATCGGTATAGCGATCCCAGGTTATGGCGAGCAACGTAAGAATCCTGCTGGTAGATGACAACCCGATGGTGCTGGGGATGCTGCAGCAGGCCCTCACTCCGTTGGCCGAGATCTCGACTGCCAGCGACTCAGCCGATGCGTTGCTGAAGGCCGTCGAAGAAGTTCCCGATCTACTGATCAGCGACTACCGCATGCCGGGTATGGATGGCCGCCAGCTGCTGGAAAAACTGAAGTCACGTCCCGCGACAGCGGGAATCGCCGTGATCCTCATGGCCAGCAAAGCTGACATCAGCGAGCGCCTGTCCTTGCAGGATCCTATCGAAGATCACCTGGAAAAACCTTTCTTCCTGAAAGATGCGGTACGCAGGATCAAGCGCGTAGTGGACCGGATTGCGCTCGAGAAACTCGCGAAGGCGCCGACCGCGGACGGCTTGCTGCGTGGCAGTCTCGCGCAGATGAACGTGATCGACCTCGTGCAGTCGCTCGAGATGGGCCGCAAGAGCTGCCTGCTCACGATGACCAACGGCGACGACAAGTGCGAAATTTATTTCAATCAGGGCCAGGCTAAGCACGCCACGTACGGATCAATCACCGGCGACGAAGCTGTCTTCAAAGTTTTGCGCTGGACCGAAGGAAACTTCCAGATTGATTTCGAAGGCAAGACGTCGCAGGAAACGACAACTCTGAATACACAGGGCCTGCTGATGGAAGGATTGCGGCTGCTGGATGAAGCGCAGCGTGACGCGGCGGCCGAGGGTGAAGATGTCCTCCTCGACACCTGATCGCGCGCGTGCGGCGGGCGTGACTGCCGCCGTTCTCACTATCAGTGACACCTGTTCGCGCGGCGAGAAAACTGACCGTTCTGGTCCGGCCGTCGCGGAAGCCCTTGAGCAACGTGGCTTCCGAATCGCAACGCGCGGCGTAGTTCCTGACGACAATCCAACAATTCAACAGAAGCTGATTGAGATGTGCGCGTCTTCCCGTCTGGTGGTCACGACGGGCGGGACGGGAATTGCACCGCGCGACGTGACCCCGGAAGCGACGCGCGCGGTAAGCGACCGGCTCGTCGAAGGCATTACCGAGCACATTCGCGCCGAAGGAATGCGGAAGACGCGGTTTGCGGTGCTGAGCCGCGCAGTCTGCGGAGTGCGCGGCACGAGCCTGATTCTCAATCTGCCCGGAAGTCCGACTGGAGCCGTGGAATCGCTCGAAGCCGTGATCGATCTGCTGCCCCATGCTCTGGAGTTGCTTGCCGGAAAGACGGGACATTGAACAAGATCAAACATTTTGTCCACGCCTACAGCGAGTGGATCAAGCACGCGCTGGCTCCTCTTGGGCCTTGGGGGATGCTGGCGTTTGCCGCCGTGGACGGTTCGTTTCTCGGGATGCCCCTGGACGCGATTTTTGTCGGTTATGTTTACAACGACCGAGCGCGCTTTCTGCTCTACGTGTTTCTGGCTTCGGCCGGGGGAGCATTGGGCAGTATCGTCTGGTACGTAATTGGCTATACGGGTGGAGAAGTTCTGCTGCGCAAGCGCATTTCGCCGGCCAAGTTCGCGAAGATTCACGCGTCGTTCGAGAAGCACGAATTCTGGGCGCTGATGTTTCCCGCCATGCTTCCGCCCCCGACTCCATTCAAGATCGTCGTGCTGGCGGCAGCCGGCTTTGAAATGAACTTCGGCCATTTCCTGCTGGCGATTTTTGCGGGAAGGTTTGTGCGATTTCTGATCGAGGCGTTGCTGACGTTGTGGTTCGGCCCTGAAATCGTGACGCTGACCGGCAGTTTGTTCGCCCATCATTTTGTCGCCATCCTCGCCGGAGTGGCTCTGATTCTTGTCGCCGTGTTGTTGTGGCATCGGAAGAAGCGGCGGGGTCGAGAGTCGGCAAGTGCGGCGCAGGGCGAGCCCGCCGTCCGGTCGGACGAATAAAATTCAGTGTGAAGTTCGAGTGGAGGAACGCGGGCGAGGCCGCCCGCGCCACGTGAGACTTTAGACCGCTGTGGGACCGTGAGTTTCAGCGGAGCGAGCGAGCATGGCAGCCAATGCCGGCACTCCGAACATGACGGCGGTGAAGAGCAGATCGCCGGCGAGCCCGCGGCGGAAGAACGGGATTCCAACCGCGTAGCAAGTCATCAGGCCTGAAAATGTTTTGGGATACATGTCCCAGCAGGCCCAGACGGCAAAGTT
>Ga0265338_10005947_pt1 | contig 15716 bp, 14 predicted proteins | sample 42126metaG_FD_193579 | JGI IMG/M metagenome (GOLD analysis project Ga0265338, IMG submission 193579) | Rhizosphere microbial communities from Carex aquatilis grown in University of Washington, Seatle, WA, United States - 4-21-26 metaG | ecosystem: Host-associated > Plants > Roots > Rhizosphere... | reverse complement strand
CGTACTACTCGCACATCGAGGCGGCGGTCAATCACAAGCCGCATTTCACGATGGACGACGGCGCCGACGTGATCGGCGTCCTCCACTCGGCCCGCCGCGAGCAGCTCGGCGACATCATCGCCGGCACGGAAGAGACGACGACCGGGGTCATCCGGCTCAAGGCGCTCGAGGCGGAAGGCAAGCTCGGCTTCCCGATCATCGCGGTGAACGAGGCGATGACGAAGCACATGTTCGACAACCGCTACGGCACCGGGCAGTCCACGGTGGACGGGATCATCCGCGCGACGAACGTCCTCCTCGCCGGCAAGCGGATGGTCATCGCCGGCTACGGCTGGGTCGGCCGCGGCGTCGCCTCGCGCGCGCACGGGCACGGCGCGCACGTGATCATCACCGAGGTTGATCCGCTCCGCGCGCTCGAGGCCACGATGGACGGCTTCGAGGTGATGACGATGGCGGAGGCCGCCGAGATCGGCGACCTCTTCTGCACCGCGACGGGCGACAAGCACGTGATCGCCCGCGCGCACATGGAGCGGATGAAGGACGGTGCGATTCTCTGCAACACGGGCCACTTCAACGTCGAGATCGAGATCCCGGCGCTGCGCGACCTCGCCACCGAGCATCGGAACGCCCGCGAGTTCGTCGAGGAGTTCACGCTCGCGAACGGCAATCGCATCTATCTGATCGCGGACGGGCGGCTCGTCAACCTCGCCGCCGCGGAGGGCCACCCTGCGCTGGTGATGGACATGTCCTTCGCGAATCAGGCGCTCGGGATCGAATACGCCGTGCAGCACGCCGGCGAGCTCGACAACAAGGTCTATCCGGTGCCGCCGGAGATCGACGCCGAGATCGCGCGCCTCAAGCTCGCGACAATGGGCATCGAGATCGACCAGCTCACGGAGGAGCAGGCGAAGTACCTCGCCTCGTGGGACGAGGGCACCTGATCCTTTCGGACGCGTCTCACACGGACACGGCCGGAACCAGGTTCCGGCCGTGTCCGTTTCGGCCGTCGTTCAATCCCGACGCAATCACAATGAGCTCCCAGCCAAGCCACTTCGCCCGGGTCTTGCGCGTCCCTTCCGGACATGTCCGGTACCTGCTACCGGACATGTCCATCGAGGACGAGTGAAAGTCGTTCTCCTCGCCGCGGGCTACGCGACCCGCTTGCGCCCGCTGACGGACGACAGGCCGAAGCACCTGTTGCCGGTCGGCGGGCGCCCGATGCTCGACTGGGTGCTCGACCGCGTGCACGAGCTCGACGAGGTCGACGGCGTCCACCTCGTCACGAACAGCCGGTTCGCGCCGCACTTCTCGGACTGGGCCGCGCCGCACGGTGTCACCGTCCACGACGACGGCACGACGTCGAACGACGACCGGCGCGGCGCGGTCGGCGACCTCAAGCTCGTGATCGACTCCGCCGGGCTCGCAGGGGAGGAGCTGCTCGTCCTCGCGGGAGACAACCTCTTCGAGCTCTCGCTGCCGGAGTTCGCGGCCTGGTGGCGGGAGAAGCCCCAGCCTGCGAGCGCCGTCCCGCTCCACGACGTCGGCGACTTCGAGCTCGCCACGCACTACGGGATCGCGACTACCGCCGCAGACGGCCGCGTCATCGAATTCGTCGAGAAGCCGAGCGAGCCGGCGTCGACGCTCGCCTCGACGCTGATCTATCTCCTGCCGCCCGAGCACGTCGCGCTCATCGACAGCTACCTCGCCGAGGGCAACAGCCCCGACAACGCCGGCAGCTTCCTCGGCTGGCTTGCCGAGCGCGAGCCTGTCTACGGCTACCCGTTCGTCTCCGGATGGCACGACATCGGGAGCCACTCGCAGCTGCTCGAGGCCGACAACTGGCTTCGCCGCGAGGCCGGCCTCCCTGAGCGCTCGTCGTACAGCCTCGACTGACTCGGCACGGTCGCGACACACTCGCACGCCTAGCGTGGAATGGTGCTCGACCTTCTCCTGCCGCAGCGCTGCGTCGTCTGCGCGGCGGGGGGGAGCCAGCTGTGTGCGGCATGCCGCGACGACCTGCCGCGGCTGGAGCCGCCGCTTTGCGCGCGCTGCGGCGCGCCGGTCGCGTGGCCGGTCGAGCGCTGCCGGGAGTGCGCGGGGAGGAGGATCGCGTTCGCGACGGCACGCGCGGCGGTTGGGTACGACGAGGCGGCCCGCCGGTTCGTCCACAGCTGGAAGGAGCGCGGGCTGCGGCGGCTCGCGGCCGAGGCTGCGGCGCTCGTGGTGGAACGCGTCCCGGCGCCCGATGCGGACGTCCTCACCTTCGTCCCGGCCGATCGCACTCGCCGGCTCGAGCGGGGCCACAACCCGGCCGAGCGCCTGGCGCGCGAGCTCGCGCTCCTGTGGGAGCTTCCGTGCGATCCGCTCCTCGAACGTGTGCGCGGCGGTCGGCAGCGCAGCGCGACGGCAACCGAGCGCCGCAGCGTCCGCGGGGCATTCCGTGCCGTCGCGCCCGCGCCGCGCCGCGTGGCCCTCGTCGACGACGTCTACACGACGGGAGCGACCGCGTCGGCCGCTTCCACGACGCTTCGGGCAGCCGGCGCGCGCCGCGTCGAGGTCGTGACCTTCGCGCGCGCCCTCCGCCGCATCTAGATTTCCAGTCAGCGGAATCCGACAGGGAGGCGTCGATGCAACTTCACGTCAAGGGCAAGAACCTCGAGGTGAACGACTCCATCCGAAGCTACGCCGAGCGGAAGCTCCGCAAGCTCGAGCGGCGGGTGCACGAGTCGACGCTCGTCGAGCTCGAGCTCGCGGTGGAGAAGAACCCGTCCATCCCCGACTCGCAGGTCGCCGACGCGATCGTGCACATGAAGGGCCGGACGCTGCGGGCGCGCGAGTCGGCGCACGACATGAAGACCGCGATCGACGAGCTCGCCGACAAGCTCGTCCGTCAGGTGCGCGACGGACACGAGAAGAAGCTCAGCAACCGGAAGCATGTGGACGACGTCGAGCTCGCCGCGCCGGCGGACACGGAGATCACCGAGCCGTAGTGTCCCCTCCGGTGATCGGCTCGCGTTCCTCGCGTGCGAAAAGCAAGCGAGGCAAGGACGCAGGGAGCCTCGATAGCCAGAGCTATCGGGGCGACCGAGGACGCGGCATCGCGCCGCTTTGCAGCCGCGAGGGATGCCCAGACGGTCGCCGGAGGGGACACTCCTAAGTGGGGATCTTCCGCAAAAAGGAGACCTACAACGAGCAGATGCTCCGCGAGGCGGGGCTCGACCGCGTCGTCTTCAACGAGCCGCGGTCGGCTCCCCAGCCGGGGCCGGCGGCAGACGAGCCGCCGTCATTCGACGCCGGCCACGTCAGTCTCGGGGACTCCCCGAAGCCCCGCCGGGGTGCGGCGGCGTGGGACACGACGACGACCGCCGGTGCGCCGGGCATCGAGGGCGACAGCGTCGAGTTCGTCGTCCTGCCGTCCGGCGACCTGATCATCACCTCCGAGGAGGGCGACGGCGATCTCACGCCGCTCGCGGACGCGATCGAGGCCCACCTCTCGCCGCCGTACAGGGCCGCCGCGTCGCGCCAGACGGGCGACCTCTGGGGAGTGGGCGCCAGGCGGATAGAGGTCGCGACGATCCCGTTCCCCGATGCCGACACGCTCGAGCTCTCCGAGAGCGACGGCGAGACCGAGCTGCGCGTCGACGGCGAGCCGAGCGACGCCACGGTGCCCGTCGAGCTGAAGGGGCTCGGCGAGCGGACGAGCGGCGACTTCTGCGTCGACGCGAGCCGCATCGACGGGGACGAGTGGGAGGTCAAGGTCAGCCGGCTATAGGTAGAACCTCTGACAGAACGAGCACGGGCCGCTGGAACGCGCCGTGCACGCACGCTGCTGCGTCCTCGGTCGCCCCGATAGCGCTGCTATCGAGGCTCCGTGCGTCCTTGCATCGCACGCACCCAGCACGCCCCATCGGCGCGTGAGTCATTCAGCCAGAGGTTCGCAGGCGGCTACCCTTGACCTGTGGCGCAGCAGCTCGGAGGCATGGAGAAGGTCCTGCGCGTCGGCGAGGGCCGGCGCGTCAAGCGGCTGAAGGAGCAGGCCGCATACATCACCTCCCTCGAGCCGCAGTACGAGAAGCTCTCGGCCGCGGAACTGCAAGGGCTTACGGCAGCGTTCCGCCAGCGCCTGGAAAACGGCGAGAGCCTCGACGAGCTCGTCTTCGACGCGTTCGCAGCCGTCCGCGAGGCGCGCAAGCGCGCGTCGGACCAGCGGATGTTCGACGTCCAGCTGATGGGCGGGATCGTCCTCCACGAGGGCGATATCGCCGAGATGAAGACCGGCGAGGGGAAGACCTTCGTCGCGAGCCTCGCGCTCTACCTCAACGGGCTCGCGGGCAAGGGCGCACACCTCGTCACCGTCAACGACTACCTCGCGCAGCGCGACGCCGAGTGGAACCGGCCCGTCTTCGAGTCGCTCGGGATGACAGTCTCGGCGATCGAGTCGATGCAGCCGTTCGAGGAGAAGAAGGCCGCGTACGAGGCGGACGTCACGTACGGGACGAACTCGGAGTTCGGCTTCGACTACCTCCGCGACAACATGGCCGTCTCGCTCGACGCGTGCGTCCAGCGCGGACATGTCTATGCGATCGTCGACGAGGTCGACTCGATCCTCATCGACGAGGCCCGGACGCCGCTCATCATCTCCGGCGAGCCCGAGACCGCCGCGCAGATCTACTACGACTTCGCGCGGGTCGCCGCGCAGCTCGCCGGTCACCGCTCCTCTCCCGGTGACCCGAAGGGACATGCCGAGGAGATCGGCGTCGACTTCGAGTACGACGAGAAGTTCAAGACGGTCGGCGTCACGCAGGCGGGCGTCGCCAAAGTCGAGCGCGCGCTGCGGATCGAGAACCTCTACGCGCCGCAGAACACGCAGCTCGTCAACCACCTCATCCAGGCGCTCAAGGCGGAGGCGCTGTACCACCGCGACGTCGAGTACGTCATCGAGGACGGCGAGGTGAAGATCGTCGACGAGTTCACGGGCCGGATCATGGAAGGGCGCCGCTGGAGCGAGGGCCTCCACCAGGCCGTCGAGGCGAAGGAGGGCGTGAAGATCCAGGAGGAGTTCCAGACTCTCGGCACGATCACGCTCCAGAACTACTTCCGCCTCTACGAGAAGCTCGCCGGCATGACGGGCACGGCGAAGACGGAGGAGAAGGAGTTCGTCGAGATCTACAACCTCAACGTCGTCGAGATCCCGACGAACGTCCCGGTCGCGCGCCTCGACGAGAACGACCTCGTCTTCAAGTCGAAAGAGGGGAAGTTCGCCGCCGTCGCCCGCGACATCGAAGAGCGCGCCGAGAAGGGCCAGCCGGTCCTCGTCGGCACGATCGCGGTCGAGACCTCGGAGTACCTCTCCCAGCTGCTGACGCGCAAGGGGATCAAGCACAACGTCCTCAACGCGAAGGAGCACGCGCGCGAGGCGGAGATCATCCAGGACGCGGGCCAGCCCGGCGCGGTCACGATCGCGACGAACATGGCCGGCCGCGGCGTCGACATCAAGCTCGGCGAAGGCGTCCTCGAGCTCGGCGGCCTCTACGTCCTCGGCACCGAGCGCCACGAGTCGCGGCGCATCGACAACCAGCTCCGCGGCCGCTCAGGCCGCCAGGGCGACCCCGGCGGGACCCGCTTCTACCTCTCCGGGGAAGACGACCTCGTCCGTCTCTTCGCCGGCGACCGGATCAGCGGGATCATGGACCGCTTCAAGATCCCGGACGACCAGCCGATGGAGGCGAAGATCCTCTCCCGGCAGATCGAGGGCGCGCAGAAGAAGGTCGAGGAGCAGAACTTCGTCATGCGCAAGAACGTCCTCAAGTACGACGACGTCCTCAACCGGCACCGCCAGCGGATCTACGAGCAGCGCCGCGAGGTCCTCGAGGGACAGGACCTGTCCGAGCAGATCAAGCTCTGGATCAGCGACGTGGTCGAGGACACCGTCCATGTCTTCACCCAGGATCCGGCGCACGAGGACTGGGATCTCGAAGCGCTCACGAACGCGATGGCCGCGCTCTACCAGACGGAGATCACCGCGGCCGAGCTCCGCGAGGATCTCAGCGCGATCTCCCGCGAGGCGCTCGTCGAGGAGTTCCAGACCGACGCGGGCGACGAGTACCGGGCGAAGGAGGAGGAGTTCGGGCCCGAGCTGATGCGCGAGCTCGAGCGCTTCATCGTCCTCCAGGTGGTCGACGTCCGCTGGCGCGAGCACCTCGAGAACATGGAGGCGCTGCGCGAGGGCATCCATCTGCGCTCGATGGCGCAGAAGGATCCGCTCGTCGAGTACACGCAGGAGGGCGAGGTCATGTTCTCCGACCTGGGCCGCGCGATTCGCAGCGAGGTCGTGCTCCATCTCTTCCACGCGGAGCTCGCGCCGGAGGAGGCGCAGCAGCAGCTCGCGCAGTCGCAGACGTCGTCTGGGAACATCCATTACGAGCATGAGACGGCGGCGGGAGCCGACGTCATCGACGCCGCGCTGGGCGGGGGAGGAGCGGTCGCCGCGCCGCCGGCCGCCGCGCCGGTGCACGTGAGCGAGCACGACAAGCTCGGCCGCAACGACCCGTGCTGGTGCGGCAGCGGCAAGAAATTCAAGAAGTGCCACGGCCAATAGCTCGCGAGTCCTGCGGACTCGCTCGCTGAGTAACGGAACTACGGCGCGGAAGAGCGCGGTCTTCCGCGCCTTCGTGCTGAGTGCTCGTTACCCGCGGCGGCGGGCGCCTCCGGCGCGCGCCGGGGAGCGGGAGAGCCTACGGCTAAGCCCGCTCCGCGAGTCTTTAGCCTCCGGCCGGCTCAGGCGAGAGCCACTCATCGCCCAGACAGCAACCGCTCCCTCGGCCAACGCTACGGTGACTCACATGAGCTGGAAGGACGACATCTACTTCACGCTGCGGCAACCCGACGCAACACCTGACGATGAGATCTGCTCGTGCTCCGGCGCTCCCCCGATCAAGTTGATGACCATGAGGCAGGTTCACGGGTTCAATCCGATCCACTGCCTCGACTGCAACCTGGAGGTTCCGCCGGAGCGACTCGCCCTTCCGGCGGAGATCGTCGGAGAGATCGCGGAATGGGATTCGGAGCATGGTGCGCTCAAAACGTTGGAGTTGGCGTCAGGTGCGTACGAAGAGTGGGCGCAGGCCCGGCTCCTCGACGCGTACAGCCCAACCAACATCGACGGTCGCGCCTTGGCAGCGAAGCTTTCCTCGCTCCGAGCGTGCTACTTCTGGTTTTTCCAGCCGCAATCGGAGGACACCTGGCAGCCGCGCACAACCTGCCCGGTCTGCAGTGAACGGCTGCGCCCGTACGACGGGGGAATCTTCCCGCAACTCCTGTGCGAGGAGGAGCACCTCGTCCTTGTCGGTTCGTAGGGTTGGGGAGGTGCCGACGTACGCCGCGACGACGACGGGCCGCGAGGCTGGCGTCTAGCTCCGTGTCGTCGGGGGTCGACACCGGTATCGCGCTCCGCGGGCTGACGAAGACGTACCGCACGTCGGGAGGCCCGATCGAGGCCGTCCGCGGGATCGACCTCGACATTGCGGCAGGCGAGACGCTCGCGCTCCTCGGGCCGAACGGTGCCGGGAAGTCGACGACGATCGACATGCTGCTCGGGCTCTCGCGGCCGGACGCCGGCACGGTCACGGTCTTCGGCGGGACGCCCGAGCAAGCCGTCGCGGCGGGATCCGTCGGCGCGATGCTCCAGGCGGGCGCGCTCATGCGCGACCTCACCGTCCGTGAGCTGCTCCTCCAGCTCGCGTCGCTCTATCCGCAGGCGGAGGACGTCGACAAGACGATGGAGCTTGTCGAGATCACCGAGATCGCGAACCAGCGCACGCAGAAGCTCTCCGGCGGGCAGGCGCAGCGCGTCCGCTTCGCGATGGCTCTCCTCACGAACGCCGACCTCCTCGTCCTCGACGAGCCGACCGTGGGGATGGACGTCGAGAGCCGGCACGCGTTCTGGACGACGATGCGCCGCCTCGCTTCGGGCGGTCGCACGGTCCTCTTCGCCACGCACTACCTCGAGGAGGCGGACGAGTTCGCCGACCGCGTCGTCCTCATGGCGCACGGCGAGGTCGTCGCCGACGGGACGCCGAGCGAGATCAAGGCGAAGGTCGGCTCGCGCACCATCCGCGCGACGCTTCCCGACGTGGAGGCTGCCGACCTCGAGCGTCTGCCGGGCGTCACGGCTGTCGAGCGGCGCGGCCCGGGCGTCGTCCTCGCGTGCTCCGACTCCGACGCGGCGATCCGAGCGCTCGTCGCCACGTTCCCGGAGGCGCACAACATCGAGGTCGGCGGCAGCTCACTCGAGGACGCGTTCCTGGAGCTGACCGCATGACGTATCTCCGCTTCGAGCTCCTGAGGACCGTCCGCAACCGGCGCTTCTTCATCATCTCGCTCGCGATCCCGGTGGTCATCTACATCCTCGTCGCGGCGCCGAATCGTCACGCGAAGACGCTCTCGGGGACGGATATCCCGCTCAAGGTCTACTTCGTGGTCTCGCTCGCGGTCTTCGGCTCGATGAACGCCGTGCTCGGGTCGGGGACGAGGATTGCCGCCGAGCGGACGACGGGCTGGAACCGGCAGCTCCGGCTGACACCGCTCTCGACCCGTGCGTACTTTGGGACGAAGGTCGTCACGGGTTACGCGGTCGCGGGCGCGACGATCGCCCTGCTCTACCTCGCCGGCGCGGGCTTCGGCGTCCGGCTCGGCGCGACGCACTGGGTCGAGATGACCGGGTACCTCCTCGTCGGGCTGATCCCGTTTGCGGCGCTCGGCATCCTGCTCGGCCATCTCGTCACGGCCGACGCCGTCGGACCGTCGGTCGGCGGCGCCAGCGCGCTCCTTGCCTTCCTCGGCGGCGTCTGGTTCCCGGTCGGCCAGAGCGGCGTTCTCCACTATGTCGCGCAGGCGCTGCCGTCGTACTGGCTCGTCCAGGCGAGCCATGTCGGCCTGGGCGGTTCCGGCTGGGGACGGGAAGGCTGGCTCGTCATCGCGATCTGGACGTTCGTCGCCGCGCGCCTCGCGATGCGCGCGTATGCGCGCGACACCGGCCGGGCCTGAGTACTCTGAGGCGCGTGAGAGAGGACTCGGTCTTCCGGCATCGCCGCCGCTGGCCGTTCGCGGCCGCGGCGCTCGTCGCGCTTCTCGTCCCCGCCCTCATGTCGGCGACGGGGACGGCGGCGTCGGTGGCGCACGCGAAGAAGCCGAAGCCCTGGCCGCCGCCGATCAAGCCGGTCTTCAAGCATCCGCTGCGCGGCGAGGGAGTGTGGCATCGGACCGGCCCGCGGTATAAGGGCGGCCCACCCGTCCTCCTGACCGTCTTCCGGACGGATCCGGCGTACCCGACGGTGGTCGCCTACGTCGCGTGGTTCGACCACACGCGCACGTCGATCGCGTTCTACCCGGGCCGCTACGAGCCGCCGAACGCAGCCGTGCGCGGGCCGATGATGGTTCCGTTCCACCAGCGCTACCACCTGCTCGCGACGTTCAACGCGGGCTTCACGTACGCGTACAACGGGAACGGCTCGTCGATCAACGGGCGGGAAAATGAGCCGCTCAGGGACGGGCTGGCGACGCTCGTCCAGTACAAGACCGGCCGGATCACGATCGTCATCTGGCACGGCGGCCCGGTCGCGAGCAAGCGCTTCGCGTGGGCGCGCCAGAGCCTCCCGCCGATCGTCTGGAACGGGAAGCTCAACCCGAACCTCAACGACAGCAAGGAGTGGGGCGAGACGATCGGCAACACGATCCGCGTCTGGCGCACCGGCGTCGGGATCGACCGCCGCGGCAACCTCATGTTCGTCGTCGCCGACTCACAGACCGTCGAGAGCCTCGCGCGGATCCTCAAGCACGCGGGCGCTGTGCGCGCGATGCAGTTCGACATCAACTCGTTCTGGCACACACTCATCACGTACACGCACAAGCACGGCCTCCATCCGACGCTGGTCGAGCCGCAGCCGAACCACACGGCGTACCGCTACCTCACGCCCGACGACCGGGACTTCTTCGCCGTCTATCGCCGCCGGCCCGGCCGGTTCACCGTCCCGTTCAAGTAGCTCGCGAGTCCTGCGGACTCGCTCGCTGTTGGCGGAACTCCGGCGCGGAAGAGCGCGGTCTTCCGCGCCTCCGTGCTGAGACCTCGTTACCCGCCGCGGCGGGCGCCTTCGGCGCGCGCCGGGGAGCGGGAGAGCCTGCGGCTAAGCCGCCGCTGCGCGGCTGTCTTAGCCTCCGGCCCGCTCAGGCGAGAGCACGGACTCGGCCACGCGATTGCAGCGGAGCCGCCGTCTAGAGGCGCTTGACGCCACGTGCGGTAAACACGAAGCCTCGACCAGTCTTTGTGACGACACATCGCACGCCGGAGCGGAGTGAGGTGCAGCGAAACGGACCGATCGCGACGGACTTTCCAAGCCGCAACGGCCGTCGCGCGTCCGGGTTCCCGAGACATCGCTGGCCGCGACAGATCTTGACTCGCCCCGAAGCGTCGAGCGTGGCGGTGCCGACCTTCTGCGGTGGGACGGAGTGTGGGGCGGGGAAGACCAAGCACTCGACCTCGGTCGGGAGACCGGGGATTCCGGCCACCATCGTGCAAGCCTCGCTCTTCAGTCCGGCTGCAATGAATGTCCGCTGCCTTCCGTGTACGCGGTGTGGGCCGCCGCTTGCCGGCGGGGCAGCGTGTGACGAGCCGCAGGCCGCAAGGCTGACTACGGCACCGACCGCTGCGAGGCCCCCGGCTGCTCTACGCACGCAACGCAGCATACGAGAGCGATTCGCTCGGGGAACATTCCCGAGCACTGGCCCAATCGCGGTCCGGTCGTCAGACGACTGGACGTGTCCGCCTTTGCCAGGTGGCTACGGGCCGAGGATCGCTGCGAGCGCCGGCAGCGCGAACAGCTGAAGCTGGATCTCGTCCGCGGCCAGCATCACCAGCCGCACATCTCGCTCCGGCACCCAGACGAGGAGCGACACGAAGCCTGCGTTGTCGCCGGAGTGGAAGACGAGCCGGGTTCCCTCGAACGTCGCTGTGAACCAGCCGTAGCCGTAGCCGACGTCGGAGATCCCAGGGAGCTCCTGGGCCGTGGCCGCCTGCGCCGACTGGGCCGCCTGGCGCGCCGCCGGGCTCAGGGCGTCGAACGTCGCGAGGGCTTCCGGCCAGCGGATCAGGTCGCCCGTCGTGGACCAGACGTCGCCGGTGCCGATGTTGACGGCCAGGTCGAACGACGGCGCCGGCTCGCCGTCGCGGCTTCCGTGCGCGGCCGGGCCTCCCGGTGCAGGCTCCTCGGCGGCCGTCCGCCGGAGACCGAGCGGCTCGAGGACGTTGTCCCTGAGGAAGGCGGGATATGGAACTCCCGCGACCGTCTCCACGATGTGCGCGAGGAGGACGTAGCCGGGGCTGCTGTACGACCAGCCCGCGCCCGGATCGAACAGGAGCGGCGCGCCGGCGAAGCGGCCGATGAGCTCTGCGCGCGAGACGTGCCGATAGTGGTCGTGGCCGGGGACTTCGTCCCAGTGGACGAGCCCGCTCGTGTGGGTGAGGAGGTGCCGGACGGTGATCTCACTCCACGTCGCCGGCGCCGCGTCTACGAAGGACGCCAGCTTGTCGTCGAGCGCGAACCGTCCCTGCTCGACGAGCAGAAGGACGCACGACGCGGTGAACGACTTCGAGATCGACGCGATCTGGAAGGCCGTGTCGGTCGTGAGAGGGACGCCGGCGCCGTCCTCTCCGTAAGCGCTGTCGAGCTGCAACGCCGAGCCGCTCTCGATCCGCACCGCGCCGCGGAAGCCTTGCTCCCCGAGCTGAAAGTCGAGAGCGCCTGCCGCGTCCACCGGTTCAGGCTATAGCCGGATCGGGGCTCGCAACAAGCTGACGTGGTGTCAGACGATCGGACTCGTTCCCATGGTGTTCGTCTTGAACCGCAAGCCCTTCCCGACCGACCGGGGCACGCGGGTGGTTCGCATCGAGATCTCGCTCGCGGGGTAGCAACCGCCTTTGCCTACGATGGGCGACGCGATGGCCGACGAGACGCAGATCCCGCTCGCAGAGCAGCTCAAGGGAATCGGTGCCCAGCTCGACTGGGTGCGTGGTTACCTTTGACCCCGCTTCGCTGACGGCCCGCCTCGCAGAGCTCGAGCAGGAGCTCAACCAGCCCGACTTCTGGAACGACCAGCAGCGCGCCGCGCAACTGAGCGGCGAGCACCAGCGCACCCAGCAGAAGCTCCAGCGCTACGACGAGCTCGTCTCGAACATCGAGTTCCTCCAGGAGGGCGCCGGCACGTTTCCCGAGGAGGAGCTCGTGCCGATGCTGCGCCAGGTCCAGGCCGAGCTCGCGCGCCTGCAGGAGGATGCGCTCTTCTCCGGCGAGTACGACGGCGGCGACGCGGTCGTGACGATCCAGTCCGACGCCGGCGGCACCGACGCGCAGGACTGGGCCGAGATGCTCCTCCGCATGTACCTCCGCTGGGCCGAGCAGCGCGGCCTCAAGACCGAGGTGATCGACCAGAGCCCGGGGGAGGAGTACGGGATCAAGTCGGCGACGCTGACGATGCGCGGCGAGAACGCGTACGGGATCCTCAAGGCCGAGCGCGGCAAGCACCGGCTCGTCCGCCAGAGCCCGTTCGACTCGGCGCACCGTCGGCATACGAGCTTCGCGCAGGTCATCGTCGCGCCGCTCCTCGACGACGCCGCCGCGATCGAGATCGACGACGACGACATCCGCATCGACACGTTCCGCTCGTCGGGCGCCGGCGGCCAGCACGTGAACAAGACCGACTCCGCCGTGCGCATCACGCACATGCCGAGCGGCATCGTCGTCTCCGTCCAGAACGAACGGAGCCAGGGGTCGAACAAGGAGACGGCGCTCAAGATCCTCCGCTCTCGGCTCGCCGAGAAGGCGGAGGAGGAGCGCGAGGCCGAGCTCGCGCGCGAGCGCGGCGGGGTCAACATGGGCTTCGGCGGCACCGCGATTCGGAGCTACGTCCTGCACCCGTACACGCAGGTCAAGGACGCGCGCACCGGGTACGAGGTCGGCAACGCGCAGAGCGTGCTCGACGGAGATCTCGACGGCTTCATCCGCGCGTATCTCCTGCAAACGGCAGGAGACGCGTAGCCGGCCCGCGCTAGCCCGCGGTAGGGACGCGGAGCTCGACGCGGTGGCACGCGCCGCAGGCGAAGGCCTCCAGCGGGAGCGTCTCCTCGCCCAACTCGGCGTAGGCGCCGAACAGGAGCTGCCATCCGCCGGAAGTCCCGCCGACGCGGAACTTCTCCACGCCCATCGACGTCATCGTCGCGCCGCAACGAAGGCACGCGTCCGACTGCGGCGCCGGTGCGTTCTGCTGGTCACTCATGGCGCGGACCATACACCGGGGCAGGATGCGACTAGTACCAGCCGAAAACGGTCGCTAGAGTGGAGAATCCTTCCGCCGCTTTTGGACCGGCCGTGGAGCCGGAGCCCGAGACCGTGACTGACCTGCAGCTCGAGACATCCGTGACCGACCGCACGTCGGACGCGCCGGCCCAACGGTTGGCCACGACGGGGTCGATGATCGTCTTCGAGGACGTCTCGAAGATCTACGAGCCGGACGTCGTCGCGCTCGACAATGTGAGCTTCGGGATCGACAAGGGCGAGTTCGTCTTCATCGTCGGCGCGTCGGGCTCGGGGAAGACGACGCTCGTGCGGCTGCTCCTCAAAGAGCTCGACCCGACCCACGGGAAGATCATCATCGGCGGCCGCGACGTCGCCCGGCTCCGCAACGCGAAGGTCTCCACGCTCCGTCGCCAGATCGGCTGCGTCTTCCAGGACTTCAAGCTCCTCCCGAGCCGCACCGCGGCCGACAACGTCGCGTACGCGCTCAAGGTGCAGGGGGAGCCGAAAGCCTCGATCCGGCGCAAGGTGCCGGAGGTGCTGACGATGGTCGGGCTCGCCAACAAGATGAACTCGTATCCCGACGAGCTCTCGGGCGGCGAGCAGCAGCGCGTCTCGATCGCGCGCGCCGTCGTCAACCACCCGCCGCTCCTCGTCTGCGACGAGCCGACCGGGAACCTCGACCCAGACACGAGCGTCGGGATCATGCAGCTCCTGTACCGCATCAACCGCGCCGGCACGACGATCCTCATGGTCACCCACGACCGCGAGATGGTCGACAAGATGCGCAAGCGCGTGATCGCGCTCGAGGACGGCAAGCTCGCCCGCGACGAGCGCCGCGGGGGGTACACGGCCGAATGAGTCGCGCAAGGCTTCTCGTGTCCGAGTCGTGGCAGTCGATTCGGCAGAACCTCTCGACGACGGTGGCCGCCACGATGACCGTCCTGATCGGGATGTGCCTGCTCGGTCTGTTCCTCGCGCTCGGCACGTGGGTGCTCTCCTACAGCGATCACCTGCAGCGGGAACTGAAGGTCGAGGTCTACTTCTGCACGTCCGTCTTGCCGGCACCCGGATGTCACAACAAGGGTGCAACAGCGGCGCAGGAGCAGGCAGTCGGTCGGGCGCTACAGCATCACGGCCTGGTCAAGAGCGGAGGCGTGAAGTTCGTGTCCAAGGAGGAGGGACTCGCTCAGTACAAGAGAGATAACCCCGGCGAGTTCGGCAGCGCGTACGACCTTCTCCCAGGGAATCCGCTGCCAGATGCGTGGGTCGTAACTCCGGCGACGCCCAAGGACACAGCGATCCTTGGCAAGGCGATATGCCGGGCTCATTACGCGGGCGTCGAACCCTGTCCGAGCTTCGCCTCGAAGCAGCTGGGCGATGTCGGTGGCGTCCACTGGGCGACCAAGGACACGGCCCGCATCCTGAAGGTTGGGAACATCATCTCGCTCGTCTTCCTGATCGCCGTCGTGCTGCTCATCATCGCGTCCACGCTCCTGATCGCGAACACGATTCGGCTGTCGATCTTCTCCCGCCGACGAGAGATCGAGGTCATGAAGCTCGTCGGCGCGACAAACTGGTTCATCCGCGGGCCGTTCATGCTCGAAGGGCTCCTGACCGGCCTGGCCGGCTCGATTCTGGCGGTATTGCTCCTGGTACTGGGGAAGGCGTTGTTGCTGACGACGGCTCTCGGACACCTTGGAGGATCCGGAACCCCTGACGTCCATGCCTTGCCGTTCTCGCTGAACGCTCTCGTCCTGGTCTTCGCGGGGCTCCTGCTCGGGGCCGCCGGCTCCGGCTTGACGATCCGCCGCTTCCTCCAAGTCTGATGGCAAGGGGGCGGCAGAAGCGCCCCAGCCGGAGCGAGCGGCATCGGCAGCGCGCGCCGCAGCGCAAGCCGGTCTCTGAGCTGACCGTCCGGCTGCCCGAGCGGCGCACGGAACCGGAGACGGTGATCGCGCACCTCGGCCCGACGAACTCCGGCAAGACGCACGACGCGCTCCGCTTCCTCGTCGAGAGCGGCCGCGGCGTGTACGCGGCGCCGTTGCGGATGCTCGCGCAGGAGGCGCACCGGCGGCTGAGCGCAGAGCTGGGGGAGGGGAAGGTCGGGCTCATCACGGGAGAGGAGCGGGTCAACAAGGACGCGCCGATCGTCTGTTGCACCGCCGAGATGGCCCCTTTGAGCGGCGAAACCCTGGTCTTGGATGAGGTGCAATGGGCGGAGGACGAGGAGCGCGGCAGCGCCTGGACGCGGCTCATGCTCGGCGGCGAGTACCGCCACATCCTCCTGCTCGGCGCGGTCGAAGCGCTGCCGCTCGTCCGGCACGCGTTCCCGCAGGTCGAGGTGCGCTTCTTCGAGCGGAAGGCGCCCCT
>Ga0265338_10005944_pt1 | contig 15718 bp, 13 predicted proteins | sample 42126metaG_FD_193579 | JGI IMG/M metagenome (GOLD analysis project Ga0265338, IMG submission 193579) | Rhizosphere microbial communities from Carex aquatilis grown in University of Washington, Seatle, WA, United States - 4-21-26 metaG | ecosystem: Host-associated > Plants > Roots > Rhizosphere... | reverse complement strand
GCCTGATTCAACCAGCACTCACGCTGGGTTGGTGATTTCGTGGGGGTGCGGTTTATTTGACGCTTACGATGCTTCACTCCTTTTGTCAAGAAATTGAGCGTCCGTAGTTTATTCTCGATGTCGTGTACGATCTGCTGTTTCTGCTTAGCTGGTAGCCTATCGAGCGTTTTTCCGACGCGTTTCGACGCAAAGACGACTTCGTACATCAGCCTAGGCGGCGAAGAAGTTCATCTCCAGACACGATGTCACCGTCTTCACCTAAAGTGCTCTCGAGGGCGGCGGCTACATCTTCAAGCCCATCCACGATTTCTGAGACGATCGGAGAGAGGGCATATTTGTGGTAGGAATAGGTCAGAAGATTTCCCCTCGATACTTTTGCGAGATCTGCGTTAAAGGTCTCCATGGCTTTTATGGCCGCGCGGGCCTCGCGGAGCATTTCCTTTGGATCAATCTTCGATGCGCTCTCAGCCTCCTTCTCGGTGAGGTGAGGCGGTTCATTCAAAACAGACCGCACCTGGTACAGCACTGGAAGAAGCCCATTTCGATAACTTGCCAGCGCCCGAAGGATATTGCTTCGATGACCCAAAAGCTTTGTCAGAAGAGAGAGATTGCGCGCAGACGCGCTGATTGCATTAATTCCGTTCTCGAAGTATTCAAGGCAAATATCCGACATTTGGGCCCCCTTCCATTATCGGGAGGGGCGATCGAGCGCTGAACCTCCCCCCAGGTAGAGGCGCAACGACGGCCCGTCATAGACAACCCGTATCAATGCACAATGTACTACAAAAGTCAAGATTTGTGCACGCAATCGCCAAGCTAAGGATTGCTCACTTATCTTTCTTTCCGCCCCGTCTTGGGCAGGACTATCTCTATCTCGAGTCCCCTCCGCCATAGAAGGTTCTGTAGGTAAGTTGCATCGGCGCAGTACACTTCCTCTGTGGCTACGTTTGCTATCATGTTGTTGAAGCGGTCAGCGACGGAGAGATCTCGCAGGTTTCTTAGCTGATGGTTGGTACCAAATCCGTGCAGCGTCACGAGAGACCGCTGATCCAGAGGAAAGAGCACTTGAGTTTCCGGAAAAACGAGCCCACCCGGAGGCCCGGCTCTGATCACAGGGTTGTCACTAGTAATGATGCTCGTTCTGGTCCTCGGAAAGAAATCGATGAGCACGTTTTTCCGCATCAAGAGATCGAAGGCTCTAGGGCCTAGCTTCAAACCAATATTCGAGAGGGAATATACTGTCCACCGTTGGTCCTCATCGGGGTTCTTGGGTAGGCCAGCCGAGTAACCGGCACTTTCTATCTCTTTTCGGATCCAGTCGAGAGTGGCAGGAACGCGGATGATATGCGTGAAAACATACTCGCAAAGAGTGGAATGATCTTGGAGAGTGAGTTCGGGGGCAGGTCCACCGGTTTTTGCAGCATGAAACATCTCCCTAAGTCTCAAAAGAAAGGCGCTGAACTTGCTCTCAAGACCTGCGAATCCCTTCTCCAAAGTATTCGAATAGGAGCCGTCCTCTTTCCTAAACGAATATTGATATGGCCTGAAAGCGAGATTCGGAATTGAATCTCACAGAGAAACCTGTCGCCTCCAAACTTCATTCTTCCCTCCAAACAGCGCTCAGACACGCGAGCCTTCCAAAAACCTTTTGCGTGGTGGGCCTACAATCGATCCGCGCTGGGCCTGCCGTATGATTTGCACGCCGCGGTGCGGCCCCTTCTTGCTACTGTGACGATTGCCGCAGTTGCCGATAGGCTTCGGTGCCTTTCAGCTTCGCGTTGCCCTGCGCGTAGTGGAATGCTGTCTTTCGCTCACTGTCTTTGGCTTTCCCGTTCGCGCCCGCTTTCAACAGCGTCGTGATCACCTCGGGGTTCTTGTTTGTCTGGGCGGCACACATCAGCGCGGTAAAGCCGTCTTTGGCGGTCGCCCCGAGGTCCGCGCCCGCCTCCAGTAGTGTGCGCATCACCTTCGGGTTCTGGTTGTTGCAGGCGGCAGCCATCAACACGGTAAATCCGTCCTTATCCTGGGCTTTGAGGTCCGCCCCAGCCGCAAGGAGCACACTGATCATCTCGGGGTTCGGGTTGTACTCGGCGGCTTCCATCAGCGGGGTCTTGTCGTAGCCGTTGCGCGCATTCACATCTGCCCCAGTATTGAGGGCGGTCTGCACACGCTGTGAGCTTCCAGTGATTACAAGATCGAACAAGTCCATCTGTTCAGTCACGATTTGTCGCGGGGCCTCCCGCCCTCTGTACCCCACCTACCACCTTGTTTGGCGGAAGACTTGGGCCTGTCATATACTTTTCACCACTGGAGCGAGGTGTACGCAAAGGGCTTCCCCCCTGCATCTGGGCTCAATCATGAGGAGGGAGGGCATCTAAACCACTGCGCTGACAGAGTGCCAGCTACAGAGCGTGTCGGCCCTCCTACTCGTAGAGCACGGTCACCGTGGTGTAGCGAGTGGCCGAGCCAAAGCTATGACCCACTGCACACTCGCTCTGGGTAATGAAGTGAACTTTCTTCACGTCGGCGAGAAACTGATTGAGCACGGCTTCAAGTGATTCACTTTCTTCCTGAACCTTGATCATGCCCCCCGTCGCCACGAACACCTTTGCCTTCATACTGTATCCCCTTGTCTTGCCCCTGTGCGGGCCTGAGGTATGCTACTGCACCTCGTTGGTCTTCACTATGGGGTTGAATGTGAGGCCCCCGGGGACATCCTTGGCATGCCCTTGCGCGCGGCAGATGACCAACCTGGCGATAGTCCCCAAGATATCCTGTCAAACAGCGCGCGTAGCGGGCCGTAGTGAGCCTTTCCAAGGGCATGCCGTGTGTCCTCTTCATGCCGCCTGAAAGCAGTCATGTCATCGTGATCGGTCCAGTATCTCTCGCACTTTTGTGAGCAGCTCAAATGAGCTGCGAGAGGGCGTGGTAGCGCACGCGGGGCCTGCCGTGTGATTACACGTTCTCATAGGGCTGGAAGGGTGTTTGCGGGTAAAGCTTCGAAAGTTCTTTAAAAACAGACTTCACCGAGAGGCCCCCGCTGATTCTCGCTATGCCAGCTCCTCTGTCAGTCAGCTGCATGACGGCTCTTCCTTCAGTCAGTAGCACGATATTAGGGACAACTGTCCTTGCAATTGCTTTCCAGCACGGTCCTTGTAGTGGTTCCATGCACCAACGGAGAAATTTTTCAAAATTCGGATGTGTAGGCTTATACTCAAAATAGAAGTCCCAACGTCCATTTTGCTCTTGGAGCTCAGAGGTTACTCTCATTGCTTTGCGTTTCCTTTGTCCCAGTCTGGTTACAGATGCCCATGTGGAGCATGAGTGAATATATCCTTGGTGCCCGTGACTGTGATACCTCATCGGGCAGCTCGGCGTGCCTCGAGGCGGAAGCCTCAGAGCGCGCGGGGGAAGCGGGGAGTCTAGGGGGCCGTCCAAGCCCAAGCAAGGGACCAAGATCCCCCTTTAAGGCTTCCCCTTTAAGAGCAATACCCACGCTATCGATAGAGAGGTATGCTGCGTGTGGTGGGCCTACGATCGAGGTGCAAGATATGTGTGATAAAGGACATTATCACACATAAAAATACGTGGTAGTATCCACTCCAATGAGGACGATTTCCCGCACTGCCGCAGGCCTTGTGCTCCGTCGACGGCCCCATTATCGGGAAAACGGAGGAGTGCGAAGAGCCGATAAGGGGCGGACTGTCGACTTAAAAACTTGCGAGTGATAACCCCAACCACACCTCAAGCCGTGGCCAAAAGTCGCTGATGGCCGTCTTGCCTTGTACCGATTGTGCAATGTTTCCTCACACAAGAGCCCAGAAGGTAACACACCCCCACCGGCTCTGCGCCCCCCGGGTGCTGGAGGCAAGGGGAAACGGAAATAGGTTCCCTCATTTATTCAAGTTTTCCCTTCGGGAAAGAGCAATCCGTGAACGTCGGACGAGAGGTCAGAGAGGTGCTGGACCGCCGGGCGCGTGCCAGGCCGATGCAGAAGGCAGCGTGATCGTCACCGTAGTCCCCTTGCCCGGCGCGGTCTGGATCTCTATATGTCCGCCGTAGGCGGCCAGTGTCGCGCGCGCAGTTGCCAGCCCCAGGCCGCGGCCGAGGAACTTCGTGGTGGCAAAAGGTATGAAGAGCCGGCGCTGTACCTCGGGAGTCATGCCTTCCCCGTCATCTGTGATCCTCAGGATGGTGCGCTCCCGAGCTTCCGCGCCAGCGGGAGTTTCGCTCCACGTGGAGACATCAACACGCCCATGCGCGTGAATGGCCTCCCGCGCGTTGCTGAGGACGATGTCCAACGCCCTGCCGAGCTTGCCTGCATCGCCGCGCACCATGACGAGGCCGTCGGCGAGATCCAGGTGAAAGCGCACATCAGAAGAAAACGAATGCTGCTGCGCCACCACGGTCCGGACGACCTCGTTCAGGTCCACGGCGGGCGCGTTCTCGTCGCCGACATCTGTGAACGCCATTAGGCGCATGGTGAACTCAGCGACTCGCCGCACGCCCGCGCGGATGTTCTCCAGCTGGCGCATCTGTTCCGGAGGAACGTGCAGCGCCAGTGCCTCGGCGTTGCCCGAGATGATGAAGAGGGCGTTGTTCACCGTGTGGGCCATGCCGGCTGCCATCTCTGCGGCTACACCCAGCCGCTCAGTTTCCACCATGAGCTGCTGGGTTTGCAGTGCGCTTGTCATGTCCCGAAGAAGCACCAGGGCGCCTATCCTCGTCCCTAACCGGTCAAGCAGCGGGTTGACCACCACGGAAACCGGAAGCGGGTCCCGCGGCGGCTCCGTCACAAGGTATCCTTCCAACACGATCGTCCGACCGTCCTCCAACACGGGGTTCAGTGATATCTGCGCGGCCCCAACTTCAGGACCCTCGGCAAGATGAAGAAAAGCTCCTAGGGCCGCGGCGGCGGCAACCCCGGGTTCCCGACCGGTCAGAAGCGCCGCTGCCTTGTTGATGAAGGTGACCGTCCCGTCCGTTCCCGTTGCGACGACCGCGTCATCCAAAGACGCGAGAATGTCCCACAGCCACTCCCTCTGGCGGTCGAGGGCAAGGTTGGATTTCACCAGCTCTCTTTGGAGGCCTGCAAGCTCATTGTTGAGGCGCGTGAGCTCATCGAAGAGCCCTCCCTCCTCCTCAGCCCGCGCCCTGATCAGTCGAGAAGCCTCTTCGAACAACGGGGCGCTCCGGTCTTCGGGGACGTTCCCCGTGGTCTTGAGCTGGTCTATGAGGCCAGCAAGCAGGATAGCATTCGTGGCGGCCGCAACGACGAGCCCGCCTGCCACGTGGACGGCCGCGAACAGCAAGGGCCGCAGATTCCCCGAATACTGCAGGTTCATTTCCCACCCGACGGTAGGCTGCCGGCTATGCGCCGCAGCGATGAAGTTTTTCATTTTTTGACGGCTGTCACGGTCAACGGAATCCAGAAGGCTGCGACCTGGGAGCACGAAACCGACCGTCAGGTTGTCCTGGAGAAGCAGCTCCTGGACCTCGCCGGCGATATCGCAGCGAACAACGAAACCCACTCCACGGGGGCCGGAACCGGCAGTCTCCGAATTGCTCATGACATAGTGTGGAATAGAAACTATACGTTGCGGCCCGCGGCGATTTCCCGCAGTCGCCTTTCCATCCACTCGATGGCCGCCCCGACTTCCGCCGCAGGGGCTACGGGGAGGCGCTCCTTCACGACCTCCCGCAGCAGCGCAAATCGTGAGAGCATGTGCTCCAATGAGACGCCATCGTGGGGAAGCCTGTCCAGCGCCCACTGCAGCTCGTCCTCGAGCAGGGCGCTTTCGCCGGCCGCTATGGCGGCGTCGAGCATACGGACAGTGAACTCGATGCCCGAGGTGATGAGCCGGGGAGCTTCGGCGCCGTGCTGGACAACCTGTTCCTTCCGCGCCAGGGAGCGTGAGACGGTCTGTTCCACGATGCGGGAGGTCTCTGAGCGGAACGCTCCTATCGCCTCTTGACTCACCGAGAAAGGATTGGCCATATTTTGCCTCTTTTCTATCCTGCCCGGTTCATAAGATCAGCCGGGCGGCCGTTGCAACAGCCTGCTCCGCGTCCGTAGCGAATGCGTCCGCACCCATGGTACTCCAAAGGTTCGGCGCCACCAGGAAAGGGCGCCCGCCAACCAAAACCTTGAGGCCGCTCGCATCCGGCGAGTGTCGAATCTCGCTAAGAAGCTTCCGCGCGACCTCAACGTTGTAATGAATTGTAACCGATAAGGCCAGGATGTCAGCTTTGCGCTCGGCAATGGCCGCGAGGATGCTCGCCGATGGTGTGTTAGCGCCGAGGAAATAGCTATCCCAGCCCGCCATCTCGAGGAAATCAGCAACCATCCTGGCCCCTACCTCGTGCAACTCCCCCCCCATGCAGGTCACCACGAGGCGTTTTCCGTTCCGCGGAGCCATCGGGAGATACGGATAAAGCTGTCCCATGATAAGCTGCGTGGCAGCGGTGCAGTAGTGCTCCTGCGCCACGGTCACTTCGTTGGTCTGCCACAGACGTCCCATCTCACGCTGGACGGGCTGGAAAACCTCTAGGTAGATAGACTTTACGCTCATTCCTTTTTCCACAGCTGAACGGATGAGACGGCTCGCATCGTTCCTGCGTCCGTGGAGCAGGTCTTCTATGTAGCTGGCCGCGAGGCCGCTGAGCAGACTATCTTCGCGTTTCGGATCGAACATGTGCACCTCTCTGCAGAGCATTCTTCACTTAGCGCGACTTCGCAGGATCTGCTTTCTTTGCCGCACGCCGCGGACAATTATCTGCTTCATGCCAACAAGGCAAAGCTGAAGTGGCGGCAAAGAAGCTATCCTTGGAAAACTGCGGCCCGAGTGCTTTCATTTGGCGGTTGGGGGACTACTTTTTCCCATTTTGTCTCGATGATCTTACCCTTTTGCTTGTCGAGTGGGCCGAGCACGTCTCTGGCTTTTGTGTTGGACTTCATTTTCGATTCGATCTCCCGCAACTTGAGCGCAAGGGCAATGTTTCGGTCACGGATCCAGACGAGCTTCTGCTCCACCTTGAAGTCGATCCCACAATGAATTTCCGTGCGTGGCCCTCTCTCCGTCCCGATTTGGACCGCCGAGACGCCGTTCTGGGCCTTCACGATGCCTCCGATGATCATTCCCCGCTCGCCGCCCATCTCCACCCTGTCCTTCGTGTGAATTGTAGCGTTGAGGATGCTCGTGCGGATTTTCACGGGGCCATCGGCGTCTAGTGCGCAACCTTCCAAAAACTTCGCTTCTACCGCGCCTCCAACTCGGATCACTGCCTTCTCCTTGCCCACAATCCCCTGCTGGGTAACAAGATCACTACCACACTCAACCCGGGCAGCTCCGATGCATCCCGTGCAGAGGATCGACTTTCCCGCTTTGACGGTGAAGCCGTCACGGATCTCGCCCCGGATCACCACGTCGCCAGGGAAATCAATGTTCCCAACTTTCAGGTCGATGTCACCGAGAACATCCAGGATCTCGTCGACCCAGAAGCCGTCCGCGGTAGCTTGAAATCTGCCGTCACACTGGGCAATGACTCTGCCCTTATACTCGCGATCGACGATGATGAGTCGGCTCTCGCTGTCATTGGCTCGATTCTCCGTGCGGATGGGTGTGTCGTCCTTACGGCAAAAAGCGGACGAGAAGGTCTTGCAATCGCGACACGAGAACGGCCCGATGTGATCCTCCTGGACGCCCAAATGCCGGAGATGGACGGGTTCGAAACGGCGGCCGCGCTCAGCGCGACGGAAAGTACGAATGGGATTCCTGTCGTGATGGTAACGTCTCTGACCGGAACCCAGAATCGCCTGCGCGCCTTGAAAGCAGGCGCGGTGGATTTGCTGTCCAAACCTGTAGAGCCGACGGAATTGCGAGCAAAAGTCTCCTCTCTGGGACGAATGAAGGCTTACAACGACGAGATGGCGCGCCGACAGACGGAGTTGCGTCTTTCCCTCGCCGGTAGTGAAGAGCAACTGCGATCCACGATTGAAGCATACGCACGATTCGTTCCCCATGAGTTCATCCGTGCAATGGGCAAGACGAACATCGCGGGAGTGAAACTCGGAGATAACCTGAAGCTGGAGTTTTCGATCCTCTTTTCCGACATACGATCCTTCACTCGGTTGTCGGAGAAAATGAGCCCGGAGGAGAACTTCGCCTTTCTCAATTCCTACCTTCGCCGGATGAATCCCTTCATCTGGGACAATGGTGGATTCATCGACAAGTATATTGGTGATGCTATCATGGCCCTGTTCCCCAGAGGCGCTGGTTCCGCACTCTCCGCTGCAGTGGCGATGCTTGCTTACCTCCCTGTCTATAATCAGCATCGTGCGAGTTTCGGATACGATCCCATCGGGGTGGGGATTGGAGTCCACAGCGGCACTGTCATGCTCGGGGTGATCGGCCACGAACGATTTATGCAGGGCACAGTGATCTCCGACAGCGTGAACCTGGCCTCCCGTCTGCAGGACCTGACGAAAATGTATGGCGTGTCCCTCGTAGTCTCCAGCCAAGCTCTGTTCGATCTGGAGGACCCGAATAGATACAATTTCCGATTCCTCGACAAAGTCAAACTCCGGGGCAAAGAGCAAGCAGTCTCGGTGTATGAGGTTTTTGACGGCGACGCCCCGAAAGTGAGGGAATTGAAGAGGAACACAAGGGACGAGTTCGAGAAGGGAGTCTACGATTTTCATGCGGGACGTCTCACGGTCGCCCTCTCTCGCTTCGATAAGGTCGGCAGCGAGATGCCAGACGACCCGCCGGTGGAGATCTACCGCCAACGATGCACTCGTGCCATCCGACTCGGGACAACAGAAGAAATTGACAGCCAATCCCCATCGTAACACTTCCGTGAGGGTCATAACTGTTATGACCTCGCAAGCGGCAGGCTCACTACGATCGTGGTTCCCTCCTCCTCCGAGGACTGGAAATCGATCGCTCCCCCTAGTGTCCTCGCGATGAGCTGAGCCGAATATGCCCCCAGACCCGTCCCTCCCTTCTTGCCCGCGGTCGCAAACTTCTGGAAGAACCTTCCCCGGATGCTCGCGGGGATGACGCCTGCGTTGTGGACGGCGATGACCCCAAAAGCGCCGGCGGAAAATGAAATAGACACCCGTCCCCCTGCGGGAGACGCCTCGACGGCGTTCCGTATCAGGTTCGAAAGCAGTGTATAAAGAAGGGGCTCCTCGACACTGACCAGGAAGCCGATCGCGGCCTCCACAGGTTGTCCCTCCACGGCGAAATTGAATGAGAGTGAGCTATCGGAAGTGATCTTGGCCATCGCGTCTGCGATTTGTCGCGCCACGGCAAGGGCGTCTACTGGCTCCGGGCGCAGGTTGTAGGTGCCCTTCTCCATTTTGAACATGTCGAGTGACATGTTGATCATTTCTAACATCCGGCGCGCGGCTCCCAGGATCATTTTCAGCCACTTCGTCTCATCCGCTGTGATGCCGGGCTTGCGGAGGAGCACTCCGGGAATATTCATGATCACCATCAAAGGGTTCTTCAAGTCGTGCCGGCTGATCTGCTCTACCTCGGACCGCAAACGCTCGTTCTCCTTCAGGATCTCGTTTTGAGTCTCTAGGTCCTCACGGGCGAGCTTCAGCTCGACGTGCGTTTTCACTCGTGCCCGCAGGAGATGAGGATTCACGGGCTTCACGACGTAGTCCACCCCCCCGGCGGCGAAGCCGGCCGCCTCATCTTCGGCTGTGTCTTGCGACGTGACGAAGATCACGGGGATCCGCTCCGTGACTGGATCCGCGTGGAGCTGGCGGCAGAACTCCACACCGTTGAGACCGGGCATCAGGACGTCAAGCAGAATGAGATCGGGCACCTTTGAAGAATGGAGGATCTCTAAGGCTGAGGTCGCGTTGGTTGCACCGCGCACCACATAATCATGTCTCAATATCTCGGAAAGGACGGCGATATCCACCGTCGAGTCATCGACCACGAGGATGGTCCTTCGTTCCGGCGAGTTCATGCCGAATCAACCTGTTCGTCGGAGAACATGCGCGAGATTTCCTGCAGCTGGCCGGCGATTTCGAGGAACTCCTCGACGACGAGGGGATGGAAGTGGGTGCCGGCGCCTTCTTTGATGATTGCTACAGCCGCTTCGTGCGGAACGGCGGGCTTGTAGATCCGCTTGCTGCGAAGCGCGTCGTAGACGTCGACCACGGCCATTATGCGCCCGGAGAGGGGGATGTCGTTCCCCGCAAGCCCCTGGGGGTATCCCTTCCCGTTCCACCACTCGTGGTGAGTCCATGCAATCTCGCGTGCCATGTTCAAGAAAGTCGTCGGGGAGTCCAGGAGTCTCTCCGCGGCAAGGATGGCGTTGCGGCCCAAACTCGTGTGGGTCTTCATGATCTCGAACTCCTCCTCAGTGAGCTTGCCGGGCTTCAGGAGGATGCGGTCGGGGATGCCGACCTTGCCGATGTCGTGCAGAGGGGCGGACTTGTACAGATCACGGATGATGACCGGCGTGAGAGTTTCGGAAAAGACGGAGCGCTCGCTCATCTTCTGCGCCAGCCTCATCATATAGTATTGTGTGCGCCGAATGTGGTTGCCCGTCTCGTTGTCCCTGGTTTCCGCCAGCGAACCCAAGGCCACCATCATCGCGTCCTGGATCGCGTTGACTTGCCGTGTTCGTCTCTGGACCTCCTGTTCGAGGAACTCGCTTTTGTCGCGGAGGAAGTCTCGTATGCTCTTGAGACGGAGATGGGTGCGAACACGCGCAGCCAGGATGGGAGGGCTGATCGGCTTGGTGATGTAGTCAACAGCCCCAAGGTCGAGTCCCCGCTGCTCATCTTCGATCTCTGATCGCGCTGTTATAAAGATGACAGGAATGTCGGCAGTTTTTGGATTCTCTTTCAGTCGCCTACAGACCTCATATCCGTCCATGCCAGGCATCATGACATCAAGAAGTATCAGATCGGGCATGCCGTCCATCTCCGAGAGGCGGAGCGCAGTTTCACCCTCTCGCGCGACCTTTGTCCGATACGATGTTTTCAGGACAGAGCTCATAAGCGCGATGTTCTCCGCCGCGTCGTCGACGATCAGGATCGTGTGCTGTCGCGGCTGCTCAGCTGAGTCCGCCATCAGTCCCTTCTTTCTGCCGGGCTGCTCGAATTCTTTGCCTAAGATGTTCGACGTGCGGAATCGCTGCAGCGAAATCGTAGGCGGACAGTAGGTCGGCAAGCACATTGGTCTCTTCGCGACCCGCGAGCCCCTCCCACGCGGTACGCAGAGATTCAAATACCTCAAGTGCCTCGCTGTCGTTCTCCGCGATCAGCCGAGAAAGCTTCTCCAAGGGGGCCCTCAGATCTCCCACATCGCGACCGGTGCCCTTTTCACCTGGGACAGCATCCCTGTGCTGCAGCATCGAACGGATGGCGCCCACTGCGGAACGAAGAGCGGCGTCCAGACGAAGGTGGGTCTGCATGATATTTTCCGAGGAATCCTTCTCCCGCAGCTGTTTCTCCAACTCTGCTGCTCCGGTTTGCACGACATTCACCCCGAGATTGCCCGAAATTCCATTCAGCTTGTGAGCGAGCGTCAAAGCGAGGTCCGTATCGCGCTTCTCGAGAGCCCTCCCGATTTCGAGAGCACAGTTCTCCTGCCCTTCAACGAACCTCTGCAGCAGGCTACGGTAGAGCCGACTGTTGCCGGCCAGCCTTTTGAGAGCCGTGGTAACGTCCACTCCCTGGATGGCAGGAAATGGCGCTTTTGCCTCGCCCGGGATAACGACCTCCTTTTTTGCTCGCGCAGACTCTGTCGGCCGATAAAACTGCCCCATGGTCTCGAACATCGCGTCTGGATCGATGGGTTTACTGATATGGCTGTCCATGCCAGTCTCCAGCGCCTTTCGTCTCTCCTCTTCCAGGGCATGCGCGGTCATTGCGATTATTGGCAGGGAAGCCCCCCAGGGCTCCGATCGGATACGTCGTGTCGCCTCGTACCCGTCTACCTCTGGCATCTGGATGTCCATAAGCACCATGTCGAATCGCGCGGGAGACACGGCGAGCTTTTCGATCGCCTCCCGTCCGTTGGAAGCCACCACTACCACCACTCCGGCTCCCTGCAAAAGCTCCACAGCAATCTGCTGGTTGATTTCGTTGTCCTCCACCAGGAGCACCCGTGCGCCACGGAGGCTCTTGGAAGCTTCGCTGACTTTTTGTCTTTCAATCATTTCCGGCAGCATGTCAGGGGCGAGGATCCTGATAATCGCGTCCGCCAGCGTAGAGGCGGTGATCGGTTTCATCAGAAACTCGACTGCGCCTGCCGCACGGGCGTCGCTCCTCACTGTCCCTTCGTCGCCGAAGGCACTCATCAGGATTACCACAGGGGGGTGTGCCGCGAAACCGGCGGCTGTGATCCTCCGTGTGGCCTCCATGCCGTCGATCCCAGGCATTTGCCAGTCCATTAGGATGAGGCCGAAGGGGTCAGCCGCGTCGGCTTTCTTCACCGCTTCCGTTGAGTCCTCACCGGAACTCACGGCCTCTACCCGGAACTTCATCGACGAGAGGATCTCGCTCAAGATTTGCCGTGCGTGCGAGTTGTCGTCGACGACCAGGACTCGAATTCCGGAGAACTGATGGGGAATGCGGCGTCGTTTCGGCGTCCTCACTGACCGTACGCCGAACCATGCGGTGAAAGCAAACGTACTACCCTTTCCTTGTGTGCTTTCCACCCAGATCTGGCCGCCCATCAATTCCACCAAACGGCGAGTTATGCTCAATCCAAGCCCCGTTCCACCGTAACGGCGAGTGGTGGAACTGTCGGCCTGGGAGAAGGGCCGGAACAGCTTTGCCGATTCCTCTTGCGTCATGCCGATGCCCGTGTCGCGGACCATGAATCGCAACTTAACCTTCTCGCCAGTTCGCTCAAGGAGGGTCGCCTTCAACTCCACCTCCCCTGCCTCGGTGAACTTCACCGCGTTTCCGACGAGATTCATCAACGTCTGCCCCAGTCGGTGGGGATCCCCGACCAGATCCTGGGGAACGTCGGATGGAATATTGACCATCAGTTCCAGGCCTTTGGCGGAGGCATTCGGACTGGTGATTGAGATCACGTCTTTTACCACCGAATCCAGGGTGAGATCGACGCTCTCGAGGCTGAGCTTGCCCGCCTCGATCTTGGAGAAGTCCAGGATGTCGTTGATCAATCCGAGAAGTGAGACGCCCGCATCGTGGATCTTGGAGACATAGTCGCCCTGTTGGGGAGTCAATTTCGTCTTCAGAGCGAGATTCGTGAAGCCGATGACAGCATTCATCGGCGTGCGGATCTCATGGCTCATATTAGCGAGGAAGCTGCTTTTCGCCTTGTTCGCCTCCTCGGCGGCGGCCTTGGCCTCCTTCAACTGTCCGACCATTTCCTCCAGTTTTGTGTTCAGGGTCTCCAACTGCACCTGCGCTTCGATGAGTTCTTTGTTGTGCTGAACGGCACTTTCGTAGGTAGAAAGTAGTAGGGTGAGCAGCCTTTGGCTGCTGCATCGCACGAGACGTGTTTTGCCCGCAATCGTGATTTTGAAATGCTCCTGCGCACCAATGGGTTCTCGTGAGGAGGAGGATGCAAGCACAGCTTCAATTTTGGACAGGAGAGCCTCGGCTTGATATGGCTTCGTTAGGTAGTAGTCCACGCCCGCCTCGACTCCAAGGATCACGTCTTTGGGATCCGAAAGCGAGGTGAGGATGATCACCGGTATGTCGCACAGGTTCACATCTTCTTTGATCGCGCGACACATGGTGTACCCGTCCATCACCGGCATGACGACGTCGCTGACAATCAGGCCTGGACGGCTGTCACGGATAGCCTCAAGCGCATCAGCCCCGTTGCCAGCAGTGCGCACCCGATAGCCCGCTCGTTCGAGCGTATGTAATAGCTGCTCTGCCTGTGTCCTGCTGTCCTCCACGACAAGGACTTCGACTGCCGTCATTTTTCTGTCGGTGCTCGTCATTCTGTTCTCCTGCTTGGGTTCCCAGCTGCTGCCAGGCTCACAACGGCAGCCCCAATGGCATCCGGCGGCATCGTGTACTGCGCCCCTCCCAATCTCACCGCCTCGCCGGGCATCCCGAACACCACGCACGATTCCTGGTCCTGCGCAAAAGTCACGGCCCCTAGGTCCCTGAGGTTCTTCAACTCCTCTGCGCCATCCCGGCCCATGCCCGATAGGAGGATGCCCACGGCTCTCTTTCCGAACACTTTCGCAGCAGAGCGAAAGAGGTAAGAGACGGAAGGTCGCAGCCCGTTCTCCGGCTCACCGTGGCCGAGCCTGATGCGCGGTCCCTCCTCAACGCCCATGTGCGCATTGTCGGGGGCGATGTATACGTACCCGGGCCTAACAATCTCTCCGTCCGCAGGGATGCGGATGGGCAGCCGAGAGGCGCCCGCCAGCCACTCGGCGAAGCCTGCTCCAAAGCCTGAGGCGATGTGCTGCACAATGAGTACTGCCGACGAGATCTCAGGCGGCAAGACGGAGAGAATCGTGCGTATAGGAAGCGGGCCGCCAGTGGAGGCGCCGATGAGGATCGCCTCGTAGGCGGCTGACGTGCCGATATGCCCTTGCAGCGGGGGGGACGAATACACGCATGGTGCAGCCTGTGCAACGGTCGCCGAAACCGGCTCAGCCGGTTTTCGCGACCAGCGTCTCACGACCTTCACTTCGGCCATGAGCTTTACCATCTGGATCAATTCCTGGGACTGCGCCGTCGAATCAGAAGAAACTCCTCCCCGTGGCTTCGGGACAACCGCTACGGCTCCGGACTCCATCGCCTTAAAGCTCATCCCCACTTCACCAGCATCCTCCACCGCGCTCACAGCCACGATCGGCGTCGGATTAGATTCCATGATTTTTCGCGTGACCTCGTAACCGTTCATTCCCGGCATGTTGATGTCCATTGTGATGACGTCGGGTCGTAGCCGCGTTACCGCATCGAGGGCTGCCGCACCGTCCCGCACCGCACCAGCGATCTCGATTTGGGGGTCGGACCCAAGAAGATGCGACAAAAACTCTCGGTAAACCGCTGAGTCGTCGACTATGAGAACCCGAACTTTTGATTTCACCCGACGAATCTCCTCCGCTCAGACATACCGCCGCACGATTTCGAGAAGGTTGCTCTGCTCGAAGCTGCTCTTCACGATATACGCATTGGCTCCTACATCGATCCCTCTCTCCCGGTCTTGCCGAGACTCCAAGGCGGTCACAAGAATTACAGGAATTTCGGTCAGCTTTTTGTCTGCTCGGATTTTCGCCGTCAGATCGAATCCGTTCAAACGTGGCATGTCGACGTCGGACACGACCAAGTCGAACTTCGTTTCGCGGAGTGTCGCAAAAGCTTCCGCACCATCTACCGACGTCCTCACGAGATACCCCGCGGATTCGAGTACGTTCTTCAGAAGTGTTCGGGCAGTAATGGAATCATCCACTACGAGGATCGACGTTCGTCGGGAAGGTGTGGGCTCCTCTTCAACTCCTTGCGCGAGCGCGGGCCGAGAGGCCGTCTTAACGGCTGATTTCATCAAGTCAGTTGCATTCAGTATAGGTACGACTTTCCCTGTTCCCAGGACAGCCGCACCTCCTACGTTACGGACTCGGACGAGTTGCGGTCCGAGGCTTTTTACAAGGACCTCCTGCTCGCCGAGCACTTCATCCACCTGGAACGCGATCCGCCTCTCCGATGTAGCAAGGACGACCATCGGAGAGGCGGATCGCGTTC
>Ga0265338_10005943_pt1 | contig 15723 bp, 13 predicted proteins | sample 42126metaG_FD_193579 | JGI IMG/M metagenome (GOLD analysis project Ga0265338, IMG submission 193579) | Rhizosphere microbial communities from Carex aquatilis grown in University of Washington, Seatle, WA, United States - 4-21-26 metaG | ecosystem: Host-associated > Plants > Roots > Rhizosphere... | reverse complement strand
ACAGCATGCGCTCGCGTGCGTCGACGTCGTCCCCGTGCGCGTACGCACGCTCGAGCGCGGCGCCGACGTGCGCGGCGGCGCGCAGCGCGTAGTCGGCGCTGAGCGGGTCGCGGCCGCGGAAGACGTCGCCGGGGTACGCGTCCCACGAGTTGTGCCGCGGCGGCGCGCAGTACGCCTCGACCGCGTGCACGAGCGCGTCGATGCCGGCAAAGCCGGTGACGGACGGCGGGCAGCCGATCGTCGCCTCGGGGTCGCAGATCGCGACCGCCGGCACGAGCCGCTCGCTCGAGACGCCGACCTTGAGACGTCGCCGCGGGTCGCTGACGACCGCCACCGGCGTGACCTCCGAACCGGTGCCGGCGGTCGTCGGGATGCCGACGACCGGCAGCACGGGGCCGTTGACCTGGTTCTCGCCGTAGAAGCGCTCGAGCTCCTCGCCCTCGTGGGAGAGCAGCAGCGCGACGACCTTCGCGAGGTCGAGGCACGAGCCGCCGCCGAACCCGACCACGAAGTCGACCGGCTCGCGGCGGGCGAACGCGACGCACGCCTCGACGCAGGAGAGCGGCACGTCGGGCGTCGTCTCGGCGAACACGCGCGCCTCGACGCCGGCCGCGGAGAGGCTGGCGAGCAGCCGCTCGCCGGCCGGCGTGGCGAGGATCGTCTCGTCGGTGCACACGAGCGCGCGCCGGCCGAGGTCGCCGACCGCCCGCCCCGCCGCGGCGAGCGCGCCGCGGCCGAACAGCACGCGCCGCGGCATGCGCAGGGTCGCGTCGAGCGTCATGCCCGCGCTCCGTCGCGCTCGCGCAGCGCGGCGACCTGGGCCCACACCGCGTCCGAGATCTCGACGCCCTGCTCGAGGTTGCGCGCCCGCCGCACGCGCGCACCGTCTCCGGGGATCGAGACGCCGTCGGTCTCGGGCCTGGCCGGCGTGGCGCGCAGCGCCCCGAGGTAGGCGGAGGTCGCCGCCGCGGCGTCCGGGAAGCCGAGCGCGGCGCAGTCGATCGCGATGATCAGGTCTCCCTTGTTGCAGACCGTCTCGACGTCGAGCGTGCCGGTCACGTCGGTGCCGAGCGCCGAGCCGGTGGCGGCCGCGACGATCAGCTCGAACGCGAGCGCCAGCGCGTAGCCCTTGGCGCCGCCGAACGGCGAGATCGCGCGAGCGGCGTGCGGGTCGGTCGTCGCCTCGCCGCGCTCGTCGATCGCCCAGCCCGAGGCAAGCTGCAGGTCGCGGTTGCGGTGGTCGAGGATCTTCCCCATCGAGATCGCGCCGGTCGCCATGTCGAGCACGAACGGCTCCGGCTGCGCGGGGACGCCGACGGCGATCGGGTTCGTCCCGACCATCGCCTGCGCGCCGTCCCACGGGTGCACGAGCGCCTCGCTCGTCGTCAGCATCACGCCGAGCTGGCCGGCGGCGGCGATCTGCTCGACGTAGGGCGCCAGCAGCCCGAGGTGGTTGCTGTTGTGGATCGCCGCCAGCGCGACGCCGGTCGTGCGCGCGCGCTCGACGACCCCCTCGACGGCCCGCGTCGCGACCCACGGACCGAGCCCGCGACGACCGTCGACGACGGCCGCGGCATCGCTGCGCCACGTCAGCTGCGGCTCCGCGGCGGGATCGGACAGGCCGCGGCGGATGCGCTCGACGATCACGGGCAGCCGCTGCAAACCGTGCGACGGATGCCCGCGCAGGTCGCCTTCGGCCAGCCAGCGCGCCTGCACCTCCGCCGGCGCGCCAGGCGCGCCTTCGCGCAGCAGGACGTCGCGCACGAGATCGCGCTCCTCCTCGTAGGTGAGCCTCATGCGCTGTCGTGCCCCGCGTCTCGCAGGATCTCGAGCAGGCGCTCCATGCCGTTGCGCCAGTTGTCCTCGATCGCCGCGCTCGCGGCCTCGCGGTCGCCCCGTTCGAGCGCCGCGATGATCGCCTCGTGCTCGGCGATCGTCGACGCCATCGTGCGCGGCGTGCGCATGTAGGCGATCTCGTAGCGCTTCATGATTCGCTTGACCCCGCCGATCGTGTCGACCAGCCGGGCGTTGCCGCAGCCTTCGAACAGCAGCCGGTGCAGCTCGGTGTCGAGCGCTTCGCAGCGGTCCGGGTCGTCCTGGGAGCGCGCGATCTCGTCGTTGAGCTCCCGCAGCGCCGCGGTCGCCGGCAGCGGATCGCTCGTGCGCAGGGCGAGCGCCTCGAGCACGCCGACGATCGGATAGATGTCGCGCACCTCGCGCGCCGACAGCGCCGCGACACGGAAGCCGCGCCCGGGCTGCGCTTGCACGAAACCGTCCTGCTCGAGGCTCAGAAGGGCCTCGCGCAGCGGCGTCCGGCTGACGCCGAGGTCCACCGACAGCACGGACTCGTTGATGCGCGAGAGCGCTTCGAGCCGTCCGTCGAGGATCCGCTTGACGATCTCCTCCTTCACCTGGTCCCGCAGCAGGTCGCCGCGAACGATCATCGATGTTCTCCCGGGTCGATCGACATGGTCTCGGGCCACGCTGCTCGCGCTCCCTAGGCGACCGTGAGCTGCTCGAGGAAACGCTGCGTCCGCGGCTCGCGGGCAGCGCCGAAGATCTGCTCCGGCGGCCCCTCTTCGACGATGCAGCCGGCGTCCATGAAGACGACACGGTCGCTGACGTGGCGGGCGAAGCGCATCTCGTGGGTCACGATGACCATTGTCATCCCATCCTTGGCGAGCTGCTCCATCGTCGCGAGCACCTCCGCCACGAGCTCGGGGTCGAGCGCGGAGGTGGGCTCGTCGAACAGCATCAGCGCCGGCTCCATCGCCAGCGCGCGGGCGATCGCGACGCGCTGCTGCTGTCCCCCGGACAGCTGGTGCGGGTAGGCGTCGCGCTTGTCGGCGAGGCCGACCTTCGCGAGCAGCCGCTCCGCGCGCGCGCTCGCGTCCTCGCGACTGCAGCGGCCGAGTCTGACCGGAGCGAGCATCAGGTTCTCGCGCACCGTCTTGTGCGGGAACAGGTTGAAGTGCTGGAAGACCATCCCGATCTCCGCGCGCTGGCGCGCGATGCGGCGGTCGCGCTCGGTGACGAGCGTCCCGTCCGGCTTGCGCCGATAGCCGATCAGATGGCCGTTGACCGCGACGCTGCCGCCGTCGATCGTCTCCAGGTGGTTCAAGCACCGCAGCAGCGTCGTCTTGCCCGAGCCCGACGGCCCGATCAGCACGACGACCTCGCCGCGCTCGACCGTCAGGTCGACGCCGCTCAGCACCTCGGTGTGCCCGAAGCGCTTGCGCACGCCCTCGGCCTGCACCATCACGCCGCCCGCGGGCGCGGCCGGCGTGTGCGTGACGAGCGGGCCCGGATCGACCGCGGCCGGCAGCGAGCGCTCCGCCGGCTGCGGGGCGACCGTGGGCTCCGCCTCGGCGAGCGCCGGGGCGGCGTCGCGACTCGTCCAGCCGCGCAGACCCGGCAGGCCGCCGACCCGCACGCCGAAGCCCGGCAGGCCGACGATGCCCTCCATCGCGCCCTTGCGCGTGACGTCGAACTTGCGCTCGACCGCCGCCTGCAGGACGCTGAAGACGGTCGCGAACGCGAGGTAGAAGATCGCAACCGCGAGCAGCGTCTCGGTCACGAGGAAGTTCTGCGAGTAGATCTGCTGCGCCGCCAGCGTCAGCTCCACGAGCGAGATGACTGACACGAGCGACGTGTTCTTGAGCGTCGCAATCCACTCGTTGCCCAGCGGCGGGAGCGCGACCCGCATCGCCTGCGGGATCACGATCAGGCGCTGGATCGGCGCGTAGGTGAAGCCGAGCGCGCGGCCGGCCTCGACCTGGCCCGTGCCGACCGCGCCGAGCGCGCCGCGGAAGATCTCCGCCATGAACGCGCTCTCGCTGACGATCAGCGCCAGGCCGCCGGCATGCAGCGGATTGGCGAGGAACCCGCGCGTCGCCGGCAGCAGCTGCGGCAGCGCCGTGTAGGCGAAGATGATCAGCAGCAGCGCCGGCACGCCGCGGAACAGCCACACCCACAGCCACGATGCCACGCGCAGCGCGCGGAAGCCCGAGCGGGCCATCATCGCAAGCAGCAGGCCGAGCGCCGCGCCGGCGACCCAGACCACCGTGGCGAGCTCCACGGTGATCCTGGCGGCCGACCACAGCGTGTGGTTTCCGAACAGCTTCAGGAAGTACGACGTGTCGAACGCCGCCAGGACACCGTGGAACATCATCGTTACTGCCCGGCCGCCTGCTGCTCGGCCTGCTTCACCAGCGCCTCGCTCGGCGGCGAGATGGCGTATCTGGCGCGCAGCGCGGCGAGCTGGCCGTTCTGGTCCAGTCTCTGGATCGCGGCCGTCAGCGCTGCCTTGACGGTCGGGTCGCTCTGGCGCACTGCGATGCCGACTGCGACCGGGTACAGCAGCTTGCCGGGCGCGCTCGAGACCTCGAGGCCGAGATCTCTGCCGGCGGTCGTCTGCAGCGACTTCAGCAGCGCCGGGTCGACGAACGTCACGTCGGCACGGCCGGCGGCGACCTCCTGCAGGCTCGCCAGGTCGCTGGGGAACAGCTTGACGTTGATCGGCTGCTTGCCCGCCTGCTTGCACTGCTTGCTGAGCGGGCCGCTGGCGATGCTCGCCACGGCCGCACCCGAGTTGATCGAGAAGGTGTGCCCGCAGACGTCGAGCGCCGTCTTCGGCTGATACGCGCCGCCCTTCTTGACCACGATCACGTCGCCGGTGTCGAGGTAGGGGACGAAGTCGACCTGTCTCAGGCGCTCGGCCGTGATGTACATCGACGACAGGATCACGTCGAACTTGTGCGCCGCGAGCGCGGGGATCAGCGTCGCGAAGCGGTTGTCGAGGAACTGCGGCTTCAGGCCCAGCTGCTGCGCGAGCAGCTTGCCGAACTCGACGTCGAAGCCTTGCTGTTGACCGTTGATGATGCTCTCGTACGGCGGCTCGGTGAAGTCCGTGCCGTACGTGATCGTCCCGTCGGTCAGCAGCGACCCGCTCTTGATCTGCGAGCCGCCTGAGGCGCTGGTCGTCGAGGTCGATCCCTCGGTCGACGAGGACCCGCTCTTGCTGCTCCCGCATTCCGCCAGCGCGAACGCCGCGACGACGCAGGCCAGCAGCGCCACCAGCATCCGACCGGGCCGGCGCCGCGCCTGGTTGTGCTCTCCAGTCATTCCCTCTTCCTCTTTCTTCGTTGCTCGAGCGGTCGCCTACAGCGCGATCAGCTCTCGGGGGGACGGCTCGGTAATGGCAACGAGCTCACCGGCCCGGACGACGTACTCCTCCTCGATGACGTAGTGGGTCTCCTCATGCATGACGGCCGGCTCCAGGCAGAAGGCGACGCCTTCGTCCAGGGGGCTGTCGTCGACTCCCGCGATCGACGGCGGCTCGGGCATGTAGAGCCCGATGCCGTGCCCGAAGCGGCCGGCCTGATGCGCCGAGGCGTCAACCCCGGTCGCCTCCTCGATGACCCGGCCGAGATCGCCTGCCGTCATGCCGTCGTGGAACGCCTCCAGCGCGACGTCGCGCGCATGGACGGCCCGCGCCATGCCGGCGACCTGCGCCTCGGTCGGCTCGCCGATCGTGTACTGGCGGCAGAAGTCCGCCCAGTAGCCGTTGACGACGACGCCGCCGTCGACGTACAGCACCTCGCCGCGCTCCCAGCGCTTGTCGGTCGGGGCGCCGAAGATCTCGCGGCCCTGCCCGAGCGTGACGACGTTCGTGTAGCCGATCTCGTCGGCGCCGGCCTCGAAGCTGGCGGCGGCGAGCTGCCCGTGCAGCTCGCGCTCGGTCATACCCGGCTGCAGCCGGTCCGGGAGCGTCTCGAACGCCGCCTCCAGCACGCGCGCGGCGCGCGTGAGCTGCGCGACCTCCCAGTCGCTCTTGTGCAGCCGGTGGTGCCAGACCTGGGTCGAGGCGTCCACGATGCCGCCGCCCCAGTCGCCCAGCGCCGCCGTCACCTGCGAGATCGGCGGGTGGATCGCGTGGAGCCCGTCGGCCGCGATGCGACCGACGCCGCGCTCGCGCAGCAGGCGCTCCAGCGCCTCGCCGCAGCCCGGCATGAACTGGTAGCGGCCGTCCGGCAGCGGGGCGCCCTGCTCGACGCGCCGCAGGCCGCCGTATGGAACGGCCACGACGCCGGGGACGCGCACGGCGAGCGCCTGCGCCTCCGTGTCGGCCGACAGCACGACGAGCGGCCCGTCGGCGAACAGGACCGCGACGATCGGCCGGCTGAAGTTCGACCACGTGTGCGTCGTGTAGCCGGTGAGGTACGTGACGACGCCCTCGCGCGTGGCGACGAGCGCGTCCGCCCCGAGCGCAGCGAGATCCGCGCGCAGCAGCTCGTGACGGCGGGCCAGCTCCTGCTCCAGGCCGTCGACGTTGAAGCGCGCGTCGCGGATCGCGGCGGGGTAAGCGTCGGTCACGTCGGTCATGCGTTCTCCTCGGAGGGGCTTGTGTCGTCCGGACGCCCGCCGGTGATCACCAGCGTGACTGTCCGGCCATCGATCGACTCGTGCTCGGCGAGCTGGCGCAGGCCGGCGAGCGCGGCTGCGCTCGTGAACTCGGCGACGACGCCGGCGCGCTCGGCCAGCTCGCGCTGAGCCGTGCCGATCGCAGCGTCGGTGACTGCGAGCAGCACGCCGTCGGAGGCGTGGATCTCGTTCATCAGGCGGCGCGCGTTGCGCGGGCGCTTCACGTTGATGGAGGCGGCAAACGTCGTCTCCTCCACGGGCGGCGCGTCCCAGCCGCCGGGCTCCTCGGCCACGAAGCGGTCGACCATCGGATGGACGGCGGCCGTCTGGATCCCTACCAGCCGCGGCAGCCGGTCGGTGAGTCCCAGCTCGCGCAGCTCGCGGAAGCCCTTGCCGATCGCGCCGAGCGTGCACGCGTCGCCGACCGGGCAGACGACGAGGTCGGGGACCTCCCAGCCGAGCTGCTCGCCGATCTCGAGCGCCGCGGTCTTCTTGCCCTCGACGAGGAACGGGTTGAAGGCGCAGTTGCGGCTGTACCAGCCGTCCTGTCGCCGCGCCTCCGCCGCGTCGAACGCGACGTCGTAGTCGCCGGTCGAGCGCTGGATGTCGGCGCCGAGGAGGCGCAGCCAGCCGAGCCGCACGTCGGAGGCGTCGCTCGGCACGTAGGCATGCGCGCGCAGTCCGAGGTTGGCCGCGAAGCCGGACATCGATATCGCCGCGTTGCCGGCGGAGGCGCACACGACGTCCTCGTAGCCGAGCTCCTGCGCCCGCGTGAGGCCGACGACGCTCGCACGGTCCTTCAGCGCGCGCGTCGGGTTGCGCGTCTCGTCCTTGAGGTGCAGCGAGCGCACGCCGAGGCCGACGGCGAGCTCCGACACCGGGAACAGCGGTGTGCCGCCGGGGCGCAGCGTGCTCGGCACGTGGCCGACCGGCAGCAGGGGCAGGTAGCGGAACAGGTCGCTGCGCTGCGAGCGCACGCGACGGCCGTCGAGCAGCTGCTCCCGGACCGCGTCGTAGTCGTAGCGGACGTCGAGCACACCCGCGTCGGAGGGACCGGTGCCGTACCCGCAGCTCTCGCACAGGTATGCGGCGCCGCGATAGGGATGCTCGCGCCCGCAGCGCAGGCAGACCAGCTCGCGCACGAGCTGCTCCACCTTCGCAGCGGGGATCCCTGTATCTGTATTCAGCATGCAGTGCACTGTATGCTGCAGCGTGTGTCGCTGTCAAGGATGATTCCCATCAGACAGCCATCCCCGACATCGAGGGCCCGTTGACCCGCTCGCACCCCAGCCCCGCCGCCCGCGCCGCCCGCGTGCGCGACCGCCTCGAGCAGCTGTTCGCGCTCGGCAGCGCCCCGCACGCCAACCGTCCCGGGCTTGGCGCCGACGAGCAGCGCGCCTGCGAGCTCGCCGCGGGCTGGATGCGCGACGCCGGCCTGTCGGTCGCATGGGACGCGGCCGGCAACCTCGTCGGCCGGCGCGCGGGCCGGGACCCGTCGCGCGCGGAGGTGTGGCTTGGCTCGCACCTCGACACCGTCCCCGCCGGTGGGCGCTTCGACGGCGCGCTCGGCGTTGTGGCGGCGATCGAGGCGATCGAGTCGCTGCCCGCTCCGCCGGCGGCAGGGATCGCGCTGTGGGCCTTCCGCGACGAAGAGGGCTGGCGCTTCGGCCGCAGCTGCTTCGGCAGCCGGGCCCTGTGCGGCGCGCTCGAGCCGGGCGAGCTCGACGGGCGCGACGCCGGCGGCGTCAGCGTCGGCGAGGCGCTGCGCGCCCTCGGCCACGTCGCGCCGCCGCCGGAGGGATGGCTGGAGCCCCGACCCGCAGCTCACCTCGAGCTGCACATCGAGCAGGGTCCGGTGCTCGCAGAAGCCGGCGTGCCGCTCGGCGTCGTCATCGCGATTGCCGGGATCGCCGAGGGGAGCGTCCGCTTCCACGGCCGCCGCGGCCACGCGGGCACGACTCCGATGGCCGGCCGGGCGGACGCGCTGCGAGCCGCCTCCGCCTACGTCGAAGGCGTCGCGACGCTCGCCGAGTCACTCGAGCAGGCGGTGGCGACGGTCGGACACGTCGCGGTGCGCCCCGGCGCGCAGAACGTGATCCCGGACGAGGCGGAGCTGAGCCTCGACCTGCGCGCTGCCGGCGACAGCGCGCTTCGGGCGCTGCGCGACGGCGCCCGCCGCCTCGCCGGCGAGGCGGCCGCCGCGCACGGCTGCCGGGCCGAGTTCGAGCTGCGCTGGACCACCCCGCCGGTGCCGATGGACCACGACGTGCGCGCCGTGCTGCGCGACGCCGTGGCGCGCGCCGGCGCCCCGGTGCTCGAGCTGCCGTCCGGCGCCGGGCACGATGCCGGCGTCCTCGCCGCCGCCGGCATCCCCACAGGCATGCTGTTCGTGCGCAGCCTGGCGGGCGGGATCAGCCACGCGCCGGAGGAGGACAGTGCGACCGGCGACGTCGCGGTCGCACTGACCGCGCTCGCGGACGCGCTCGGCGCCCTGACCGGCTAGCCGGCCCGCTCAGCGATGGCCGACCGCCTCGATCTCCACCTTGACGCCGGCCGGCAACCCGACCTGCACAGCCGAGCGCGCCGGAAGCGCCTCGCCGACGAGCTCGCGGTAGACGTCGTTCATCGCCGGCCAGTCGGCCAGGTCGGCGAGGAACACCGTCGTCTTGAGCACCTTGTCGAGCCCCGACCCGCCGGCCCGCAGGACCGCGTCGACGTTCGCCAGCACCTGGCGCGTCTGCGTCGCAGCGTCGCCCTCGATCAGCTCGTTCGTCTCAGGGTCGACCGGGATCTGCCCCGAGGTGAACACCAGCTCGCCCCAGGCGACCGCCTGGGCGTACGGGGCACCGGCCAGCGGCTGCGGCGCCTCGGGGGTCTGGACCTGCGTGCGCGACATGGCGCTCCTTCGTCGGGTTGGGGAACCGCATTGAAGCGTCACCGCGCCTCGCTGCCCATTCGGATCCGCGAACGCCGCGCCGGCGTCGCTTACGGGTCGTGCTGAGCCCAGCGCGACTCGCGCTGCTGGTCGCCGTCGCCGACGAGGGCTCGTTCGCACGCGCCGCCGAACGACTGCAGTACTCGCCCTCGGCCGTCTCCCAGGGGATCGCGGCGCTGGAGCGCGACGCCGGCGCGACCCTGCTCGTGCGACGGGCAGGCCGCGAGCCGCTCGGACTCACGCAGCCGGGCGTTGCGCTGCTCGCGCACGCGCGCCGCATCGTCGCCGCGCTGCAGCTCGCCGAGGCCGAGCTGGCGGGGACGGCCGGCGCCGGCGCCGGCGAGCGCAGCATCCGGCTCGTGCTCGCGAGCCCGGCCGCGACCGACGTCGTGGCCGACGCGATGAGCGCTCTGCGGCGCGAGCACCCCGACCTCGCCGTCGAGCTCGAGCGGGCCGACGCAGGGGATGCGCTGACGGGCATGCTGAAAGCTCGCTGGGACCTTGCGCTCGTCCCCGCCCATGCGCCGCCGGACGACCCTGCGCTCGAGCGGTTCACCCTGCTCGAAGCGCCCTGGCACGTCCTGCTTCCGAGCGGCCACCCGCTCGCCGCCGGTGAGCGCGTCGAGATCGGCGCGCTGCGCGAGGAGCCCTGGATCCTGGCGGCGAAGCCCGCCGAACCGGAGCTGGAGGCGCTGTCCCGCGCCGCGGCCGCGGCCGGCTGCGCGCCCAGACCGGCGATCGCCTGCACGGACCCTGCGCTCGTCGGCCCGCTGGTCGCGAGCGGAGCGGGCGTCGGGCTGATCCCGGCGGCTGCGGGTCGCTCCGCGCCGCCGGGATGCGCGCTGCGGATGCTCGCCCCCCGGCTCGTGCACCAGACCAGCGCGGTCCTCCCACGGCAGACGCGCGCACCGCATACCGCACGCCTCGCCCTGGCGGCGCTGACGCGCGCCGCGAGGGCGAGCGGCCCGTCAGATCACGAGCGCAACGCGGCCAACTCCCCGTCGCCACCGGCTGCATCACCGCTGGAACCGTCATCAGCATTGCTCCATTCTGGAGGTAATTGACGCTTCGCGAGACAGCCAACCGCGTGACCAGGTCGTTCGTGGATTCATCGGCACGCGGTCGTTCGTGGATTCATCGGCACGCGCCGCTCCTCCAATGCACGTAATTCGGGTCGATCATTGCTAGAACGGGGTGTTGACCTGAACGCCGAGCCAGTACCAGTCGTCGTACACGTGGGCGTAGACGCCGACCGGCGTGCCGTTGTAGGTCTGGTCCCCGGTCAGCGTGCCCAGGGCGGTGCTCCCGTCGACGAACGGTCCGCCGCTGTCGCCCGGAATCCCGGTGGCATACGAGACCACGAACTCGTTCGTGGCGGTCGTGGGGTAGTCCCCGCCCCAGGGATAGGAGACGCTCTGGGCGAGCACGGTCCCGCAGGTGTAGTACGACGACCGGCCGGTGCGGCAGCCGTATCGTCCCTGCGTGGCGATGTCCTGGCTGAGGATTCTCCAGTAGTCCCAGCCGGAGTAGGGCCAGCCCCACATCACGATGCGCGCGGCGTTGGTGGTCTGGTACCAGAAGGAGGTCGCGGGGAGCGCGATCGTCGCGATGTCAGCGGTCGATGCGACTCCGGGCGTTCCGTAGGAACCCCATCGGTAAGAGTTGGTTCTTTCGATCGTCTCGAAGTTGCCCGTGGGCTGGTAGTTCGCCTCCCAGCTGGAACCGATGCCGACGACGCAGTGGCCGGCTGTGATCTCGAAGAAGTCGTATCGCTGTGCGGCTGCGTTCCACCAGCGACCGTCGAAGCCGTCGCTGCAGTCGTACTCCCAGTTCCCCTGGATGGCTCGAATCCAGGCGCCGCCGGCCAGTGGCTTGCCGCAGTTCGGAAAGACGCACGCGGTCGGCTTCGCGACTGCGGGTTGCGAGAGCTGTCTGACGACCACGTCGACGCGACGGACCGGTGCGTCAGCCGCGCTGCCTTGCTGTGTCGCGAGCAGCTCCTTGGGGACCAGCGGGAAGTCGCTGGGGACGTCGGGCGCCTTCCGTCCGTCGGCGAATTCGCGCTGCTCGTCTGCCGCCCAGGCTCGATCCGCATCGGACGCGTTGCTTCCGAGCGCGAGCACCACTTGGTTGTCTCGGTCGTCGATCGCTGTGTACGCGATGCCGAAGTCCCGGCCCTCGAGATCCTGGTCGATCGCCGTCTGCGCAGCCTCCAAGTCGGCACGGCTCGACTTCTCCAAGACCGGCGAGCCGTCTTCAGCAGCGACGTGCTGGTCGATCAAGCTCTGGACGGCAGCCTGATCCGCCTTGTTCGTGTAGCCGACGCGAACGTCACCGGTCCGGTCGTCGAACCAGACGCCGGCGTAGTCGGATCCGAGCAGCTTCTCGGCTTCGAGCACCAGCCCATCGCTGTCGGTCTGGATCGTCAGCCGCCGCAGCGCCTCTGCCTCCGCGATGCCCGCCTGCTTCGCGTAGACCGCTGCCATCTGCTGCATCCGGTCCTGTGAGGAGATCGACGGGTCCGGCGAGTCATCGACCGACGGGTCGATTCCGGTCGGATGCTCGACGAGCTTCTGCGGTATGTCTGCCGCAACCGCCGCCGCAGCATCAAGAGCCCCCGCCAGGCTGACGACCGCCACGAACAGCGCGATCGTCACACCCAGAGTCTTCGATCTCGTCGTCACCGTCGTATGCACGCGCCTCATGCCCTCTCCTCCAAACTGGTGTGGCCCTCGCGGGCCGCTGCACCCCTCTGATAAACAAATCGAGCGGGGACCGTAGACGGCTTCTGCGTTGCGCACAACCCGCTCACGAATTTGGATGCGTTGGCGTTCAGGTCCAGATCTCGTCGTAGGCGTACTGGTCGAACGGAAGCACCCAGCACGCGGCGATCGCCCCCGCGAGGATGCGAAAGACACCCACGATCTCCCAGCCGACGGTCCTGCCGTCGCGCTCGAACTGCCCCCCGGCGAAGATCACGACATGCTCACCGTCGGCGAGCACGCGGCGCACAGCGATCCGGAACGTCGCATGCGCCAACCTGCGCCTGGCCGCGAAGTAACGCAGGACCTCGTCCCGGCCCACGTAGTCGCCTGCGAATACGCTTCGCCCCGGCACATGCCACACGACGTCCGGCGCGAGCATCGCGCGCACCGGCTCCTGGCCACCCCCAGCGTAGAAGCGATTCTGCGCAGCGTGGAAGTCACGGACCAACCGCGCGTTCACATGCTCCTCAGCCATCGCCCGCAGTATCTCGCCCCCGTTCGGCGATGACGCGCCGGTCAGCCAGCAGCTCTCTCTGCTCCCGGGACGCCTGCGCGACCGGGCCCCGGCCGGCACCGCTCTGCGCCAGCGCCGCGGCGATCGCCTCCAGCTCGTCTGCATCGAGGCGCAGGTCGGCCGCTGCGGCCCAGCCGTCGACCTGCTCCGGGGAGCGCGCGCCGGCGATGGCGGCGGTCGCGCCCGCGGCGAGGACCCAGGCGAGCGCCAGCTCGCCGACGGACCGCCCCCGCCTCGCGGCGATCTCGGTCAACCGGGCGACGAGCGCCAGGTTGCGCTCGAGCGCCGGCGGCTGGAAGTCCGGATCCTCGCGACGCCAGTCGCCCCGGTCCAGCGCGGCGACCCGTTCGGCGGAGAAGCGGCCGGTCAGCAGCCCCGACGCCATCGGGCTGTACGCGAGCACCGCGGTGCTGTTGCGCCGGCCCCAGCCGACGACGTCCGCGCAGGCGCGACGGTCGATCAGCGACAGCGGCGTCTGCAGCACGTCGACGTGGCGGATCGCCTCGCAGCGCTCCAGCAGCTCCACGTCGAAGTTGCAGACGCCGATCCAGCGCGCCTTGCCGGTCTCGACCAGCTCCGCCATCGCCTGCCACGTCTCCTCGACGGGCGTGCCGTCGTCGCTTGGCCAGTGCAGCTGGTAGACGTCGACGCAGTCGAGCCCGAGGCGCCGCAGCGACGCGTCGCAGTGCGCCAGGATCGAGGCGCGGTCGCCGACGCGCCGCGTCGCGCGGTCGCCCTCGGCCCACGCGCTGCCACCCTTCGTCAGCACGAGCGGCCGCTCGCCGGCGGGCAGCTGGCGCAGCGCGCGGCCGACGACCTCCTCGCCGTGGCCGAGCCCATAGGACGCCGCCGTGTCGACCCAGCCGATCCCGCGCCGCGCCGCGTGGCGGATCGTCGCGATCGACTGCGCGTCGTCCTGGGCGCCCCAGCCCCACACCCAGTCCCCGCCGCCCATCGCCCAGGCCCCGAGGCCGAGCGGCGTGAGCTCCGGCGCATCAGGCATCGATCGCGACGTACTTCGTGACGAGGTACTCGTCGATGCCGTCCGGGCCGCCCTCGCGGCCGAGGCCCGACTGCTTCACGCCGCCGAACGGGGCGGCGGCGTTGGAGACGACGCCGCGGTTGAGCCCGACCATGCCGGTCTCGAGCGCCTCGCTCACGCGGATCGCGCGACGCAGGTCGTCGGTGAAGACGAAGCCCACGAGCCCGAACTCGGTCGCGTTGGCGGCGTCGATCGCCTCCTGCTCGTCGCTGAAGCGGACGATCGGCGCGACCGGGCCGAAGATCTCCTCGCGCAGCAGCGCGGCGTCCGGCGGCACGTCGGCGAGCACCGTCGGCGCGACGAAGTGGCCGCGCTCGGGCAGCTCGCGGTCGGCCGGCGTGACGCGGCGCGCGCCCTTCACGCAGGCGTCCTCGACCAGCTCCACGACTGCGTCGCGCTGGCGCCCGTCGATCAGCGGCCCGACGTCGACGCCGGCGTCGAGACCGTGCCCCAACCGCAGCTGGGCCATCGCGGCGCCGAGGCGGCGGGCGAACTCGTCGGCCACCGCGTCGGCGACGTAGAAGCGGTTGGCGGCGGTGCACGACTCGCCCATGTTGCGCAGCTTCGCGACCATCGCGCCGTCGACGGCGCGGTCGAGGTCGGCATCTTCGAAGACGAGGAACGGCGCGTTGCCCCCGAGCTCCATCGAGCTGCGCAGGACCCCGTCGGCAGCCTGGTGCAGCAGCGTGCGCCCGACGGGCGTGGAGCCGGTGAACGAGACCTTGCGCAGCCGCGGGTCCGCCATCAGCGCGCCGGAGATCGCACCGGCACTGGTGGAGGGGACGACGTTGAGGACGCCGTCCGGCAGCCCGGCGCGCATCAGGATCGCGGCCAGCGCGAGCGTCGTCAGGGGCGTCTGCTGCGCGGGCTTGACGACCATCGTGCAGCCGGCGGCGATCGCGGGGCCGATCTTGCGCGTGCCCATCGCGAGCGGGAAGTTCCACGGCGTGATCAGCAGGCACGGGCCGACCGGCTGGCGCATCGTCAACAGCCGTGTCGCGCCGTTGGGCGCAACCGACCAGCGGCCCTCGATCCGCACCGCCTCCTCCGCGAACCAGCGCAGGAACTCCGCCCCGTACTCGACCTCGGCGCGCGCCTCGTGCAGCGGCTTGCCCATCTCCAGGGTCATCAGCGTCGCCAGCTCCTCCCCGCGCGCGACGACCTCCTCGTAGGCGCGGCGCAGGATCTCGCCGCGCTCGCGGGGAGCCCGGGCGGCCCACGCGTGCTGCGCCGCCGCCGCCGCGTCGAGCGCCGCCTCGGCGTCGGCGACCGACGCATCGGAGACGCGCGTCAGCTCCCGCTCCGTCGCCGGGTCGACGACCCCGAAGGTGGCCCCGTCCGTCGCGTCGCGCCATGCTCCGCCGACGAGCAGCTGCGTCGGCAGGTCGACGAGGACGGCCTCAATTGCTGCGGCGACCGAGGCCGGGGCGGTCTGGCTCATGCGGGAGTCTCCTTGATCTGCTCGGATAGCTGGAAGCGGTTGCCGGACCACGCCGCGCGCAGGATCGCCAGCAGCTCCGGCGCGCCCACGGGCCGCGGGCTGTTGCGCACGAGCCGCTCGATGCCGGCGGCGTCGGCGGCGTAGCCGGGCAGCGTCTCGAGCGCGACGCCGATCTCCGCCAGCGACGCCGGCACGCCGACGGCGCGGCCGAGGCGCTCGATCTCGGCGATCGTCGCCTCCGCGTCGTCGCCGCCGCCGGCGACGCCGAGCGCCCCGGCCAGCTCGGCGAGCGCGGCGTCGGCGTGGGGACGCGCGGCTTGCAGCGTGTAGGGGGCGAGCAGGCCGACCCCGAGGCCGTGCGGCGTGTGCGTGGCGGCGCCGATCGGGTACTGCAGCGCGTGCGCGGCGGCCGTCCCGGCGTGCGCGAACGCGATGCCGGCGCAGAGGCTCCCGAACAGCATGCGCTCGCGTGCGTCGACGTCGTCCCCGTGCGCGTACGCACGCTCGAGCGCGGCGCCGACGTGCGCGGCGGCGCGCAGCGCGTAGTCGGCGCTGAGCGGGTCGCGGCCGCGGAAGACGTAGCCGGGGTACGCGTCCCACGAG
>Ga0265338_10005942_pt1 | contig 15723 bp, 14 predicted proteins | sample 42126metaG_FD_193579 | JGI IMG/M metagenome (GOLD analysis project Ga0265338, IMG submission 193579) | Rhizosphere microbial communities from Carex aquatilis grown in University of Washington, Seatle, WA, United States - 4-21-26 metaG | ecosystem: Host-associated > Plants > Roots > Rhizosphere... | reverse complement strand
GTATCGCGCCATCTACGACTATCCCGCTCTCGACCGCTACGCCATGGGCGTGCTTCCGTCCATTCGTATCGTCGTGAAGAACGGGAATATCACTCTCGAAGGTGTCGTGGATAACGAGACGGATAAGAACGTAGCTGGCCTCCGAGCTAACACCGTCCCCGGTGCTTTCTCGGTCACCAATAACCTCCGCGTCGAAGGTGGCAAGTAACGCGGCGTTTTGTTTTGCGTAAAAAGGGCGTGGCTAAAGCCCCGCCCTCGATGGTATTTTGCTGAAGCCTCTAGGCATACTTACTGCGCGGCGTGCGCGCCCACATGGAATTCAGTCCATGGCCCGGCGTTCATGTCGCGCAACACAGGCGCCTGCCACGAGTATTCCCTGTGCTCCTCTAAGAACTTAGCAGCCTTGAAATCCGTCCCGCAAGGATGCCCGATCCGCGCAATCAACGTCATCGCTTCCGCCATCCGGCTGTCCGTCACTTTCCCCTGCACCGCGCCGCTCGGCGAATAGGGTTTCTTGGCATAACCCGGATCGCCCGGGGTTGCCACGTCGCCATGCCCGCACAGCGTGCGCCGGTTCGCGCCCTCCGTCTTCGTGTACGAATCAAAATGGTCCGAAAGAAAAGCCTCCGCCAGCGTCGTATCTATTTTGCCCTTGTTCGCCGCCATCAAATCATCCCAGCGGACGTGACGCGCATTCGCCGATGCGGCCAAATTCTTCGTGTCAAAAGTGGTCTCGTCCTTCAACACATCCGGATCGCTCGCGAAATTCGATCCTACAAAATATCCGTCCGTGGATTTCCACACCTTCGTGTGCTTCAGCCCATTCTCAAACCGCGCGATCTCGCCCGTCTTTCGGTCGCCCAGCAACCAATCGTTCGCGTACCCGCCGTTGTTCCCATCCACCATGATCTTCACGTAGCTATCAATCGAATCTGCGTACTGCATTGCTTTCCGCGCGCGCACGAATTCCGGCTTCCCGTTCGGGTCCCACCCGTTGAAATCCGTGATTGTGGTCTCCGTCACCATCAGCCCGCCTGAATTGATCGTGAAATCGTCATCGCTCACAATCACTCCTGGCAATCCGTCGCCAATCATCCGCAAACCTTCCTGCGGCACAATGTCAAACATGATGTTCCAGCGCGACCCTTCCACGTAGCTCGTCCAATTATTGTGCGCCATCACGATCTGCCCATCTTTCGTCCAACTTCCCGTCGCCACAAACGCGCTGCAGCTTTCCCGCGGCTTTATTTCCGGCGCATTCTGCGCCTTCGTTTTCGCATTGAGCCACGGCACGTAATAATCCGGCAGCTCAGAAAACGCGTTGAACGCCACGATATCGTCCAAATCAAGATTCACTTTTTTTGCGTGCAGCCCGTCCACAATCCCTTGCAGCTCCGCCTGATATTCCGCGTCTATTTTCGGCCACAGCATTTCGTGCGCCGCCCGCCGGAAGAAATCCCAGTTGCGCCCGGTCGTGTGCGTCATTTCCAGGCTGATCGCCGCAAACGTGTCCGCAATCTCCGGCGCCAGCAGATAGCCATGCTGGTAACCGATGTCGTGCGGCGCGCCTTCCAAATGCACGTAAATCCATCCGCCGCTCTCAAACCGGTACGCCTTCGCCAGCCGTGGATCGTCCGCCCCGCGTTGCAACGTCGTCCTGGCCCCCGGGCCGCTCGCCAAACCGCGTCCCATGCCCGCAGCCAGTGCCGAATGCCGCCCACCCAAAGCGAAAAGCTGGATCGCCACCAGCGCAAATCCCACCACCGCCAGCAACGCAAACGGCAATCGGTTCCTATCGCGTCTCATCAGTGCCTCTCTTCCTCACTTGCCCACTGTCTTCCATTGTTCGCAATCTCCGAGCGATGTTAGGCGCGTCGCTCCAGAGTGTCAACGCAACCCCTCCCTTGCTTCCGACTCGTCCGCGAATGATATGATGCCTCTCATTTCAGGAGGCAATTCAGATGACACTCCGCTCCCTAACATGGGCATTCATCCTTTTCGCGGCTCCTTCCGCTGCCCTCGCGCAGAATGCCCCGCCACGAATCGTCAAGTACGAACCCACCTTCGCCACGGTCAAATTCGACTTCGGCCCGGCCGAGCCGGTTGTCCGCCTCGCCTCTGGCGACATCCTCGAAACCGACACGCTCAATTGCACCGCCCAATGCGCGGGATTGCCCGCCGACAAAATTGAACTGGCGAAGAATTCCAACCTCCTCACGGGTCCCTTCTACGTCGAAGGCGCCGAACCCGGCGACACGCTCGCCATCGAATTCGTGGAGATGCACACGAATGGCGATGGAGCAGGCGAAATCTCTCCCGGCTTCGGCGCGATCAATCCAACCAATTACACGGCGATGCTGAATTCTCCCCTCGAAAAACGAAGCTGGGCGTATCCGATCCATCCGGAAGACGGCACCGCAACCTTCACAGCGCGCGATACCAATTTTTCCGTGAAAATCCCGTTGCATCCATTTCTCGGCTGCGTCGGTGTCGCTCCTTCGCTGGGTGAAACGCGCAACTCGCTGGTTCCCGCCGAATTCGGCGGAAACATGGACGCTTCGGAATCAAGCGTTGGCAACACGATGTATCTCCCGGTCAGCGTTTCCGGCGCGCTGCTTTACCTCGGCGATGGACACGCCGCCATGGGTGACGGCGAGATCGGCGGCACCGCCATTGAAGTTCCCATGCACGTTCGCGCGCGCCTGCGTGTCATCAAAGGACAAAAAATCGAATGGCCGCGCTGGGAAAATCAAAACGAGCTGATGGCCGCCGGAATCTACCGCCCGCTCGACGACTGCTTGCGAATCGCTTTCACCCAGCTTGTCCACTGGATTCATTCGGACTACGGTCTTTCGGAGATGGATGCCTACGAATTGCTTTCCAAGGTAGCCACAATTCATGTCGCCGAAATGGTGGACCCGAATTACGTTGTCGTCGCGAAGATTGACAAAAAATTTCTGCCACAGAAGAAACACTGAAGAACATCGTAGCGGGAATTCGCGCCTTCAAAAATAGCTGAGCCACGCATCGCTGCGCCGCTGCTTCACGCCCGCAAACCATTTGCAAAGCGGATAAAGCGCGCAAACAACGAAAGCCCACACCAGATACACAATCGGCAACGAATATCCCCACCCCGGCGGCTTCGTGATCGGAAAGCTGGTGATGTCAGGCGACTCAAACATCCAGTGCACCTGACCATATCGCGCGTAACAAACAATCAATGCCAGTACGTGAATCAACGGGACGTGCAGCAGGTAGTAAAACATCGGAACCTTGCCCACCACCAGCGCGGGCCGTAGGAATCCCGGCGTCCTCGCGTCCATCGCCCACAGGAAAATCATCGCCGGTCCCAACGTCATCAACAAATAAAGCAACGACGGCGGATACTTATTCGTGTTCAAGAACGAAAGCACCGTGTACGCCGCCGATTTCTGCGTGCTCCAGGGTCCCGGATCGCCGTAAACATTAATCCACCGAAGCACGATAAACCCGGCCGTCAATCCCACACCCAGCGGCAACAAAAAGCTCTTCCGCCGCTCCGACGCCCAACTATAGACTTGCCCCAGCCCATATCCCGCCGCCGTCACTCCCACCCACGGAATCAGCGTATACGCGACGAACACGGTATGCTGCGGACTTAAAACAATCATATTCGGTGAATGCAAAATTGACCAAACAGGATTCGCCGAACTTATCTTGTCCAGCAGATTGTGCCCCGCAATCATCACCAGCCCGACCGCCGTCACGGCCCACGTCGGCAGGTACACCAGCACCGATAAAACAATCATCGCCCAGCCCAGCGCCCACAACACGATGAGCCCCAGCAGGTGATAATCGAAATTAAACTGCCAGCCCAGGCACCGCACCACAACCAATTCCAAAAAAATCAGCCACACGCCGCGTGTAAACAGAAACCGCGAAAGCTCGCGTTTGGTTTTCTTGCGAAGCGAAAGATACGCTCCCGTCCCCGTCAGCAAAAAGAAAACCGGTGCGCAGAAATGTGTAATCCAGCGCGTGAAAAAAAGCGGGATCGTGGTGGTCGCGGGATCGGTGGGATTCAACCCGGAGTTGCCAAAGAAATCGCGCACATGATCCAGCGCCATCACGATCATGATGACGCCGCGCAGCACGTCTATCGATTCCAGCCGTACGCGCTTCGCCGGGAAAGCCTGCGCAGCCGCAGCCATATGGCTGCGTAGTGTACCAAAAACCCGCATCACAGAAATGAAAGTTACCCTCTTCGGCAGCCGCCGATTCTCTTCTTCAACAACTTCAATTCGCATCGCGAAGCAGCAGGGTGAAACCCCTCGGCCTCAGGTCGGGCACTAAACAAGAGGGTGGGGGTTTCACTATTTCTGATATCTCAACTCAATAATAGATTTCCATGCGATCGCCGCAGCAATTCGGACAGGGTACTGGTCCTTGTCCCGTTTTTGTCCACAGGTACAGGTCACTTCGCTTTCGTCATGCGCTAACGTTGAATCTAACTATGAATGGCGCGATCCAACACGAAACGAGTACCCCGGCGGCTCAGCTGCTCCCAGCCGAGTTCATTGGAGCAGTTTCACCGCGACGCCAGGAAGTGAAGAAAAGTCTAATCGCAACAGTGCCGCGAATAGAAATTGCCGTAACTCGCTCAAACAAAAAGAGAAAACATTTTCTAATCGCAACAAGAAACCACAGTTCCTCAGCGTCTCAGCGCCCCTTGTCGCCAAGGACATCGTCCGCGAAGAATGAGAAAATCAATCGCCACACTTCTTTATTAGAATTCCTCGCAAGTCATAGAAAACAAAGAACCATGCAAATGCTAATAGCAACAAAAATGGCTGTTTCTCCCCGCCTCTCGGAGGCTTGCCCTACGCCCAGCACCCTAAACCCAACACCCTGCCTTATCGTTGACACGCCCTTGCGCGACCGTATAATGACTTGCTGGCCAAGCCCCCGCCCAGATTCCTCAAACGGCCTGTTTGTTGGAGGCAGCAATATTTTGTTTTCGTCTCTCTTATTTGCGATGTGGTCCCTATCTTCCGCTGGGCCGCTGACGAATTATTGGCACCGCCTCACCGACCGCACTTTTTCCGGCCTCTACCAGGCAAACGCCTTCGACATGGCCATCATGCTTCCCTATTTTCTGGTGATGGTGATCCTTGCGTCTTACGGCATCCATCGCTATGCGCTCGTCTATAATTATTTCAAGCACCGCAAGAATGTTCCTGGGCCGCCGCCGGAAATCACCGACTGGCCGCGCGTCACCGTCCAGCTTCCGATTTACAACGAGCGCTACGTGATCGAGCGCCTCGTTGAGGCCATCGCACAATTCGATTACCCGCACGATCTGCTCGACATTCAAGTGCTCGACGATTCCACCGATGAAACGCAGGAAGTTGCGCGCAACTGCGTCGAGCGCCATCAGGCTCTCGGCATTCCCATCAGCTACATTCATCGCGACAATCGCGAAGGTTTTAAAGCAGGCGCGCTCCAGGAAGGATTGAAATCCGCGCGCGGCGAATACGTCGCCATCTTCGACGCCGATTTTATTCCTCCCGCCGATTTTCTGCGCCGCACTGTGCCCTATTTCACGGATCCAAAGCTCGCCATGGTTCAGACGCGCTGGAGCTACATCAACCGCAATTATTCCGCGCTCACCGAAGTGGAAGCCATTCTCCTCGACGGGCATTTCGTCATCGAGCATTGCTCGCGTTATCGCAGCGGCCTGTTTTTCAATTTCAACGGCACTGCCGGAATCTGGCGACGCTGCGCCATCGAGGACGCAGGCGGATGGCAGCACGATACGCTCACTGAAGACACGGATCTTTCCTATCGCGCCCAAATCCGCGGCTGGCATTTCCTCTATTTGCCGGAAATTGATTGCCCTTCGGAATTGCCCGTGGAAATGAACGCCTTCAAATCGCAACAGGCCCGCTGGGCAAAAGGCTTGATGCAGACGGCGAAAAAAATCCTGCCGCAAGTGATGCGGTCAAATGTCTCCAACCAGATCAAAGCCGAGGCGTTTTTCCACCTCACGGCCAATATCAGCTATCCGCTGATGGTTTTCCTCTCCATCATTTTGCTTCCTGCAATGATCGTCCGCTTCTATCAGGGTTGGTTTCAGGTGCTCCTCATCGATCTCCCGCTCTTCCTGGCCTCCACGTGTTCGATTTCGTCTTTTTATCTTGCGGCCGAACGCGCTCTCTATCCGAAGACATGGAAGCGCACATTTCTTTTCTTGCCCTTCGTGATGGCGATTGGAATCGGCCTTTCTGTCCGTAACGCGCTTGCCGTGATGGAAGCAATCTTCGGCATCAAGTCCGAATTCGTGCGCACGCCGAAATACCGCGTCGAGGCCGGCTCGCAAAAGAAAGCCTCCTGGGGCAAGAAAACCTATCGCAAAGGCGCTGGCTGGATGCCCTTCGCTGAAGTTCTGCTCGGTCTCTACTTTGCCCTGGCCGTCGTCTACGCGTTTCAAAACGAAAACTACGCGACTCTGCCCTTCCTCATGCTCTTCGTCTGGGGCTACCTCTACACCGGCCTCATGTCTCTCGCCCAAACCTATCTCGAACGCCTCCGCTTCGGCATCGAGCCGGGCGAAGTCCGCCCCGCCTCCACCGGCGCCCCGGGCTTCTAAATGTCCAAAAATGACGAGGGCCTTTCGATGAAATCACGCGCCATTGCCATTCGCTGCGTTCTACTCGTATTCGTTCTCGCGCTTGGTGCATACATCGTCGAGGCGCGCTTTCCGCAGCCGCATGAGGAATATCAGACGCGGCGCGCAAAACTGCGCGCCGCCGTGGATGGGCCGATCGTGCTTTACGGCTTCACCGGCAGTGAAGACGCTTCCGAAGTCGCCGTATTTTTTCAGGAACCGAATTTTTATTACCTCGCGGGCCACAGCGAGCCTGGCGCGGCGCTAGTTCTAATACCGAACGCGACTGCGGGAAAATCATCGAATAGCCCGCACGAAATTCTCTATCTTCCCGCGCGCAATCTTGGCCAAGAAAAATGGGAAGGGCCGAAAATGGGTCCGGCCGATCCGGATGTGGCCGCAAAAACTGGATTCGAATCCGTCAGACCGATCGCAAATCTGAAAGGCGATCTTGAAAAGCTCGCGAAGGCCTATTCGAATTTTTGCACTGTGCTGCCGCCTCAACACGAAGAGGGTTATCCGCATTTCACTGAATCAGCCGCAAAGATCCGTGCCGCGATTCCGAACGCCGCGCTGAAAGACATCGAGCCGACTCTTTCGGCGATGCGCCAGGTGAAATCCGCAGGCGAGCTCGCGCTGCTCCAAAAAGCCATTGATCTTTCCGTGGACTCGCACCTCGACGCCATACGTCAAATGCGGCCGGGACTTTTCGAATATCAAATCGCAACGCGCATGAAACAAATTCACGAATGGGGCGGCTGTGCGCGGGAAGCCTACGCGCCCATCGTCGGCACGGGCTTCAATTCCACCGTGCTGCATTACAGCGGTCTCGATGCCGAAATCAAAGATGGCGATGTGGTGGTGATTGACGTCGGCGGCGAATACGGCGGCTACGCTGCGGACATCACACGCACTTTGCCGGCCAACGGAAAATTCACGCCGCGCCAGCGCGAAATCTACGAAATTGTTCTTGGCGCGCAAAATGCCGCGATTGCCGCGGTCAAACCCGGCGCGAGACTATTTTCTGGCCCTGAAAGCGCGATGCAGGTCAGCTACAAATACATCAATACGCATGGGCAGGACAAAGAAGGCAAACCTCTCGGCAAATACTACATTCACGGCGTCAGCCATCATCTCGGGCTCGACGTTCACGATCCCGGCGATCGCGATCGTCCGCTTGAGCCGGGCATGGTCGTGACCGTTGAGCCGGGAATTTACATCCCCGAAGAAAACCTGGGCGTGCGCATCGAAGACGACGTCCTCGTCACCAAAGATGGCAATCAAATCCTCAGCGCGCGCCTTCCGCGCACCGCCGATGAAATTGAAAAGCTAATGGCCGACGCTCGCGCAAATCCTCAGCCATAAAAATAAAAAACGGAGGAAGTCGTCCGCAGGAGGCTCCCTCCGTTCTTGTTGCCCCAAAAACGATGGGGTTACTTGGCCGGAGTGGAATACGTTGCCGGTGGCGCTCCGAGTTTCGCCATCCTCACCGGTTTCTTTTTGTGCAATCCGTAGTTGAAGACGAGCCCGACTTCCGCCACGTACAGCGTCTTCACATACGTTTCACCGTCTTTCGTTTCGATCGCTAGTCCCGACTTTGCAAATTGGTCGGGCAGCGATTGAGACTCCGGAAAAATCAGAGCGGCTGTCGTTCCGTTGACGGATTGAACGACAACCATCGGAAACGATGAAGTATCCACTTTGAATGAGTATTCACCGGCGGGGAGAGTGGCGAGTCCCCAGTGCGTTTCAGTTGTAAGCACAAACGTTCCCGCCTTGGCGGGCGAATAGCTTTGCGCCGCGCACGGGAACGAAGTCAAAACGAGTGCGGCCATCAGCAATGCCCTGATTTGAAAAACTCTGCGAATCGCGTTCATGAAATTCCTCCTGAGTTTTTGAATTTTGCAGTCCTCTGCGGAACCATCCGGATTGCCTTGGTCAGCATGGTTCGTTGCAGACTTCGAGGTCAGTGGGTCGTTTTTAGAAACAACAAGGGAAGGGAGGAAACTTCCGGGTTCAAGCCATTCCGCGCTTCGTGGCAGAAAATGATGGCAATCACACTCTTGCAAATGGTTGCGAAAGTGTCCAATCGAAACAATGGATTCGCCTCATTGGTAATCGCGTGTATCAAAATGATATGGATGCTCGCTTGATTTTGCGCGCACACATTGGTCTGCGCGACACGCAGCAACAAAGGAGAAAGAAGAGTTCGAGTCGTTTGACCGCATGCTCTGGGGGCCGCTATAATCAATGTTTCCGGTTAACGCGAAATGCGCACTGGGCGAGTCGCCGCAATATACCTCCCGGAAATCCGAGAGAAGAATTCAGGAGCAGGTCATCATGATTAAGGCAACACTTCTGCGCGTGGGAATGATCATCAAGCACGAAGGCGATCTCTTCGTGGTGTATAGCGTGGACCACCGCACGCCCGGCAATAAGCGCGCCGCGATGCAGACGAAGATGCGCAACCTGCGCACGGGCTCGATGTTCGACTACCGCTTCCGCGCTGAGGAAACGATCGAAAAGGTGCTGGTGGACGAAATCAAGTTCGAATATCTCTACAGCGACGGCGAAGGGCACCACTTCATGAACACGGAGAATTACGAACAGCTCGCGTTGCAAAACGAAATTGTGGGCGACGCGAAGGACTATCTGATTCCGAATATGCCGGTGAGCATCGAGTATTACGACGACAAACCCATTGGCGTCCTAATTCCCGACACGGTTGATTTGCTCGTGGTGGACACCGAGCCAAGCATTCAGAAAGCCACAGCAAGCGCGGTGATGAAGCCCGCGAAGCTCGAAACAGGATTAATCGTAAACGTTCCTCCTTTCGTTGGCACCGGCGACAAGATCAGAGTGGATACCTCCGAAGCCCGCTACATTCAACGCGTGCAGTAGCACATTTTTCATCCACAAAATGAGGCGGCAAGACCCCCACGGCGGGCAGGCGCCGACACTGCGAAGAAGCAGGCTGGATTCTAGTGCGCGGCGGTGGATTTTGCGCCGAAGACGCGGGCGAAGATGGCGTCCACTGCGCGCAACTGGCGCTGCAGATCGAATGTGTGCGCGAGGGCTTTTTCGTCGAGGAATTTGCGGATGTCCGCATCGGCGGCGACACGGTCTTTGAAGCTGGTTTCTGATTCCCAGGCGGCCATGGCGTGGCCCTGCACCCACTTGTAGGCGTCTTCGCGGGGCGCGCCGTGCTCCACCAAATCCTGCAGAAGCTGCCCGGAAAAAACCAAACCGTGCGTGGCATTCAGGTTTCGCAACATACGTTCAGGAAACACACGCATGCCGGAAACGATTTCGGTGGTGCGGTGCAGCATGTAATGCGTGAGCGTGGTGGAATCGGGAATTATCACGCGCTCGACGGAGCTGTGCGAGATGTCGCGTTCATGCCAGAGCGCGATATTTTCGAGCGACGCAAGCGAATTTGCGCGGACGACGCGGGCAAGGCCGCAGACCTGTTCGCTTGAAACAGGATTGCGCTTGTGCGGCATTGCGGAGCTGCCGCGCTGCTCGCCGCCAAATGGTTCCTCTACTTCACGCACTTCGGTGCGTTGTAGATGGCGGATTTCCTGCGCGACGCGCTCAAGCGAAGCGGCCACGATAGCCAGCGTGGAAAGATATTGCGCGTGGCGGTCGCGTTCGATTACTTGGGACGTGATGGGCGCGGTGCCCAACCCCAACCGCAGGCAAATTTTCTGCTCGATTTCAGGGCCCAGGTGTGTGCAGGTGCCGACGGCACCAGAAATTTTTCCCACGGCCATTTCGCGGGCGGCAATTTTGAATCGCTCAGCATCGCGGCGATTTTCCGCGTACCAATTCGCGACTTTCAGGCCGAAGGTGATTGGCTCGGCGTGAATGCCGTGCGTGCGGCCGATTTCAGGCGTGTCTTTGAATTCCCACGCGCGCTTTTCGAGGACTTCGCTGAAGCGTTCGATGGCCTTTTCGATCAGTGCGGAGGCTTCGCGGACCAACAGTGCCTGCGCGGTGTCCACGACGTCGTTGGAGGTGAGACCGTAGTGCAGCCAGCGCGCCGCTTCCGGATCGCCAACGGATTCCTGTACGGCAATCGTGAAGGCAATCACGTCGTGCTTCACTTTCGCTTCCAGCTCGTTGATGCGCGCCACGTCAGCGCGCGCGCGTTCGCGCAATTTAGCGGCGGCTTCGCGCGGGACGATTCCGGCTTCCGCAAGGGTCTCCGTGGCGGCCAGCTCGACTTCGAGCCACTTCTGGAATTTGTTTTCGTCGCTCCAGACGCGGCCCATTTCCGGGCGTGTGTAGCGTGCGATCAAGCGTTGCTCCTTCGAGTCAGGTGGAACTTTTTGTCCGGATGAAGGCTTCCTGCTCTATGATACCCGAAAACCAGGGCAAACTTCCTTGGATGGATGGCGGTGCGGCGTGGCGCGATGATTTATGCCAAATTTGGCGGCCTTGGCTGGCGTTCGTCGCAGGGTTGCGGCCGAATATCCGGAGGATGTTGTACTCATGCGGACAATTGCAATTGGCATGATTTTTGCTAGCACTATTTGCGGTTCCTGGAATACGGTCGCACGATCGGGAACCAATGCAGTTCGAACGGATCGGAGGTTCACGTGTTGCGAATTCCGTTGGCTCTTTTGCTGTGTTTCGGATCGATTGGAGTGTCGTTCTGTCAGGTTCAGCCACCATCGGCGCCTGCAGACCATCGGAAGCCTGCCACTCATGATGAAGAGCGGCTCATGACGTGGAAACTCGCGTTTGCAATCGAAGACGCGGGTGGTGGATACACCAGAGAAGCTCTTTCAAGATTTTCCTGGATCAACAAAGAACTCAATAGACGCGAGTACTCCCTCAACACCCGTTGGACCGCTCACTATTGGTATGCTCAGGCGCTCTTGGACTCGGGAAAGCCCAAAGCTGCGCTAGAAGTTCTCCGTGTCGCGCAGCAAGAAGCGGATTCTCTCTCGGAAAAGGAAAGAAATCAGACAGCCAAGCTCATTCAAAAAGCGCAAGAATTACCTGTCACGAAATGACGCGACCTGTCGCTTCACTGGAACGTCATCGAACCCTACCAAGCGACATTCCTAAATGCGAAGTTTTCAGTGCGAGTGCGTTCAAGCTCTGCGGCGACGGGATTGGCCGTCCATGGCTGCGCGGAGGAGTTTGTTGATGCGTGTTTGGTAGCCGCGCCCGTGCGACTTGAGCCACGCGAGCAGATCGGCATCGAGGCGAATGGTGAGCGATTTCTTGATGGGGCGGTAGAACTTGCCAACGACGGCGCGGCTCCAATCGCGAATCTCGGGAATGTCGGAGAGATCGATCTGGTTGTCGCGCATGGCGTCAAGCGCCGCGAGTTCCTTCTTCTGTTTCTTAGACGGCTTCGTCATATGCTTTTCTCTCCCGGGGCGTGGCCTTTCTTGCTGAGATGATTCGGACGACTTCTTCGCCGTCATATTCGCGAGAGGTGTGAACTACGAGAAGGACAGCGACTCCACCCGCGAGCCCGATTGTCTGCCAACGCTCCTCGGCGCCCTCGATTCGATCCAATTGGCTGAGAGCGCGGGGATCATCAAAGACAAGCCTTGCCGCATCAAAGCTGATGCGATGCTTGGCAAGATTGCGCCGGTTCTTTTCCGCGTCCCATTCAAATCGCATGCGTGTAACTACATTATTATAACTACACAATGGTATGGGCACAAGAAAAAAGCAATGGCGATTGCGAGGGGCGGGAAAGCGCACTGCGGCACAGCGGAGTGTTTTTATTTAGTTTGACTTGGCCCCCAGCCGGCGTGGGAAAATCGCGAGCATGACAAGCTACCCTAAGCATCAACTGAAGAAAACAGCAGCAGGAGTGGGAGTCTGCGGGCTGTTGGCATTTGTTGTTGGATTTGCATTTCTTGGCACGCCGCGCGTGGCTGCGGGGCATCCCGGCGCAGCGCAACAGGACGCGCCGCCGGCCAGGCCGAACCAGGGGGCGCCGCCGAACCGGCCGACTTCGATGCTGGTGGAGCCAGCCGACCTTGCCAAGGAAATCGCGGGCAGCAACAAGCCCATCATCGTCTGCGTGGGACCGCACGTCTTGTTCGAAGGGGCGCATATTCCAGGCGCGATTTTTCACGGCGCTGCGTCCACGACAGAAGGCCTGGACGATTTGAAGAAATGGGCGAAGGGTGAACCGAAAGACGCGAATATCGTCCTTTACTGCGGCTGCTGCCCACTGACGGAATGCCCGAATGCCCGGCCCGCGCTGATGGCGTTGCGACAAATGGGGTTTACGAAGGTGAGAGGGTTGAAGCTTCCCACAGATTTCAAGACGGATTGGATTGACAAGGGCTATCCGGTAGAAAAAGGGAAGTGATGTTGCGCATTTTTGCGCGCTGTATTCAGGAATGCAGCGCGCCGTCGGACTTCTGATGCAGTTGCCGCTTTGGGTTTCTCCTCGCATTTTGATGTTCTAGATTTGCATCCATTCCATTCAAATTCAATGCGTGATGATTGGGCTACTGCCCGGCAGATGCACAGAAAAACGCCGGCGGGACGCCCTTCGGTTGCACTCAGGGCAAGCCGGCGCTACGAGAACCGGCAACGAGGGGTCGCTCAGGTGCGAAACTTTCGTTTAGAGATCGAAGGGGCCGAGGGGTGTGCGTTGCGAGGCGATGTGCAGCGTGCCGCGGAAAGCGAATTCGCCGGGGCGGCGGCCAAGGGCTTCTTCGGCGGAAATGCGGGCGAGATCGGGCGTGTTGTTCTGCTCGGAAATGTGCGCGAGGACTAGATGGCGTGCGCGAGCGTCGAATAATTCCGCGTCGGCGAGAAATTCGCTGACGATTGTGTTCGAAAGATGGCCGGTACGGCTCATCACGCGCTGTTTGATGTACCAGGGATATGGCCCCACTTTTAACATTTCAAGATCGTGATTAGATTCGAGAATCAAAAAATCTGCTTCGCGTAAATGGACTTTCACAAGCTCTGGCAGATAGCCAAGATCGGTGACGATCGCCACTTTCGTGCCGTTGGCGCGAAAGGCGTAGCCGACGGGGTCGGCGGCATCATGCGGGATTGCGAAAGGCGTGATCTCAATGTCGCCAATCACGAAGCGCAGGCCGGGGCGAATGTACTGAACGCGCGCGGGCTTCTTTGCTGGCGTCTCAGCGTACATTTTTTCGATTTCGCGATGAGTTGGCTCGGTGAGATAGGCGGGGCAATCCCAATCGCGCGACATCTGAGCGAGGCCTGTTGAATGGTCGGAATGCTCGTGGGTGATGAGGATGCCGTCCACGTGTTCGGGGCGCGCGCGGCCAAGCGCTTCGAAGCGGCGAAGCATTTCTTTACGGCCGAGGCCAGCGTCAACGAGGATGGTTGTGCGGCCCGTTTCGAGCAATGTGGAATTGCCCGTGCTGCCCGAAGCGAGAATAGAAATGCGGAGCGAGATGCGAGTTCCTCCGGAAGGGATGATGGCAAACGGGGAAGGCGGCGTCAATCGAAAGTGCGGGGAAATTGCGCTAATCGAGCGGGTCAGCGTCAATGCCAATGTTCTTTTCGCCGGCGGCTTTCTTCTCGTTGTACTTCTTCACCCATGCGGCGAAGCTTTTTCCTGCAGCAGTGTCGCGCCCGGTAAAAGCAAGTGCGGCAATGTCGGTATAGGGGATGGAGAGTTTTCCCGGCTGGTCTTTGGGCATCAGCCGAACAAAACAATCTGACAGCTTCGGGCCGGCGGCTTTCCGATCGAACACGTAACCTTCGATTTTGCGGCCGTCCTTCAGCGTGATGGTCAAATCGCCGCGATAGTCGAAAGCCTTTTCGAGCGCCTCACGGACTTCCGCATCGGTTGAGGAAGGCGGAATCCAACCTTCCAAATTTTCGTGGACTATGCCCAGATGTTCTTCGGAGTCAGTGCCAGCGGTGGACGGCGGCTGAATTGGGGCGTTGGACATGATGGTTTCCGCAGTTACGCTTTCGGAGCTGCAATCTGCACGAGCGGGCCGGAACGGACAGTCGAGCTGCCCGAAGCGCCGCCCATGGCATCCGGGTCCTTGTATTTGTGAAAAAACGTTGCGCGCACAGTGCTGAGGAAGCCGCCGAGAGAACCAAACGTGTCGTTCGCGGCAGTCGCCTCGTAGCCGGAATGAACCATGCAATTCGCGCACTTCGGGTTGCCGCTTTCCGTGCCGTACTTGTTCCAATCGGTCTCGCGCATCAACTCTTCAAACGTGTCCGCATAGCCATCCTGCAAGAGGTAGCAGGGCTTTTGCCAACCGAAGATGTTGTATGTGGGCATGCCCCAGGGCGTGCACTTGTATTGGCGCTTGCCCATCAAAAACTCAAGGAAGAGCGGGTTCATATTAAAGCGCCACTTTTCAGGGCGGTTGCTCAGGATCTGGCGGAAGAGGTTGCGCGTTTTCTTTCGGGTGAGGAAGTGCTCCTGATCGGGAGCTTTGTCGTAGGTATAGCCGGGGGAAAGCATCATGCCTTCGACGCCAAGCTCCATCATATCGTCGAAGAACTTGCGAACGCTTTGCGCGTCGGCGCCGTCAAAGAGCGTCGTATTCGTGGTGACGCGGAAGCCGCGCGCCACAGCCGCGCGAATTCCTTCCACGGCTTTGTCATACGTGCCTTCGCGGCAGACCGAAAAATCGTGCTCTTCGCGCTGGCCATCCATATGAACCGAGAAAGAGAGATACTTGCTGGGCGTGAATTCGTGGAGCCGCTCGGAGAGCAGAAGCGCATTGGTGCAAAGATAAACGTATTTTTTGCGCGCGATCAGGCCGTTGGCGATTTCCGCGATTTGCGGATGCATCAGGGGTTCGCCGCCCGGAATGCTGACCATCGGAGCGCCGCATTCTTCCACCGCGCGGAAACATTCTTCCGGAGTGAGATTCTTTTTCAGTATGTGAGCCGGATATTGAATTTTTCCGCAGCCGGCGCAGGCGAGGTTGCAGCGCAGCAAAGGCTCGAGCATCAGGACGAGCGGATACTGCTTGCGCCCTTTCAGCCGCTGGCTGACGACGTAGGATGCAACCGTCCACATCTGCGATACGGGAACGCCCATGAAACTCCTCTACTGCCGGTACAATGACTGCCTGGGACGAATTCGA
>Ga0265338_10005941_pt1 | contig 15726 bp, 17 predicted proteins | sample 42126metaG_FD_193579 | JGI IMG/M metagenome (GOLD analysis project Ga0265338, IMG submission 193579) | Rhizosphere microbial communities from Carex aquatilis grown in University of Washington, Seatle, WA, United States - 4-21-26 metaG | ecosystem: Host-associated > Plants > Roots > Rhizosphere... | reverse complement strand
ACGCCTGGGAGCCAGCGGATGATCAACCTCGCCTGGGACCACAACACCTACTACCAGCAGCGGCTGCTGCGGGCGCTGCCAGAGCACTGCGAGCGGGTGCTCGACGTCGGCTGCGGCGCCGGCGCGTTCGCCGCCCGGCTGGCGCAGCGGGCCAGCCGGGTCGACGCGCTAGACCGCTCGCCCGGCATGATCGACCAGGCCCGCCTGGCGGTGCCAGGCAACGTGACCTGCCTGCTCGGCGACGCCGCCACCGTTCCCCTGCCCGGCGCCGCCTACGACGCGGTCACCAGCGTCAGCGCCCTGCACCACCTGGACCTCCCCGTGGTGCTGCCGCGGCTAGCGGCCGCGCTGCGGCCCGGCGGGCTGCTGATCGGGATCGCCCTGCACCGGCTGGACGTCCCGCGCGGCCTGCCCGCCGAGGCGGTGACGGTGCTCGCCAGCAACGCCCGGCGGGCCGGCCTGCTGTGCCTGCCGGGCGGGCGCCGGTACCGGCGGGAGATGTACCGGCGGCAGGCGGCCGCGCCGCACGCGCCGTTCGCCGACCCGGAACTGACCCTGCGGCAGGTCCGCGCCCAGGCCGCCGCCGCCCTGCCGGGGAGCCGGGTCCGCTGGCTGGTGCACTGGCGCTACGAGCTCGCCTGGCGCAAGCCGGGCTGACCGTCCCCGGGCTCACCGAGCACCGCCGACAGGCCGGCCGGCAGCTCCCCGGGCGCGACCAGCCCGAGCCGTCGGGTGGTGCGGGTGAGCGCGACGTACAGGTCTGCCCGGCCGCGCGGCGACGCCTGCTCGATGCCGGCCGGGTCGACCACGATGACCGCGTCGAACTCCAGGCCCTTGGCCTGCCCCGGGGACAGCAGGGTGACCGGGGCGTCCAGGTCGGGGCGGGCTGGCAGGCCGAGCTGCGCGGCCGTCGCCGCCAGCCGGGCAGGAGGGGCGATCACCGCCACCCGCCCGTCTCCGACCAGCTCCCGTTCCCGGCGCACCAGGGCGGGCAGGTCCGCCAGGCCGCCGGGGCCGGCCAGCCACGGCTGGTCATCGCCGTCACGGACCGCCTGCGGCGGCTCGCTGCCCGCTGGCAGCAGCGCCGCGGCGAGCGCCATCGCCGGGGCCGGGGTGCGGTAGTTAACGCTTAGCCGGGCGGTGCGCCAGCGCCGGGGCGCGACCGGGTCCAGCACCTGCGCCCAGGCGCTAGGCGCGCCGGGCGTGCTGGCCTGCGCCAGGTCGCCGACGACGGTCATCGACCGGGCCGGGCAGCGGCGCGCCACCATCCGCCACGCCATCGCCGACAGCTCCTGGGCCTCGTCCACGATCACGTGACCGTAGGCCCAGGTGCGGTCGCCCAGGGCCCGCTCGGCGAGCGTGCCCTCCGCCTCGTCACCGGTGTTGCGGCTGGCGATCCAGGCGGTGAAGTCGTTCACCTCGAGGGCCGGCACCACGATAGCCTCGTCCGCGATCATCTTGGCGACCAGTTCCCCGGCGTAGCGCAGCGCCACGGCGTGCTCGGCGTCGGCCTCGGCCTGCCGCCGGCGGTCGGCCGTGTAGGCCGCGTCGGGCGGCCCGAGCAGCTCGGCCAGCTCATCCAGCAGCGGCACGTCGGCGGGCGTCCACGGCGGAGGGCCGCCCGCGGCGGGCCGGGGGCGGGCGAGCGCCGCGCGCTCGTCGTCGGGCAGGGACAGCCGGGCGGGCTCGGCGTACAGCAGGGCGAGCAGCTGCCGCGGGTCGGCCTCCGGCCACAGCGCGTCAAGCACGGCCCGCACGGCGGGCGCGTCGGCCAGCTCGGCCCGCAGGCCGGCCTCATCCTGCGGCGTCAGTGACTGGCGGATGCCCTGGCCGCGGGCCTGCTGGCGGGCCAGCTCGCGCAGCACCACGGCCGCGAACACCCGCCGGGCGGCGTTGTGCGGCAGCGGGTCTCCGGTGTCGGGGTCGCGGCGTCCCTCCGTTTCGTCCCGGGCCTGCTCGCACAGCCGGGGCGTGATCCGGTAGGTGAACCCGTCGACCTTGGCCTCGATGTCGGCGGCGGGCAGCTGGCGCAGCGCGGTGACCGCCGCCGCGAGCACGCCCGCCATCTTCGCGTCCCCCTTCACCTGGGCGGCCCGGGGTGACTCGGCGGCCTGAGGGTCAACCCCCGGGAACAGGGTCGCGGTGGTCGCCAGCACCACGTCGTTCTCGCCCAGCGACGGCAGGACCTGGTCGATGTAGCGCAGGAAGGCGGCGCTCGGCCCGATAACCAGGATGCCGCGCCGCGCGAGCCGCTTGCGGTCGGTGTAGAGCAGGTAGGCGGCCCGGTGCAGCGCGACGACGGTCTTGCCGGTGCCGGGCCCGCCCTCGACCACCAGGATGCCGGCCGGGTCGTCGCGGATGACACGGTCCTGGTCGGCCTGGATGGTGGCGACGATGTCGCCCATCCGCCCGGTGCGGCCGCGGCGCAGCGACGCCAGCAGGGCGGCCTCCCCGGTCAGCCGGGACTCGTCCACCGCATCCAGGTCGAGCACGTCGTCGTCCAGGCTGACCACCGTCCGCCCGGCGGTGTGCAGGTGGCGGCGGCGGGTCACCCCGTACCGCTGCCGCCCGGTGGCCCGGTAGAACGGCTCGGCCGCGCGGGCCCGCCAGTCGACCAGCAGCAGCTCCCCGTGATCGCCGGAGCGCAGGCCGAGCCGGCCGATGTAGAAGCGGTCGTCGTCGTCGTCGAAGTCCAGCCGGCCGAAGCACAGGTTCCGCTCGGCCGCGTCCAGCTCGGCCGCCCGCTCCCGGTGCTCCCGAGCGAACGACTCCCGCTCGGACAGGCCCTGCTCGTTTTCCGCGGTCGGCCCGCGGTAGACCTCCCAGAGCCGCTGCGCGGTGGCGGCCCGCATCGCGTCGAGCCGGGCATAAAGCAGCGTGACATAAGCCTGTTCAGCGGCCAGTTCGGTCGTTTCCGCCGCGCTATTTGACGCCACTTCCCGTACCGTGCTATCTTTAAATTGGGGCAAGAGTGCGTCTTCCTTTCGTGTATGAATAGGAAATGCTTACTTTACCAGTCCTTTCGCCTTCCTGGCACCTGCCGGCCTTTTTCTTTTTTCTTTCCGCCCGGGCTATTCGCGGGCGGCTTTTGTTTTCGGCGAGGGAGCCTTTTCCGGCGGGGAGCGGCCCCGGCGGCCCGCTCCCCGCCGGGGCCGCTTACTGGCCCAGGCCGTCCCGCCAGGTAATCCAGTCGCTCAGCTTGGTGAGGTCGTAGTCGGGGCCGCCGGTGCTGACGGTGAACAGTGTCGCGCCGAGCTTGACCAGCTGCGGCCCGAGTTCCTCGGGGGCGCCGCTGACACCCACCGAGATCTCGATCTCGGCCGGGTCGCGGCCGATCTCGGCGCAGTGCTGGCGCAGGATGCCGATCTTGCGCTCGACGGTCTCCACGTCGCCGAAGCCGTGCCAGATGTCAGCGTGCCGGGCGACCAGGCGCAGCGTCTTCTTCTCGCCCCCGCCGCCGATCAGCACCGGGATCTTCCTGGTGGGGGCCGGGTTCAGCTTGGCCAGCCGCGCCTCGATCCGCGGCAGCGCCTCGGCCAGCGCGTCCAGCCGGCCGCCGGCCGTGCCGAACTCGTAGCCGTACTCGTCGTAGTCCTTCTCGAACCAGCCGGAGCCGATGCCGAGGATCAGCCGGCCGCCGCTGATGTGGTCGACGGTGCGCGCCATGTCGGCCAGCAGCTCCGGGTTGCGGTAGCTGTTGCAGGTGACCAGCGCGCCGATCTGGGCCGCCGAGGTCGACTCAGCCCACGCGCCGAGCATCGTCCAGCACTCGAAGTGCTTGCCCTCAGGCTCCCCGTACAGCGGGTAGAAGTGGTCCCAGTTGAATACGACGTCGGCGCCCAGCTCCTCCGCCTTGCTGGCGGTGGCGCGGATCTTCGGGTAGTCGGCGTGCTGCGGCTGCAGCTGCAAGCCCACGCGGACGGGGCGGTTCACGGTAGTCACGAAGCCCCAGCTTAACGCCGCCCGCGGCCGGCCGCGGGCCCGGCCGTCAGCCGGCCTTCCCGCGTGACCGGGAGCGCGCCGCGGCGACGACGCGCCCTGCACGATCGAGGAAACCATCCCGGCGGCGGCTGACGTGCTGCTCGCCAAGCGCCAGCGGCCCGGCCTGGAGTACCTCGACCGCTTCGGCGCGGTCATTCCCTGGTGAGCGGGCGCCGCGCTAGCGCTTACGGCCGACCGCGCCCCACAGCGAGGACTTCCCTCCGGTGCCCGCGCTCCCGTCCGGACGCCACTCCTCGACCGGAACCAGGCCCGGCTCGACCAGCTCGGTGCAGCCGAGCAGGCGCGCCAGCTGGTCGCGGGTGCGCACGTTGAATCCCTGGGAGATCCGGTCGCCGATGGAGCCGAAGGCGTCCTTGGTCTCCTGGGCGAAGAACTCAGCGCCGCTGTGCGAGATCGCCAGGTAGCTGCCGGGCGTAACCTCGGTCATGTAGGCGGCGAGGATCGACTGCGGGTCTTCCTCGTCCGGGATCGCGTGCAGCGTGGTGAGCAGGGTGACCGCCACCGGCTGGCTGAAGTCGAGCACCTCGGCCGCCTTGGCCAGCACGGTGGCGCTGTCGCGCAGGTCGGCGTCGACGTAAGCGGTCGCCCCCGCCTGGTGGCTGGCCAGCAGCGCCCGGGCGTGCGCGAGCACGACCGGGTCGTAGTCGACGTAGACGACCCGCGACTGCGGCGCGATCGCCTGGGCGACCTCGTGGGTGTTGCCCGCGGTGGGGATGCCGGTGCCGAGGTCGAGGAACTGCCTGATGCCCGCCTCCGCGGCCAGGAACCGCACCACCCGGCCGAGGAACGCCCGGTTCGCCCGCGCCGCGAAGCCCATCTCCGGCCAGGCCTTCAGGGTCGCCTCGACCGCCTCCCGGTCAGCCGTGTAGTTGTCCTTGCCGCCGAGCAGGTAGTCGTACATCCGCGCCTGGTGCGCCACCCCGGGGTCGAACGGCACCGGCCGGGCCTGCCCCGCCTCCGCGGCGGCCTGGTTGCCTGCCGCGGGCGCGTCGTCGCTGCTCATTTCCCGGCGCCTTTCAGGTGCTGGCAAACTGCTCGGTCTAGGTATTTATACCGCTACGGGCGCACCGCTGCGGCAGCCGTCCGCGACGCCGCGGGGTATCGTCAGGCTGTGTCCCCGGCCGGTGAGGTCAAACCGCTACCCGATCGTTTCGCCGCCGGTATCGGCGGCACCGCGCCGGTATCGGCGCTGTGGGCGCACGGCTCGCTGGCCCTCGGGGATTTCCAGCCCGGCCGCAGCGACCTGGACCTGATCGCGCTGACCGAGGCGCCGCCGGGCCGCGGGCAGGAGCAGTCGCTGCGGCGGGTGCACCAGGAGCTGCAGCGGGAGATGCCGCTGGCCGAGAAGCTGCACTGCTCGTACGTCGCCCGGGCCGAGGCCGGCGACCCGGGCCGCAGCCACCTGACCTGGGCCCACGGTGAACTGCTGCGCCGGGTCGTGTCGCCGGTCAGCCGCCGGGAGCTGCACCAGGGCGGCCTGGCGCTGCTCGGCCCGGCCCCGGCCGCGGTGATCCCCGCCGTCACCGACTCCGAGCTCGCGGACTACATCCGCGGCGACCTGGCGGGGTACTGGTACCCCAACGCCGGGCAGGCCGGCTTGTGGCTGCGGGGCACGTGGGTTGACCTCGGGCTGCTGACCTTCGCGCGGGCCTCGGTGACCCTCCGGGAGGGACGGCTGATCACCAAGCGGGAGGCGCTCGGCGTGCTGCCCGGCCTGGGTGCCCCGCCCGCGGTGGTCCGGGATATCTACCGGCGGCGCTACGAGAACCCGCCGCCGGCCAGCGAGCGCTGGCGAGCCGAGCGCGGGCACCAGGCCAGGACCTTCCTGCGCGCGGCGATCAGCCAGTTGCTGGTCCTCGGCTGAGGCCGCGGAGCACCGCCAGCTCGACCGGGGAGTAGGCGCCGTCGTCGCGCCGCAGTTCCGGCGGCGCGACCGGCATCAGGGGCGGCTGGGCCATGAACCGGGGCTCGCGGCCGCGGTGCGGCTGGGCCGCGTGGACCAGGAACGGGTGGCACAGGTAGACGTCACCGGGATGCCCGGTGGCCAGGGCCAGCGCACGGTCGGGGGAGTCGAGCTTGCCCGCCGCGCCCATCGCCGCGCTGGCCGCGCCGAAGCGGTGATCCGCGCCAGCGGCACCGCCTGGACCCTGCTGCGCCCGTCGCGGCTGGCCGGCGGCGACGGGAAGGCCGCCTACCGCCGCCGCCTCGACACCAGCGTGTGGTGGCACTATAAGACGACGTTCGACACCGTTGGCCGGGCGGCCGTCGATGCCATCGGCCAGCCGGGTTGGGCCGGGCACGCCGTCTTCATTACCGAGTGACCGGCCGCTGAGCAATTCACTGCTTTAAGCGGCCGCGGCCGCCCTGGCCAGCACGCACAGGGAGGAACCATGCCTCGGTCGCGGCGCTCCGGCGGTGAGGCCGCCTTGGCAGTGGGCGTTCACCGGGCTGGTCTCCACCGGCTTGTTCATCTTGAGCCTCGGCCGCCGCGAGGAAGCGGAGACGTTCCTCGCCGTGGCGGGGAAGCTGGCGGCAGCGGGCCAGGCCGGCCCGGTCATCACCGAGCCGCCGGGCGGCAGCGCGGCCGCCCGGGCTTAGCGGGCGGCGGGCTGGCGGACCGCGTCCAGGATCGCGCCCGCGCCGCGCTGGCGCAGCAGGGACGCGAGCGCCCCCCCGGTCGCCTCCGGGCTGGTCCCGCTGACCGTGCCGGCCAGTTGCTCGCGGCCGTCCAGGGAGGTCACCTGGCCGCTGAGGGAGATAACGCCGTCACCGCGTACGGCCAGCGCCCCGACCGGGACCGAGCAGCCGCCGTGCAGCTCGCCCAGGAACGCCCGCTCGGCCCGCACGGCCGCGTCCGCGTCCGCGTCCCCGAACGCGTTCAGCATCTCCAGCAGCTCCCGGTCCTGTGCCCGGACCTGGACCGCCAGCGCCCCCTGGCCGGGGGAGGGCGGGAACAGGGCCGGGTCAAGCAGCTCGGTGATGGCGTCGTCCAGGCCGAGTCGCCGCAGTCCCGACGCGGCCAGGATCACCGCGTCCAGCCCGGACCTGGCCCTCGCCAGCCGCCCGGGGACGTTGCCGCGGATCGCCACCACCTCGACGTCGGGGCGCAGCGCCTTCAGCTGCGCGACCCGCCGGGCCGACCCGGTGCCGACCCGGGCACCACGGCGCAGGCCCGCCAGGGTGGAGCCGCACAGCGCGTCCAGCGGGTCGGCCCGCAGCGGCGTCACCGCGAGCACCAGGCCGTCGGGCGGGGCGGTCGGCAGGTCCTTCAGCGAGTGCACCGCGATGTCCACCCGGCCGGCGCGCAGCTCCTGCTCCACCTGGGTGGTGAACACGCCCCCCTGGCCCCCGCCGAGGTCACGCAGCGGGGTCTTGCGGTCCCGGTCCCCGTCGGTCATCACCGACCGCGGCCTGAACCGGACTACCGGGCACCCGCTCAGGTGCGTGATCAGCTCCTGCACCATGATCTGCGCGAGCCGGCTGCCACGGGCCCCGACAACGACGTCTTCCACCCGGCCGAGGTTACCGGACGCGGACGGCCGCGCACCGGGGAACCGCCGCCCAGGGGCCGTCGCGCACCCGCGCAAGCGACAGCGGCCGATGACGCCGGCGCGCCCGAGCTGGGTGGATGCGGATCGTCGATTTCTGCGAAGTTGTCGCCTATCGTCGGATTGTGACCACCGCTGACGACCGGGGACTGCCCGAGCTCACCGCCGCCTGCCCGGACACCGCGGCGGCCAGGGAGACGGACGTGATCGGCGGCCGCCCGGCCCGGTACGTGGCCGCGCCCGCCTCGACCGGCGAGGCCGCGGCGCTGCTGCGGGCGGCGGCCGGGCTCGGCCTGACCGTGGTGCCCCGCGGCGCCGGGTGCCTGCAGCACTGGGGGAGCGGGCCGGACAGCTGCGACCTCATCGTCGACACCCACCGCCTCGACCGGATCACCGAGCACCGCCCGGCCGACTTCACGGTGACCGTGCAGGCAGGGGTGCGGCTGCCCGACCTGGAGAAAACGCTCGAGGCGGCCGGCCAGAGCCTGCGGCTCATCCCGCCCCGCCGGGCGCACCGCGGCACCATCGGCGGGCTCCTCGCCACCAACGCGGCGGGGATGCTCGCCTTCCGCTACGGCACGCCGCGCGACCACCTGCTGGGCGTCACCGCCGTCCTCGCCGACGGCAGCGTCACCCGCGGCACCGCCGGCGTCCCCACCGCCGCCGGCCACGACCTGCCCAGGCTGCTGGCCGGCTCCTACGGCACGCTCGGCCTGATCACCGAGGCCACCGTGCGGGTGTACCCGCTGCCCGGGGGGAGCGCCGGGGTGGGGATCACCTGCGCCGGCCCGGACGAGGCGGCCCGCATCATCGGGGTCGTCGGCGACGACCCGTGGCTGGCGGTGGCGGGCATCAACCTGTACTGGGCCGCGGCAGACGAGCCGATCCGGGTCTCGGTGCTGGTCGAGCGGAATAGCCAGGACTACCAGGACCGGGTGAACCGGGTCTACGCGCTGGCCGGCCGGACCCCGCCGGCGCCCCCCGACCCGGCCGCCGCCATCCGCCTCGACGCGCCCGACCACGGCGGGCTGCCGCCGGCCGTCGCCCAGAAGCTGCTCGCCCACCGTGAGCGGATGCGGGCCGAGATGCTGGACCCGCCGGCCGAAACCGGGACCCTGGTGCGCGCCTCGTTCCCGCCGCAGCGGCTCGCCGCGGCACTGACCGCGATCCGCGCCACGGCGGCTGCCTGCGGGCTGCCGGCCATGGTCAGGGGACCGGCCGGCGTCGGCTTCCTCGATGTCACGATTCCGGCCGGCCCGGCCCCGGCGTCGGTCGCGCGGTTCGTCACGGCGCTGCGGACCGGGCGAGAGGCCCTGGCCGCGGCGGTGGTGTACGCACCCGACGACGTCAGGGAGCTGCCCGGCCCGGGGGACCGGGCGAGGCCGCTCACCGCGTACCAGGCCGTCAAGGACGAGCTTGACCCCGGGCACCGGATGGCCCCGGGCCGCACTCCCGAGCCGGCCGCGTAAGCGACAGAAACCCCCAGCCCGCCTGACGATTCGCTCACCAGATACCACTGAACTGGGAAAACGTCCTAGAAAGGCCACCAGTTCCGGTATCTTCCCGCTCGTTTGCGGGCATGGTCCCGGCAGGGGAGACCGCCGTGATCCCAGTCACCGGGGCTCTCGCGCTCACCGGTGCGACGCCCGTCGCGGCAGCGGCTCACCAGCCTCCCGCCAGGGGCCCGCGCAGGCACCGGGCGCCCGTACTGACGGGTGCCGGCACTGGTTGACGTAGCGCGCGCCGATAAGCCGTGGACAGGACGAGAGGCTCGGCATGAAGACGATCATCGCGGGCGCGGCCATCGTCGCAGCCGGCACCGTAGCCGGGTGCAGCGGCAGCACGACCACCGTCAGGGAGATCCCGGTGGCGGCCGCGTCGACCACCCACGCGGCCGCGTCCGCCCCGGCCGCCACCAGGACCGTGACCGCGCCGGCGTCGTCCGCCCCGGCTGCCACCAAGACGGTGATGGCGCCGGCCGCGGCCGGGCCCGCCGCGCCGGCCGCCGGCGTCTCGTACTGCGGCGCTCCGGCCGACCAGGGCGGCATCACCGTCAGCGCGCACGTCAGCTGCCCGTTCGCGGAGAACGTGGAGTCGGCGTGGGAGTCGTCAGACGGCGCCAGCTCGGTCACCGCCTACAGCCCGGTCACCGGACTGACCTACACGGTGTCCTGCGGCGCCTCCGGGACCGGCTACGAGGTGTGCACCGGGGCCGACAGCACCTGGATGGAATTCCCGGCCGCCCCCGCGGCCGCCCCCGCACCGGCGGCCGCGTCAGGGCAGTTCGGCAGCGTCAGCGTGCTGTCCGCGTCGGTTACCAGCCAGCAGCAGGCGGCGCTGGCGGCAGCGCCTGCTGACGACTACGACTCCACCGACAACGCCCCGGTCAGCGTCTCGCTCACCCCGACGGGCGACAACACCTACTCCGCCACCGCGACCGACTCCGACGGCGACACCGGCTACGGGGACACGATCACCGTGAGCCCCGACGGCAGCACCTGGTCCGACACCGGCATGAACTGGAGCGGCCCCGACGTCTACGTGGACGGCGGCGTCACCGACTACTGGACCACGCCGGCCGTGAGCGGCTACAGCTGAGCGGCGCTTCGGCCCACGGGCCGGAACCGGCCGGCCGGGACTGCCGGCGCTCCGGGGGACGCGATGGAGGCGATGAGCAGCGTGAAGGCGGCTGCTACGGCCACGGCCGCCCCGTAGCTCCAGGTCAGCGTAATGGAGGCATCAGCGATAAAGACATGCGAGCGCGGCCAGATGTACGCGGCTGACTCGCCGGCGATGTTGAGGTGGAAGTACCACGAGGCCGGCAGGAAATCCGCGTCCGCCACGACGACGAAGCAGACGACGAGCGCGATGCACACGAGCCAGACCCGGTCGCCGGGCACCCGCAGGCGCCCCCGGCGGACGTGACGGGCCAGCAGGAGTACCAGCAGCACCCCGGCCAGGCCGGTGACCGCCCATAGCGTCACGTGCGCGGACAGGCCGGTGGCGGTGCCCTCGGGTGCCACCAGGTCACCGCCTGACGGCGTCTGGGTTGCCACGTACCAGGGCCAGTGCGGTGCCACGATGACCGCGGCGGCAGCGGCGGCGCTGATCGTGTCGAAGACACCGGTCAGCCACTTACTGTGACCTGCTGCGCCCATTCGCCCCTCTTCTTCGCAGTCCTGGACGGTTCCGGTACTCGGCGTGCGCCAACTGAAGAATTGACGGTCTCGGCGGGCAGCCAGGGGCACGTCCGTGGCGTCGTGTCGGTTCACGGGCTCCCGCTCCTTTCACTCGATGCCCTGCACCCCCGCTCGCGGCCTCGTCGCTGGCACGGTGGCTTCCAAGGGAGGTTTTACCTCATGCCCGGTTAGTCACGTCAACGTGACTAACCGGGCCTGCCGCGGCGCTGATTTGGCCTCATGTGCTGTGATTGAGCACGGTATCTGGCCATTGAGCACCGCATCTGGCCAGCGGCGGCCCAGCGGGCGAAACTACGCTGTGGCGTAATTTGCTGGATTTGTTTATGTGGCTTTTGCGCTTGACGCCTATGAGAGAAATCCGCTGTGGTTGCTGTCGATACTTGCGGCGAGTTCGTCGGCGTAGTCGTTAAGACGCTGCCGGAGTTCGCTGTAGTGGCCGCGGGTTCCGGTTGCGAGGTGCGGCCAGCGCAAGTCGATGTAGGTCAGGCGGTCGCGGCCTCCGGGCTGCTGGCTGCGGGGTGCGCCGGGGTCGGCCATCACGGCGGGCGCCGCTGGCCGCCGGCACCGCGCAGCACCACCCGCCCGGACTGCGGAAGGCATTCCTCCACCGCCGACTCGGCACCGTCCAGCATCAGCCGCGCCCCTGCCGACAGCCTTACCAGCCCGGCCGTCACGGGCCCTCCCGGCAGGCGAGCCACCCACCGGAGCGCCCGGTCAGCGGCGCGGCCAGGTCGATGCCGAGCCGGCGGTGCCAGATCAGGTGCAGCGCGTGCGCCCTGGCAACCGCCGGGCACGACGTCGCCCCGGCCAGGTCATCGAAGCCCAGCGGCCCCGCCCCGGCGGAGGCCAGCAGCTGCGGCACGAGCCGCAGCGGGTCGGCCATCGGGCGGCGCTGCGAGGACAGCATGTCCAAGGTGGCCGTCACGTGCGGGCGCCAGCCGCAGATCACCGAGTACCGCCACCCGGCCGCCAGCGCCGCCTCGGCCGCGGCGGCGAACAGCACCCCGTCGTCATCCTTGATCAAGTCCCGTGGCCGGATGTCGGCCAGCAGCACGCCGTCCCTGGTGAACGCCAGGAAGTCCGGGACGTGCTCGCGCCACCCGGCCGTAGTCTCGGCCCGCAGCCGGAACGGCTGCGACACCACGCCGGTCACGCCGCCCGCGAAGTCCAGCGCGAGCAGGAACCGCTGCTCTTCCAGGCTCTCGAACCCGTGATGCCGCCCCGTGGACACCATGAACTGGAGCCCGGGCCGGTGCCGCTGGCCAGCCCGCCACGTGAAGTGCCGCCACGGCTGGCACTCCCCGGCCAGAACCTGGCCCAGGTGGCTCACCCGGCTGACGGCCACCACGCCGTCGCGGCGCCAGCTGACCTCCCACCGGCCTTCCCAGCCCGCACCGCAGCTCCCACCGCGCCGCCTCGGGAACCTCGTAAGCACCGGCAAGATCAGTAATGCCGCACGACGGCGACGGAACCCTCGCCGCCTGCCCTAAGCCGTCAGGGACCACCATGAAGCCTGTCTGTAACACGTCAGGCCATGTCACAGGCAAGCAGGCATCCAGGCTGCTCACCCGGCGTGTCGCCGCAGGCCACGCTGACCGGGGACGGCGACCCGCCGAAGGAGCGACGGCGGCGGCCAAGTTTGCGTTATAATCTAACAATTGGTAGTTTCTAACACATGACGGAGCACGGGCCGGGGCTGCGGGAGGCCCGCAAGGCGCGCACCCAGCGGGCCATCCAGGAACACGCGATGCGGCTGTTCACCGAGCGCGGCTACGAGGCGACCACGGTCGCCGATGTCGCGGCAGCCGCCGAGGTGTCCCCGATGACCGTGTACCGGTACTTCCCGGCCAAGGAAGACCTCGTGATGGCCGACGAGTACGACCCGGTCATCGTCGAGCGCATCCGTGCCCGCCCGGCAAGCGAGCCGCTGACCTGGCGAATCGCCGCAGGGCTGCTGGAGTCGGCTGCCCGGCACACCCCGGCCGACCGCGCCATGCTGCTGGCCCGGGTCCGGCTCGGCCTGTCGGTGCCCGCGCTGCGGGCGCGGATGTGGGACGGGCAGTACCGCAGCCAGCGCTACATCGTCGAGTCCCTGCGCGGAGAGAACCCCGACCCCGGCTACGAGTTCGAGCTATGGGTGGCCACCGGGGCATGCCTGGCCGCCGCGACCACGGCAATCATGCGCTGGGCCGAGCACCACGGCCGGGAGGACCTTCCCCGCCTGATGGCCACGGCGCTGCGCATCGTCACCCAACCAGGAACCACACGAAACGGAAGTGAGCAATGACCGGAATCCGCAGGGTGGTCACCGGCTACGGGCCGGACGGCAAGGCCAGGGTCGTCTCCGACGAGCGCGTCGGCTCGGCCAGCCCCGACTACGGGGACAAGTGGTCGATCTGGGCGGCCGACGAACCGCTGCGGTTCCCCGGCGACGGGAGCCCGCCGCCGTTCCGCGGCCCCCTGCTGCCCGCGCCCGGCGGGTTCCACATCACCGTGTTCACCCTGCCAGCCAACTTCAACCCCGACGACCTGTGGGGAACCAGCGACCTCGCAGCGCGGGAGCAGATGTTCAAGGCCAGCACCGACCCGCAGACCCACCCGATCCTGCCCGACCCGAACCCGTTCGGCTACGGCACCGCCAAGGGAGCATCCGCGCTGCACGCCACCGCATCGGCGGACTGCCTCATGCAGATCTCCGGCGAGTCCGTCTTCGTCCTGGAAGACACCGAGATCCGGCTGCAGCCCGGCGACTGGCTCATCGTCAACGGCGTCCCGCACAGCTGCCGCAACGACCTCGACGAGCCCGCAGTCCTCGCCGGGATCGTCATCGGCGCCCACCACGACGGCATCCCCCTGCGCACGCCCTGACCGCGACCCCGGCACCACCCGTACGCACGCCGAAGGCGTGCATACGGGTGACCTCTGGCCAAGAATGATGCCCAACTGGACCAAATGGCCAACTACGCTGCCCAGCCCCGGTCCGGCTCGCATGCCCGGCGGCCATCAGGGCCGTAGTCGTTCCAGGTCATGCCATCTGCGTGGCCATTTCGGATGCTCCAGAATGGCCAGATAGCCTGCGCAGTCACACATGTGCAGAGTCGGCCGCGAGAGTCCGTGCCGGCGCCGATGCTCGCGTTGGCGTGGCGACCCTGATCCGCGTTGTCGCTGCGGCATAGTTTCGGTCTGTCGCGAGTCATCGGGGGGTGAAGCGCGGCGGATTAGGCGCTCACGACCGCAAGGCCGATGAGCTGGCGGAGTCGTGGCACTGTGCCACACATTCTCGGGGGAGAACCAGTGAACCGCACACCAAGCACACATAGCAGCACGCGCTGGATGGTCAGGGGGGCCGCCGCGGGCCTGAGCGCGGCGGGCCTGCTGCTCGCCTTCCAGGAAATCCCGGCGGCGGCCGCGCAGCCGCGGCCCGCGCACGCGGCCAGCTCCAGCACCGTCAAGCACTGGGGCACGTTCTTCGGGGGAACCAACGCACTCAAACCCGAGGACACGATTACCTCCCCGGCGTCGGTGCGCCTGCCAGGCAGGGTCACGGAGGTCGCCTCGTCCAACTCGACCGAGTACGCCCTGCTGGCCGGCGGCAGCGTCTACGCGTGGGGGCTGGGCAACGCGGGCCAGCTGGGCGACGGTGCGACCAAGAACTCCTTCACGAAGCCAGTGCGGGTGCGCTTCCCGGCGCGGGTGAAGATCGCCTCGCTGCCCATTGACGTGATGCCCTTCGACACCGGCTTGGCCGTCGATACCAAAGGCCACGTCTGGGGCTGGGGAGACAACCAAGGGGGAGAGCTGTGCCTGGGCCACCGCCACAGGCACCTCACGCCCGTCAGGCTGCCGTTCTCTCACGTGACGGCGGTGGCGGGCGCGTTCGACCATGCGCTCTACGACGCGAAAGGCCAGGTCTGGGCGTGCGGTCTCAACAGCCTCGGAGAGCTCGGCGACGGGACCGTCAAGCCCAGCTCGGTGCCGGTCAAGGTGAAAGGCCTCGGCCCCTCCGCCCACGTGGTGTTCCTGGCGGCGGCGTTCGCCAACTCCGGCGCCCTGCTGGCCGACGGAAGGTACCTGGACTGGGGCACCAACGGCGAGGGGCAGCTCGGCATCGGCACAAGGAAGCCGTCCGACGTGCCGGTCACGGTGCCTTTGCCGGCCAGGGTGCGGCAGGTCAGCCAGGGCGGGTCAGCGCCCGGCAACGGGCAGACGCTGACGCTCCTCACCAACGGCGGCCTGTACGCCTGGGGCGCTGACGGGCAGGGGCAGCTCGGGGACGGGAAGACGGCGGCGCAGTCCTCGCCGGAGCGGATCACCCCGCCGCGCGGAGTCACCTACCGGGCGCTGGCGTCGAGCGGCGCCACCTCGTACGGCATCTCCAAGAGGTGGCAGGTCTACTCTTGGGGTGGTGGCAAGGAGGGCCAGATTGGCAACGGGACCACCAAGAGCAGCTTCACCCCGGTGAAGGTCGCCACATGCGCCACCGGCATCTCGGCCACCGCCAACGACGTGGTGATCAATTGCGCCACCGGCATCTCGGCCACCGCCCACGACGAGGTGCCCGTTACGGGCTAGATCTTGAGCGCCGGATGCTGTGAGGCCCCGCCAGATACCCGGGCCTCACCCTCTCTTGCGGGTCGGTGGCGTCAGTCAACTGGGACTGTGCCAGGTGAACTGGGACAGGACACGCGGCACTCGGCAGCCGGGCCAGCCGAGTGCCGCACGGGGAGGGCCCGGATCCTCAGCTTTACATAATGTGCATTATCGGCGCATAGGGGAGCGGGACAGCAGGGGCGACTCGGATCATGTGTCCCGTGCCACGATAGATGTCGTATGCCAGCCATCATGTCGTAAGACATGTCGGAAGCCGAACCACACGATGGGCACCAGCCTCGTCATCGTTGACGAGGTTCACGGGATCGACCGCTCGCGCGCCAGCCACGCCCAGCAGTCCGACCAGCTGAAGTACTTCATGGACC
>Ga0265338_10005939_pt1 | contig 15728 bp, 22 predicted proteins | sample 42126metaG_FD_193579 | JGI IMG/M metagenome (GOLD analysis project Ga0265338, IMG submission 193579) | Rhizosphere microbial communities from Carex aquatilis grown in University of Washington, Seatle, WA, United States - 4-21-26 metaG | ecosystem: Host-associated > Plants > Roots > Rhizosphere... | reverse complement strand
GTTCAATACTCATTTTTTTCCCGTACAAAAAAGATATCTATTGAATCCATTTGCCACTTTTCTGCCCACCTACTTTTTTATAATACGTGCTCGTAAAGGCTCATGCTGTACGTTAGTATGGAAGCCAAGTCTTTTAAAGATCATCAGTTTTTATGCATTATTCCTGTTGACCCCTGTTCGTGCTTCTGCTAGAATGATATTCAACCTAATGAACGCAAGGAGTACCACGGTATCGCTAAGACGACACGCCTGAACCATTTGATTCGGGCATCTCAGCTTAGGGTGATTGACCAGGACGGAAAACAACTGGGCATCCTCTCAAAGTCTGAAGCTTTACAGCTAGCCGAGCGGGAGGGGTTAGATCTGGTGGAAATTTCACCAGAAGCAGATCCACCGGTGGCGAAGATTGTCGACTGGGGTAAGTTCAATTACCAGAGAACGAAACAACTCCAGAAAAACAAGCGTAACGCCAAGAATCTTGATGTCAAACAAATGCGTTTTGGCCTGAAGATTGGTGAGCACGACCTCGAGGTTAAGCAGCGTAAGATCACTGACTTCCTAGAGGCGGGTCATAAGGTTAAGATCACGGTCTTTTACAGAGGGCGAGAACTCGCCCACAAGGAGTTAGGATTTTCCCTAGCCGAAAAAGTTATTGCAGGTTTTGGTGATGCTATAGCAGTAGATCAACCGCCACAATTAACAGGTAAACAGCTAAATTTCGTTATAAGGAGCACTGGACATGCCAAAACTAAAGACGCATAGCGGCACAAAAGACCGCATCAAGGTTACTAAGAACGGCAAGGTATTACGCCGGCATTCTATGCGTAGTCACTTCTTACAGAAGAAGAGTGCTGCCCGTAAACGTAAGTTGGATGGCTTAGAGGTGGTTACGGGTAAGAACGCCAAAAACCTTAAACGAAAATTAGGAGTTTAGAATGAGAGTTAAACGAGGCGTTACTAGCCACCAAAGACATCAGAAAATCCGTAAAGCTACCAAGGGGATGACTAGGTCTAATCGCTCGAGTATCAGGCGTGGTAAACAGGCGGTCACAAAATCACTCCAGTACGCCTACAGGGACAGGCGAAATCGTAAACGCACTTTTCGCCAAGTCTGGAACGCTAGAATCAATGCAGCAGCTCGAATACATGGGACAACCTATAGCAGGCTCATAGCTGGTCTAAAAAAGGCTAATATAACCTTAGACCGTAAAATACTCGCTGAACTTGCCGTAAACGAACCAAAGGCCTTTGAGGCAGTCGTAAAAGCAACCGAACAGTAAAACTAGGTTGAATAATTTGGTTTTCACTTAAAAACCGCCGAATTGGCGGTTTTTTTGTTGTGACTTGTGTCAGACTATCCGTAAGCCGGGTTCTGTTTTAGCCGATCATCTATCTAGCTTTACCGTTGCCGGTAAAGTCAAGCGGTTCTATGATGAACTCTGGCGGGAAACCATTCGCTTTAGGCGAAAAGAATCCATCTCCTTGCAGCAGACAGGGTTTACCACCCCACTTGGTCACCCCAGTGGGCTGTGAGCTCTTACCTCACTCTTTTCACCCTTACCCTTGCGGGCGGTATTGTTTCTGTGGCACTTTCCCTAGGGTTACCCCCGGTTGCCGTTAGCAACTGTCATTCCCTTAGCTGCCCGGACTTTCCTCCCTGATAAATCAGGGCGATCAGCCGATAGTCTGACGGGTAATATTATACCATATTTATACGATACTTGCGTCTAGAATTTCATTAACCATTGCATCGGCTAACTTATTGAGCTCTCTGGGGACGTGCGTAAAGGTTACCTCTTCAAACTGATGAACCAGCGTCCAAATCATTTGATGGACTGGGAGTAAGTCGCGGTTTTTAACTTTATAAACGCCCTTCATTTGATTTACAACCAATAGGCTATCTAGGTAAACATGTATGGTACGTGAGCCACGGTTCTTCGCCTCTTCCAACCCAAATTTTAGTGCGTGATATTCGGCTTGATTATTGGTTGTTATACCCATGTATTGTCCACCTTCAAAGATAACCACATCATCCATGGTTAGCAGTACATAACCACTAGCTGAGGGACCGGGATTGCCTCGCGAGCCCCCATCAGCATAGAGTTTTATTTCCGATAGATCTGTTGTGTTTTTTGCTTCGATAGCTGCCAGTGAATGGGGTTTTTCAGGGGTAAAATCAAAGGTGATAATTTTTAGCGGCGTCGATTCGTTAACGTCCCCTCCGTAGTAATGATGGAAGGTTTTGAGCATATCATCACGAGAAGTGAACTCTTCACCAACGCCTAGATCCTCCGGCATAACATCGCGTAGGCGTTTTTGGACGACAGCATTTACATGGCCCAGACCTATGACCTGCCATGATTCTGGGTCATTGATATCAACCTTATCGATGATACCAACCTCGTCATTAACGCTAATATTTTTCTCATCGTTTATGCGCCAGGTTGAATTTTTCTGGCCGTCCATGATTAATTTAGCGATCTTATGGCTTACTTTTAACTGTTTCATGGCTGTGTGTTTCCCTTAGTCTTTTGGTTGAGGAAGTTTATCAATAGCAGCTGCAAGTTGATGATCTTTATCTGTTATTTTGTCACCAACATCGTGACTTAAAAGCCAAATTTCCAATCTATTCCACTCATTGGTCCAACGAGGATGATGTTGCTGCTTTTCAGCTAACTCAGCGACTCTCTCCATAAATGCAAAGGCTTGCTTAAAATCTTTGAAACTATACGCTTTGTATAGTCCATTCCTTGTCTGTTGCCACATGCTTACTATCTTAACAGATATAGGCTAAAATAGAGTTCTGTTCGGGGTGTGGCGCAGTTGGCTAGCGCGTACGGCTGGGGGCCGTGAGGTCGCAGGTTCAAGTCCTGTCACCCCGACCATAGAAAAGTAAACACCCCTTTTAAGGGGTGTTTTAGCTGCTCGCCAACGTGACAACCTGGAATGAAAAACCCAGGTGGGTGCCCGCACGCGCTGGCCACGGCCGACGCAAATATTGAGCTCCCGAATGATAAGTATTCAGATTATCATTAGCTGACTGCAGCTGTTTTTATTATATGCTCCGCACCAAGCTTATGCCAATAGAAAGTTGTACAAATGATTAATGATTGAAATTATAGCGGGGCTAATGATTGGAAAGAATAAGAAGATAAATAACAAGATGACGAGAAAACCCGCTGATTCAATTCGATACATTATCTCCTGCAAAGGTTCAGGAGCAAAGGCATACAGAAGACGAGAACCATCTAGGGGCGGAAAAGGAATCATGTTAAACACAAAGAAGCTGATATTTATAACTATGAAGATACTAAAAATATTGTATGTATTTGTTCCGACTGCCACTGCTCCAAACCGCACCAAAAGTGCCGCTATCCCCGCTAGAAATAGATTAGTCAGTGGACCAGCAATGCCAACAAGCGCGACGCCAAACTCTTCGAATTTAACCCTTGAGGGATCAAAAGGTACGGGTTTTGCAATGAAAATTGGCGGCAAGCCAAGCAGAATGAGGATTGTAGGCAACAAAACGGTTGTATAGAGATTGATGTGTTTGAGCGGATTTAGTGTCAGCCTTCCCTGTTCTTTGGCGGTTGTATCGCCGAGGGCATGTGATACAAATGCATGCATTGCTTCATGAAAGGACATAGACACCAATATGCAGGCTACTATGATAACAATGTCGCTAGGCTGGAGCTGATTAAACATTCCCTCTATTATACCCTTGACTCTAAAGAGAAAAAACCTTAGAATAACACCTTGAATCTCTAAGGAATTTTATGCAAAAATGTGACATTACAGGTAAAGGCAAACAATACGGCCATAACGTCAGCTTTTCACAGCGCCACACTCAGAAAGTTTGGAAGCCAAATCTTCAGACTAAAACAATGATCGTCGATGGCGAGAAGGTTAAGCTCAAGGTCAGTACACAAGCCATTAGAACCCTCAAAAAGAAGGGTCTATTGCCATCTGCGTCAAAGAAAACTACTGACGCTCTAAAATAACCAGCTGTGTTCCTTCGCTCATAAGATCGGCAGCCTTGAGTTTAAGTTTAGCCACTCTCTCTTTGGGCTCCATTGCTAAACCTTTTATGGCGTCGTCGAGACTTATCTGAGGTACCGGATATTTAATCTTACTATCAGCGTAATGGGCAGGTATGATAACTTTAGGCTCAATTTTACGAATTATTTTAAGTGCACCGATAGGATCAAGACTGTAGCCATTGCCACCTACTGGGATAAGTAGAACATCAACCGTACCGATCGCTTCTAGCTGCTCATCGCTTAATTCTGGATAAATATGTCCGACGACCGCTAAGCGGATGTCATCAGTTAATATTTTAAACATTGTTACTGAAATCTTACCTGCTTCATCCATGTGACTACGAGCTGCAATACCCCCTATAGAAATATCTGAAACCTCATACTCCCCTGGCTGATCAATAATGAGCTTCACTTCAACGTCAGGCTCACTATGTTCTCCGCTGTAGATGCTAATGTCGCCCGCCTTTGTGACCGAATGGAGACCAAGTTCTTTTAAGTTGTCGTCGAAAACGAGAGCAGATTTTTTGGTCGTAACCCGAAAGCAATTCGCACCGTAGTATTCAATTTCCATATTACCCCTTGTTTGTTACTGCTTTAGTAAGTAAATCGTGCTTATCGATGAGCACCTGTTTTTTAGATGCGAGGATATTAGATAAAAAGCGATCTTTAACTTGATCACGATAGCGATATTCACTGAGTGGCATAAGTGTATAGCGAATCTCTTTGCCCTCACTGGCTTCTAGTTCATCAATAAATTTATTTAGTTTTGTCTGATTAACATCACCCACAATCATGACATCGATTCCACTCGTTTCATCTCGGGTAAATTGACCTGTATAGAGCGCTAACTCAACATTACCCAAAGCCTGCAGATCGTCAACCTGTGAATGTTCGACTGTCTCTTTATCAGTTTTTTTAGCTTTAACCGTATTAACCTTGCCGCCACCGAAAATGGTGACAAGTGGATCATAGTACTCGTATGATTGGTTTACTTCGTAATACAGGCGATTATTGTTAGTGTCTGAAGAGATAATGCCAATACTAAGCAAGTTGGCTAACTCTCGGCGTACCGAGTTGATTTGTTCATCTATCTTGCGAGTAATCTCTCGAACATAAAATGATCGATTGGGATTACTATAGAAAAGCTGTAACAGCTTAACACGAGTCTTTGACCCAAACAGTTGCTCAACCATGCTGTTATTGTAACAGATGGGGCTAGTCCACAACTACGTTATGTGTTCAGAAACGTTGTAACAAGTTCCATCGCCTGCCTTGGATTACCCTGCCAGTGAATACTTTTGTTGCGCTTGAACCACGTTCGTTGTTTTTTGGCGAACTGAAGAGTTGCCTGAATAATTCGCTCCCTGGTTTGGCTGATTGTTTGGACACCATTGAAATAATCTTTGAATTCTCGGTATCCAATCCCTTTCATGGGTTCCACTGCCCAACCGTAACGATGAGCTAGGTCCGCTACTTCGTTTTCGAGTCCATTAGCTAGCATGGCATCAACTCGACCGGTAACACGGTTTTGTAGGTCGTCTGCGGGTACACTGAGACCGATGAGTAGTGTATTGGGTCGGAGTTTCTGTTTAGACGGTCGTTGGCCACCGGTCTCTAGCAAACGCACCAATCGACGCTTATTGCGTATATCGATCCCGGCAATATCGATAGCTTGCTGTTTAATGCGAGCTAGTAATTGCTCGATAGATAATTTGTTAAGTTCTTGGCGAAGTTTTTCCGAACCGGCAGGCAGAAATCCATAATCAAACAAGATGCTATCAACATACAGGCCAGTTCCACCTACCAAGATAGGTACTTTACCCTTTGCGCTTATGTCTTTAATTGCAATGTCGGCTTTACGCTTAAACTCCGCTGCACTGAACCCATGTAAAGGTTCGGCAACATCCAGTAGATGGTGTGGAACGGTTTTTCGGTCTAGCAACGTTGGTTTAGCCGTGCCTATGTCAAAACCTTTATATACGGTCCACGAGTCGGCGCATATAATCTCCCCGCCAAATTGCTGTGCAATATGCATTGCCAGATCTGATTTACCGGAAGCCGTCTCCCCAACAATGACGACTAGTTTGGGGTAGGTGGTTGCCATATAAGCTCGTTTACCATTACCGAAAAGTCATCTTTAACCTTTACGTTTTCAGCTTCAAGTGCAGCTTTATGCCCTGCCTTACCTCCTGGATAGCCTTTTGCTAAACCGCCCTGTTTGTTGACGACGCGTTGCCACGGTAAATCGGCTGGTCCAGTGTGTGCAATCTGACCTACTCCCCACGCTGCCCAAGCTGCACCGGACAAGGCAGCTATTTGCCCGTAGGTCATGACTCGACCACGGGGAATTTGAGCAACGAGAGTATAAACTCGGTCGTTAAACTCGGCATCTACTCTAGTCATAGGGTACTGGTGTTTGTGCGATTCATTGACTCTTCTGCTACGGCTTTTAGAAAATCCTCTGTAGCAATTGATTTGTCTAACGGCTTATCCCGTAAATCAGCTCGCAGTCTTGGTGTAACGTGACCACTATCAACTTCTTTTTGGCCAATAACAATCGTGTAGGGGACTTTCATGAGTTCGGCCTGTCGAATCTTTTTGCCAACAGACTCATTATGGTCATCGAGAGATACGCGTAGGTTCATTGCTTTGGCTTGGGCAACTAAGTCCGTGGCAAATTTTGTTATCTTATTGTCGTCATTGAGCGTCAAGACACGAAGCTGTTCAGGTGCCAACCAAACTGGAAAGCGTCCGGCCGTATGTTCAATATAAACTGATAGGAATCGTTCTATTGAACCGAGTAGCGCCGAATGGATCATAACCGGGACCTGTTTACTGTCGTCTTCTGCGGTGTACTCTAGTCCAAATCGATCAGGCATAACAAAATCTAGTTGCACTGTAGCGACCTGGTGTTCGCGGCCAATGGCATCGGTAGCCATGAAGTCTATCTTGGGGCCATAGAAGGCTGCTTCACCATCCTCTTCGTAATAATCTAACTTGTTAGCCACAACGGCCTTTTTCAGCTGTTTCTGGGCGCTTTCCCAAAGCTCCTGGGCTCCAAGATAGTTATCAGTACCATCGCGGTAGGATAATCGTACCCTGAGCTTCATAGTGACCGTTGCGTAAAGTTCCTGAGCGCTCTTCAATAGGTTATTGATCTCTACTTCGATTTGATCCTGTCGACAAAACACGTGACTATCATCCTGGGTAGCTGAACGAACACGGTTCAGCCCTCCTAGTTCGCCAGTTTTTTCGTCTCGATAGATAGTCGTCGTCTCTAGATAGCGTATAGGTAAATCACGATAACTGCGTGCTTGCGAGGCATAGATCCTTGTGTGATGTGGACAGTTCATTGGTTTCATGACTAACTGGTCACTCGTTTCCTGACTTTTAACCAAGAAGAGCTCGTCGCCAAATTTAGCCCAGTGGCCAGAGGTTTCATAGAGATCTTTTTTTGTTATATGCGGTATCCAGACTTTTTCAAAACCGAATCTCTCGCGTAGTTCGTTTGAATAGGCGGCTAGTTTATCTCTGAGAATGGTTCCTCGTGGCGTAAATAATGGAAGTCCCGAACCTACCATGTCTGAAAAAATAAACAAATCTAGTTCCTGCCCAAGCTTTCGGTGATCACGTCCCTTAGCCTCTTCGAGCATCTTAAGGTGCGCGTCAAGCTGTGCTTTCGTCTCAAAAGCCACGCCATAAATACGCTGCATCTGGGGATTGTCTTCTTTGCCGCGCCAATAGGCACCTGACACGCGTAATAACTTAAAGACTCCAACCTTGCCAGTTGTTTCTACGTGCGGACCCCGACAGAGGTCCGTAAAATCTCCATTTCGATAGAAGGAGACCGTATCGACTTTGCCGGTGCCAGTTGCGGACAGACCGAGCTCTTCACCATCGAGCTCTTTAGCGACAGTTGTACCTGCTCTTTTGAGGTCATTCAGAAGTTCAAGCTTATACGGCTGGTGTTTTTCCCTGGCCCAATCTATAGCTTCTTCTATGGGTATAGTTAGCCGTTCAAATTTTAGATTGGCTGCCTTAATCTGAAGCATCTCAGCTTCAAGCTTGCCAAAATCTTCTTCAGATATACGGTCCTTACCGAGGTCTATGTCGTAGTAAAAACCATTATCAACAACAGGACCAACGCCAAATTTAGCGTGTGGCCAGATATGCTGTACGGCTGTAGCCAAAATGTGAGCTAATGAATGTCGCATAGCTCCGAGATCAGCTGTTCCTTGTGTCTTTTCTCCCATTGACTCCATCATAACACTCTCTGTTAGGCGGCAAAACTACTTTAAGAATTGTACGACTCTTCTAAACGAAAAAACGCCTAGTTGAATACTCTCGCAAAGATATTCAACTGGCGTCTTCTGCCAAGTGTTAACCACTCGCAAAACTTCACCTGTAACGAGTATCATAGCAAGGTTAGTACTATATGGCTAGTACAATTCTATTGTTTTTTCTACATAGGTCCTGGGGATAAATATCCCTCTCTTTAACTCATTTATGGTAACTTGAAGTTCAAACTCGTGGGTAATTTTACAAATCTCCTTTTTTTCGCTATGCTGTTCTCTGTTATTTTGGGCGATTAGCTCATTTGGCTAGAGCGCTTCCTTGACGTGGAAGAGGTGACAGGTTCAAATCCTGTATCGCCCACCAAGCACGACCACCAACATATTGGTGGTTTTTGTTTCGCTTTTCATTGTGCTTAAGGTGTAATTACTATTGACATTAATTGTGTCTTATGTTAGCATAACCAGGTTAAACGGGAGGCGCTCTTTTTTGAGTACCAACAGTTCGCTTGAAGGCTTCGTACTCTTTTATGAAGAGCTCGGTTCCTCCAAGCAAAGTAGTCGTATACGACGCACCCGTTCTGTGGTTACCTCAACTAACTAACGAGTAGCAGAGGTACCAGGGGTGAGAGCCCAAGGAGCAATCCTGGGCTCTTTTGTTTTCCCCTCTTTTGTGTAAGTTATGCACTAGCTTTTTGTATTGCCACATGTCAACATATAGTCATGGTATGCATATATTGTGGTGGAGATACAAGTGTGAGTAACTCGCGTTCACAAACCAAAACCAATCAAGTGTGGCGTCGTCGACATTGTCTGGATTGCGATGGCCTTTTTACGAGTATTGAGGTGGCCGACTTGGCTTCTTCTATACTTTATAAAAAAGATAAAAGGCATGTAGAGCCGTTTGAGCGGGATAAATTATTCATTAGCATCTATGAGTCGTGTAAGCATCGAAAAGACGCTCCACGGGCAGCTACTGCGCTTACTACGACAGTCCTCAGCAAACTGTTGGCACAAATTGAGACCGCCAGTCTATCCCGCGAAAAGGTTATTGATGTCTCTTCTATTGTCTTGAAGCATTTTGATAAAGCAGCTGCAACGCAGTATCTTGCCTACCACCCGCCCCACAAGTCCTAGGTGATGGTCTTGTTATCGTCAGTCTTCACTGCTTTATTGGTCAGATCGAACTTGCCAATATACCAACCAAACATCAGGCGAGTTTGAGAATAAACTGCAGATAAAGAGTTATAAAGCACGGTTGTAACAGGTAAATAGATCCACTGGATCAGCATGAAGATATTTCGATGTGCTTTGTAGCGTTCTGGTTTAGGAGGTAGTGTTTTCAAGCTAATGAAAAGGGTTGCGAAGATACCAACAAGGGCAATCGTTTCGATGCGGCTTGCGATTATGGGCAGCTGGTTAGCGGCGTAGCTTTTTGGGCTTACAAAGGCAGGGATAAAGGCTGAAAAAGCAATAACTAGAGGGGCTACTGCCCAGGTAATATGGCCCTCGAGCAGGCGGAAAAATTTGAACACCAGGTCCATCTTTGGTACATCGTTGTCGGAGAAAAAACCCTTTTCAGCGACATATGCAATATCAGAGGCTCCCCATGCCCAGCGCCTCAACTGGATAAATTGAGCTTTGAGCGTCTTGACATAGCTGCCGACAAAGACCGCATCCTGATAAATTGGGACATAGAGTGGATATACCTGATGTTTCCCATCATAACGAAAATAGGTGCGCCAAAACTGATGACCGTCTTCAACGATCGTTCTCACGCTCCAGAAATCAGTATCAATAAGAGCTGCCATACTTTGGGCGTGTGATGAGAAGTTTCGCAGCATGTGAGGACGAAGCGACAAAACAACGTTCCAGAAAGAGTTGCCCGTAGCGATAACACGCATTGGTGCCGGTGCATCCCAGATGTTGTTGGTGTACATCGGTATGGGCTGATAAGAACTGTGCAGCGGATCAGGTGTTACGGCATAAATATAACTGAGCGCCGCAAGGTAATTCACGTGGGGACGATTGTCGGCATCCAGTGTCGTAACAACAACCCTCAGTGGATCAATGTGCTTGGTTTCTAAATACTTCTTGAGTTCTCGACCGGCAAAGGTTATATTTCCTCCCTTTCCGATAACTTCACCAGGCTGATCAATGTGCTTACATGCCATTGCATGCATAAATTTATCCTGATAATCCTCGATTAGCTGTTTGGCACGCTGCTCTACTTCTTCACCGCCTCTTTGTTCGTAAGCAATCACCAGGATAACCTTGCTCATATCATAGTTTGAATCAATGACCGACTGAATGGTAGGCTCGAGAACTTCCCTGCTCTCGTTCCAGGTGGCAATAATGATAGCGTGGATCAACTCACTTGGTTTTACGGGTGCTGGTTGCGTTTGAAGTCGGAGCAAATTGTTGTAGTGCCAAGTAGGAAAGTTAGTCTTTTTGGCGGTGTCCACTTCGCCTTTTTCTAATTCCTTAAGTAGCTGCTGCCAGTCGAGCTTCTGATGCAAACGCATTAGCCGGTAGCCCTGGATAGCACGTATGTTAAGACCGATGGACTTCACAAACCAAAGGAGTAAATAAGCAATGATAAAAGCGACGGTTAGTGCTGGGTTATAGAAACTAAGCACGAAGGGCAGAATCAAAATAGTCCACGTGATAGCGCCTGGTAGTATCTCAAAAAAGCGATAGCGCTTACCGCGTTCTGCCGGTTGCGGTATTTCAATATCTTGTACCTTCATGGTATTAACGCAGCACCAAAAGTGCGTTACTCACAATTATTGCTAGTACTAGAAGTAGCACTCCAAGACTTAAAATGGCCACCGAATATTGCCGGTGTATCCGATAGACACGTATGCTAAGAACCGTATTGGTAGCAGCAGTCAGGAATAGGAAAACAATAAAAGCAAGTAGGTCTGAGGTGTGACCCACCTTAAAAGCACTGATTCCCAGATTAGCACGGTATTGCGCTATATAACCTTCATTTCGGCCCGGGTTGAACTTAAGTAGTATGAGTACTGTACCGAGGGTAACCAAAAAAGCAGTGATTGTAAGAAGTAGTAGTACCATTCGATCATGAATATAGCTTTTTGATGGAGTCATATATGTATATAGATTTTACACTGTTTTAGTATTGATATCAGGTACTTAAGTGGTGCGGGTGGCGGGAATCGAACCCGCGTCTTAGCCTTGGGAAGGCCACATAATAGCCATTATACGACACCCGCTAATACGCTTTATGGAGCCACCTCGGGGATTCGAACCCCGGACCCCCGCTTTACGAAAGCGATGCTCTAGCCAACTGAGCTAAGGTGGCGAACTCCTGAATAACAGGGGGTATTATACCAGATACAGGTTGCTATTTTAGGGGTAAATTGCTATCATCACACCTGTTCTTTATTGGCAGAACAGATGTGGGCTCGTAGTGTAGTGGTCTAACACGCCTCCCTGTCACGGAGGAGATCGCCGGTTCAAATCCGGTCGGGCCCGCCAAAGTGCTTATACTTTACAAAATACTACTTTTATGGTAGTATTTTTATATTGGAATAAAAATAAATGCTTCGTTCACAAGACCAACTAGTACAACCATCACCTATTCACTTAGATACAGGCGGTATAGCTGTAGAGACCTTTCCGAATAGTCCCCGAATAGACGTTGCTGCAGTTAAAGCAGCTAACGATACATTCATTAGACGTGAAGTTGTTGAGTCGCATGAAGCTACGCCATTAGCACACATTGATTTTGATACGAGCAATCTTGCACGTAATTTGGCGGGGCATCCTTACGTTGGCAGAAATGGAGTCCCCAATGAACAACTGCCTGTATTAGGTAGAATCGTAGACTTTATAAGTGACTCAAAAGCTGGCGTAGAACGCAAAGTCGTTAATGTCCAGTACAACAAGGCGTTGGAAAGTGTTATAACTCCAGATAATCTAAACGAATTGGACTTCCTTATAAATGCTTTTGCAGGTGTTGTGATAGCGGATGGGATAAGGAATGGTCTTGGCAACACTGGACCAGAGCCGGAACCACTACTTGTTGAAGCACGTATCGGTGAATACCAGGCCGATGAAGTTGAGCCACATATTGATAATAGAAAGTACTCTGTAAGATATGTCGCAACATTTGGCCCAGTACCAAGCACGGGACTCATAGCTATGAAAGCTAAGCCGCACCCAATGGGTGGATTAAACGTTGGGCCACCTATAACTTCAGAACAAGCGTTGGCTATGGGGGCAAAGTACGCGGACCAAGGTACGGTAGAACGTTTCAACCATGGACAAGATGTCCACTTTGAACCCGCAGGTAAAGGCTTTAGGATATTCCTTGCTACGGATTTAAGCCTTGAGCCATCCCTGAATACTCCAAGAAAAGGTACTAGACTTGCGAAAGTGCTTGGCCGACTTCGTTCGTAAAGGAAAAAAAATTCCACACCTGTTCAGTTAGGGTCCGCCAGATTGACTTTCTAAAGTTATTATGCTAATATATTTTTATGAGTTCTCAAGAAACATCTCAGAAAAAGCCAGACGTAATTAGTCCGGAAGACGCTCGAAGATTTTTTGAAGACGGTGCACGCAGATGGCGAAAGCCTCATGAGGGTAAAAAAATGATTGGAGATATGCGAGATATAGACTCTATGGACTTTCGTGGAGTTCGAGCCGCATTTAAGGTGACCGAAACCCTACCTCATGACCATGACGCGGACGGAAACCGCTTACCTGGTGACCCTGAAAGATACAGAGAACATTATGACCTTGGGTTAACTGCTGTACGCAATGCAGGATTACTTCCTCTTGATGAAAGATTTGAAGCTGGATATACCCGTTGGGCAGGAGCTGTAGTAAACGAAGCAGCTGAGCTCGCTGAAAAGGCTAAAACTGCTGAGACACTACCTCCAGCCGCGTAAAATAACTCCACACCTGTTCCATTAGAGTTCACCAAGCATAAGCGGTTTAGATTAACTTGGTTGAGTTGGCGCTTGGTCTATTATGACTGGTTCAATCGACTCGATGTCGCCCTTCATGCAAACACGTAAAACTTCTGCTATGGCTGCACCAGATAGTGTAACTCCCTCACCTGGAACCCATGTTTGTTCCCTGCCGTCTCTAAATGAAACTTTTGCACCCTCTCGACTACGTTCAGCCATTTCAGCACCTGTCATACTCTACAAAGAATACACCCACCTACCTTATTACTCCATAGTCTGTAGATCAATTTCGGAAGTCCTACTCTATTCCCCTCCATTCATACGTATAGATAATTGACATATTAGCGAAAATAAGTTATAATGTTATGTATGTTTCTAGGATACAAAAAACTCAGATATCAACAAGGGCAGCTAGTATGACTTACTTCCCGCCAGTCAATGGTCCTTTGCCAATTCCACCACAAAGAGCACCGCAAGAGTTGTACGAAGAAGCTCACAGAAACTTTACAATAGGCTACAGCGATGTAGTACTCCGCAACCCCGAGAGCGGTGAATTCTTTTTCCCTATTCGTGGTATAGAACCCGAAAAAGGCAGTGACTGGTTTATCGGGGGACGAATTGCAGTCGGTGAGACTGTTGAGCAAAGTGCAGCTCGTCATGTTGAGCACGATACTGGGCTGCTAATACCCTCGGACAGATTTACAGATGTCTCCCACTTTGGTATTGCACACGTAACTGAACGAGAGGGCCAAGGGCCATTAGTTCGTCATGCCCAGAATAACGTCCTTGTCGCCAATCTAAAACCGGATGAAGTGGAAGCCCTTAATGATATTGTAGCCAATGGTAAATTGACTCCTGAATATAGTGGTGGTGAGTGGTATGACCCAAAAACTAATAAAAAAGAGCTCCCGGGACCCATAAAACAGTTTATGCGTGACCTCTTTGGACACGAGGTAATGATGGAAGCACTTCACGCGATGGCGTTAGAAGAATACGAACAGCGTTTCGGTTCAAAATCATAGTTCAGTTTGAGAAAAGTATTTCCACACCTGCTCAGTTAATTTCCGCCAAGCATAAGTATATTTAGAATGCTATCTCTTGCCCTTTGATACAATATGCCAGTGAAACAACTAGTAAGTTTTTTGGGCAATCCCCCCAAGAATGGAAGATTTTACACAATCGCTATTGATGGGCGAGCTGGGTCTGGTAAAACAACTTTGGCAGACTATATTGCCAAGCTTTTACCAAACTATACGCATCTAAATGGTGATGATTACTTTGAGCCCTCTGATAGTCAACTTGTCTGGGGAGCTTTTAATGATAAAAGGTTTATTCAGGACGTCATTGAACCGCTTCAATCTAGTAATAGCTTTACCTACAGTCCTTATGATTGGAGCGCAGAAACTCCTATTACTAGCAGAAATATAATAATCACAAATGGTTTGGTTCTAGAGCGATGTTACAGCTTCAAGTTCAACTTACTGTGGGATTTAAAGATATGGGGTGAGGTGCCTCGTGAACTTTGCCTCAAACGTGGTGTAGCACGTGAACGTTTACCAAAGAACACCGTTTTAGAGACGTGGCAGAAAGTATGGCAACCGGCGGAAGATAAATACATTGCGAAATTCAGACCAAAAATAATGGCAGATATTGTGATTGATGGTACGAAATCTTTTGAGGAGCAAATTAGTTAGTGGAGACTGTTCGGAAGTCAGACTCTGCGCCCCGCCAGACATAAGCACTCTAAGTAATGTTTTTGTTTCGACGTGTCCAATAGTAAAGTACTGCCCCGCCGACTCCGATTACGATAATTGCAGCAATATATAATACCCACTTAGTCATAAATTCTCCTTATTTCATACCGACAGCACTCATTATTCTCCATCATTTGATATTTTCATAGTTAAGCGCTAACAAAAAACAGAATAGCTTTGGTTGCCCCCGGATTAATAATTCGGAAGTCTGGCTCTATGCTCTGCCAGATATTGACTTTTATTAAATCTCATGTTAATATAATCTATAGTTCTCAAAAACAAACAGCCAAAATACGCTAGGAACATAGAATGGCCGGACCTCAAGCTAAACCACCCACAGTATTTATGCCAGAGTTCCCTGATCTGAATCATCAGCAATTTCTTGAGAGTGTTGAGCTAGCACGTCAAGCGACGCAGCGGTCTGGAGATTATTCCAAAAGCGGCTTTGTCCAGGGCGCACCCGGACAGCACGGAAATCCCCGAAGAGAACATATGCTTGTGCCTGAAGACGGTATACCAAAATACGATGCACCACGAGTCAGTGTAGAATTAGGAAAACACAGTCGGTCAACTGATTTAAGTACATATAATTTAAGCAAGAATAGGACTTATTCTAGTTACGATGTCAAGGTTCATGAAATTGTTAGTGGACCTCATAGAAAATCCCCAATAGTATCCGTCGGACAAGACACGGTTATTAGGGAT
>Ga0265338_10005938_pt1 | contig 15728 bp, 16 predicted proteins | sample 42126metaG_FD_193579 | JGI IMG/M metagenome (GOLD analysis project Ga0265338, IMG submission 193579) | Rhizosphere microbial communities from Carex aquatilis grown in University of Washington, Seatle, WA, United States - 4-21-26 metaG | ecosystem: Host-associated > Plants > Roots > Rhizosphere... | reverse complement strand
ATTCCATTCCGTCCATCAATCTGCCGCGCTTCAAGATGTCTGACGCGTCAGTTGGCGTGCGTACGTGGGGACCGACCACGGCCTATGCCGGCGGTGTCGCACTTGCGGCAACATGGGACCGGAAATTTGCACGCGAGCTGGGTGAAGGGCTGGGACGCGATGCGCGCGCGCGCAGCGTGAATTTTCTGCTAGGGCCCGGCGTGAACATCGCGCGTTCGCCGGTGGGTGGCCGCAACTTTGAGTACCTTTCGGAAGATCCGTACCTGAATGGCGCAATTGTTGTGCCTTACATTCAGGGTGTTGAATCGCAGGGCGTGGTTGCGACGGTGAAGCACTACGCGTTGAACAACCAGGAATTCAGCCGGCACGACGCCAATGTGACGGTTGACGAGCGCACCATGCGCGAGATTTATCTGCCGGCTTTTGAGGCTGCCGTGAAGCTGGGTCACGTGGACGCGGTAATGAACTCCTACAACCTGATCAACGGCGAGCACGCCACGCAAAACAAGTTATTGAACCTTGACGTGCTGAAGGGCGACTGGGGATTCAAGGGCGTTTTGATGTCGGACTGGGATGCGACCTATGACGGCGTAGCGGCTGCCAACAATGGCCTCGACCTGGAGATGCCGGGCCCGCGGTTCATGAACTCCAAAGTTCTGACGCCGGCAGTTCAAAGCGGCGAAGTAAAAGAATCGACCATTGACGACAAAGTGCTGCGCATTCTGCGCACCGAGCTGCGCTACGGATTCACGACGCGGCCGCAGTTCAGCCCTGAATATCCAACGTATTCAGTGGCCGATCGAGCGGTTGCGTTGAAGGGCGCGCTGGAGAGCATTACGCTTCTGAAGAATTCGGGCCACTTTTTGCCGCTCGATCCTGGCAAGGTAAAGACGGTTGCGGTGATCGGGCCGAATGCATGGCCGGCGGTTGTTGGTGGCGGAGGATCGTCAGAGGCAACAGCGTTTGAGCCGGTCAGCCTGTTGACCGGCATTGGCAACCTGCTGGGACCGAATGGTCACGTACTTTATGCGCGCGGCCTGCCGGATTTGAGAGACCTTTTCAGGGGAACGCATTGGGCGGGCAACGTGAACGTTGATACCTTCCCGAGCAATGACTTCACGGGAACGCCAAAATCGGCAACTCAGCGTGGCATGGGCGACTACAGAGGCGGGCAGTGGCTGCCGTGGTCGCGCGAGCAGCGCAGCGTGCGCTACACCGCAAGCTATAAGACGGACCAGGCAGGCAGGTATCTGCTGCTGGCAGCGGCGTCCGGCAGCGATACGTTCAAAGTGCTGGTGGATGGGAAGCAGGTTTTGCAGCAGGAGAGGGCGGAGGGACAGGTTCCCGCATCCGTTCCACTAGTCCTGGGCGGCGGGCAAACGATCCAGGTGCAGGTGGATTACCTGCCCTATGCCGATGGTACCCGCCTGGGAGTTGGAATCGCGTATGAGCCGAGCCTGACTTCAGAGGACGCGCTGAACTTTGCTGCCCAAGCCGATGTGGTAGTGCTGGCGCTGGGCTTCAGCCCTGAAACCGAGAGCGAAGGCCACGATCGCACATTCACATTGCCGTGGGGCCAGGACGCGCTGGCAGAGTCGGTGCTTGCGGTCAATCAGCATACGGTAGTGACGCTGATGGGCGGAGGGGGAATGGACGTGGATCGCTGGATCGACATGGCTCCCGCGCTGCTGCATCTTTACTATCCCGGCCAGGAGGGTGGGACTGCGGCGGCTGAAGTCATCTTTGGCAAGCACGATCCCGAGGGCAAGCTGCCGGTGAGCTTCGATCGCAGTTGGGAAGACAATCCGTCGTACAACTGGTACTACGGCGCGCCCGGCGGCGACACGATTCTGCACACGCCCGGAGACGACGGCAAGGGCAAGGACTACACCATTGCGCAGATCAAGTACGGCGACAAGCTGATGGTCGGTTATCGCTACTGGACCACGACCGGCAAGCATCCGCGGTTCCCATTCGGATTTGGACTGAGCTACACCACCTTCAAGTTTTCGAACCTGCAAGCGCCGGCGTTGTCAACGATCGGCACCATCGATCCCAAAGGCGTCCAGGTGAGCTTTGACGTAACTAACACGGGCAAAGTGGAGGGTTCTGAAGTGGCGCAGGTTTATGTTTCCGATCCATCGGCCACGGTTGACCGGCCGGAACGCGAGCTGAAGGGCTTCGACAAGGTGAAGCTGGCGCCGGGCGAGACGAAACAAGTGACGATCGATCTGGATGCGCGGGCCTTCAGCTATTGGAGCGAGGCTACGCACGGATGGAAGGTTGATCCCGGCAAGTTTGTGGTGCGCGTGGGCGACTCAAGCGAGAACACGCCGCTGAGCGGGGATGTGACGCTGAAATAGGCGAATGCATATTGGGTTGGCGGAGCGGCCTCACGTAGTGCGAGGCCGTTTCGCGTTTTTGCGGCGAGTGAGAATCGGTATTGTTAAAGGCTTGAGCGTGGCAATCAAGAGCGGAATCCGAAGCGGAATTCTGATCAAAGTATTTATGGGAATCTCCGCACTTCAGCTTCTTATTGCCATCCTCGTTTTCCTGTTTTCATTCAATCCCAGGCAGATGGTTACCCATGCGGTGATAGGGATGGCCCTTGGCCTTTATCTCTTCTGGATTGTCCTGTTCGGTTTATTCTCCGCGGTATTCAAAAATCAGGTCCGGCGGATCTCTGACGTCATCAAGGTCGATTGGCATTTGAAGTTTGTCGTGTTCTCGATCGCTCTCGCGATGCTTGAAGAGGTGGTAACCACCACCATGACCAACTTCGCACCCATATTCGGTGCGCGAGTTGGGCAGGCATACATTACCGCTTCCGCCAATTATTGGGACGTTGTGTTGGGGCACAGCGTGATTGCGTTCGTGCCCATGTTTATTGCGTGGGCAGTGCTGCTGTCGTATTACGATTTCAATCCCAACCAGGTTTTTCTTCTATTCGGCCTCACGGGCACCATTGGCGAAGCGCTCTTCGGAGGGGTGCAGCACATGCTTGAAATCGGCATGTGGATGTTTGTCTACGGGCTCATGATCTTTCTTCCGGCGTACTGCCTGCCCGTGCGGGGAAAAGCAAAACCACCCAGGTGGTATCACTTCATCATTGCTGTGTTTTTGCCATTTGTGTTTGCGATGGCTTTCCTGGCCTTCGCCGCGCCGCTCATGCATCATGTGCGGCCGTCGTCGAACACAACTTTTCCGCCACTCGCAAGCAGGTGATCGCTACCGCTGCGCCAGCAAATCTTTCTCGGCCTGCGCGAAGTTTATGTTGTCGGGCAACTGCTTCAACTTCGTTTTTACATCGTCTTCCTGCTCGCCGATGTTCTTGAAAAACAGCGCGCGGCCCTGGATGTGGATGTGCGATTCGACAATTTGCCACAGGCCTTTGGCGGTCTCGCGCCGTTCCACGTCGAAGGTGCCTCCAGCCTGGAGGTATCCCAATAACCCGCCTGCGAATTTGACATCGTGAATCATTGTGCCCTTCAAGCTCACAATGCGGTGCTGCTCGTCGTTCACGGTCATATCACCTTCCATCGCGGCAAAAACGCGCTCCTCGTAGTTGGGCGGATGGAACTCGGGATCAGGTCGGAAATGCAGCGTAGTGTTTCCGTTTTCGTCGCTGATTTTGGTCCAGATGAAGGCCTTGGGCAAAGTCCTTACCATCTCCTCGGCCTGCTCGCCGTCGTGCCGTTCGCCCCTGCGCTGCTTGTCCTGCTCGCTGGTTGAGCCGGCAAAGCTGTCCATTCGGCTGCGCTGCTCTTGTTCCGCCACGGGCTGGCCGTTCCGCTCCACAACGCGAATAACGTTGCCGTCTGCTGTTTGAGCAACCCACTGCTTGAGCGAGTCGCCCGGCTTGCGGTCGACCTCAAAATAAAGCCAGTGTGAGTGATCGGCGTCGTCGGCATCCAGCTCCGCTTGCACGGCTTTTTCAACGAACTGTCGCGCATCCTGAGCGTGAGCTCGCAGGCTTCCAGCTATCGAAACCGCGATGGCCAGCAGCTGCACCGGCTTGCGCATTAAGGGACCTCCAGCGACGCTTTACAACAATGTATAAGATACTGACCACGGATACGAGGAGATTACGGCGCGGGACTGGGCGCCTTTGCAGGTATACTCGGCGCAGATGGAAATTGTGTCCCAAATCGATGACGCCCCGGAGTTTCTGAGGCAAGTGGAGCTTGCGGTAAATGGGGTTCTTCACCGCTTCGCGCCTGCATCTCTCGCGCTTATCAAGATCGATAACTGGTTCGGATCGAGATGGTACGGGTTTTGCGGAAAAGTCATCGGAGCCTTCGGTGTGGCGATCAAACCGTCTCATCACGACCATGAGCACTTGTGTGTTCCACCTTTCGTGCCCGAAAGAGTTGTGTCGCAGCGGAGGTTTGCCGGTCCTGCGTTTGAGGAAGTCGAGGCGGGCAACCCGGTGCACTTGCGTATCACGAGCAAGTTAGCTCTTCGTCGCATGATCGCAAAGGAGGAGCCAGAAACCGCACTCGCATGGTATAGCGGCAATTCAAAGGCGAATGGCCGTGGGGCGTTGATGGTTTATGTTCCGGCGGGCGATTCATACTGGACGTGGTTCGTCGAATCGGAGCGCGGGCAGCCCTGGCGCATTACGGAGGCTTGGGGAATTAAACCCGACGATCTTTCGCGCCTGACGGAAGAAGGCTCGGCCTCGTTAGCCGGCTCGCCTGCGCGTTAACCACCTGCGCATTTCACGCCCAAACCCTCGTACCACTCCTCGGGCTATGATTCTTATATGAAACGAGTTCTCCTATCCTGGAGCAGCGGGAAAGACAGCGCGTGGACGCTGCATGTTCTGCGCAGCGATCCTGAAATTGAAGTGTGCGCGCTGTTGACTACATTGAACGCTGAGTTTGATCGCGTGGCGATGCATGGCGTGCGGCACGCGGTGCTTGAGGCGCAGGCGGCTGCCGCGGGGTTGCCGCTGTGGGTGGTGCCGTTACCGTGGCCATGCACGAACGAGATTTACGAGAGCCTTATGGCCGAGGCCTGCCAGCGAGCGATCACGGAAGGTATTGAAGCCGTAGCGTTTGGCGATTTATTTCTTGAGGATGTGCGCGCGTATCGCTTGCGGCAGCTTGCGGGGACTGGGCTTGAGCCGCTGTTTCCGCTTTGGCAGATTCCTACCGATCGACTGGCGCGGGATATGATCGCGGGCGGATTGCGTGCGCGTCTCACATGCGTTGATACCGAGCAATTGCCGGCGGAGTTTGCAGGGCGCGAGTTCGATGAAGCGCTGCTGAGAGATTTGCCGGCGACAGCGGACCCATGCGGGGAGAAGGGCGAGTTCCACTCATGCGTTTATGCGGGTCCGATGTTTAATGCGCCGCTTGAGATTGAGAGTGGCGAGATTGTTACGCGGGAGCGGTTTGTGTTTGCGGATGTGCTAATGGCTGAGACGGCTGATTGCGTTCATGAAAGGCGCCTGCGGGCCCGGAGGCCCGCAGGAACAACCGGGCTGGAGCCCGGCGCTACAATCTAGCCGCGCAAGTTGCGCAGCGCCGGATAGACTCTGCGCCACTTGGCGTAGCCAGTCTCGTAAGCGGCAACGTCGGCCGGGTCGGCGGTAACGCGCTCGGCGACTTCGATGGCTTGCCCGCAGGCTTCGTCGAGATTCTTCCAGTGGTTTGCGCCCACGCCTGCCATTAGCGCGCAACCGAATGCCCCGCCCTCTTCAGCAGTAAGAATTTCAACGGTGTGGCCGTAGATGCCGGCCTGAATCTTGCGCCACAGATTGCCGCGCGCGCCGCCGCCGCCGAGTCGAATGGCGGTGACGGGAATGCCGAGATCGGCGAAGAGGCTGAAGGTGTCTTGCAGGCTGTAGGCAACGCCCTCCTGAATGGCGCGGACAAAATGCGCCGCAGTGTGTACGACGCCAATGCCAACGAACGCTGCGCGAACTTCAGGATCGAGGTGCGGTGTGCGCTCGCCCATCAGATATGGAGCCCATTCAAGGCCCTGGCTGCATGCAGGCACTTTTGCTGCGCCTTCGTTGAGCGCGTCGTAACTTTGGCCTGCGAAAAAAGTGTTGCGCAGCCAGTTGAGGCTGAGGCCCGCCGACTGGGTTACGCCCATTACATGCCAGCGGCCGGGCACCGCGTGGCAGAAGGTGTGGATGCGGCCCTTGGGATCTTTGGTGGGCTCGGCTGTGGCGGCAAACACTACGCCCGAAGTGCCGATGGTTGCCGAAACGCTGCCGGGCTGCAGAATCCCCATGCCAACAGCGCCCGCGCCCTGGTCGCCCGCGCCTGCGGCAACGAGGGTTCCGGCAGCGAGTCCGGTTAGCGCTGCGGCTTGTTCGCTGATGCGCGCGCAGATTTCTGGGGACTCGTAGACTTTGGGCAGCCAGCTCATCGGGATGCCCGCGGCTTCGGCCACTTCCTGCGACCAGCGGCGATGAGTGACGTCGAACAGCAGCGTGCCTGAGGCTTCCTGCACGTCGATGGCGAACTCGCCGGTGAGCCGGTAGCGGACGTAATCCTTGGGGCACATTACGTGGCGGATCTTCGCGAAGATTTCAGGCTGGTGGGTCTTGACCCACAGCAACTTGGTGAGCGTGAAGTTGGGCAGCGCGGGATTGCAGGTGAGCTCGATGAGTTTCTCGTAGCCAATTTTTTCGGTTAGCCAGTCGCATTCGGGCTGGGTGCGCGTGTCGCACCAGATGAGCGAGGGGCGCAGCACGGCACCGTTCTCATCGAGCATGACAGCGCCGTGCATCTGGCCGGTGAGCGCGATGGCGGTGATGGGCTGTTGGGGTTGCGGCGCAGCGGCAATGGCTACGCGGATGGCTTCCTGTGCGGCGCGCCACCAGTCTTCAGGGTCCTGCTCAGCCCAGCCGGGGTGCTCTGCGCGAAAGGGCGCATGCTCGCTGGATGCTCCGGCGATGAGACTGCCATTCGAATCCACAATTACGGCACGTGTGCCGCCGGTACCAACGTCCATCCCGAGAAACCACATGGTCTTTCACTCCGTTCCGCGGTCCTTCATTGAGATCCGCGTATAAATCGCTTCCCATAAATCGTTTTTCCAGGGCGTCCGCAGCATAGCAGGTGGGGTGGGCGGGGATAAAGCCGGGCGTTGTTCATGGGGTGTGATTCCCACCCTCTTCGCAAGGGGCGCGACGAGGATGGGGCATGGGAGTGCTGATGGGATGGTCTAGCGATTTATGATACATTTGTATATACAAGATGCGCTACCAATGGGATGAGCGAAAGAACCTCGAAAATCAACGAAAGCACGGAGGCATCTCATTCGAAGTGGCGGCGCTGGTCTTCGAGGACGAGTACTGCCTGATTGGCAAAGACCGGGTAGACGAAAACGGGGAACAGCGATGGATCGCGCTGGGAGCAGTGCCGTTTGAAGCGGACGCTGTGGCTGTACTGGTTGTGATTCATGCTTACCGGGAGAATCGAAATGGCGAAGAAATTATCAGGATCATCTCAGCGCGCCGCGCTGAAAAGCATGAGCGAAGAAGCTATCAAGAACAGGCAATTGACTGACGCCGACAGGAAGGCATTGCGCAATGCAGCCCGTGCGCAAGAGGCTGGCCGGGACAAAGACATCGATTTCTCCGACGTTCCGCGGCTGACCGAAAATCAGCTTTCGCATCTCGTACGGCTGCGACGGCCCAAACGGAAAGTGGCGGTGAGCGTAAGGCTTGATCCCCAGGTTCTGGAATGGCTGCGCTCAAAGGGCGACGGCCATCTGACCCGGATAAATGACATCCTGAATAACCTGATGGAGCAGGAGAACCGGGTTCGGGCCAGGGGTTAGGGTACTTTCGCGGGGCTCGCGGGGCCGCCTACGTCAAACAGCCGCGGCACGCGATCGGCCACCGGCGGCAGCGCCGGGAACGGGGCATGCGGTTCGGCCTGGTACCAGTAGGCAGTCGAGTAAAAGTTGTCGGACCGGTGGTTGGCGTGGCCGTGCTCAATGGTTACGCGGATGGATTGCTCGAAGGCGATGGGGCCTTCAAGGTGCCAGCGGTAGAGCGAGTACTTGCTGCCGATGCGCTCGCCGCCAGTGACTACGGGCGCGCCATTGTGCGGGTAGCTGAATTGCTGGCCGTAAAAATCCCACGCGCCGTTGTAGTAGTCCTCGGTGCCGGTGCCGTTGATGGTGGGCATCTTGTCGCCATCGATGAAGATCATGTCGTCGCCTTCGCCGAACCAGTCATTCTGATTTTGCAGCACCGAGTGGGTGACGCCGACGAAATGGCCGCGGCCCGTAGCTTCGAGGAAAACGTAATTGCCGGCTCCGTCGAGGTTTTTCTTGTCGCCCACTGGGTCGCTCCAATTGTGTTCCCAGTTGTTGGTCCAGCCTTGGCAAGGCGCGGCCTGGCGGAACTGCGCATGGAATCGGCCCAGGCCTTCGGGTAGCGAGGGCAGAGTGATGTAGTCGACGGCGAAGTAGAGATTGTCGGTGCGCTTCGAACCCTCATTGGTGACAGTGATTTTTGCGGCGGTAGCGAAGGGCATTTCGAAGTAGCAGTTGAGAGCTTTGGCGGGCGCGACAGTGAGCAACGCGGACTGATAGGTGAAGTACTCGCCGAGGCCGAGGCCGTAGAAATCGCCGATGGGGGCTTCTACCGAAGGAGAGGATTCGCCGTCCCACCAGGCGCGCAGGACAAGATTTTTGAGGTGCATGGGGTCGTCAGAAGCGATAGTGAACCAGATGTGGGTGACGACGCCCGCGCCGGTAACGTCGAGCAGGGTGTGCGACGCACCGGGCTCAACGGGAACAGCGTCACCATTGCCGCCAGAGCGGTCCCAGCTTGAGGAACGGCGGTTTTTGTAGCTGCGCAGGCGTGCGAGCGAGAAGAGATCTTGAGCCGATGATTCGGCAGGCGGAGCGGGTGCTGCAACTGCGGCGGGCGTGGCGAGAAGTGCTGCGGCCGGAACTGCGCCGGCAAGTGCGCCGAGCAAATTGCGACGGGTGCGAAGGCTGTTATCTGGGTGGGACGAATTCATTTGGTGGTCCTCTCTTGCGCAGAAATCATGACAGCGTATTGTACTTCGGAGACCCGTTGCGGGGCTTTGGGCCGTCGCCTATCGAAAGATTTCTACTTTGATTCACAGGGTTTTTCTCGGCAGGCCCCGGCCTGTTATGGTCAGTGAGGAACTCCGTTCCAGGTAACCCGAGAAACAATGACCCCACCATAGGAATCCGCACCGATGTGGAAGCGCTGGCGAATCCGGATACTGCTGTTTCTGGCCGTTCTCGGCCCCGGATTTATTACAGCGAATGTGGATAACGACTCGGGCGGAATCTTCACCTACTCGCAGGCGGGTGCGCAGTACGGGTACTCGCTGCTGTGGACCATGATCCCCATCACGATCGCGCTGATTGTGGTGCAGGAGATGTGTTCGCGCATGGGCGTGGTGACCGGCAAGGGACTCAGCGACCTGATCCGCGAAGAGTTTGGCTTGCGGCTCACCTTCATCATGATGGTGCTGCTGGTGGTGCTGAACTACACCAACGTGGTGACGGAGTTTATCGGCATTGCGGGCTCGCTGCACCTGTTTCACGTTTCGAAATTCATCAGCGTGCCCATTTGCGCGGTGTTGGTGTGGGCGCTGGTGCTGAAGGGCGACTACAAAAGCACCGAGAAGATTTTCTTGATTGCGTCGCTGGTGTACGCCGCTTACATTTTTGCCGGCGTGCTGGCGCACCCTGACTGGCATGAAGCGCTGGTGGCTACGGTCAAGCTGCCTCCGAAATCGGTGTGGGGCGACAAATCGTATATATACATGGCTATCGGCGTGGTGGGCACGACGATTGCGCCGTGGATGCAGTTCTACCTGCAGTCGTCGATTGTAGAAAAAGGCATTTCGGTAAAAGACTACGCGGCATCGCGGCTCGACGTGATTGTGGGCTGTTTTTTTACCGACCTCGTCGCATGGTTCATTGTGGTGGCCTGCGCTGCCACGCTCTATGTGCATGGAATGGGCGCGATCACGGTGGCGGCGGATGCGGCTGAGGCCATGCGGCCGCTGGCCGGCGACTACGCTTTCCTGCTGTTCTCATTCGGGCTGTTCAACGCGTCGTTATTCGCGGCTTCAATTCTGCCGCTCTCAACCGCCTACACGGTGTGCGAAGGCTTGGGTGTTGAGTCGGGAGTGGACAAGAGCTTTAAAGAGGCTCCGTTCTTCTACTGGCTCTACACGCTGCTAATCGCGGGCGGCGCGATTACCGTGCTGATTCTGCCGGATGCGCAACTCATCAACGTGGCGATTCTTTCGCAGGTGCTGAACGGCGTACTGCTGCCGGTGGTAATTATCCCCATGCTGCTGCTGATCAACCGCAAAGACCTGATGGGCGAGCACCGTAATTCGCGGCTGTGGAATGTGATTGCGTGGGCGACGAGCGTGATCGTGATCGTGATGACGGGAGTGATGCTTTGGGGAATGCTGCCGGGACATTAGAGGCAGGGAACAGGGAACAGGGAGGGGGCGCCTATTTTGCTTTTTCGTCCAGATCGGGCAGGCTGAGGAACCAGTCGTAGAAGGCGTCGTCGAATTCGTGGTACTCGGCAAACTTGATGGTGGGCAGCGATCGGTGAGCTGGAACGATTACATAGAAGCGGAGGTTGGCTTCGCCGCCTCCGGGGGCAATCTGGCGGCGGCCGCGAATTTCGTTCAGGGGGATGCTGGCGACCGTGAGCATTGATCGTTTTTCGACTGCGTCGGTTGTGAATCGAAGGCTGGACGTGAATGCGTGGAGCGCGCAAAACACGGTGCCAAGCATAACCAGCCAGGTAACGAGCACGGTTTCGATGGTTGGCTGATCGAGGCCGAGCTTGACGCGGCCCCATATGGCAAACGCAAAGATGAGTCCGGTGGCGAGGAATGCCAGCGCGGCGGTGCGAAGGTTGCTTTTGACGCGGTAGACGGCCAGGAACGGCGCGGAGTTGTTCATTTCGACCTGTCCAAAGGCTGAGGTCCTGCCGTTGGTACTCGAAGGCATAGGCGGACCTCAAGCGAAAGCGAATCAATTTGGTTAACACGGGTATGGGGAAAATGTAGCGCGAGGGCTGTTTTTGTTGCGCCGAGCAGTTCAGAAGGGACGGAGGGCTGGACGCGGCCGTGGGAGCGCTCTATGCCGCAACGAGACGTTTGAGCCGAATGCGGTCCGCGGGAATCTGGGCAAGATCATACTGCGCCTGCTGTGTAATCCAGCTTGCAGCGCTGCCGCCAAAAGCCTGCGAGAGCCGAATCGCCATCTCAGGCGAGATGCCCCGTTTGCCGTTGACGAGCTCAGAAAGTGTGGTCCGCGTGACACCCAGGGCCTCGGCGGCTCGCGTGATGGTAAGGCCGAGCGGCTCGATGCATTCCATGAGAACAACGCTGCCGGGATGCGGCGGATTCTTCATTGGCACGGGAAACCTCCTTAGTGGTAATCGAGATAATTGACTTCAAACGCATGGCCCTCGGCGAATCGAAAAATGACTCGCCAATTCGCTCGTACAGTGACCGCCATAAAGCCGCGTAATTCGCCTTTCAACGCGTGCAAGTTGAACCCCGGAAGAGCCATGTCTTCCACTGAATTGGCAGCGTCCAGTCGGGCGAGGATGTTGCGCAACTTCACTAGATGTTCCGCAATCACGCCGCGAGGCTCGTCTTCTTCGAAAAGGCGTTTCAGCCCCTTGTGGCGGAAAGTCTTAATCATCGATAAGTGTAATGCGTAACGTAACGGAGGTCAAGAAAGCGGTCTGCCGAGTTTAGCCTCTACAGCAGCTTGCCGGCGGCTAAATCCCGAATCAACCCGCGGTCGGCGGCGAGGAATTCGTAGCTGGTCAGGTCGCCTAGCTTGACCCACTTCACCTGCTCGTAGATCTGGTTCTGGATTTCGCCTTCGAACTCGTGGACGGAGAAGAACTGCAGGTCGACAGCGCCGCCATGGCGGTAGTTATGGCGAATATGAATCACCCTCGGGCCGACGGTGGCGTGGATGCCGAGCTCTTCATCAAGTTCGCGGGCCAGAGCCTGTTGGGGACTTTCGCCCGCCTCGATTTTGCCGCCGGGAAACTCCCAGAGCAGGGCCATGGGCTGATTTGGGCGGCGCTGGCCGATCAGCACTTCTCCATCACGAACAATGAGCGCAGCGGCCACAAAGCGCAGCGCGGGACCGGCGGGGCGGGGGCTGGCATTTGAGGCGGCGTCTTGCACGCGTTTATTGTAAACGAAACAAAGGAGATGCGCTTACAGGTACGCCTTGCTGCGCTTTTGATGGCATGGAAAAAACAGTCGGTATTTCAATCCCTATTCGCCATTTACATGCGTATGAATGGTTTCGGCCGCTTGTGGCTTGAAGTAACCCCAGCCACGTTTGCCGGCCTCGGCGATGAGCGCTGGCGAAGGATTGACCGGGAAGGGACAGCGGGCCATTTCAAGCATGGCAAGGTCGTGCAGCGAGTTACCGAAGACAGCATCGGGGTGAGTCAGACCGATGCGCTGGAGCGCGGTCGCCTTGCCCGTTCCGGTAGGCACGTCGACAAGGTCGCTGGTGATGATGCCGCTGACGACCTTAACCTCGGCGGCAACCACGCGCTCCTCCGGGATACCGAAGTCGCGCACGCCCTCCGCAATAACCCAGCGGTTGGTCGAGCTCACGGCCCAGATCTCCGTGCCCACGTTGCGCATGTCGGCGATTGTCTTCACCAATTCCGGAAAGATGTTGGGCCGAATAAACTCGTTGAAATACTGGGCGGCGGCGGCGCGCAGTTCCTGATCGCGCAGGCCGGCGTAGATCTGCACCATTTCGCCGCAGATTGCCGCTTCACTCACGTTGCCGGCGCGATAGGCGCGATGGCGGGTATCGATCCAGTCGCTGGTGGAGCGTGAAACCAGCCCCTGATCCAGCGACCACTGCATGAAACCGTATCCGGCATCGCCGCCCCAAAGGGTTCCATCGCAGTCGAAAACCGCAACGCGGGGATTACATTCGATTACCAGCCGCTCAAACTCCTCAGCGGTCCATTTTGATGCTTCTATCTCTGTACGCAACTAGCGTTCCTCAATCCTGCTCACATTATGTCCAATTCTATTTTCATCCAACAAGCTCGATTTTGCACGTCAAGGTTCTGTAAAGACCGCGATAAGTCAGAGGCCGCGCGTGCAGGCGTGCCCATAAATGCTGGCCGGTTAAACGTGTTTCCGCATTATGAATCGCCTTAGTACCACTGTTGATTCCTTGATGAACGTGGTTCGGTAACATGGCGGCCGGCGTTGGGCGAGGCCGCAACGCGCCCATAATCGAGGGTGTGGATAGTACGGGCAATCATAATATGGGCAACACTGGGCTCCTGCGCGATTATCAGACCTACCTGAGGGTTGAAAAAGGACTGCGGCCGCTCACCTGCGAGGCGTATCTCAGCGATCTAAGGACGTTTGCCGAATTCATTGAGAAACGCGATGGCGTGCTGATGATGGCGGTCCAGGAAGACTTGACCGCGTTTCTGGAGCATTTGCGTGCGCACGGAATAGACTCGCGCTCCGCGGCGCGCAAGCTGAGCTGCCTGCGCGGATTTTACAAGTGGCTGCTGCTTGACCGGCGCATTCATCACGATCCAACGGTCAACATGGAGTCGCCCAAGGCGTGGAAGGTGCTGCCGAAATCGCTGGCCGAGCCGGAGGTGGCGGAGATGCTGGAGCGGGCGCAGATGGCCGCGACACATCCGCAGGCCAAGGCTACGGCGCTCAGGGACCGGGCAATTCTCGAACTTCTTTATGCAGGCGGACTGCGGGTTTCAGAAGTGACGGCGCTGGGAACCAGCGATCTTGCGCTCGATCTGGGCCGCGTGCAAGTGCGCGGGAAGGGTGACAAGGAGCGGATTGTGCCGCTGGGGCGCTCGGCCGTTGAGGCATTGGAGCAGTACTTGCGAGAGGGCAGACCGCATCTTGACCGCATCAGCACGGCGCGCGGCGGGCGTAGCGGGCGCAAAGATGGCGCGCGGCTGTTTCTTTCGCTGCGCGGCATGCCGCTCACGCGGCAATGGGTCTGGCACCTGGTGAAGATGGCTACCGGCAATGCGAGTCCGCACATGTTAAGGCACAGTTGCGCCACGCACATGGTTGAACACGGCGCCGATTTGCGCAGCGTGCAGTTGTTGCTGGGCCACGCCGATATTTCAACTACCCAGATTTACACCCACCTGGCGCTTGGCCGTTTGAAGGCAGTGCATCGCATGCATCATCCGCGAGGGATGCGGAAAGCTGAAGAGATGGAGCCTTCGGTGATGCCGGAAGGTTCTTCGAGCGAAGTGGTAACGGACGATCCACTTGAGGGCACCGCATGAGTACTCCCGCGGTAGCTGCGGCAAGCCCTGCGGAGTTGGCGGCGCAATACTTGCGCATGCTTGAGAGCGAGCGCGGAGCGTCAGAGCACACGCTGAGGGCGTACCGGCGCGAGCTGGGGAATTTTACGGCGTGGGTGAGCGGGTCAGAATCGGGGCTTGGAGCCGAGTCAAGCGTCGAAAAAATTGAACACACGCACATACGCTCTTACCTGGGAACGCTGTACGATCGCGGGCTTTCGAAAGCCTCGGCGGCGCGGGCGCTGGCCGCCATCAGGAGCTGGTTCAAGTGGCTGGCGCGGGCGCGATACATTGAGCAGAACGCGGCGTCGCTGGTTTCAACGCCGAAGCTGCCGAAGCATTTGCCGCGTGTGCCGTCGATCGAACAGATGAACCGCGTGGTGGATTCAGTGAGCGAAGATGCGGCGAGCTGGCCTACGCGCGATCGCGCCATTCTTGAAATGCTGTATGGATGCGGCATCCGTAATGCCGAGCTGACAGGGCTGAACCTCAACGACATTCATTGGGCCAATGAGGCCGTGATGGTGCGCGGCAAAGGGCAAAAGCAGCGCTATGTTCCGCTGGGCGACACCGCCGCGCAGGCCTTGCGCGCATACCTTGCGGAGCGGTCGGCGCGGCTGGCTGCAGAGGGTGGCGAATCGCGCACTCCTGCGCTGTTTTTGAATCTGCAACTGCGCGGCGTTGACCATGGGGGGCAAGCGCGGCTCACAACTCGAAGCGTGGGACGCATCGTGAAACGGATCGCAATTATGCGCGGGCTGCCGGCAGATGTCCATCCGCACACGCTGCGGCATGCGTTCGGCACGCATCTGCTTGAAGAAGGCGCGGACCTGAGAGCGATACAGGAGCTGCTGGGGCACGAGCGGCTTTCGACTACGCAGAGATATACGCAGATGAGCACCGCGCAACTGGTGCAGGTCTACGACCGGACGCATCCGCGGGCTAAGTAGAAGCGGCGAGTCAGCAAGTCAGCGCGCGGGCTGCTGCACTTTTGGTTTTCGCTTACGCCGCGAGTTTGAAGTCGACAATCAGCGGCAGATGGTCAGAGGCGATCAGCGCCGTGCGGCTACGCCACAGCCTGGTGTCTAGCATGTGCAGCGGTGGCTCGTAATAGCAGTAATCGAGCGAAAGAAACGGCATCATGCCAGGGAAGGTTCGCAGGTAGCGCCCCGCATGCCGAGGCCGGAAGGTTTGGAACTTGCTGCGCATCAGCCGCGTTGTCAGGCCGTGCGTCCATTCGTTGAAGTCGCCCAGCACCAGGCGCGGCCCGCGCAGATTGGGCTGCAGCAGAATCTCACGGTTCAGCAGCTTGCGCGCCTGGAACCGCCGCTCCATGTGGCCCGTGCCCAGGTGCACGTTGAATAGTTGCACCAAGCGGCCGGGC
>Ga0265338_10005936_pt1 | contig 15730 bp, 9 predicted proteins | sample 42126metaG_FD_193579 | JGI IMG/M metagenome (GOLD analysis project Ga0265338, IMG submission 193579) | Rhizosphere microbial communities from Carex aquatilis grown in University of Washington, Seatle, WA, United States - 4-21-26 metaG | ecosystem: Host-associated > Plants > Roots > Rhizosphere >... | reverse complement strand
CTTTGCCGGGATTATGAAGTGCGCTTGGATCATAGCGAGGCGATAATACGAATTTGCATGATTCGCCTTATGGTTAGACGGCTTGCGTCAATATGAATTGCCCATTTTTAAAACACGCTCTTAGAGACTGTATGCCACTTAGGCCAAAATATTTTTAACCACGGATGGATTGGATGGAACGGATAGTGTCTTTTGCCCGCGAAACATGCGAAATGACGCGAAAAATTGGAGGCAGAGGAATCCGGGGCAGGGGAATGGCGGTGAAATTGAACACGCCGGCGCCTGGCCAAGGTGGCAATGGTTTAATATGACAATACCACGAACCGACCCCGTTCCCGTTCCGTTCCGGCGGTCTTGAGTTCGGCGGCGGCGCGCTTGATCAGAATATCTGTCTCGTCGCTCACGGTTGCAGCGGATGGTGCGGTTTTTGAGGCGGAAAGTCAACGCGCTGCTGAGGGTTTGAGGTTATGTGCGGGTTCCGGGGCTTTTCCATAAGCGCTCCGATGTTCAACTTTAAACTTTGAACTCGCGGGCTCGCGCCCGGGTGTAGTTGGAAGTGGGTGAGGCGGTAAGAGGTTTCGCCGGCGAGACGGCGGCGAATGCGACCGAGACGGTCGCGATCCCCAGACATTCGCATACACCAGGTTCTGGCGGGGGAGCGAGGGCGTCTCGCCCGCCGTGTTCGGCGTCTCGCCGAACACCTCTTTGCGCATTGTTAGCGCTCACCCACTTCTAATCGTACCCCTCGCGCCCGCGTCGCAATAAGTTTGCTTGCGTCAGACGGGGCGGGGCTTAAGGTTGCGAGGAACGCAAGGTTTGTCATGACGCAGAAGACTCGGATGTCGGTCAATTCCAGCAATGTGCTCGCCGTTATCATGGGGGGCGGCCAGGGGACCCGTTTGTTTCCGTTGACGCGCGACCGCAGCAAGCCGGCGGTGCCGCTGGCGGGCAAATATCGCCTGGTGGATGTGCCCATATCCAATTGCATCAACTCGGGGCTGAAACGGATTTATTTGTTGACGCAGTTCAATTCCGCCTCGCTGCACCGGCACATTTCGCAGTCGTACAAATTCGACCAGTTTTCGGGCGGATTTGTGGAAATCCTGGCGGCGGAGCAGACGTTTTCGGACACGTCATGGTACCAGGGCACGGCGGACGCGGTGCGCAAGAACCTGACGCATTTTCTGAATCACGATTTTGATTACCTGCTGATCCTGAGCGGGGACCAGCTTTACCGGATGGATTTCCGGCTGTTGATCGAGCAGCACATTGAAACGGGGGCGGAGATCACGATTGCGACCATCCCGGTCGGACGCCAGGAAGCGCAGTCGCTGGGCATCATGCAGATCGACTCCAGTTTGCGGATCATCCGGTTCGAGGAGAAGCCGAAGGATCCGCAGATGCAGGCGAGCCTGGCGCTGGACCGGAAGGTGTACGGGCAGGTGGGCATCACCGACGACAAGGAATATCTGCTGGCGTCGATGGGCATTTACCTGTTCAACCGGGACGTGGTCTTGCGTTTGCTTGACAATCAGATGACGGATTTCGGCAAGCACATCATTCCCAAATCGATCGAATCCAATCACGTCCACGCGCACGTGTTCCAGGGCTACTGGGAGGACGTGGGGACGATCCGCAGCTACTTCGAGGCGAGCCTGGATTTGGTCAACGATTTGCCGCGGTTCAATTTCTTTGACATGAGCGCGCCGATTTTCACGCGGCCGCGTTTTTTGCCGGGCTCGAAGATCAACGGGGCGGAGATCAACCACGCGGTGATATCCGACGGCTGCATCATGAACCACTGCAAGGTGAGCCACACGATTGTGGGCTTGCGCAGCCTCATTCACGGGGGATGCGAGGTCAACCGGTCCATACTGCTGGGGTGCGACTACTACGAGTCGGAGCATTCGATCCGGCAATACGAGGAGCGGAGCATGCCGCGGATCGGGGTGGGGGCGAACACGTTCATCGAGAATGCGATTATTGACAAAAACGCCCGGATTGGCTCCAACTGCCGCATCTCGCCTGCGGGCAAGCCGGACAAGGTCGACCATCCGCTCTATTACGTGCGCGATGGCATTATTATCATACCCAAAAATGGCGTGATCCCGCACGGGACGATCCTTTGAAGAACGTGACGCGATTCTTTCGTCACATTGGCTGGGCCTGGATTCTGATCGCCGTGGCGTTGGGCGTGCGCGCGCAGCTTCCGCCGAACATCACCGTTTCGCAGAGCATCACGGCCAATCCGCAAATCCCGATTTACCGGGAGACGCCGCGCGGCCAGATCATGGACGCGATGATCACCTTTAAGAGCGCGGCGAGCACGGGGCGCGCCGACATGCATGTCACGCAGTTTGACATGCGCACGTTCAAGGAAGGCGACACCAACCAAATCCAGCTCCGGGCGCTGGCGCCGCAATGCGACATGAACGTCAACACCAAAGTGGCGGCGGACCCCGGTCCGCTGGAGTTGTTCACGCCGACGACCAACCTGCATATTCAAGGCGTGGGTTTTTACTGCGACCAGACCCGGCGGCTGCTCATCCTATCCAACCAGGTGGAGACGCGAATAGCCAAGGGGTTGCTGAAGGCGCCGATGTTCAGCGGCGCGGCCTCCAACGAGTCCGGCAGCCAGATGATCCGCATCCTGGCCGATTACTGCAAATTCGATTCGGCGTCGAACATCATCGATTACATTGGGCATGTGCGGGTGTTTGACCCGCAGGGGGACTCGGTGTCGCGAGCGATGACGATTTACTTGACAACCAACAACGCCATCCGCGCGATTCTGGAAACGGGCGATGTGGCCATCAACGTCGCCAATCGGGGCGTGGCGAACGCCGAGAGCGCCTTCTACGCGGTGACCAACGGAGCGGAGGAGATGCGCCTGGATGGCGAGGGCGTCTGGCGCAATGGCGCGGAAGAGGCGCGCGCCGGACATTTTGTATACGACTCGGCGAACCGTGTGTTGCGCGCGACCAACCATGTGCGCGTGCGCTGGCCCAATCCGACCAACGGCCCGACGTGCGCGCTGCTGTATTCGGACTCCGCGGATGTGCAATGGCCGCCGACGAACGGGCCGATTGAATCCATGACAGCCGATGGCAACGTGATCATTGTCAATCAGTCCGACCAAAGCCGCGCGACGGGGCGGCGGGCGGTCTTCAACCGGGCGGCGGATTCGTTTCAATTGACAGGCTCGCCGGATTGGTGGAACGACCAGATGGAAGTCCGCGGCGACCTACTGTCCGTCGGCCTGAGCAACAGGATTTATCGCGCTGACGGCGCGGCGTTTTTCAAGACGCGCGACGCTTCCTCCACCAACCGGTCGATCCAGATTTCCTGCGAGAGCCTGGTGTATCAGACCAACCTCGCCGAATTCCACGATCGCGTTGTCGCGCGCAGTTTTGAAAAGGACGCGCTGCAAGACACGCTCATATCCCAGATGCTCACGGTGACCCTTGTGGGCAACAAGATCCAAACGGCCATCGCCACCGGGGACGTTCGCGGCGAAACCGTCGCCGACGCCGCCGGGGCCCGGAAGAAATTGCGATGCGAAACGTTGACAGCGTGGCGGTCCATCTCCACCGGGTTCATGGAAAAGATCGTCGGCGAGACGAACGTCGTTCTCGAACAATTCGGCGCCACCACCAATCTTTATGACAGCTTGAAAGCGGAGGTTGTCACGGCGTTCTTCGCGCCGGACACCAACCGCGTGGATCGCGCCGTCGCCGAGCGCAACGTGCAGCTTGAACAGCGGAAGCCGGGCCAGACCATCGACGCTGCCTCCGAGCACGCTGTTTACACGAGCGGGACGAACGCTTTGTTGACGCTGACTGGCAGCCCTTCCGGCCATACTGACAAATATACTATTGCCGGCGCTGATTCGCTGGTGTGGCAGCCGCAGGGCGGCGCCTTTCGCGCCATCGGACGCTACAAAATCATTCCCATTTCGCCGAAGAATTGACATAACAACTGCATGAAAACGCTGTTCCGACACTTGGTAGGGCGGCGCTGCGCCGCCGCCCACGTCAGCGACTTTGCTTCGCGCTAATGGACTCGCCGCAACCAGAGCCGCAGCCAGTGATGCAGAAAACATCTGTTTCACCCGCCGTTGTTGTGTCCGCTGCGTCGCTCCTGCTTGCCACCGAGGCGCTCGTTAAAGAGTACAACAAACGGCGTGTCGTCAACGGCGTGTCCCTTCGCGTTGCGGCTGGAGAAATCGTCGGGCTGCTTGGGCCCAACGGGGCCGGGAAAACGACGACGTTCAACATGGTCGTGGGCATCGTGCGGCCGGATTCGGGTTTGGTTCACTTTCTGGAGCGCGACATCACCGGGCTGGCGATGCATCAGCGCGCGCGGCTGGGCATCGGTTATTTGACACAGGAGCCGTCCGTGTTTCGGAAGCTGACGGTCGAGCAGAACATCCTGGCGATCCTGGAGACGTGCGCGATTGGCGGGTCCGAGCGGGCGCTGCGCCTGAAATCGCTGTTGGATGAATTGGACCTGTTTCCGCTGTCGAAGAACAAGGCCTACACGCTGAGCGGCGGGGAAAAGCGGCGGCTGGAAATCACGCGGGCGCTGGTAACGAGCCCGAAACTTCTTTTGCTTGACGAGCCATTTTCCGGGATCGACCCCATCGCCGTTTACGAGGTCCAGAAAATCATCCGCCGTCTCAGGGACCGCGGGCTGGGCATCCTCATCACCGACCACAACGCCCGTGAGACGCTCAAACTGGTCGACCGCGCCTACCTTATCAACAAGGGCTCGGTCGTTTACGAAGGCGGCGGGCCTGAAATGACCAACGATCCGAAGGCCCGCGAAATCTACCTGGGGCCGGACTTCAACCTCTAAAAACCATGCAACGCGACACTATTACCGTTGAACGTTTTTACACTGAACAATCGCAGAGCCTGGGCTTGCGGCTGGTGGCCGGGGCAACCGGGCTTAAGCGGATCATTCGCGAGCCGACGGTCAATCGTCCGGGGCTGGCGCTTGCCGGGTTCACGCGTTATTTTGCCAATCGCCGCCTGCAGGTCATCGGGAACGCTGAATCGTCGTTCCTCAAGACGCTCAAGCCGGATGCGCGCCAGGTGCGCTACGAGAATTTGATGTCCTATAAAATCCCCGGCGTGGTTTTTTCGCGCGACCAGTCGCCGGATCGCGTTTTTGTGCGCGAAGCGGAAAAGGCCCAGGTTCCGATCTTCATCACGCCGCTGATCACGATGAAGTTCATCAACCTCGCCACGCTCGCGCTGGAGATGCTGTTCGCGCCCAAGGCCATCGAGATGGGCAGCATGGTGGACATCCTGGGCGTGGGCGTCATCATCCGCGGCGAAAGCGGCATCGGCAAAAGCGAAAGCGTCCTGGCCCTTATAGAGCGCGGTTACAGCCTGGTATCCGACGACGCCACGCGCGTGACGCTCATCGACGGGCGCCAGCTCGTCGGCACCAGCCCTGAGACCACGCGCAACCACATGGAAGTGCGCGGCATTGGCATCATTAACGTCGCTTCGATGTTTGGCGTGCGGAGCATCCGCCGCGAAAAGGGCCTTAACCTGGTTGTGACGTTAAAGGTCTGGGAGGAAGTGCCGGACGTGGACCGTGTGGGCATGGAGCAGGAGTACGTGAAGATTTTGGGCGTGAATATTCCGCACATCACGATTCCGGTGAGGCCGGGGCGCGACCTGGCGCGCTTGATCGAAGTGGCGGCGTTTCAAATCAAGCTGAAAGGGGCGGGGCACAACCCGGCCAAGGAACTCAACGACCGGCTCATCGCCCAGATGGCGGGGACGCGAAAAATGTAGTTGTCTGGGTTGCGTCGCGGCGTTACTGTTTGGCGTGCGCAACATGGCGTCCATTGCGGCTGCTTTCCTGGTTTTGCTGTGCGCGACGTCCTGCTCCACTGTCAAACAAACGTCCGAGATCTCCGGGCTGCGCGACGAGTGGCTCCAAAAATTCCGCCACAAGGAGATCGACGCCGTCATCGCGATGTATGCGCCGGGCGCGGCGTTCATGCCGCCCAAAGGCGCGGCCATCATCGGCGCCACCGCCATCCGCGACCATTACCGGATGATCACCGCGACGTTCGACTCGGACATGGCGTTGCGCAGCCGCGTCATTGAAGCTTCGGGCAGTCTGGCCTACGACACCGGCGAGTTTTCCGAGACCATGACGACGATTCTCAACGGCCAAACCCAGCAATACACGGGCCAGTATCTCATGGTGTATCGCCGCATCGGCGGGCAATGGAGAATTGTCCAACACGTCTGGACGCTTGGCCCGTAGCGGTCATTTTGTCGCGCGCAATCGCGCGAGGGCGGCGGAAAGAACTTCGTCCCGGCTTCCGCTCAGGCCCGCGGGACTTGGGGTGAACGGAATTTGCGGCGCAAACCCATGCTCGTCGACCGGTTTGCCGTCCGGCAAATAATCGATCCATCGGGGGATGCCGATTTTCATGTCCAGCGGGAGGTCAAAGATTTGCGGATTGCCGCTTGAGCCGGCGGTGTGGTCTCCCATCGTCGTGACGTTCGACGCGCCCATCATCATGCCGACGAAGGACTCGCCGCTGCTCATGCATTTTTGGCCGATGAGGACGACGACGCTGTTGGTGTAGAGCCACGGCCCCAGCGGGCCCGCGGTGCGCGGAAAGCGCTTGGTCAAATTGGTGCGTTCCGGGCCGTCGCGGAACTGGTCGTAGCCGTAGACCACTTCCTTGGCAAGAAAACGGCCGGCGACTTCCTGCGCCAGGCGCTCGCTCCCGCCGCCATTCCACCGAACGTCAACGATCAGTCCGCGCGTCTGCCGCATTCCCTCCAGCGCCTTGTTAAATCGCTCTGGAATCGATGGATCGTCAAAGCCGTAAATGCCGATAAACCCGATTTTGTCCGTGGTGATCGCCCATTGCAGGCGGCCCGCGTACTGAAGGCCGCCAAGGATGGCTTTGTGCGCGGGCGGGTTGGCGTTGGCCGGACGAGGCCGATCGTAGACCGGAATGTCCGTGCCGGCCAGGCTGAGCGATATGTGAAGGTCGCGCAACGGCCGCAGCATCTCGGCGCAGACGTCCGCAAAGTCGTCGGATGTTTGACAGGCGAGCGCCCGGGGTCGGAATGCGTCGCGCAGCTTCTCCCAATCGACTTCCGGGCGGATGGCGAACATCGCGTACGTGCTATCCATGTCGTCCCAGAGCTGGTCGAAGGCCGATTGCGCGAGATCGGGTGTAATGGGAGGATGCGGGCGGAAGGCCTGGCGCTCAAAGGCGGCGGCGTAGGTTGCGGATTTTGCCTTGCAATCAATCACGAAAAAGCGGCGCAAACGTTCGGGAGTGTCGCCGTCGACGACGACGTCGTTTGGATCGGGAATCAGCGCGTTGGTTCCGGCGTGGAAGGAGGACCGGAATTTGTGGCTGGCGATCAAACGCATCGCGAGCGCGACGTTTGTCGCGCCTGGGCCGATGACTGAGTTGGGCGGAATGAACGAATCCAGCAGCGACGGATGAAACCGGAGCCAAATGTGCGACAGCGATTCGGAGTTTGTGGAAGCGGGGCTGGTGAGCCGGGCGGGTTCGTGAGGAATAACCAGCGCCCAAACGGCGCCGTCGGAGCAATGGCCGACGCCGACGTCCGCCGGGCCGGATTGGATCGACAGATTCGTGGCCGTCGAAATCGAGAAGGCCGAAATGGCGAAGATATCCGCGGGCGTGAAGTCCCATGCGCGGGCGCGCGCGACGGCGGTGTCGGCCGTCTTCAAGGAGGTCGGATAGCGCAGAAGGAGGTCGACATCAGCGCGTAGGATAACCGCAAGAAAAAGCGGCGCCAAAGTGACCACGGTGCGGAGGCGGATGGTTGACATGAATTTCACAAGCGCAGTTGTAGACAGGAATCTCAAGTTTCACAAGGCTGCTTGAGGTCCTGGGTCATTCTTCCTCTAGTCGGGATTAGACAACATAACGCTGCGAGACGAGTTCGGTTAAGGAATGTTAAAACTGTGTGACAACGGAGAAACCCTTTGACAGGTCGCAACTAACAGCGTAACAATTGCCTTGTCGTAATTCCTGTTGTCCCGAGAAACCTGGCGGCTTTTTAGCGTCGCCTAAATAGCGAAACCAAAGTCACATTACAACCTCGCCTCTCCCGATGAAGGCCTATTTGGCATTGGCGGTAGCGACGCTGGCAGTGTCAGCAGTTTCAGCGTCGGCGCAAGCGCCCGGCATTATCAGCCACCAAGGCAAGCTCACTGTCAATGGAACCAACTATACCGGGACGGCGCAATTCAAGTTTGCGCTGGTCAACGCCGCAGGAAGCGCGACCTACTGGAGCGATGATGGCACAAGCATCGGCGGCGGCGCGCCGGTGGGCCCCGCCATTTCCCTGACGGTTACGCGCGGCATTTTTTCCGTCAGCCTAGGCGACCCTTCGGTCGCCAACATGACTCAAGTTATTCCTTCGAGTGTCTTCACCAACAGCGGCGTCTACTTGCGCGTGTGGGTCAATGACGGGCCGGACGGCTGGCAACAACTTTCGCCTGACAGACAGATCGTGTCCGTCGGCTACGCGATGGCGGCCAACACGGTGAGCGGAACCGTGCCGCCGCAGGCCCTGCCTTCCGGCGCTATGCTCGTTTCGGTTAATCCGCAAGATCCGGGGCTGCTGTCGAACGGCTATCGCTACGTTACGACCGTGCCGCCGCCCCCGTGGGTCAACGGTTCGACCATCGGCGCGCCTTCTGCGCGAAGCGGACACAGCGCGATTTGGGATGGACAGCATTTGCTGGTCTGGGGCGGCAACGTCGGGTCTTCGTTGCCGAGCTATGTCAGCACGGGGGGTATCTACGATCCATCCGTGGATCAGTGGAGTCCGATGTCGACGCTTGGGGCGCCAGATCCTAGAGCCGGCCACACGACGGTGTGGACGGGCTCGAACATGATCGTTTGGGGCGGCACGGGCTCCGGTGGTTTTGTCGGCACGGGAGGCAACTTCACGGCGTCGATGTTGGCATGGTCGCCTGTTACCACGAATCTGGCGCCTTCGGCGCGCGACGGGCATGTGGCCGTATGGACAGGCTCAGCCATGTTTTTGTGGGGTGGCCACAACCCGAGCGGCCCCCAAAATGACGGATACTTATACGATCCGGTGGCGGATTTGTGGACAGTCGTCAACGTAGCCAACCCTCCGCAGGCCCGATACGGCGCAACCGCCGTGTGGGCTGGCGACCGCGTGATCGTGTGGGGCGGCTTCGGCGCCAGCGGCGCTCTGAACGACGGCGGCGAGTTGCTTTTCTCGGGCGGCGTTCCATCGCAATGGATCGCAATGACGACATCCAATGCTCCCGGCGCCAGGCTGCAGCACACGGCGGTTTGGACTGGCAGCGCCATGATCGTTTGGGGCGGCGACAACGGCGCGGCGTTTGGGGACGGGGGTATCTTTAATCCGTCGTTAAATAGTTGGTCGCCGCTGTCGAGCGCCAACGCGCCCGCGGCCCGCTTTAATCACGGGGCGGTTTGGACTGGCGCGGAGATGTTGATCTTGGACGGAAACAACGGTTCCGATCTCGCCTCCGCCGCGGCCTACGACCCTATTGCCGATCATTGGCGGACGTTGACCGCCGCAGGCAGTCCGCTGGCGCGAACCTCCCCCGGCGTCGCATGGACCGGGACTGCGGCGCTGGTGTTCGGCGGGACAACCGGCGGCGCGCCCGATGCGTCGCTGCAGAGCCTGGTTCCGCAACCGCCCTGGTATTTCTACAGCAAGTTATGAAAAAATCATCTTTACTGGCGCTGGCGATCGTGGCTGCGGCTTTTGCTGGGTCGCTTCCGCTCCAGGCGCAATGGCAGACCCAGTCCATCCTCGTCAAGCCGGGTTGGAGCGCGATCTATCTGCACGTGGACGCCGGCTACGATAAGTTGGACGACCTGGTGGGCGCGGACCTAACCAATCCAATCTCGCAACTATGGTTGTGGCAGCCGTCGGCCAGCACGATCCAATATGTAACAGGCCCGCAGGCGCCAGTGACGTCCAGCACGGAATGGGTGCCGTGGAGGCGAATCACGACCGGTATGTCCAGCACGCTGACGCGGCTTGTCCCAAATGGCGCCTACCTGGTTTTCTCCACTGCGACCACCAATTACATGTGGACCCTCAAAGGCAAACCGGTCGCGCCCAGCTACACATGGGCCACCACTGGCGAAAATTTCCTTGGATTTCCCACTCCGCCGTCATTGCCGCCGACCTTTGACCACTTCCTCTCTTTAGGCGGCTCACTGGAGTCGCTGGCGCAAATCTATGCTTACCAGGGCGGCGACCTGACATCCTCGAATCCCGCGCCGGTGCAGTTTTTTACGTCGACGTTGGTCAACCGCGGCCAGGCGTACTGGATTCGGGCCGGGACGTACTACAACAATTATTTCGGGCCATTCACGGCGACTCCGCAGGACCTTGTTGGAGTGGACTTTGGCGATTCATCCAGCCAATGCACTTTGCGTCTGATGAACCCGACTGCCAATCCAGTGACGGTGACGATGCAGTTATTGCCCTCTGAGAGCGCCCCTACCAACCAGCCTGATTACGCCAATGTGCCTCCGGTGCTAGTTCGCGGCGCGCTAATTACCAGCAACCTTAGTTACGGCTTCACCAATTTGACGGTGAATAACACGGTGAGTTGGACGCTGCCGCCGCAAGGTCAGAATGGTTCGAGCCAGGCCATTGTTTTGGGACTTAACCGCTACACGATGAGCGGGGCCCCCGGCACGCTATATGGTGGCATTCTCAAATTGACTGATTCCTATGGCTTGTCGGAAGTGGATTTGCCGGTTTCCGCGCAGGTCGCCTCCTATGCGGGGCTTTGGGTTGGCGAGGCGACGGTGTCGCAAGTCCAGGCGTATCTAAAGAGCTTTCAGCGCGACGGCAACAACAATCCCGTGATGGACACCAACGGGGCCTACATCGTCACCGGCATCGACACTAATTTAGGCCCGACCTCCTCGGCATTTCCCTTGCGGTTGATCGTTCACAACGACGGCAGCCATGCTTATTTGCTGCAGCGCGTTTTTTACGGTTCTGACCCGGGGTCGAACATTATCGTGACGACGAGCGAGGCATTTCTGGACCCGGCGCAGTTGGGCGCCGCCCGAAGGATCACGGCAGTGCATTTGCCGTGGACGCCAAATAACACAGCTTATTCGCTCGGCGGTCCGCTAACTCCCGGAGCGTTGTTGAGCACGACCGTCACAACGACGTATGACGACCAGTCGTCGAATCCATTTTTGCACACTTACCATCCGGATCATGACAATCTGGATGCGACGTTTCAAGTGCAGTTGGCGCCTGGGCAGGAATCCTATGGAATCAGCCGCGCTATCACCCTCAACATCACGCCCCCTGGCAACGATTTCAATAGTTTGACGCAGGCAGGACAGAGCTTCTCTGGCGCGTATACTGAGGCAATCACGATGACTGGCGCGGGCACGCGCGTCTTTAACGTCGGCGGCGCTTTCAGCCTGAACCGTGTCAGCGCCATTGCGACACTGACTCATTAAGAAATCACGAATTTAGAATTGAGGAAAAAACTATGACGACTCCAAATAATCCGATCCGCCAACGTTTGGCCGGCATCATGGCAACAGCTCTGCTGGCGCTGCTGGCAGTTTCGGCGCACGCGCAGCAAGGGGTGCCCACGCCGCCCGGCCAGATTAGCTACCAAGGCTACTTGACTGACGCCAATGGAGCGCCGCTTGCCACAAACGCGCCAACCAATTTTGACGTCTTCTTCCGCATTTACAATTCGCAGAACGGCACGACGGCGAATTGGGGCGAATTGCAAACCGTCACGGTCGACCGCGGCTACTTTAGCGTGCTGCTTGGGCAGGGCGCGCCGATTGGCGACAGCACGCCGTTCACCAACGACCTGACAACGGTGTTTAGTGGCGGCGACGCGTCCGTCCGCTACATCGGCATCCAGGTCCGCAACTTCAATGAAATCCAGCCGCGCCTGCGATTATTGTCCTCGCCGTACGCGCTGCTTGCCTCGCAATCCATTGCCTTGGTCGGCAACACCGGAACCCAGGTGATGACGGCCAATGGCACGAACATCGGCATCAACGGCGCCGCCGGAAACGATTCCATGGATATCCATGGCAACCTCGGGATTTTTGGAAACGGCACATTGAATTTCGGCCAGGGACTGTCGGGCCAGGAGCAAAACGCCGGCAAGATCGGGTATGAGGCTTTTTCGAGCAGCGCGTTGGACATCATCGGCGCTGGAACGACGGTGGCGACCCGGAAGGTCAAAGTATGGGGCGCCTTGTCCACGGTAGGCTCGTTGGGGGTGGGGACGGATACACCGGCGACCCTGTTGCACGTTGCAGGCCCAGGCGACGTTGAAGTGAGTGTGCAAAGCACCGACTCGAGCGGGCATCGTTGGACGATCCAAAGCAGCGGCGGCGGAACGCCGAGTTTGGCCTCAACCTTACAGATTGTCGACCGGACGGCATCGGCCTCGCGCCTGACGATTGATAAGAACGGCCAGGTGGGTATTGGGACGACCGCTCCTGGCGCCACATTGGAAGTTAATGGCACCACGATTCATGATTCTTATGTCGGCATCACTGGCAGCCAGGTGCTTGAATTTGGCCGTGGCGTCTCTGGCAAAGAGCCGAACGCCGGCAAGATCGGTTACGGGACATTTTCGTCCGGCGCGGCATTGGACATCGTCGGCGCTGGAACCGGATCGAATCGAAAAATCAACATGTACGCCGAATCGGGCGTGTCCATGAACGGGGGCTTGTCCGTCAGCGGCAACTTCTCGACATCGACCTTGACCCTCGGCGGGGCTGGCCTATCCGAGGGATCTCTCAGCATTCTTGGGGCGACGCACATTAATGACTACCCTATTTATTTCCGTACCGGCACGGACCACAACCATTGGATGGGCTACGGCAACTACTTCGGCAGCCTGCCGCAAATCGACGGGCCATGGGTGTTTGGAAACCTGGGCGGCATGCTGGGCACTTCCACCGGAGGCCAGAACTGGAGCATGGTCTGGGACTACAGTGGCAATACGCATGCCCGCGGCAACGTTTATTCCGGCGGCTGGTTCTATGGCGTGTACGGCGCCGCTCTTCCATCAGACCGCAACATAAAAACCAACTTCGAAACGATCAATGAAAGGGACATTCTGGCGAAGGTTGCAACTCTCCCAATCACCAAATGGAGTTTCACCAACGCGCCCACTCAGCGGCGCATCGGCCCCATGGCGCAGGATTTCCATGCCGCCTTCGACGGCGTTGGCGGCCTCGGTGACAAAATGATATCCATCACAGACGAAATTGGCGTGGCTCTCGCGGCCATCAAGGGCCTGAACGCCGTCGTGCAGGACAAAGAGACGGAAATTCAGGCGCTCAAACTGCAAGTCCAGGCTTTGCAGGCTGCCGTCGATCGGCTGGGCAAGCCGCCGGGTCCCAGCGCTCCTGTGACGCCGGTTGCCCCCAACGCGCAATAGCACGGATGACATCCGGATGAAGTTATTCCCGTTATGAAAGCGATCCAACGTATACTGTTGACTGCCGCGCTGGGCCTTGGCGTTGGCTGGCTCGGGGGAGCGGCGCGGGCGCAGCAGATTCTGGTGCCGCCGCTGCAGATGGACCAGACGCTGATGCTCTACCACACCAACCTCGCGGGAACAAACGTGATGGTCGGTGTCAACTGGCAGTCCTATCGCGGCGTGCCGCTTTCCAGCACCAACGGAAACCCCAAAGGCTCCGATGGCCGCGCTCCTGCCTTGCAGTTTCCCACGAGCAATCAGTTCAGAGGCATGTTTGTCGCCTCTGGAATCCCCGTCCAGAAGGGGACCAATCTCATCAGCACAAACGGATTCTCCACTAACGTCACGGCCATCAATTGGCCGCGCGCGACAGCCGACGGCACTCCCAGCGGCAAGGTCGTGTTTATTCTGCGCTCGGCGCAGGTCGGCGCTCCCTATTTTGCGCAGCAGGTCTCCTTCCTGTTTGGCGACGTGATTGCCCCGCCAAGCACGGACGAAAACGGCAAGGCCCTGCCGCTGGGCGATAACCTGAGTTATTGGGTTCCGCAGCCCTACACCACCAACAACTACGCCGGCGCGCCTTACTACTATAGTCCAAACGCCCAGGCGGTCTTTGCCACGCAAGCCGGCAGCCTCAGCATCACATGGCAGAAGCTGGTGCCGACCAACGGCACGCCGCCGGATTTGACCAACTACGCCTATTTGAGCGGAAACTATTATCGCCTCTACAACGTCCACTACATCGTTTCGGGCGCAGCGGTCAAGCCGCCGCAGAAAATGTACTGGACCGAAGGCTCCTACCAGGAAACGGGCCATCCGATTCAGGTGTCGCAGGCCCAGGTCAACGCCGTCAACGTCATTTATAACCAGAACTTTCCCCAATACGTGACGCCTGGCGACACGGGTCCGACTGTCCCCGTTACCAATACGCTTTGGTTCAGCAGCAATTCGCCGCCATTCCAGATTCGCGCGGACAACTTGCAGGGGCGCGTTTTTGTGGAACTGCTCGGCGAGGTCAATCCCGACGGCGCCACGCGGCGCTTCCTTGGCTTTGAGATAGTCGACGTCTACAAAGAGCCATTGCCAGTGGATGTCACGGTCAACCTCGGCGAGCGGGTCCCCGCCTACCAGGATGGCCAGGACGATTCGTTCCTCGATCCATCGCCCGTCGCGAACACCGACCAATCCTTTTACTATCGCCAGGTGCATGCCAACGGAACGTTTCCGACGCTTTGGGCGACGCGCCTGACGCAGAATTTGAACGATTTCCAGGTGCATTGGCTGATAACGGGCGTGGCCGGGCTGGAGTGGCCGTATGTGTTTGACAGGTATCACGAAGTATGGCCCGCCAACGCTTCGGCCTACGTCAATTATGTCCGGCCCGCCACAACGTCCGCCGCGCAGGCCAAGTTGACGGCCGTCCAATTGCCTGCTGCCGAGGCCCCGGCCGTCGTGTACCAGGATCCATTGGACGGGACCTACAATGGACAGCGCGCCATCGTGGAATCCAGCGGCTTGTTCTATTCTATAGTGGACGCGGCGCACCCGGCCCAGCGCGCGCTGATACAGTTCGACGCGGGCGGAAACGTCTTTTTTGAGCGCGTGTTTTCGTACTTGGACACCGCTTTAAAGGCCCCGATTCAATTCACCAATTCCGTCGCCACATCACTGGACTCGTGGAATGCGGCCAGCAACACAATGGATTTCAGCAGCCAGTTTGCCGGGCCCTATTACTACACTGGCAATGCCAGCGTCGGCGACCGCATCCTTGCGCCGCCCGGGGAATTGGGGTCCAGCTTTAACAGCGCGTATCTGGCCGGTTACATTGTGCAAAGCAATGGCAACCTGTTCAATCCGCGCGCTTACATCGATCCATTCCAGGGCGGCTTCAAGCTCGCGAACCTGGGCGCCATCATTCCTGTCAATAGCATGCCAGCCAACAACTCGCTTGAGGTCTGGTGGTTTCGCACGGATAGCGTGGATGCCAGCCTGGGCTTCCAACCGTCCTACTGGCCTGCTGTCATCGCGCATTACAACCTGCATTGGCCGACCGACGCGCCTGAAATCATCATGGCGAATAACGCCGGGACGGGACCGTTGGACAGTTTGCAGGCCAAAGGCGTCGTCTATCGCCAGCCTGATCGCACGCAGCCAGGCTACAATCCGAACGAGGAGAACGCCGTCACGTTGG
>Ga0265338_10005933_pt1 | contig 15734 bp, 14 predicted proteins | sample 42126metaG_FD_193579 | JGI IMG/M metagenome (GOLD analysis project Ga0265338, IMG submission 193579) | Rhizosphere microbial communities from Carex aquatilis grown in University of Washington, Seatle, WA, United States - 4-21-26 metaG | ecosystem: Host-associated > Plants > Roots > Rhizosphere... | reverse complement strand
CCACGAGGCCGGAGACTCCGCTTGCCGTGGAGAATGGCGTCGGGAAGCTGACAGCCCCCGCAAGGGTGCGCGCCTAATGTCGGCATGGGAAAGAGAGCTTGGCGCACTCCCATCCCCCATTTGTCCCCGTTCGACCGAAAGGTCGGGCGGGGACTTATGTTTTCAGGGGCAATCCTCCCTCGACATCTTCTTCGTCATCGTCCTCCTCCTCGTCCTCGTAATCGAAAATTCAACCAGTCGAGGACGACGACGAGAACGAGGACGATTGGAAAAATTCCGCTTGCACTCATTCCAAACTCGTCACAATCTAGCCTAACAAGATCAATTAAACCGAGTTCAAAAGGATTTTTATGGGACGCATTTACAACAACATCGTCGAAACGGTCGGGCACACCCCGCTGGTCAAGCTGAACAAGGTCACCGCCGGCGTGCCAGCCACGATTCTTCTCAAATGCGAATTTTTTAACCCGCTTGGCAGCGTCAAGGACCGCATCGGCATGGCGATGATTGAGGATGCCGAAAAACGCGGTATTCTCAAAAAGGAAACCGTCATCATTGAGCCCACCAGCGGCAACACCGGCATCGCGCTGGCTTTCGTCGCGGCGGCGAAGGGTTACAAGCTGATTCTTACCATGCCCGAAACGATGTCGCTGGAACGGCGCACGCTGCTGGCGATGCTGGGCGCGAAACTCGTTCTGACGCCCGGTGCGGAAGGGATGAAAGGCGCGATTGCCCGTGCGGAAGCGCTGGCGAAGGAAACGCCGAATTCCTGGATCCCGCAACAATTCAACAATCCCGCCAATCCGGAAATTCACAAGAAGACCACGGCGGAGGAAATCTGGGCGGACACAGACGGCAAGGTGGACATTCTGATTTCAGCAGTCGGCACCGGCGGCACCATCACGGGTTGCGTGGAAGTCATCAAGCCGCGCAAGGCTTCGTTCCAGGCCATTGCGGTTGAGCCGAAAGATTCGCCGGTCATTTCGCAGACGCTGGCTGGTCAGCCGGTCAAACCCGGTCCGCACAAGATTCAAGGCACCGGTGCGGGATTTATTCCGCAAAACCTGCATTTGAAGGACAGCAAAGGCGCTCCGCAAATTGTGGAATGTGTCCAAGTATCCAATGATGATGCTTTTGCCATGGCGCGCCGGCTGGCGAAGGAAGAAGGAATTTTGGTCGGCATCTCCACCGGTGCCAATGTCATCGCAGCTATTGAAGTGGCCAAGCGACCGGAGAACAAGGGCAAGGTGATTGTGACCATTGCTTGTTCCACGGGCGAACGTTATCTCAGCACGCCACTGGCGGCCGAAGCGAAGGCGGAAGTGGGCGGGTAAATGACTGGCAATGGTGGATATGCCGTGGAAACGCCACCGGCGGCCCGGGCGAGAATGTGTCGTTGCTCAATATTATTAAAAATAGTTGTTGCAAACGGCGGGTTTTGACGTAAACATTCATTGTCGAAGGTTTAAAGGACTCCGCCTTAGCGGGGTTGCTTCCCAAGATTCCAAGATTCAACAATTCAAAAACTGGTTTCGGGATTAATTCCGGCCTTCGAGTACACATAAATATGAGCGGTTCAGAAAACAACAACGACGATAAAACGTCCAATTACGGTTCCGGCTATCTGGAAATCTCCGAAAAGGGCTTTGGCTTCCTGCGCACGGCGGCCAACCATTTCCATCCGAAACCGACGGACATCTTTGTCACGCCCGACACCATTCGCCGCAGCTTTTTGCGCGAGGGCAGCCATGTCGCCGGGGTGACCCAGCCGCCGCATCGCGGCACCAGCCCGCAGCTCAAGGCCGTTGAAAAAGTCAACGACATGCCGTTCGAGGAATACACCAAAGCCGTCCGCTTTGAAAACCTCACCACGATTGACCCAATCGAAAAATTCAATCTGGAAACCACTCCCGACTTGATCGAAACGCGCATCATTGATCTCGTCACGCCGATCGGCAAGGGTACGCGCGGGCTGATCGTGTCACCGCCGCGCAGCGGCAAGACCACCATTCTCAAGCAAATCTGCAACGCCATCACCACCAATCATCCGGAAGTCCATTGTCTCGTGCTGCTCATTGACGAACGCCCGGAGGAAGTCACGGATTTCCAGCGCTCGGTCAAGGCCGAGGTGGTCGCGTCGTCGAACGACATGGATTTGGAAACGCACGTGCGCCTGTCACGGTTCATGATCGAGCGTTGCCGCCGCATTGTTGAATCCGGCAAGGACGTTTTCGTCCTGATGGATTCGCTCACGCGCATTGCCCGCGCCTACAACAGCGTTCACGGCGGCAGCGGCCGCACGATGACCGGTGGTGTGGACGCCCGGGCGCTGGAAATTCCCCGCAAGATGTTCGCCTCGGCGCGCAAGATCGAGGAGGGCGGTTCGCTGACGATTCTGGCCACGGCGCTCATTGACACCGGTTCGCGCATGGATGAATTGATTTTCCAGGAATTCAAGGGTACGGGCAACATGGAGTTGATCCTTGACCGCAAGCTGTCCGACCGGCGCCTGTTTCCGGCCATTGACATTCCCAAGAGCGGCACGCGCAAGGAGGAAAAATTATTCCCGGCGAAATATCTGGATGCCATCCGCAAGTTGCGCCGCACCATGGTGGACCTGAACCCCATCGAAGCGATGGAAACGCTCACCGCCGCGCTCAAGAAGCACAAGACCAACGAAGAGTTGCTGGCGAAGCTGGCCATCGGTGCCTGATTTTTCCGGCGGTGAACCAGTCGCTCCATTCGCGCCCGCCTTTGGAGCGCATGTTGTGCATTCACCAGTCACTTCAGTCCGGCAAATTCCCCAACGCCTCCACGCTCGCCCGCGAGATCGAGGTGGCCACCAAGACCATCCATCGCGACATCGAGTTCATGCGCGACCGGCTCGGCCTGCCGATTGAATACGACAGCGCCCGAACCGGCTATCGCTACACCGGGGAGGTCAGCGCGTTCCCGAACATCCAGATCAGCGAAGGCGAAATTTTCGCGCTCGTCGTCGCGGAAAAGGCTCTGCAACAATATCGCGGCACCAGCTTCGAGAAACCCCTTTTAAGCGCCATCCGGAAAATGGAGCAATCGCTGCCCGACACGATTTCGCTCAACCTGGCCGACATTCAGCAGACGATTTCGTTTCGCACGCGCGCCGAGCCGATTCTGAATCTGGAGATTTTCGATGTGTTGGCCCGGGCGGTCGCGCAACGCCAACAGTTGGAACTGCATTATCGCAAGCCCGGCCAGTCAGTGGAGAAGCGTATCGTTGACGCCTACCATCTGGCGAACATCAACGGCGAGTGGTATCTCTTCGCCTACGACCACGCGCGCAAGGACCTCCGCACCTTCGTTCCGGCCCGCATCCAGTCCGTGCAGCCGACGGGGAAAATCTTTGAGCGTACGCAGAAGTTTTCGCTCGAGAAACGGTTGCGCGACAGTTTCGGTGTCCATTCCGGCGAAGGCGAATTTGAAGTTGTCATTCGCTTCAACGCCCGGGCCGCCGATTACATCCGCGAGAAAAAATGGCACCCGTCACAGACGTTACGCGATTTGAAGGGCGGGGGAACGGAATTGAAAATGAAGCTCTCCAGCCTGGCCGAAGTGCAGCGCTGGGTTCTGAGCTGGGGTGGTGATGCCAAGGTCTTGAAACCGCGGGAGCTGGTGGAAATCGTCAGGCAAGCGGCGGCAACGATACTAAATCAGCCGGACTGATTCTCTTCGCTGCCGCCCCATTCACCTTTTCCAGGGAAGTTTCGCTAATTCGTCCTCCGGCTAAATACCTCCCGGTCATAGCCTTCCGCTGTGTAGGTCATTGACCTACATATTCATCATTATAACACTTGTCTTCAGCAGACCTAATATGATAGTCTTGCCTGACAAATGAGTGCCGGTCGGCCTGACGGCGGAGATCTTGAATTGGTCAGAGGCAAGCTTTCTGAATTAACGAGGGACGCGAAGCGCCAAACAAGTGCGGGTTCGCCGAGGGTCGGTTTTTCTTCAGTGCCAGCAGTTTTCCGCGCCCATCTGATCGATTTCCCCTCCGCCTGCTTTTCAACCCTTAAACCTTGGAATAAACACCATGAAATATAGAATCAAGCACCTGGTGATTGGGCTGGCGTTGTTGATGCTCTCAACCCTCAACCCTCAATTCACAACCGTCTTCGCCCAAGGCAGCCTCACGCCGCCGGGCGCGCCTGCGCCGACGATGAAGACGCTCGACCAGATTGAAGCGCGCACGGCCATCACCAACACGGCCAGTCTGGTGACGATTTCGCAGCCCGGCTCGTATTATTTGACCCACAACCTCACCGTCAGCACGGGCGATGGCATTGACATCAACACCAACGACGTGACGCTGGACTTGAACGGCTTCACCATCCGTTCCACCGCCGTCAGCGCCACGGGCACCGGCATTTTGCTGAACAACGGCGGGAGCGACCTCACCATCGGCAACGGCCATATCCGGGGCGTCGGGACGAACAACAGCAGCGGCGTTTTCAGCGGCGGCGGCTTTGCCTACGGCATCAAGACATCCGGGGCGGTGCCAGAGAATGTGCTGGTGTCCCGAATCTCGGTTTCCGGTTGCCTGTTTGACGGCATCTCTCTGTCCGGTCAAAATTCGACGGTGGTGGAGGCCTGCACGGTGCGCACGGTGGGTGGTTATGGCATCATTGCTTCCACCGTCAAAAGCTGTTCGGCGTTTGATTGCGGGAACACGGCCATTGATGGCGATGAGGTTTCCGATTGTCGCGGGCAAAGTTCCGGCGGGGGCGACGGCGTTGACGGCACCACCGCACAGAACTGTTGCGGCACCAGCACCAGCGGCAAGGGCGTTTCCGCCAACATCGCGCAGAACTGTTACGGCACCAGCACCGATGGCGACGGCGTTTCCGCCGATACCGCGCAGAACTGTTACGGCGTCAGCACCAGCGACATCGGTGTTCTCATTTACACCGCGCAGAACTGTTACGGCGTAAGCAACGGCAACAACGAAGGCCTAAATGCCGTCTACATAGCCAGTGGCAGCTATGGTTTCAGCCAAACCGGCACGGGGTTGTTTTCGCTCATTGCCAATGTCTGTCATGGAGGAAGTGCCACCGGCACGGCTTTGATCACGTCGCACAACGTAAACTCCTACTGATGGATTTGTGAAGTGCAACATGCGATCTAAGGAAGCAAACGGCTCATGAAAACCAAAATCCTCATCACGGCGGTTTCTTCCTTCTTCCTGCTTCATTCCGCCTTGGCTTTCGAGGGGCGCATCACGGCGGCGCTCACGCGCGGCGGCCAGGCCACGCCGCTGCTTTACACGGCGGGCACCAATTGCCTGCGCGTGGAAGTCACGGCATCGGACCGGCCAAATCCAGTGGACCTGCTTGAATTGCCATCCGGGGAAATGACGCTGCTTTTCCCGAACAACCGCAGTTTTGTACGGCTGAAGGCGGCGTCTGAAGGTGCCTCCTCCGCGCCGCCCGGTTTTCCGGCCATACCGCAAATGCCCCCTGGCATTGGCCCGCAAACACAACCGCCGCCATCAACGCCGGGAATCGGCCAGCCGAACCTTCCGGGAATAGCCACGCCACCGGCCCTGTCGCAAATGCCCGCAACACCACCTATGCCTGCCGGCGGAGGAATGCCTGGCATGCCCGCGATGCCCATGATGCCGCCGCCGATGATGGAAAAGATGGAGCTCACGGGCACCGGAGAGAAAACCAACCTGCTCGGCTTCGCCTGCACTCGTTATGAAATCAAGCAGCGCGGCGAGATCATGGAGATTTGGGCGACGGACAAGTTGATTCCATTTCAACCATACCAGCACAACCAGCCGCATCGTTTCGGCCCGCGCATGATTGAAGAGCAGTGGGGCGATTTGCTCAAAGGCCAAAAATTGTTTCCGCTGCTCGCGGTTTTGAGATTTGAACGCCTCTCGCCGCCGGGTGCTGGCACGCCGCCGGCCGCCGGCCCGGAGCGTTATCGCTTTGAAGTGAAATCCGTCACGCCGGAGAAACTCACGGAAGCTGATGAGCAATTGTTTCAGCCGCCTGCGGGATACATTGAAATTCAACCCTTGCCGTTTTGAAGAGGCAATCGACACAAAACAACATGAAAACAAAACGGTTTGTTCAAATCCTGGCCATCGTGCTGCTTGCAACTATCAACCATCAACTATCAACCTGTTTGGCCCAAGGCAGCCTCACGCCGGCGGGCACGCCAGCGCCTACGATGAAATCCCTTGCGCAAATCGAGCCGCGCACACCGATCGCCGCGGCGCCCTTCACAATCAGCGTGCCCGGATCGTATTATCTGATGACAAACCTGGTGTGCACGGTGAGCAACGCCATCGCAATCAGCGCCAGCGGCGTGACGCTGGATTTGAACGGCTTCACGATTTCTTCGACCGTAGCCAATGCGGCCAACGGCGGCGCGGCCATTTTGCTGGGCAGCGGATTGCGGAACGTCACCGTCGCCAACGGATTCATTCAAGGCGGCGTGACCAACAATGGCGGCGGCGTTTACAGCGGCAGAGGCTTTGGCTACGGCATTTTTTATTCGGGCAACCCGCCGGTGAACGTGCTGGTGTCGCGCGTCTCGGTTACCGGTTGTTTGTATAATGGCATTTATCTTGGCCTTGGTTATTCGACGGTGATGGAATCCTGCAACGTGGCGACGTGCGGGAGTTTTGGAATTATGGCTTCCACGATCAAGCAGTCATCGGCCATTGATTGTGGGAGCTACGCAATCTTCGGCGATGAAGTGTCCGATTGCGAAGGCCAAGCCACCGACGGCGAAGGCATTACCGCCACCACGGCCCAAAATTGCGTGGGCCACGGCACCGGCGGCGTTGGCCTCTATGCCCTAAATGCCCAGAACTGTTACGGCTACAGCGACAGCAGCTTTGCCATTTATGCCGATACGGCCCAGGGCTGTGAGGGCTACAGCTCGGGCAATGGAAGCGGCGTGGTTGCCGACTCCATCGTGAACTGTTACGGCTACAGCAGCGGCAACGGCAATGGCGTTTCTGGCGATTGCGTCGTGAACTGTTATGGCACCAGCGGCGGCTCCGGGATTGGCGTAGTTGCCAGCTACATTGCGAGCGGTTGCCACGGCATCAGTAATTCCGGCACCGGCGTGTCCGCCTTCATCGCGAGTGTCTGTCACGGGTCTTCCGCCCTTGGCTTTGCGTTGAGCACGCCGCACAACGTGAATTCCTATTGATACATTTATGATTTGCGATTTACGGAATCAAACGCCCAATGAAAAACAAAACCATCGACGCGAAAAAACTATGAAAACAAAACAGTTCGTCCGGATGACAGCCATCGCGCTGCTTTTAACTATCAACCATCAACTATCAACCTGTTTGGCGCAAGGCAGCCTCACGCCGCCGGGTGTGCCCGCGCCGACAATGAGGTCCCTCGATCAAATCGAACCGCGCACACCCATCAGCAGCGCGCCGTTCACCATCGGCAATCCCGGCTCGTATTACCTGACGGGCAATCTCACCGTCAGTTCCGGGAACGCCATCACCATAGCCACCAATGGCGTAGCGCTGGACTTGAGCGGCTTTATAATCCGTTCCACCGCGGCCAGCCCGACTGGAGCGGGCATCCAGATCAATACGAGCCTTCAGAATATCACCATCGCCAATGGATTCATACAAGGCGGCGTGACCAACAATAACAGTGGTGTTTACAGCGGCACTGGGTTTGCCGATGGCATTTTTTACACCGGCATCCAGCCGGTGAATGCAATGGTGTCGCGCGTCTCCGTTTCCGGGTGTTTGACTTACGGCATCCTGCTCGGCAACGGTGAATCGACCGTGGTGGAAAATTGCACCGCGCGGACGATAGGGAGTTATGGCATTGCAGCTTGCCTCGTCAAGACTTGTGCGGCGACGGTCTGCGGAATCACGGCCATTTATGGTGATCAAGTGACAGATTGTCGGGGGCAAAGCATTCTCAGCGGTGACGCCATTGTTACCTACACCGCTGAAAACTCTTACGGTTACAGTGGCACCGGCAACGGCATTCTCGCCTTTTACACCGCCCAGAATTGTTTCGGCTCCAGCAATGGCGGCGGCAAGGGTGTTTATGCCGAGACCGCCCTGAACTGTTACGGCTCCAGCGTCAGCGGTGATGGCATTCATGCCCTTGGCAGCGCAGAGAACTGTTACGGCTCCAGCGGTGGCGGCGGCTTCGGCGTTTATGGCTTCATCGTCATGAACTGTAACGGCTTAAGTTCCAGTGCCGACGGGGTTCATGCCTACACCGCCATGAACTGTTACGGCACCGGCACCACCGGTGCCGGCGTTTTTGCCAATAGCGCCCAGAATTGTTTCGGCACCAGCAGCAGCAGCCACGGCATTTCTGCCAATGACGCCGAGAACTGCAACGGCACCAGCAGCACTGGCAACGGCGTTTATGCCATTTACACCGCCCATGGCTGCCATGGCCAAAGCGGCGCCGGTCACGGCGTGTATGCCGTCCAAAGCGCAGAGAATTGTTCCGGTTACAGCGGCAATTTTTACGGCGTTAATGCTTTCACCGCCCAAAACTGTTACGGCTACAGCACCAACTCCATCGGCATCTTTGCCACCACCGCCCTGAACTGTTACGGCCAAAGCCCCGCCAGCCAAAATGGCATTACCGCGATTGACGCCCAGAACTGTTATGGCCACAGCGGTGGTGCCATCGGTCTTTTTGCCGCCGACGTGGCCACGGGCTGCAGCGGTTACTCTGGCTCTTTCAGCGGCGAGGGGGTGGATGCGTTTATTGCCGCTTTCTGCCATGGCAACGCAGCCACGAACTTTGTCACAAGTCACAGCATCAGCTCCTTTTGAGGTTTTTATGATTTACCATTTACGATTTCCGACTTGGTTAAAATTCGGCGCCCTGGCGCTGGTTTTCTCAACCTTCAACAATCGACTTTCAACTGCCTTCGCCGGCACCACCACTGTTGACGCGGCGAACAATTACGCCTGGGGCGCGAACCTCGGCTGGATGGACTGGCGGGGGGACACCAACAACGGCGCGGTCGTGGGCCTCCAAGTGTGCAGCGGAAATATTTATTCTGCGAACGTCGGCTGGATCGCCCTCGGCAACGGCACACCCGTCAACGGCCAGCAATACCTGAACAACTCTGCCGCCGATTTCGGCGTGAATCGCGATACAGCGGGCAATTTGCGCGGCTACGCCTACGGTGCGAACATCGGCTGGATCGCCTTCGAGTCCACCGGCGCGCCGAAGATGGATTTGCTCACTGGCAATTTCAGCGGCTACGCGTATTCGGCGAACTGCGGTTGGATTTCCTTGAGCAACGCCACGGCCCATGTGAATTCCACCGTGTTCGCAGGCAACGCCGGCTCGGCGGGCTCGCAGCTCAGCAGCATCACCAAGCCGGCCGTCAACAGCTCGGCTGCGCTGGCGGGTCTCGGCGGTTCGGCCATCAACTACACGGTGCAGGCGAACACGAACCTGGCCACGGCCACCTGGGTGAACATCGGCAGCGCCACCGCAGCAGCGGGAGGCGGCTTGCAATTCACGGATGTGAACGCGCCGAATTTCAAGCAGCGCTTTTATCGTTTTACGAACCCGTGATGCGTTACGCCAGCTTCAACGACGGCGCTTGAGATTTCAGGAAGGCAATCAACCAAAAACAAAAAAGCATGAAAAATAATTACAACGTGATCCAAACCTGGCTGCTGATGGCGGCGCTGCTGCCCGTAATCAACATCGGAGCGCAACCCGTCGTGACCCAGATTGCCGCCGGAGGAAACCACAGCCTGTTTCTCAAGACCGACGGCAGCCTGTGGGTCATGGGCGATAATTCTTACGGCCAGTTGGGCGACAACTCCACCGACTCCGGCAACTTCTTCACCAACCGGCCCGAGCAGATCCTGGCCAGCGGGGTCATCGCCATCGCCGCCGGAGGGAACCACAGCCTGTTTGTCAAGAGCGACGGCAGTCTCTGGGTCATGGGCGACGACACTTATGGCCAGTTGGGCGACGGCCATGTCTATGGCGTCAATGGCTACCTCGGAACCAACGCGCCCGAGCAGATTACGGTGGCCAGCAACGTCACGGCGGTCGCCGCCGGGAGTTCCCACAGCCTGTTCCGTGAAAGCGACGGCAGCCTCTGGGCCATGGGCTTGAACAGCTCCGGCCAGTTGGGGGATGGAACCACCAACAACAGCCTGGTGCCGAAAAAAATCGTGCCGAGCGGCGTGTTGAAGATTGCCGCCGGGGATGCCTTCAGCCTTTTCACAGCGAGGCACAACAGCATCGGTCTTACAACAACAGAACTTTGGACGATGGGCGACAACACTTACGGCCAGTTGGGCAACGGCAACGGTTATAGCGACTACACCAACGTGCCCGTGAAGATTTTGTCCACATTGCTCGTTCTCGACGCCGTCACCACGATAGCCGGAGGGAACGCGCACAGTCTGCTTATCAAAGGCGATGGGAGCCTGTGGGCCATGGGCTACAACCACTATGGCCAGTTGGGCGATGGCAAAGTGGACCCCGGCCTGTTCAATAGCACGAACCTGCCGCAGTTGATTGTGACCGGCAACGTAACAGCGATTGCCGGCGGATCAACCGCCAGCCTGTTTGTCAAGGGCGACGGCAGTCTGTGGGGCATGGGCAACGGCTACGCCGGCCAGTTGGGCGACGGCTCTTATGTGGCAGCCGACACCAATCGCCCTGAAATGATTGTGTCCAGCAACGTCACGGCCGTAGCGAGCCGGGGAGGCCACACCTTGTTTATCAAGGGCGGCAGCCTGTGGGGCATGGGCTTGAACACTTCCGGCCAGTTGGGAGACGGCAATGCCAATGACTTCGAAACCAATCGCCCCATATTGATTGTGACCGGGACTCCGGGCTACAATCTAATCTCCGCCCAGCTTGTGAACGACGGCAGCGGCCGGGTGATTTTGCCTTTTGTAGGCATCGCTGGAACAAATTATGCGCTGGATCGTTCCTTCAGTCTGGCATCGCCCAGTTGGGTGCCGCAGGCCACCAATTCCGCCGGCACCGGCGGTGTGCTGGCGTTCACCAACACGCCCAATGCAGTCACCAACAATTACTGGCGTGTCCGTTCCGTTCCCTAGCCGGACATGCCACGCCGACATGGGTCAATAACGCCGGCACGGTCGTCAATTATGCAGTGACCAATTCACCGCCGACGGGGAACATATTCTTCCGGTTGCGCAAACCATATATATTGGAAGTCAACGCGTCATCCACTCCAAAACCTGATGTGCCACTTCGTTTGGTGTGGTGCTGAGGACGTTGTGGCCGGCGCTCCGGATGAGCGGCCACGGCACAATCCCCTCAAAGCATAAACCGACGCTTTGGTCTGGCCGGCGCTCGGACGTGGATCATGTCCGGCGATCGAATGTAGGCGATGTTGCGCGGCGGCGGCACCAGCAACCGGCAGAGGTAATCCAGAAATGATTTATCCGGCCGGCCGGTCGGAGCCGGTGTGTTTGGCGTGGGCGGTTCGAAGCGGGCTGAAATTGCCTTCCTCACAGCAGGTGACAAAACCTTCCGTCACGGTTTTCAATTCCTCCCAGCGGGCGCGGATTTGTTTGGACTCAGCCGGCGTGATCTTGTCGTCGGCAGTGGCGGCGGCAATAACGGCCAGCAGATCGGCGAATTCCTGGACGATCTGGTTGGTGGCCGGAATCAGGTAATGCGGATGCGGCGTGTTTTTGGGGTTGAGGATGAAAAAGCCGCCGGCCCGCTGGCAGATCCACTGGACCAGCCGGTGATCACTGGTGCTTTTGAGCAGGGCTTCGATGCGGTCGAGCGGGTTGCCGGTGCCGCTGCCGGCGGCGTGGTTCGGGGGCTCGGCCCATTTGTAAACCATGGACAGCGACAGGCCGAGGTCGGCGGCGACCTGTTTGGGCGCCTTTTTTTCAAACACCTCGCGCAACAGTTCGTAGGAATGCATGGCGAGACAATGGGAAAGTGGAGCAGGGTTGGCAAGCGGTAAGCTGCCTTTCCACTCTTAATTGTAATCTTAATCTTTCTCTTAATCGTCATCGTTGCCGAGGCGGGATTAAGATTAAGGAAAAGATTTAGGATTTAGAAAACAACGCTGGCACCGTCGGATTTACAATTCTGGTGGCGGATTATAAATGCGGAATGCCTCCGTTTGTTGTTTGATAAGCTCGTCGCATGAAACTTTATCGCCAGATGATGATTTCGTTTCCTGCTTGCTTTGAAAGCGGGTTGGGTTTCTATTCCATCCAACAACAACTCAGCGAGGGATTATGATTACCATCTATGCCGTCTGCCTGGTGTTTGGACTGGTCTTCACGTTGTTCAGCGCGGTCGCCAGCCATTTGTTGGGCGGACACGACTCCGTTGGCACGGGCGGGCATGCGGACGCCGGGTTCAGTTCTGATGGCGTTCCGGGAATTTCTTTTTTCAGCCCGACGGTGCTGGCGAGTTTCGTGACGGCATTCGGTGCGTTCGGTTTGATTCTTTGTCAGATTGGGGTTACCAGCAGCGTCTGGATCAATGCCCCCATTTCATTTGTGGGCGGGCTCATTGCGGCGATGTTTGTTTTGTGGCTGTTCAACGCCGTCTTTCGCAAGACGCAAGGATCCAGCGAAGGGCGCGTGGCCAATTTGATCGGGCAAACCGCCGCCATCGCCACGCCCATCCCCGAGAATGGCGTGGGTGAGATTTCCTACGTGCAAACCGGCTCGCGCTACACCGCCCCGGCGCGTTCGGAGCGGGGCGGGGCCATCGCCGCCGGCAAAACCGTCAAGATCACCCGGATCGTCGGCACCCAGTTTTTTGTGGAGCCAAACAATTAACCGATGCTCAAATCCCAACCTCAACCCTGATACAACATGAACGTAATTCCCATTCTTGCTCAAGCCAGCGGCATTCCCTGGATGACGGTCGTCCTGGCTGCGGGCGCGCTGCTGTTCGTCTTTTTCGTTTTTGCCGTCATCTGGGCCAGCCGCTATACGAAGGTCGGCCCCAACGAGGTGCTCGTCGTCTCCGGCCGCAAGCACGCCGTGATCGGCGCGGACGGCACGGTGCAGTACCGCGGCTTCCGCGTCGTCAAGGGCGGCGGCACCTTTGTCATTCCTGTCATCGAAAAGGTGGACGTGCTTTCGCTCGAACTGCTGACCATTGATGTGCAGACCCCCGAGGTTTACACCAGCAAAGGCGTGCCAGTGAAGGTGGATGGCGTCGCGCAAATCAAGGTCAAGGGCGACGACGTTTCCATCGCCACGGCCTCGGAACAATTTCTGAGCAAGGCCGTGGACGACATCAAGAGCATCGCCATGCAGACACTGGAAGGTCATTTGCGCGCCATTCTTGGCACGATGACCGTCGAGGAAATTTACCAGAACCGCGACGCCTTCGCCCAGAAGGTCCAGGAAGTGGCCGCCGGCGACATGGGCAACATGGGCCTTGGCATCGTCAGCTTCACCATCCGCGACATCCGCGACACGCAAGGCTACCTGGACGCCCTCGGCAAGCCGCGCATCGCCCAGGTCAAACGCGACGCCATCATCGCCCAGGCCGAGGCCGACCGCGATTCTGTCATCCGTTCCGCGCAGGCCAATCAGGCCGGGCAGGAGGCGAAGTTCCTCGCCGACACGAAAGTCGCCGAGGCCCAGCGCGATTACCAGTCCAACGTCGCGCAATATCAGGCGACGGTGAACGTGCAAAAGGCGCAGGCCGATCTTGCCTACGATTTGCAGAAGTTCAAGACCGGCCAGCTTGTGAAGGCCGAGGAAGTCCAGGTCAGCATCGTCGAGAAACAGAAACAGATCGAGTTGCAACAGCAGGAAATCGCGCGGCGCTCGCGAGAACTCGAAGCCACCGTCCAAAAACCCGCCGATGCCGAACGTTACCGAGTTGAAACGCTGGCCAACGCGCGGAAATTCCAACTCGAAACCGAGGCCGCCGGTGCGGCGTCCGCGACCAAGGCGACGGGTTTTGCCGGTGCCGATGTCGTGAAAGCCACCGGTCTGGCCGAAGCCGATGCGAACAAGGCGCGCGGTCTGGCCCAGGCAGAAGTCATCGAGGCGCAGGGCAAAGCGACGGCCGAGGCAATGCGCGTGAAGGCCGAAAGCTTCAAGCAGTACAACGAGGCGGCGGTCATCGAAATGATTGTGCGCGTGATGCCGGAAATTGCGGGCAAAATCAGCGAACCGCTGAGCAAGACCGAGAAGATGGTCATCATCAACGCCGGCAACGGACCCGGCGGCGGCGCGAGCAAGCTGACCAGCGACGTGACCACCATCATCAGCCAGTTGCCGCCGGTGCTGGAAAGCCTGACCGGAATCAAGTTTGAGAAATTGATGGAGCAGGTTCCCGCGCTCAAAAAAGCGATGGCGAAGAGTGATGAAAAAGATAAATAACCAAATTCGAGTAGGAGCCGAGGTGACGAGGCTCAAATTAATAAAATGTTAGAGACTCCTTACGTCGTCTCCTACTGTGACGATTATGAAAGTCACGCGTTCGCAAAATGACCTGGTGATTGCCGGGGTTTGCGGTGGATTGGCGGAACATCTGGGCTGGTCGCCGGGTCGGCTGCGCGTGGTCTGGGTGCTGGCAACCATTTTCACCGCGTTCGCCGGGATGATTGTTTATTTCGGACTTTGGTTTCTGATGCCGAAAGCCTCGCTGCCACCGCCGGCCTTTGAACCGCCGCCGTTGCAGCCGTGGAAGAAGGTAATATGAATCAAGCGCATTCAAAATTGGAAAAAGTAAGACTATGGCTTGAAGTATTTGCGCTTGGGTTTGGGATATTGGCTGGGATAGTTGGTTCCATCATCGGACTCGTTGCATGGACTGAAAGTCGCAGTGCAAATCGCTTGAACGTGGATACGCAGCAGGATGTGGATGAATCAAAGCTCAACGAATTTCTTCAAGCTGATCCTTTTCTTTCAGGATTGTGGGCTGAATTTCGGGACGAAACAAATGTGCAAGCCGTTGCCCAGAAGAAAATTCTGTTATTGGTCAGCACTAATAACGCAGAATTCCACAAGTTATATGACGAGAAACGTGATTCAGTTCCTTGGAAAATTCAAGAATTGGACGCTTATCTGTGGGATGGTAATTATTTTTACGACGACAAAAGAGTTCGTCTTCGAAAAGCTTACAACATCATGGATTGGATTTATGATCAAATTGAGTATTCTTTTGACGCTCATAAAAAAGGGCAGTTGAGTGGAGAAGATTTCCAAGGATGGGTTGGTTATCTCGACGACCTTTGCACACACCCATTGTTTCTAGTTTCACTCCAAGACGATCACGACAACGGATTTATTTCTAGAGACTATTGCGCCTTCGTGCGAGAAAGAATTCTTAAACAACCACAAGGCCGAGAATTTTTATCTCTTGTTTATAGCAATATGCTTGATCCTGCGTGGACCAATTCTATTGATCATGCCATGCAACGCTAAATATTATGCGCCTGTTTGAAGCCATCATTGACGCGAACCACCGGGCGGTGGCCGGTGACAAGGAGGCCGGTCTGCATCCGGCGGATTTTGAGGCCGAATTGCCGGTCATTGCGTTGACGTGCATTGACCCGCGGTTGAACGCGTATTTCCCGAATGCGCTGGCGCTGCCCGCCGAGCAGTTCATCTGGCTGCGCAACGCGGGCAACATCATCACCGGGCCGCTGAGCAGCACCATGCGGTCGCTGGCGCTGGCCTGCGCGGTCAAGGGCGGCGAGGAAATCGCCATCATCGGCCACACGGA
>Ga0265338_10005932_pt1 | contig 15736 bp, 20 predicted proteins | sample 42126metaG_FD_193579 | JGI IMG/M metagenome (GOLD analysis project Ga0265338, IMG submission 193579) | Rhizosphere microbial communities from Carex aquatilis grown in University of Washington, Seatle, WA, United States - 4-21-26 metaG | ecosystem: Host-associated > Plants > Roots > Rhizosphere... | reverse complement strand
TGTTCCTGATACGCCTTGGACAGTTCGGCCCGGCAGGCGGCGCAGCGTAGGGTTGTGGGCGCCGATCTTGTTACGGAATCCCTTCAAAATTCGTCCCAAATTTAATTCCGCACACAAATTTTCCACCATTTCGATATGGATTTCCAAATTTGCCTGAAATGAGGGAATAGTAAGATGAAGACACCAATGCTGCCAATCAACGCCATCGACTTTAAAAAGTCCCAGCATGGATAATGGAATGCCTTTTGCCGGATGTAAATTCCCAAACAAAAAATTGCGATTATAAAGCAAGCATCCGCGATACCGATTAAAAACAACAACCATGTGGTTTCTTTGATCTTCTTGCTGGCAGGAATTTTTTTAAGTTCCCAAACAGCTTCCGTTATAGCCGCCTCCAATTCAGTAAATGCCACTATTTTGGCGGCATAAGTACCCTTCAACGTTTCACGTTCATCTGACTTGTTTTCCTTTATAGCTTTTTCTAAAGAGGCAACATCCGGTTGTGTGATTCCACTATTCGTTATCGCCTTTTGTTTTGCCGCTTCAAGTTTGGCTTGAATGAATTCTTTCGCTTTATCCAATTCCATATCGGATTTTGGGATGACCGCCCTACGCACATTGGCCAGGTAAGCGGAAAGTGCAACCAATACTCCCAACAACGTCAGCAGATTAGCCGTCGTCAGTTCGGTGCCCGACTCCGAAACCGGTTTGCACCCGCAGTGATACGCATTTGGACAATGCGTTGCAATTTCGCAGCATGCCTCGTTCGATTTATTCGAGGTGAATGGACATTCGTGCAGTGTGGCATCGGTCTTTTTGGCTGAGACAGAACATGAATCCTTGTGCTTACTATAATGGTGACACAGCTGTTCCTTTCCGGTGGTAATGGTGGTGGTCAAAGGAGTAGGGTGTGTGATGAAAACCGGGTCGGGTGTTACGATCACGGTCAGGTTGGTATTGGTCGTCTTCACCATGGTGAAATTCGCTGGTTCAGATTTGCAGCCGCTCAGGAACATGGACGCGATTGCGAATAGCCAAAGTAGCGGACGGACACAGCTTTGCCAGCGAGCATGAGTACGAATCGTCTTCATAGCTTCTTCATGAAATTTTCCGACCCTTTGCAAATTGCCCAGAACTCAAGGCGAGATATATGATTGGAGAACAAACAGGAACGCTGCGCAAGAGAATAATCAGCACGTCTGACTGGATGCTCAGGATATTTTCTCCCCATCCGGTTCATCATGTTAATCCTGTCCGTCTATTTTGGCATCGGCGGGGCTTTCTGTTGCATTTGATTATACATTTTCTTCTGTTCAGCCTTCAGCTGGCCATTCATCGCCGCCAGCACATCCAGCAACGTTGTTAATGAATCGGCGTGATCTGTGAAATCTGCGGACAGCCGGCAGTGCAGTTCACCGGTAGGGCGTGTCACTCCGTGCGCGCCGTAGTTATTTGCATGTGAGCGGCGGGCAGGGGACTGACCCGCCCTACCTTTGCGTCTTGGCGGTTAACTCTCCTTGGGGTCGGGCAACGAGTATTTCATCTGGCCGGCGCGGTCGTTTACAATCACGCAGCCGTGCTCCGGAAGGGCGGAGAGAATGACAGCGGGCTTGCCGTTGGAATGGTTCACGGTAATCAATCCCTCATCGTTCTGCCCTTGGGTGGAGAGTTTTACCGACACCTTCATGTCAGGATTGAGGAGCATGATTTCGCCGGAGTTTTCCTGGCTCGTCATGGTGGCCCGGGCCTGCCCGCCGTTGTGGACGGCGGAGACGATGCCCATCTTTTCAGAAGCCTTGATTGCGGCGCGCGGCTGCCCCTTGTCAAAAACGGCCACGGATGGCATGCCGAGGTTGTCCTGACCGATGACGACGGACACTGTGTCATCGGGCTGAAACAATTCGATGGAGGGGATGCCGTCCTGATCCACGCGAATGGTGATGCGGGGCTTTCTCTCGCCGCCCCAGAGGCTGAGTTCGGGTCCGTCCGGGCCGCCGGCAAGACAGCCCTGGAGTTGTTGCGGGTTTTCGGGATTGAACAGGGTGATGGCGCTGCACATGAGGTTGACGGATTTCCCGCCGTTTTCAAACTTCTCAACGCCGAAGTGTTGGATGAGGTCGTTGATTTCCTGTTCAAGTTCGGCGACCCGCTTTTTTAGCTGGTCGAGTTCTGAAGCATTGGAAGCGTTCATGCCAGGGGGTTCGGAGGTGTTTGTTTGGAGACCTCAATCATTTCACCCAGCAACTTGTGAAGTTCCGGCAGGCCGGAGGCAGGCACAACAATGCTGTCATGATGTGCGCCCGCTTCCTCGGTGATGCGCAAAAACTGGCCGCGCGGATTTTCCTTGAGCGTGAGGATGAATGTTTTCCGTTCAATCTGCGTGTGCACGGATTTAATGGTGTTTTCCTCAACCGGCGGGCGGTAGGGTGCCGCCATCCGGAGTCCGAATGGCGATGGGCGTTCGTTTGAGATCATATTCCTTCAGATTGTTTCCAGTGGTTGTTTCACCCGGTCTGCCGGTTGCCATTTCTGGGTGCTTATCGTCATCGGCTGGTGGCGGCAGGCCGTGCTTGGATTTGTTTATAGTTCACCGCCGTTCAAGTAGCAACATATTATAAGTTGGTATCGTATATGTAATCTTATTGGATTAGCAGTGCACCCTGAGCGCGGCATCTGGCGATTACCGTGAGCACCGCAATGGCATTGTGGGGGTCATTCATAGCTCCGTAGGAGCGAAATCTTTGTAGCACTGCATCCCGCAAGATTTCCAAGCCCCGTAGGGGCGGAATATGCCGCTCCTGACGGAGCTTGAATCATTGGCTGGGTGGTTTTCTACAAATATACCGCGCCTACGGCGCTGGAACAATTGCATCCGGACAACTGGTCCTTGCGACGACCACCCTGTCGCGCCTGACGGCACTTTGTTTTTTCTGCGCCTTGGCGTCTTGGCGGTTGAATTTGCGGTCATTGCCTCGTCACGTTAAGGGTTGCCGGCAAGAACAGAAATACTGTCTCAAATCAAAACACACCTGTTCCGCGTGTGGAACACTCCCGGTCCGCCGTTTTGCGACATGGCAAAACGATTTCGCCAACCAGCGCCGTCGTTTAGCGATGTGTCGGAATGGTTTTGCAATATCGCGAAACGGTTTCGCCATATCGCAAAATGAATTTGCGTTATGGCAAAGGGCGTCGTCAATTTCGACCAACGCAACTTTAACCTTACCGATTGAATTTTCTAATTGGGGAAATCTTCCCGCAACCTGTCAAAACCATTTCGCGATATCGCAAAATGATTTTGCCAATTCGCAAAATGGATCCGCCAACCTGCGGAATGACGCCGCGATATCGCAAAATCGCTCCGCCATATCGCCAAATGACCCTCCCGAATCGCTGTCCGAGCCATCAAATTAAAACTTATTGATACTTATATTAAGTATAAGTAATTGGTATGATGATTGCTGTGTCATTCGGCGTCGGTAAACCATAAACAAATAAAAAAAAGATAATTAAAATGAAATCAATAGTTAAACCATCCATAACGTTTCTAAACAAAGACTCGGACACCGAGCTAATCAATGACATCACGGTGGTCATTCTGGGCGTGGGCCAGAACACGGCGATTTATACCAAACCATTGCCGGACATTCCCACGATCCAGTCGGCGCTGGATAATTTCAGTGCCGGCGTGGCGGCGAAGTCGGACGGTGGCCCTTCGGCCACGTCCAAGAAGAACAACCTGCGGCTCATCGTCACGGGCCTGGTGCGCCAGCTCGCCAGCTACGTCACCGTGGCCTGCGGCGGCGACATGACCAAACTGCTGCTGAGCGGCTTTCCGCCGCAAAAGCCGGAACGTTCGCCCATCGGCGTGCTGCCTGCGCCCGGCAATCCAACGCTGACACTCGGCAGTCTCAGCGGCCAGTTGGATGCGGCCGTGAACCCGGTGTTTGGCGCTTCCATCTACAACTGGAAGCTCACGAGCAATGCGCCAGGCGCGCCGGTGCTCACGGGGCAGTCCACCGCATCGTATTACTCCTTCACCGGTTTGACGCCGGGCGTGACCTATTCGATGACGGCGAACGCGGTGGGTGCTGCCGGCCCGGGCAACTGGAGCCAGATCGCCACCCAGATGGCGGTGTGACCAACCTGCTGGAATTTTGTCCCGCATCCCAACCCAAGGCGCGCCGGTCAGCTTTCCCGGCGCGCCTTTTTTTGTTACAGCGCATCGGCCGTGGCGAATGGCGACCGCCTTGAGCACCACAATGGCATTGTAGGGGTCATTCATAGCTCCATAGGAGCGGAATCTTTGTAGCACTGCATCCAGATAAATTCCCAGCCCCGTAGGGGCGGAATATGCCGCTCCTGACGGAGCTTGGAATATGTTTCGGGTCTGGTTCTACAGATATGCCGCGCCTACGGCGCTGAAGCCTTCGCGCTTTGGCGTGAGAACCCTCGTCGCCTCGAATCCAATTTGCGGTTTCGTTTGTAATCGACGCTCTTTTGAAGTCCCCCTAAAGTCGCGGTAGAAGATCAAAACCATGCCCTTGTCTGCCACACGCCTGAAACGACGACCCCCAACCTGGAGGGATTATTGGTCGGGCCAAATTATCTTGTGGGGCCTTGTGTTCATCGGCCCGGCATTCATCTTTTACGGTTATTACGCGGATCAGCGCGACCGGCCTTCGCTGCAGTGGCCCAAGGTGTCCGGCGTGGTCATGCGGTGCGATCAGATGTATCACTCCGGCAGACATGCCTACTACAATATCGCGGCCAACTACACCTACGTCATCAATGACCGGCGATATGTTGGAAACCAGATTACCCTCTGGAATCGTGATTTGCATGGCGGTGGCGGGCGGACCTCGGCCTTTGTCGCCGCGCATCCGGTCAGGTCGGCGGTGGATGTTTATTACGATCCGCTGCACCCGGAAAATGCCGTGCTGATTCCCGGGCCGGACGAAGCGGGCAACCACCTTGACATCCAATGCGGTGGCGTCGCCCTGGTGGGAGGGTGGTTCATGGCGGTTATGTTCCGAAGAAGGCTCGCCGACCTGAAGGCCACCTTGCAGTCGGCGGAGGCCAGGGCGCACGAGCGTGGGCCGACGAAGGCTGCCGGCCTGCCGCAAGGCTTTGCGAGTTATGAACCGGGCGACAAACGGAAGCTGAATGTTTTCCCGGACAAGGAATGTCTCATGGAAGTTCTCGGACATAAAGGCGCCCCCCTCCAGGAATGGAAGCCGGAGGACAGGGTGATTGATGCCACGGGCTGCGAATATCGGCTGGTCAAGGAACCGGGCAAGAAAAGTTACGACCTCGATCCGACCGGGGAAACCTGGAGTTATGAGCGGTTGCTGGATGCTGCCGAGGCGGACGCACGGCTGTTAAAGAAAGATCCGGGAACGCTGCGTCGCCGACTGGACGATGTGGCAGCGGAAGACCGGATGGCAGTGCTGATGAAGTGCATAGACGACCAACCGGTGGGGCCGCGCTGGGTAATGGCGGGGCTCTTTCTTTTTCTGGCGTTGTTTTTTCTGGCCGTGATGTTCGGCGCCGGCGCAATCTTCGTCTGGCTGCAAAACCATTTGTTTCAAAAGTGAATGAAGGACATCGCCCACCGGCAGGTGAAGGGTAAAATCCGCCAGCAACTTCAGGCGTTGCGCGATGCCGGCTTGTTTCTCCACATCGACCGCGGCTTCTGGCGTCTGCCGTAAGCCGGAGGTCCCGTTCAAAGAAACACTTTACGCGATCGGACTGTTGTCCGGCGTTTTGCCGAATCTGTTCATTCGTGGCGAAAGCAGCATCGCAATCCACAACGCCGGAATGACGACGGTCCAGACCAGTTGCCACGGACTCACGGTGAGATAGGGATTGCCGAAGTTGTTGGCGGACGGTTTGGCCATGACCAGAAGTCCGAAGACGATTTGCAAAGCAAGCGGTGCGATGATGCCGAAGCGCAGCCCCCACGGCGGTGATTTCATGTAAATAAGGGCAAACGTAAAGAACAGGCCAAACATATAGCCCAGACCGGGCGTCCAGCCGGTGAACGGAACAACGGCTTCCCAAAGTTGCTTAGGCCCGAAAATGGGCAGCACACAACCGAGAATGGTGACGATAACAGAGAAAGTGGTGAAAACCCTGAGTTCCAGCGGAGCTGCTGAAAATTTCGCGTAAAGGTTGGTGCTCATAAATGATTCCGGATGGTTCAGGGTGGGCTTTAGCAACAGTCATGTCAAAACCTTAATCCTCTTGCAACTCCAAGTCCTGCGCGACACCGGCCTGCTGCTCCACATCGAGCGCGGCCTCTGGTGTCTCCCATGAAGAGTTTTTTGACAGGATGACAGGATTTTCAGGATATATTTCCCATCCTGTTCATCATGTTAATCTTGTCCGTCTATTATGGCATCAGCCGGTTGTTCAGCCGCATTTGCTGGTACATTTTCTTCTGTTCGGCCTTCGGTTGGCCATTCGTCGTCGCCAGCACGGCAACTAGCTGGTTGAGGGTTGAGGGTTTAGAGACCGGAGGCCTTGGACAGTTCGGCCCGGCAGGCTCCACCCCGGACTTGAACAGGAGGGAACGGAGGGAACAGAGGCTTTGCCTTTTCTGGTCCCCAACATCTCTGTTGTCTCTGCGTGCTCCTGTTAAAACGCTTTGCTTTGCTGCACCACCTCGACCGCAGCGTCGGGCGTCTCCCATGAAGTGATTTTTGACAGGATGACAGGATGGTCAGGATATTTTCTCCCCATCCTGTTCATCATGTCCGTTTATTTTTAGCATCAGCGTAAATCTGTGAAATCTGCGGACAGAAGGCAGTGCAGTTCGCGGGTAGGGCGCGTCACTCCGTGCGCGCCGTAATGATTCGGACGAGAACGGCGGGCAGGGGACTGACCCGCCCTACCTTCGCGTCTTGGCGTCTTGGCGGTTAAATCTTTGCCTTTGGTTCAATTAAACATCAACCGGTTGTTCAGGCGAATTTTAGTGAGATTGCTTTCGGCAAGATGCACACGATTTACGGGATATTTTTCCCCATCCTGTTTAGTATCGGCCGGGCTTTCAGATGCATTTGCTGATACATTTTCTTCTGTTCGGATTTCGGCTGGCAGATGGCTAGGACATCCGTTTATTGCTGTTTTTGTCCGCTGCGACCTTGAGTGCCAGTCGCTTGCTTTTGATCCTCAAGGTTGTTCTCAGATTTGAAATCGCAAAATCGCCGCCGGCCATTGAATATACCTGCCACTGGACGAACTTCAGCATTGTATCAATCCGCTCACCCTCGATGTGCCGGGACGGTAAAGGGATGACAGAGGGCCGAACAATCGTTCGGCCTCCCGTACCCCAGCCACAAATCCTGAACCTGAGGGAATGCATAAATGACACAATCATAATAGCATTGTCGACTTGGAGTGACTTTGTGGATTTTGTTCAAAATCCAACCTGCCTTGTCCGGTTTATTTAAACAGCGCCCGTGTTCATCAGGCCTTGCGCGTCAGCCCGGCGATGGAGGCGGGGGATTCTGATCAGGTTGGTCGATTCAAGAAATTGTGCATCTACTGGATTAATTCCTGGCCGGGAATTCTTCATTTTCAAAGCCTGCAGTTCGAGCAAGCCTTTGAGAAGCCTGTTTTCTTCCTTCAGGCGTTCGATAATCTCCAAGTATTCCGCATCTCCACGGCTTTCATGTGCACTCATAAATAATGAAAACAATATCCCCGGATGACATGCCCTCAATTGGATAATTTCCTAGTTTGAGCTAAGGAGAATGCCTAGTAATCGTCACATTGGCGCCCTTCCTCTTTGCTTCATTGGAACAGCAACCGCTTGTTCAGTCGCATTCTTGTGGAGTTGTTTTCGACAGGATGCACAGGATTTACAGGATATTTTCTCCTCGTCCAGTTCGTCATGTTAATCCTGTCCTTTATTTTAGCATCGGCGGGGCTTTCAGGCGCATTTGCTGAGACATTTTCTTCTGCTCGGATTTCAGCTGGCCATTCATGACTTGAACAGGAGGAAACGAAGGGAACGGAGGCTTTGCCTTTTCTGGTTCCCAACATTTCTGTTGTCTCTGCGTGCTCCTGTTAAAACGTTTTGCTTTGCTGCACCACCTCGACCGCAGTGTCGGGCGTCTCCCATGAAGTGATTTTTGACAGGATGACAGGATGGTCAGGATATTTCCCCATCCTGTTCATCATGTTAATCCTGTCCATTTATTTTTAGCATCAGCGTAAATCTGCGAAATCTGCGGAAAACAGACAGTGAAGTTTATTGGTAGGACGTGTCACTCCGTGCGCACCGTAGTAATTTGGATAAGAGCGGCGGGCACGGGACTGACCCGCCCTACCTTTGCGCCTTGGCGTCTTGGCGGTTAAAACTCGGCTTTGCTAAAAAAGGGCTGCGGAGCGCTTCACCCGTCGTTCACGGAAACATGCCCGAAGGATTGCCGGTAGTTGGAGCGGCAATCATCATGGAGAAGCTGCCTGTGGGATTGCTGTCGTCCACCGAGATCACGCCGAGGGTCCCCACAGTTACACGTCGCGGAAATACGGTCGGTGTCCATTCACCCATGCCGGCGTAGGGCGTGGCTGCGGCGGGTTCGACAATGTAGCGGCCCGGCGGCAACAGGATGATGAAGCTGCCGTCGCTGGCCGTGTCAAAATTTCCAATCAGGTGGAGATGCCGGCCGGTTTTGGTGAACACGGAAATGGTGGTTTGCAGCGGCATCGGCGGCGGGTTGGTGGCATCGCCTGTGGATAATTCGAACAGCAAGACCTGGCCGGCAATGCCGGAAGGCACTCTCGGCGGGAGAGCGTTTGCCTGGAGGGTGATACCCAGAAGCGCGATGGCCAGGACCGCAGCGATACTCCACGACTTTTGCATGCAGCCAAAGAATGGCAGAATGGCTGGATCTTTCAATCAAATTTTAGACAAAATGAAAACGGTGCGATTCCTGATATTGTCAAATGGGGCAAATGGCAAGGGCACGCTCCGTGCGGCGCCATGGTAACTTGCATGAGAATGGCGGGCAGGGGACTGACCCGCCCTACCTTTGCGCTTTGGCGTGAGAACCCCAATCGGCGTAAATCTGTGAAATCTGCGGGGAACTTTTCTTGCCAGACTCGGTCTCTGGCATCTGCCGCAAAGTCGGGTTATACCCCATAGTCCGGGACCAAACACTGGGATAATTTCATGCTCGTAAAGTGAAGCAACGAACCAAACCGCAATCCTACTTATGAAAAAAATCATCCTCTCCTGTTTCGCCGTTGTCGCCCTGGTGTCATTGACCGGCTGCTCAACCCCGGCTCCGACCACCACCACGACCAGCACGACCACCACGACACCCGCCGTTCCCGCCACCTCGACTACCACCACACAAACTCAATAAGCTTCAAGGCTCGGAGTTTTTGTCGCTGGCACGACGTGAGACTAGCGCTCCACGCCGGCAGCGGAATTGTGATCTGCGTCGAAAGAATACAAGTTGAGGCAGTGAGGAAAACTTCAAAATTTCGACGGTTCCATTCCCAGCGTACAACTTCCCGAAACACGCCAGCCGCATCGGGTTCAATGCAGCAATTATATGTGTCTGGCGGTCCTGGACAAATCCGGCAGATGGAAGACCTTTTCCAACAACCGGGAATTGATGGACTTTGTCAAAGTGCATGCTGATTGAATCGAACCAACGGCTTCAACCGCCATGCCGACGGTAACTCCTAAACTAGGATGCAGGGCGGGAATCCGCCAGCAACTCCAAGTCCTACGAGACATGGGTTTATTGATTCAAGATGGTTCAGGCGTTTGGCGATTGCCGTAAATTAAAACACCCGCACCACTTTCGACGTAAGGCCTTATTTTAGGTCGGCCAGACGGCGAATGGTACGTGTTGAAATCAGACGAGGTTCATCCTGGTGGTACCAGGAATGTCCTAGTCGCGGCGCACCAGATTGGACCTTATGCTTGGTCATGAATCATGAAGACCGCAATTTAGAGCGCAATTTGAATGGTTTTACTCCCGGAGTAAAACAGTTGGAAATAGGCAAACAATATTGGGTTCAATGCAAAAGTTATAGGTGTATGGCGGTATTGGACAATTCTGGAAAATGGAACTCCGTCGCCACAGGCAAGCAATTGACAGACGTTGTCAGGGCATATTGCGATTGAGGCAATGCGCCGGGAGCTTCAAGTCCTTCCGCCATGGCGGATTATTGATTCACGTTGGTTCGGGCGTTTGGCGATGGAAAGAGCGATTCAGGTTTGTGTTGTTTCATTTTTTGCCAATCGCTCCAGGAACGGTAAAAATCCGAACCGAGGCCCGCACACCAAAGGATCACCCACAGTGAGACAAATAAACCGACCAATAGTTTGACCTGCGGTTTTGCGTTTTGCTTTTGTTTATTCAAATGCCAAAGAACGATGGGAAGGATGATTGCCGGCGTGCCGAGCAGCGTGGCGGTGCTGTAAAACAAACTGAACACCCATGTGGATTCTGAAACCGCCCGGCGGTTGCCATGGCTCTTTAACCCAAAACCTTCTTGGGAAGGCAAAACGCTGGTGGCATCGCCGCCCCAATACAGGCTGATGCCGAAGCACACGAACCAATTGACGACGGCGATGAGAACAAGAGTGCCAAGAATGGGCTTCCCATTGAATGAAATGCCAGTGGATGATTCGGGAGGTGTGGCAGGTCCGGTCATGGCGGGTTAATTCTGCGGAATCCGCCAGCAACTTCAAGTCCAGCGCGATACCACCTAGTTGCTCCACAGCGGCCCGGCTTTCCAGTGTCTTGGCCGGAACGATGCAATTGGTTTTTTGGGGAGCAGAGGCGCCCCGGCTGTAGTTCGACGCGCCCTCGCGCCGAGCCCTTTGCGGAATGACAAACCAATCGATGCGTTGGTCCAACGCCAAAGCCGGCGACGAAGGTGTCGTCGGCAGCGCCCGGGGCGGGCGCGCTCCCTGTTTTCAACTGCATCGTTCCGGCTTGGCATTTGCGGCACAAGGTATGCTTATGCTGATGGCGGATTTGTTCAGTTAGCAACCGTCAACATATTGAAACCACATCATGAAATATAGCGTTCAAGTGCCGCTGGGAAAACCGCTTCAATTCCCCAATATTTGTCCATTCACTGACACAGCATCGCCGGGCAGCCTCATCCGTCTGAAGCGGACCGCGACGACGATGATTCTGCCTTTGCCGGGATTTATTTACAGTCGCAACACCACGACTTCGATGTGTTTTCCGGCATCCCGGACATTCGCGCGGCGTTTGTTCCGTTTGCGGCTGATGATCTGGGTGTCCCTGCTCGGCGGGATAGGGATCTGCACCGCCTGGATTTCCACGCTCAAAGCATCCGATTCGGGCACGGTGCCGTTGCTGGTTCTGGTCGGCGGCATTTTGGCGGCTTTCGGGTTCCGGGTGGCACGGTACTGGGCTTTGCGGCCGGTTCGCATGAAATCGACTTGGAACGACTTCGTCGAAGTCCGGTTCCGCTCGGAACGCTACGCCAAAGCATTCGCGGAACTCAATCGTCTGGCAATGGCCGATGACTGATTTCGCAAAAAGCAGGCGATTAAGCCGGGAATCTTTCCGCAGACGGCGCAGATTTCCGCTGATTAATGAATCGGTGTGAATCTGCGAAATCTGCGGACAACTTTTTCCTGTCCGGCCCGGCCACTGGCATCTGTCGTAATGTGATTTGATTTCATCGCATTGAAGACGTAGCGTGGTGTCATGCAGACTGCGACGCTTTCGCCGCCACCGCGCCCGCCGAGGAATGGAAATTTCACCGGCGCGCTCGGGGAGCCGGACGGCCGCGGCCGCCGCGCCATCGTTCTTCGCTGGTGCGTGATGTTCCTGAAACTTGTGGTGGCCATTCTGTTTGTGATTGCCGGGGCTCAACTGGCATTCATTTTGTTCCGGACTGTGCGCCTGTGGTTTTTCCCCTGACCACGAATGGCGTTCTGCGGCGAGGTCCAAAGGTGACAGGCATTTGTAATAGACCGGTCCGGGCGCACATCCTAAGATTTGCGCATGGCCACTCGCAGCCTCATCGCGGTGAACACCAGTATCTCGACCAGCAACAATGCGCATCGCGTGGTCCGGCAAGGGTCGGGCGTTCTGGTTCTGGAGCCGGATTTTTCCCTCCTGATCACCGGCCTCGGAATTCTACTGCTTTCGCCCGTCATTTATTTTCTGGTCCGACATTACAGCAGCGACCATCAGTTGCTGGTCTGGGGCACGGCGGCGCCGTGGCTGGCGGGCGTTCCGTTGATAATCGCGACGCTGGTTTCGCGCATCGCCGGAACGTGCGTCCGATTCGACCGTGACCGCGGAGAAATCAAGATTGCCGGCGCGCGTTTCGGTCGGGGCGTGGAATATGCCGTGAATGAGGTCCGCGAGATCCAGTTTTGTTCGGGCGGGATCCGGGGCGGTACCCGCAACGGGCATTGGGAATCATTCCAGTTGAACCTGCTGTTGAACCGGCAGGGGAAAATCTCGCACGTGAACCTGCTCGACAATGGCGGCAAGCGCCAATTGCGGGACATCAGCCGCACGATTGCGGAGTTTCTTGAAGTCCCATTTTTAGATGACACGCAGAAACCTCCGGCGAACAACGCCTAAACCGCTTGCAGCTTCTCCGGGCCATCGCGTGAAATGCTTCTTTGTTCGCCAATGGGGTGAAGACCCCATAGGAACGGGACAACGTTGTGTTATCTTGCGGGCATGAATCTCTTATTACTGTTGGTTGTGCTTCTGCTCTTGTTCGGTGGCGGCGGGTTTTACCTTGGCGGCCCGGTCATTGGCGGCAGCGGCCTCGGCTTGATCTTGGTGATCTGCCTGATCGTCTATGCCATGGGTGGATTCCGCACGAAAAGCCCATAGGATGGCGGTCTTGTGATCTCGACATCGGCAATCGAGCGCGGCCTCCGGTGCCGGTCGTAAATCCGTTCTTCACGCGAAGACGCAGACACGCAAAGGTTGTTTTTCCCGCACGCTTCACGTCCTGGCATAGTGGTGTGAGAATTCCCGTTGCGAAGGGCTTCTGGTGTCTGCCATGATGTTCGTGACTGAGTCAGAGAGCTCAATCAGTTCGGGGAAAGGACATGGATCGTGCCATTCGATTTCACCTCCACATCCAAACCAGCATAGATGCTCCCGGTGGAAATCACGTCGGCGGGGTTCTTCTTCAATTTTTGCAATTGAGCCCGCAGTTCCAGGGGATTGCTGAATTTTCGCTCCACCACCAGCCGCTCGGCCACGTCCCGGCGCAAACGGTTTTCCAGGAGCGCATAGTCCTTGCTGACCTGGTCCAGACCGATCTCGGTCAAACCGATTTGCCGCGTAAGGCCGGCCACCTGATTGGTCAACTCCATGACGCGCTGGCCCAAGGTTTGACTCAAGGTTTGATTTTCCGATTCCAACCCCGCGACCTGCCGGTTCAGGTTGGTGATTTGCTCGGTGCCGAGTGCCAGGTTGGATCCGGCTTCAATGAGTTGGTTTGAAAACGTCAATGACGCAGACTGGCTTTCGTCGAGTTTATTGGAAAATACATTCATCGCTCCTTCGCAAATGGCGATCTTGGTCTGGGCTGAGTCCAGCCGGTTCGAACAATCGGCAATCGCACCGGCATCGCTTTCATGCTGTGCGTCATCACCTCGTTTGACCACAAAAAGGGATATGACCAGAACAGTGCAGGCCAAGGCGAGTGCGACGGATAAATAGTTTTTCATAAGGCAAAAGATTATTCACGACGATGCATGTTTTCCAGCAAACATTGAACGTTTATGAGTGCATGCCCTGACGGTCGCGGTTTTGTGTTACAAAGCGATGGCGGCCAGGTTACAAGTCCACAACAGTCAATTCATCCGGCTGCAAACTCACATCCAATCCGGCCAGCCGTTGGGGCGCCGAATCTTCCAAGGCACCATGGCTCCGACAGCATCGGGGGGAATCAAAGATTTGTAACAAAAATTTCATTTGCAAGCGAAGCCAGGCGAAATTAATTTCCCAAAATGAAAGCATTTCGTTTAGGGCTCGCACTGCTGGTTGCAGCCATGTCCGTGCGCGCCGACAATCGATCGGAGGCGATTTTGAACTATGCGGGTTCCACCTCGGAGATTTATTCCACGATTTACTCGGCAATAAATGGGCCCGTCGGCTTTACGTTTCAACCCTTGACCACCATATCGGTGACCGAATTGGGTTATTTCGATTATATTCTGACGCGTCCAGGCAGTATTTCCGTGGGATTATGGGCGGCGGATGGCACGTTGCTGGCATCCAATACCATCACATCGGGCAGCCTGTTGCTGGATCAAAGCCGTTATGAGTCCATCACCCCCATATTCCTTCAAGCTGGCGAGACCTATTATGTGGCTGCATTTTCAGCGACCGGCCCATTTTCCGCAGTTGCGGTTGATCCCAACGACGGCGCGGCTAACGGTTATGCGACGTCATCGCCTGAAATCCAGATCGGCCAGGTGGCTTATGAGAATAACTCAGTTTTTGGATTTCCAGCAACCCTGGACGGCTTGCCCGGTTCGGCCATCATTGCACCAAATTTTGAATTCCAAGTTGTTCCTGAACCTACCGCCCTGGGATTGATGGGTGCAGGGCTGTTTTTCTGGCCGGTCATTCGGCGGCGGACATGAGGATGGCAGTCAGGATTGACGATGCCGCCCATTATTTTATTTTCGAAATTCAATCCTCCGCTTCGGCCTGCGCAAAATTGACTTTTATTGCGCGGCCGAAGCCCGCTGACACCGATCACTTTTAATGACGGTCATGGTCATGGTCGTGGTCGCGGTCATGGCGGTAGAGTTCATTGTGAATGGTGTGGCTGCGCCAATCCGTATGGACTCTTTCCCAGTCATGAAAACGCGCCAAGCGAGGCGCATCCAGGATGAGCCAGACGCTGTTGGGGCCCAAATAATAATATTGAGTGCCCACAACACCCACATATTCATAACCGTCCCAGACATAACCATCGGGAACCTGTACCACCGGCGCGACTGGTGGCGCAGGCGGTTGAACTATGACCGGCGGCGGCGGCGGTGGAAGCGGTGCGCCAACCTGTACTGTTATCTCGGGTGCTGACATTAATTTCAAAGTCGCAAGACTTGAAACACCAATTACCGACACTATTTTTGTTATAGTTTTCATGTTTTCAATTTGAGCTTGAAATATGCCGTCAATAAATTGGCCTTTTCATGCCGAAAACCCGCCAAAAAGCTGAAAAATCAGCTTTCGGTTTAATGCGATATGCAATTGAGGGGGCGAAATCATTGCATTTTGGAGCAGCAAAATCTTCGGCGATAAATCCGCCAACAATCTGACAACAGACTTGGATCGACGGGAATGATTCCTGTGTGATTTTGGTCCGGCCACAACCCTTATCAGGGCTGCCGTTGTAACATGGCCTTGGAAAGAAACAAATTGCAGAAAATCTTTGGTCGTTTATGGGGCTGAATCAGGCGTTTTTTCAATGGCGTTCTTGCGGGAGACATCGGCTATGACGATGTGCATCCATCCTTGGTTGCGTTCCTGGATATAACCCAGATCCCAACTCTCCCAACCACGGCGTTTGGCTTCGGTTTCAGCAACGATTGAAACCACTTTTTCAAATAAATGGCGCCCTCACTTTCTGGCGAAGGTGAACCCTGACGAGCAGTGACTTCAAAATGCGATTTGTCAACATTCTCAATGGTGTACTTCGGCGAGGTTGGAAGGTTTTGGTTGTAATCCTGATTGTA
>Ga0265338_10005931_pt1 | contig 15736 bp, 11 predicted proteins | sample 42126metaG_FD_193579 | JGI IMG/M metagenome (GOLD analysis project Ga0265338, IMG submission 193579) | Rhizosphere microbial communities from Carex aquatilis grown in University of Washington, Seatle, WA, United States - 4-21-26 metaG | ecosystem: Host-associated > Plants > Roots > Rhizosphere... | reverse complement strand
CGCGAATGGGGCACCGTGGGCGTGAGCGGGAATATCATCGAAGCCAGCCTGCAGGCGCTCGTGGACAGCATGGAGTTTGCGCTGTCGAAAAAATAGAGCTCACCCGCCGACCGTTTGAACCACCAGGAGAAACCCAAAAAACTCTTACCCACTTTTTGTTGCATATGCAACAAAAGGTTGCAGCAGTCGAATTGACGCTAGCGTAGAATTCAAACCCGGGCTGGGGGATGGTTTCGGCCTCTTTGACCACAATCATTTATCTTCAGTTCCCGCGTCGGGTGGCAAGAAATGGCTACGATTTGGAAATAGAGGTTTAGCCCCTCCCAGCGCCCAAACTTATTTTGCCAGTTAAGCGAGGCGATAATGGCCGGCGAAGGGCAGTCACCCGCCACCCGGATGCTTCGCCGGCAAAATTCCGTGATCGAATCTCTGTCCAAAGCGCAGGGCCAGTCGCATCCCGTCCGCCCGCCTTCCGCGCGCGGCACGGATGCCTGTTTCCATTGCGGCGAGCCGTGCCCGGATGATGCGTTCGCGCGGGACGAAAAACCGTTTTGCTGCCTGGGCTGCCAGACCGTCTTCAGCCTGCTCCAGGAAAACGGGCTGGGCCAGTTTTACGAATTGAACTCCGCCCCCGGCACCTGCATCCGCGCCGCGGCGGCGGCGGTGAAATGGGGCTTTCTCGACGACCCGGCGGTGCGGGAAAAGCTGCTCGATTTTGCCGACGAACGGCAGGCGAAAGTCACCTTGCACCTGCCGGCGATCCATTGTGTCGCCTGTGTCTGGCTGCTGGAAAACCTGTTCAAGCTGCATCCCGGCATCGGACGTTCGCTGGTGAACTACACCCGCCGCGAAGCCGCCATCACCTTTGCCACGGACCGGATCCAGCTCAGCGAACTCGTCGCGCTGCTGGCCTCCATCGGCTACGAACCGGAACTGACCTTTGGCGAAATGGAAAAGCCGCCGGCGCCGCTCCGCAAAAAATCGTGGCTGCAAATCGGCATCGCCGCCTTTGCGTTCGGCAACATCATGCTCATGTCGCTGCCGGCGTACCTCGGCCTCGACAGCCTGAACGGCCCGTGGTTCCGGGCCATCGCCGGCTGGCTGAGCCTGGGCCTGGCGCTGCCGGTCGTCACGTTCTGCGCGTCGGATTTCTGGCGGGCGGCGTGGTGGAGCCTGCGGCAGCGCGTGCTCACGCTGGCCGTCCCCATCGCCCTCGGCCTGGCGGCCATCTACGGCCAGAGCCTTTTCGAGGTCCTGGCGCACCGCGGCCCCGGCTACTGCGACTCGCTGACCGGGCTGATCTTCTTTTTGCTGTGCGGCCGGCTATTCCAGCAGAAGACGCACGATCGCCTCACGTTTGACCGCGATTACAAGGGGTTTTTCCCGCTGGCCGTCATCCGCAAAACCGCCGCCGGCGAGGAGAGTGTCGCCATTTCGCGGCTCCAGACCGGCGACCGGCTGATCCTGCGCCACGGGGAACTCCTGCCGGCGGACGCCCGGCTGACCGAAGGCGAAGCCTGCATCGATTACAGCTTTGTCACCGGCGAAGCCGACCCGGTCACGCGAACGGCCGGCGATCATCTTTACGCCGGGGGCCGGCAGATTGGCGGCGCAATCGAAGTCGAAACCATCAAGCCGGTCGCCCAAAGCTATCTCGCCTCGCTCTGGAACCACGACGCCTTCCGCAAGCGGCGCAATGACGACCTCGACTCGCTGACGAACCGCTACAGCCGCCGGTTCACGGTGCTGGTCGTCGGCATCGCGTTCACCGCGGCGGCATTCTGGATCTTCAGCGACGCGTCCCGCGCGCTGAAGGCGTTCACCTCGGTGTTGATTGTCGCCTGCCCGTGCGCGCTGGCGCTGGCGGCGCCCCTGACACACGGCACGGCGCAGCGGCTGCTCGCGCGGCTGAACATTTTCCTGAAAAACGCGCCGGTCATCGAGCGCCTGGCCGGGGTGGATACCATCGTGCTCGATAAAACCGGCACGCTGACCTGCGCCGACGCGCGCGGCGTGGAGTTTCAAAGTGCGGAGTGCGGCCTGCCCTCTGAAGCCTCCGGGCGAAGGATGGGAGCGCGGAGTGCGGAATTGTCAATGGACGAAGCGCAGTGGCTTGCCTCACTCACGCGGCACTCGACGCATCCCCATTCCGCCCGCATCCACCAGGCGCTGGGGGCGGCCCCCCTGCCGGTGGACGGTTTTCGGGAAACGCCCGGTGGCGGCATCGAGGGCGAAATCAGCGGCCGCCGGATTCTGCTCGGTTCGCGTTCCTGGCTGGAAAGGCGCGGTGTAGCTTGTAGGAGCCGAGGTAACGAGGCTCTACCTGAACCCGGGGAAAAGAGCGCGCCTCCTCACGTCGGCTCCTACACTTGCATGGCGATTGACGGCCGGTTCCGCGGCACGTTTGTGCTGGCGAACACCTTGCGGCCCGAAGTCGGGCAATTGCTCGCCCAACTGGGCGGGCGGTTTGAACTGGCGCTGTTGAGCGGCGACCATGTGCACGAGGCGGCCCGGTTCCAGAAACTGTTTGGACCCCGCGCAACGCTGCGGTTCAACCAGAGCCCGGCCGAAAAATTGGATTTCATCCGCGCCCTGCAAAAATCCGGCCGGCGGGTGATGATGGTCGGCGACGGCCTGAACGATGCCGGCGCGTTGAAGCAGGCTGACGTGGGCGTGGCGGTGGTGGAAAACATCGGCGCCTTTTCGCCGGCCAGCGACGTGATCCTGGACGCGGCCCAACTGCCGCGGCTGGCCCAAGTGCTGAAGTTTTCCCGCCAGGCGGCCCGGGTGGTGCGCACAGGCTTCGTTATCTCGGCGCTTTACAACCTGGTCGGCGTGAGCATTGCCGCGGCCGGCCTGCTGGCGCCGATTGTTTGCGCCGTGCTGATGCCGGTCAGTTCCGCGACCGTCGTGGCGTTTTCCTGCGGGACCACCCTGTGGTTGGGCCGCCGGATTTTTGCATCGCTGACGCAACCGGAAAAAATTTCAACCCCGGCACCCCTGCTGGAACCGGCCGTAAAACTGGTGGAGGCCGCATGAGCGTGATCATCATTCTCATCCTGGCCAGCCTGGCCGTCGCGCTCACATTCCTCGGCGGCTTCATCTGGGCGGTGCGCAGCGGGCAGTACGAGGACACCTGCACGCCGGCCATGCGGGTGCTGACCGAGGACCCCGCCGGCGCCAAACCCGATCCCCTTTCTCCCAAGCACTCAAAAAAACCATGAATACGAACGTCGAAACCTTCAAATACGACAACCGGATCGTGCGCGCGTTTGCCATTGCGACCATTGTCTGGGGCATCGTCGGCATGGCCGCGGGCCTGCTGGCCGCCGTCCAGCTGTTCTTTCCGGAAGCGAATCTGAACCTGCAGTTCATCACCTTTGGCCGCATTCGGCCGCTGCACACCAACGCGGTGATCTTCGCGTTTGTCGGCAACGGCATGTTCACCGGCATTTACTATTCGCTCCAGCGCCTCTGCAAGGCGCGGATGTTCAGCGATTTCCTCAGCGCGTTCAATTTCTGGGGCTGGCAGCTCATCATCGTCGCCGCGGCCCTCACCCTGCCGCTCGGCTACACGACCAGCAAGGAATACGCGGAACTGGAGTGGCCGATCGACATCGCCATTACCATCGTGTGGGTGGCGTTCTCGGTGAACCTGTTCGGCACCATCCTCAAGCGCCGGGAGAAACACATGTACGTGGCCATCTGGTTTTACATCGCCACGGCGGTCACCGTCGCCGTGCTCCACATTGTCAATTCGATGGAAATGCCGTGGGGCTGGATGAAAAGCTATTCGATGTACGCCGGGGTGCAGGACGCGCTCGTCCAATGGTGGTACGGCCACAACGCCGTCGCCTTCTTCCTGACCACGCCGTATCTGGGCCTGATGTATTATTTCCTGCCCAAGGCCGCGAATCGCCCGGTATTTTCCTACCGGCTCTCGATCATCCATTTCTGGGGGCTCATCTTCATTTACATCTGGGCCGGGCCGCATCACCTGCTCTATACCTCGCTGCCGGACTGGGCGCAATCCCTTGGCATGGTCTTCAGCATCATGCTCATCGCCCCGAGCTGGGGCGGCATGCTGAACGGCCTGCTCACCCTGCGCGGCGCCTGGGACAAGGTCCGCCAGGACCCGATGCTGAAATTCATGGTCGTGGCGGTGACGGCCTACGGCATGGCGACGCTGGAAGGCCCGGCCCTGTCCATCAAGAGCGTCAATTCGCTTTCGCATTACACCGACTGGACGATCGCCCACGTGCACACGGGCGCGCTCGGCTGGAACGGGTTCCTGACCTTCTCCATGCTCTACTGGCTGTTCCCGCAACTCTATCGGACGAAGCTCTGGTCCATCAAACTGGCGAACTACCACTTCTGGATTTCGCTGCTGGGCATGATGTTTTACATCGTCCCGATCTACGTCGCCGGCGTGACCGAGGGATTGATGTGGAAGCAATTCACCAAGGACGGTTTCCTGCAATATCCGAACTTCCTCGAAACCATCGTGCACGTGGTGCCGATGTTCCGGCTGCGCGCCATCGGCGGGACGCTCTACCTCCTGGGCATGGTGTTGATGGCCTACAACCTGTACCGGACCGCCAAGAGCGGCAAGTTTGAGCCGGAAACCGAGGCGCAGGCCGCACTGCTGCCCCGCGGCCGCGAAACCGGCGTCGGCTTTCACCGCCTGCTCGAAGGCAAGCCGCTGTTCTTCACCGTGCTGTCAATCGTGGCCATCCTCATCGGCGGCATCGTGGAAGTCATCCCGATGTACCTCATCAAGTCAAACATTCCGACCATCGCCAACGTGAAACCCTACACGCCGCTCGAAGTCCTGGGCCGGGATCTTTACATCCGCGAAGGCTGCCTCGGCTGCCATTCGCAGATGATCCGCCCGTTCCGCTCCGAGACGGCGCGCTACGGCGACTATTCGAAGGCGGGCGAATCGGTTTATGACCACCCGTTCCTCTGGGGCTCGGAGCGCAAGGGACCCGACCTCGCGCGCGAGGGCGGCAAATATCCCGACGCCTGGCACTTCAATCACATGGATGACCCGCGCTCGACCTCGCCGGGCTCCATCATGCCGCGCTATTCGTGGCTGCTGACCCAGGCACTCGACACCAACTCCCTGCCGGCGCGGCTCAAAGCCCTGCGGAAGGTCGGCGTGCCGTATCCGGACGGCTTTGAAAACGGCCCGGCGCAACAGGACCTGTCGGCCCAGGCCGCCCGGGTGGTGCAGGATCTCAAATTGGGCGCGGTGACCGCCGCACCGGATCGGGAAATCATCGCGCTCGTCGCCTATCTGCAGCGGCTCGGCACCGACATCAACCTGGCCCCGGCCGCGACCCCGGTCGCAGTGAAATAATCCACCGGAGAAAATTATGTTCCATAACATCATTTCCAACATCGACGGCGTGGAGCTCTACGGCATCATCTCCATCTGCATTTTCTTCGCCTTTTTCACCGGCATGCTGGTCTGGGCCGGCAGGCTCAAAAAAAATCATCTGAAAGCCATGGCCGACCTGCCGCTCGACGACGGGTCGCGGCCCGGCCAATCACCCGAGAAAACTCAATCCTGAACGTTATGAACGACGACTTGAAAGACCCGTTGCTGCTCGACCACGATGCCGATGGCATCCGCGAACTCGACAACGACCTGCCGCGCTGGTGGGTCTGGCTGTTTCACCTCACCGTCACCTTCTCCGTGGCCTACATGCTCTACTACCATGTTTTCCATCTCGGCAACCTGCAGATTGCCGAATATGCGCAGGAACTGAAGACCAGCGGTTCCGCCACCGCAGCCGTGATGGGCAATTTCGAAGCCAGTATTCCCAAGCTCCAGCCGTCTTCGGACCCGGCCATCCTTGCCAACGGCGGACAGGTTTACACCAAGTACTGCGCGCCGTGCCATCGCGCTGACGGCGGCGGCATCGTCGGGCCCAACCTGTGCGACGATTACTGGATTCACGGCAGCAACTTCACCGAGAGCGTCAACATCATCTGGAACGGCGTGCCGGCCAAGGGCATGATCACCTGGAAAAACACCCTGAAGCCGGAGGAAGTCGCTTCCGTGTCCAGCTTCATCTACACGCTGCGCGGCACGCATCCGCCGAATCCCAAGCCGCCGGAAAACCAGGTCACTGCCCCGGCCGGGCCAAGCTTTGAATGAATAACCTGACCGCTTTGCCACATTGGAGCGCCGAGCACCGCCTCGGCGTGTTGCCGCGGATTTCGCATCGTGCCGGGACGGTGCCCGGCGCTCCCGCCGCTTTGCGGCGATCAGCGATCAGCGAATGGCAGCAGAAAACTGCTTCTCATCCTTCAGCATGAATACGAACGGACCACAGAACAAGAAGCCGGGCGACAAGCAGGTCGCACAGGCGATTGACTGGTCTGATTTTCGCGACCATCTCGCGACGGCGGACAAATACGGCCGGCGCCAGTGGATCTACCCGAAGCAGCCGGCCGGGCCGTTTTACCGCTGGCGCACCTGGTTCAGCTGGCTGCTGTTGCTCATCATGTTTGCCGGACCGTTTATCACCATCCGCGGCAACCCGCTGCTGCTGATGAACATCCTCGAGCGCAAATTTGTCATCCTCGGCCAGGTTTTCTGGCCGCAGGACATGATCCTCTTTGCCATCGCCATCCTGCTGTTCCTCACCGGCATCGTCATCTTTACGACCGCCTTTGGCCGGCTCTGGTGCGGCTGGGCTTGCCCGCAAACCGTGATGATGGAAATGGTCTTCCGCAAAATTGAATACCTCATCGAAGGCGACGCGCACCGGCAACAAGCCCTGGCCGCGGCCCCGTGGAACGCGGAAAAGATCGCCAAAAAACTTTCCAAGCAGGCCATCTTCCTGGGCTTGTCCTTTGTGGTTGGCAACGTGCTGTTGAGCTACCTCATCGGCTGGCAGCCGCTGTACCAGATCATCATCGATCCGCCCGTGAAACACCTTACCGGGCTGACGTTCATGATCCTGTTCACGCTGCTCTTTTATGGGATTTTCGCCCGGTTTCGCGAGCAGGCCTGCACTTTCATCTGTCCCTACGGCCGGATTCAATCCGTGTTGCTCGACGAGAATTCCATCGTCGTCGCCTACGATTACAAGCGCGGTGAAAAACGCGGCGCCCTCCGGGCCGGCCAGAAGTTCGGCGAGCGCCGTTACGCCGGCTTCGGCGATTGCGTGGCCTGCCATCAATGTGTGGCCGTGTGCCCCACCGGCATCGACATCCGCAACGGCACGCAGATGGAGTGCGTGCATTGCACCGCCTGCATCGATGCCTGCGACGCCGTGATGGCCAGGGTGGGCAGCCCGCGCGGCCTCATCCGCTACGCCTCGCTTAACGGCATCGAACGCGGCGAACGCCTGCGCCTCACGCCCCGGCTCAAGGGTTACGCCGTCATCCTGCTGGCGCTGGCCGCCGGGCTGGGTTTCATGATTTTCACCCGGACCGATGTCGAGGCGACGCTGCTTCGCGCCTCCGGCGCGTTGTTCCAGCAAATGCCCGACGGCCGTTTCAGCAACCTGTACACGGTCAGGGTCGTCAACAAGACCTCGCGCGAATTACCGGTGGAACTCCGCCTTGAAAGTCCCGCCGGCGATCTGCGTGTCATGGGCAGCGATCTCGTCGTGCCGCCGCAAAAGCTCATCGAGACGTCCGTCTTGATCGAACTCGACCCGGCCGCGCTGAAACCCGGGACCACCCCGCTGGTGGTCGGCGTTTATTCCAATGGCCGCCGCATCCAGACCTTGCCGACCGCGTTCATCGGCCCGCGCCAATGACATGAAAACCAACCGCAACCTGTGGCCTTACGGCATCATCGCCGCGTTCATCCTGTTCCTGTCCGGCACCGCCGGCCTGATTGTCATCGCCGCCACGCACCCGCAAAGCCTGGTCAGCCGGAACTACTACGAGCAGGAGATCGCGTTCCAAAAACATCTCGACGGCGGCGCGCGTGCCCGTCAATCCGGAGCGTCGATGGATCTGGATGCCGCTGCCGGGCGGATCGTCATCTCCCTGCCCGCCGGACAGGTTGGCCGGGAACTGGCCGGGCAAATCGCATTCTACCGCCCGTCTGCCGCCAGCCTGGACCGGCAACTCAGCCTCCAGCCGGATGCCGCCGGCCGGCAATCCATCGATGTCACCGGCTGGCCGGAAGGCCCCTGGGAAGTTCATGTTTCGTGGAACGCCGGCGGACAGGATTATTTTCTCGACCGTAAAATTGTGATCACTGCGAAATAAGATGGATTTCAGCCTCGCCTTCATCCTCGGTTTTCTCGGCAGCCTGCATTGCGCCGCGATGTGCGGGCCGCTGATGCTCGCGCTGCCGGTCCCGCCCGGCGGCCCGATGCGATTTGTCGCGGGCCGCATCGTGTATCAATTGGGTCGCATCACGACCTATTGCCTGCTCGGGGTCGTCGCCGGTCTGGCCGGCCATTCGCTGCTGCTCGCCGGCTTTCAACGCTGGATTTCCATCGGCCTCGGCGGCGCCATTCTGCTCGGCTTTGTCCTGTCCAAACGGATTGCCCTGGCGGCATCAGTCATCCAATTGGTGGCGCAGTTGAAAGGAGCGATGGGAGCGCAATTGCAGCGGCGCACCTTCATTTCGCTCGCCCTGCTTGGCCTGTTGAACGGCCTGCTGCCTTGTGGCCTGGTTTACGTGGCCATGGCCGGTGCGGTGCCTCGTGGCGGTATGCTCGCCGGCGCCGGTTACATGGCGGCATTTGGTGTGGGCACGCTGCCGATGCTTCTGGCCATAAGTTTTTCAGGCAGGATGTTTCCCCTCTCGTGGCGATTGAAGCTGCGCGGCGCGATTCCGGCCGGCGTTTGCCTCCTGGCGGCGCTGCTGATCCTCCGCGGCCTATCGCTCGGCATCCCCTACCTCAGCCCCGACCTTTCGTCCGGCACCCCGGCCTGCTGCCACGCGCCCTGAATCCGGCAAAGGCATCTCATTTTCGGTCGCGGAGCGACCCAATGAAGGTAGCCGTGGCTTTCAAGCCACGGTATTGGGATCCACCGGGTATCCATCGCGGAGCGACGGTTGAATCTATTATTTGGCATGGATTTCAAGCGTCGCTCCGCGACGCCACCGTGTGGGGATCATTCCCGCAAGCTGAAGCCCACGGCTACCATCATGGCCTCGCTCCGCGAGGTTGGGACAGCTCATTAGAGCGGTTTAATTAGAACTGTAGCCATTTCGATACCCACACCGCGAGTGGAGCACGGGCTTCAGTCCGCTTCAACATGGATTGGTCCGGCGACATCGAAGCGGCGTGAACGCCGCGCTCCGGCTATAGTATTTTTGAAACCGCTCTAAAAACCGGGCGGCGCCTCGAATCCGACGCAGCGGCGCAAGGGTTGCAGTCTGATGATTACTTTTGCTAGGCTGACACGGATGATACCGGGTTGAACCGTTGAAAGGTGAAACCGTTGAATCGGCAGCCGGTTCGACCATTCAACGATTTAACAGTTCAACGGCTTTGTCATCCGTGTCCACCGGTGGTTAAAAATTTATGTCTGAAATTTCAAAAGCCTATGAGCCGCAGTCCGTCGAGGACAAGTGGTACCAGTTCTGGCTCGACCAGAAATGCTTCGTTGCCGACGCGCAATCGAAGAAACCCGCGTATTCCATCGTCATCCCGCCGCCGAACGTCACCGGCGTGCTCACCATGGGCCACGTCCTCAACAACACCATCCAGGACATCCTCGCCCGCAAGGCGCGCATGGACGGCAAGGAAGTTCTCTGGCTGCCCGGCACCGACCACGCCGGCATCGCCACCGAAGGTGTCGTGGCCCGGCAACTGTCCAAGGAAGAAAAAAAATCCAAACGCGACATCGGGCGCGAGGAATTCCTCAAGCGCGTATGGACCTGGAAAGAGAAACACGGCGGCATCATCATCCAACAGTTGAAAAAGCTGGGCGCGTCATGCGACTGGACGCGTGAACGGTTTACGATGGACGAACCATACGCCCGCTGCGTGCAGAAGGTTTTTGTCGATCTTTACAAAAAGGGTCTCATCTACCGCGGCAAACGCATGGTGAACTGGTGCCCGGCCACCCAGACCGCGTTGTCCGACGAAGAGGTCATCATGAAGGAGCAGCAAGGCTCCCTCTATTATTTCAAAGTCGAGATTGCGGAGATTCCCGGGACTTTTCTGACCATTGCCACCACGCGGCCGGAGACCATTCCCGGCGACACCGCCGTGGCCGTGAATCCCAAGGACCCGCGTTACGCGAAATACATCGGCAAACACGTCATCCGTCCCCTGCCCGCCGAGTTTCCGCGCGAGCAGAAGCTCATCCCCATCGTCGGCGACGAGCACGTGGACTTCGAGTTCGGCACCGGCGTGCTCAAGGTGACGCCCGCGCATGACAAGGCAGACTTTGAAATTGGCCAGCGCCACAAGCTGGCGCAAATCGAAGTCATCACCGCCAACGGCCACATGAGCGACCTCGCAGGTATGGACTTGAATGGGCTGGATCGTTTCAAAGCCCGCAAGGTTGCCATCGAAAAGCTCACGGAACTGGGAGCCATGGAAAAGGAGGAGCCCTACACCAACAAGGTGGGTTTCAGCGAACGCGCCGATGTGCCGATCGAGCCGCGTCTGAGCGAGCAATGGTTTTTGAAATATCCGAGCGTGGAAAAGTCCCGCGCCTGCGTGGAGCAGGAGCCTGGGAGCGCCGGCGTCTCGCCGGCGAGTGCCACGACTGAACACGCCGCCGAGGCGGCAGCGCTCCCAGGGAAAATGCGTTTTCACCCGCAGCGCTGGGCGAAAGTGTACGACCATTGGCTGGGTGGCATCCAGGACTGGTGCATCAGCCGCCAGCTTTGGTGGGGACATCGGATTCCGGTGTGGAGCAAAATCTGCAACTCCAACGAAGAAGTCCTAGCAACTATGGAATCGTTAAAGACAATTCCATTACAAAGTCCGGGCAAGATCTCAGTGAATGTTCCGGCCTTGAACCACATTCAAGTATGTACTGTGCCTGTCGAAGGCGTGGAAACCGGGCTTGAACAACTCGGCTTCACCCAAGACCCCGACGTGCTGGACACCTGGTTCAGCTCCTGGCTCTGGCCGTTTGCGACGATGGGCTGGCCGGAGCAGACCGACACGCTGAAGAAGTTCTATCCAACCACCGACCTGGTCACCGGGCCGGACATCATTTTCTTCTGGGTCGCGCGCATGATCATGGCGGGCTACGAATTCATGGATGATTTGCCCTTCCGGAACGTCTATTTCACCGGCATCATCCGCGACAAACAGGGGCGCAAGATGTCCAAGAGCCTCGGCAATTCGCCCGACCCGCTCGACCTCATCGCCAAGTTCGGCGCCGACGCGCTCCGGTTCGGCACCATGCGCAGCGCGCCGCTCGGCCAGGATATTTTGTTCGACGAACAGAACGTCGAGCTGGGCCGCAACTTCTGCAACAAGCTCTGGAACGCCTGCCGCTTCCGCCAGATGGTCGGCAGCAGTGGCAGCACCGCCGCCGAAGTCCAGGGCGAGATCAACCCGCAGCTGCTCACCGTCGATGACAAATGGATTCTGCTGAAACTGGACCAGGCGATCCGCGAAATCACGACCGCCTTCGCCGACTACAAATTCAGCGACGCGACCGCCGCACTGTATCGGTTTTTCTGGAGCGAGTATTGCGACTGGTACGTCGAGGCAAGCAAAGCGGTTTTAATCAGTAGGAATCGAGGCAACGAGACTCAAACCTCATCTGAAGAAGATCAGAGCCTCCTCACGTCGTCTCCTACAAAGGAGGACGAGGCCCGCAAGGCCAACACCCTGGCCGTGATTGATTTCGTGCTCTCGCACACGCTGCGCCTGTTTCATCCGTTCCTGCCGTTCATCACCGAGGAGCTCTGGCACGGAATGGGATACGCCGAGGACATGCCGGATGACCAGGGCGGCAAAACGATCATGTATGCGCCCTGGCCCAAACCGCTCGACGACGATTTCAAGGGCCACTACGGGCTGGACGATTGTTATCTCGACATGGCCGACGCCCGGAACGAACTCGTCACGCTGGGCCGCAACCTGCGCCGCGAATTCAACATCCCGACCAACAAAAAGGTGAAGTTCATCCTCAAGCCCGCCGGCCACCTGCCCGCGCACGACGCGGAAGTCATCCGGCTGCTGCTGAACGCGGAGGCGGTGGAGGTGAACGCCGCGGCCGCGCCGCCGAAGGGCACGCCGATGGCGGCGAATGCGCTGGGCGAATTGTTTCTGCCGCTGGAAGGGCACGTGGATGTGGCCGCGGAAAAGGCACGGCTGACAAAGGAGCTGAAGAAAATCGAGGCGGAGCTGGAAAAGGTCCAGGCCAAACTGAACAATCCGAATTTCGCGCAGAAAGTCCCGCCACCGGTGTTGCTCGAACACCAGCAGCGCCTGGCGGAATGGCAGGTCAAACGCGATCAGGTGAAAGCCGGGCTGGACGCGTTGGAAAGCTGATGAAAGTCGGGCTGTTGGATGACAAAAGCGGCGGAGGGCCGCCGCACTCCAGGACCGGTCGGAAATTCCGGTGCTCTTCCGCTTTGCGCGCGAGCGTCTTGGACTGTCCACCCTCCGTCCCGCAGTGCGGGACTACGGAGGACGGGCGCCAGCCCTCTGGCGCTTTTGGAAGTCATGGGAATTCCTTTTTGGGTTCCAGTGAATTCGATAAACCGCTGCTCGACGGAGTCGCCGTTGTTTGCTTAACCTCGCGGCCACATGGAGCAAGGACTTGTCAGCGACATCGCCATCAGCATCATCGCCGCCTGGGTTCTGGCCGTATTGTCGCAAGTCCTCCGCCAGCCGGTGCTGCTCGCCTATCTGGTCGCCGGGTTCATCATCGGGCCGCACGGCTTCCAATGGATCACGGACACGCACAGCATCCAGACCATCTCCGAGATCGGGCTCTCCTTGCTGCTGTTCATGATCGGGCTGGAGATTGACCTCAAGAAAATGCTCGGCGCCGGCCGGGTCATCACCCTCACTGCCGCCGCACAGATCCTCGGTTGCGTGCTGCTCGGCTGGCTGGTGTTCGATTTGATCGGCCCGGCGGAGAACCGGCTGGAGGCGCTGTACCTTGGCGTTGCCGCCGCCATGAGCAGCACGGTCATCATCGTCAAAATCCTTTACGATAAGCGGGAGATTGAAACGCTCTCCGGCCGCATCACGCTGGGCGTTCTGGTGTTGCAGGACATCTTCGTCATCCTGTTTCTCGCCCTGGAGCCGAACCTGAAAAATCCCGCCCTCAAGCCGCTGGCCCACGCCCTCGGCAACGTGATCCTGCTCCTGTCGGTGGCGTTTCTCACCAGCCGCTACGTGTTGCCGCCGGTGTTCCGGGCCGTGGCGCGCCTGCCGGAACTGGTCCTGGTCGGCGCCCTGGCCTGGTGCCTGGCGCTGGCGGGATTTGCCGGATGGCTCGGCCTCTCCACCGCCATGGGCGCGCTCATCGCCGGCGTGATGGTTTCCACCTTTCCGTACACGCTCGATGTCGTCGCCAAGGTGACCAGCCTCCGGGACTTTTTCGTGACCCTGTTCTTTGTCGGCCTCGGCATGGAAATTCCGGTGCCGACCTGGAGTTACGTGCTGTGGACGGTTTTCTTCTGCCTGTTCCTGGTCGGCAGCCGGTTTGCCACGGTCTTCCCGTCGCTCTATCGCATGCGGCAGGGCTATCGCGTTAGCCTCTTGTCCACCATCAACCTCAGCCAGACGAGCGAGCTGTCGCTGGTCCTCCTCGCGCTGGGCCGGGCCGGCGGCAATGTGTCGGAAAATTCCATTGGCATCGCGGCATTCGCCTTCGCGTTTCTGGCCATCGGCTCGACCTACGCGATATTGAAGAACGACCTGCTGCTCCGCCGGACCACACCCTGGCTGGACTGGCTGGGTTTGCACGATCTCCATCAGGCCGCGCCGGCGGACGGCCCCGGTGAGCAGCCCGGGCGCATCTATCTGCTCGGGTTTTCCTGGGCGGCCAGTTCGTTGCTTGAGGACGTCAGCCGCGAACGCTCGGACCTGCTGCCGGGCGTCGTCGTGGTGGATTTCAATCCGAACGTCCATGAAAAGCTGTGCCGCCGGGGCGTGCGCGCCGTATATGGCGACATCACCCGGCGCGATGTGCTGCATCACGCGGGCATTGCGCACGCCGCGGTCATCGTCTGCTCGCTGCCCAACATGGTGCTCAAGGGCGCGGACAACCTGAAGATGCTCCGGCAGCTGCGGGAACTGAATCCAGAGGCGAAAATCATTGTGCACGCCGAGCTGCTGGCCGATATCCCGGTGCTCTACGCCGCCGGGGCGGGCTTTGTGACTGCGCCGCGCCTGCTGGAAGGCGCCGACCTGTTGCGCGCCATCGAGGCCGCCGAGAAAAACCTGCTCGACCAGAAGCGCAGCGAGCAGTTGAAACAACTCGAAGGCCGCAATGAGGTGATCCCCTGACCCGAGCGCCGGGCACCGTCCCGGCAACAAGCAGCGGGGGAACATCCACCATCCGCCATCAAACGCAAAACATCCATTGAATGTTCCTCAGGCAAAATTGGAAGTACGATGTTGAATGTTGAATGTTCGATGTTTGGTGCAGTTTCGCGCCGGGTCGGAGACCGGCGCACCGAGGCAGCCCTTCAACCGGCGCTGATTTAGCCAAAAAACCTCGACCCCAAGCCGTTCTGCTGGCATCAAGTCTGTTGTGAATTTACAAGCCGCCCAAAAAGCCGCCGTCCGGGCCGCGCGCGCCGCCGGGAAACTCATGCTGGCCAACTGGCATTTGCCCAAGCGCGTCAGCTTCACCGACGCCCATGACATCAAGCTCGAGCTCGATGTGCGCTGCCAGAAGCTCATCGAGAAGACCCTGCGCGCCGCGTTCCCGCAAATCCCCCTGCTCGGCGAGGAGGGCGACTCCGGCAATGTGAACGCCGAATACCGCTGGGTCGTGGACCCGATTGACGGCACGGTTAATTACGCGTACGGCATTCCGCACGCTGCCGTTTCGATTGCGTTGCAATCGAAAGGTGACAAGTGGCAAGTGGCAGGTGACATGAAAGACAACCGGAAGCCTGTCACCCGTCACTCGTCACATGTCACCCTTCTAGGCGTGATTTACGGACCGTTCACCGACGAGCTTTGGACGGTGGCGCATGACGGACCGACGCGGCTGAATGGACGGATCGTCCGCGCGAGCCGGCGCGCCAGGGTGGGCGACGCCATCATCGCAATGGGATTTTCCAAGAGCAAAATCAATCTGGAGAAGAGCCTGCCGCACCTGAACCGGCTTTCCCGCCGCGCGCTGAAGGTCCGGATGATGGGCTCGGCGGCGCTCGAACTGGCCTACGTTGCCTCCGGCCGGATCGACGCCTACGTCGAACGCACCATCAATCTGTGGGACATCGCGGCGGGCGCCCTGATGGTCGAAAGGTCCGGCGGGGAATGTTACACCCGCCCGGCCCCGGGCGGAAAACTCCGGATGATTGCCGACAACGGTTTGCTAAGACGAAAACTGCAGCTGGGAAGCCTGTTCGACTAGGCGATGGTGATTTGCTGTAGCGTCGATGTGCGAGCGAAGGAGCACTGGCACTGGCACGCTGGGAAGCGCGCCGCCACAGCGTAGCGGCAGCCATCCTTGATCCCGCATTGCGGGATGAATGCGGCTTCCAGCCGCGTTTTCCCCGATGAATACTGGGTCATGATACGCGCGCCAAGGAGTACAAAAACGGCAGTGTCCTAATTTGCCTTTGGAGCGCGGGCTTCAGCCC
>Ga0265338_10005930_pt1 | contig 15737 bp, 9 predicted proteins | sample 42126metaG_FD_193579 | JGI IMG/M metagenome (GOLD analysis project Ga0265338, IMG submission 193579) | Rhizosphere microbial communities from Carex aquatilis grown in University of Washington, Seatle, WA, United States - 4-21-26 metaG | ecosystem: Host-associated > Plants > Roots > Rhizosphere >... | reverse complement strand
GATCGTGGGATCGGTTTATGGTGCCGAAGCCGTTTACGCGGATTGCAGTGAGCTGGGCGCGGTGGACCGAAGTGCCGCGCGATCTTGCGCTGGACGATTTTGAGGCGAAGCGCGAAGAGTTGAATGCGGCTATTGAGCGCGCTCGGCTGCGTGCGCGGGAGCATTTTGGGAAACCGGCGCTATGAGTGATCTCCGGATACAGGATTTTGACTTTGAGCTGCCCGAAGAACTGATTGCGCAGCAGCCGCCTGCCGAGCGCGGTCAGAGCCGCATGCTGGTGATGAATCGCGCCACGGGCGAGTTCAGGGACGGTGAGTTTCAAGAGTTGCCTTCGCTGCTGCGCGCGGGCGACCTGCTCGTGCTGAATGACAGCCGCGTGATTCCGGCGCGGCTTTACGCGCGGCGAACGCTGGTGCGCGAGCGCGAACGGCCCACGGGACGCATCGAAGTAATGCTGACGGCGCCGGCTGGCCACCCCACGGACCAGGACCCGTCCGCGGGGACCCCGGCTGGCAACAATTGCTGGCGAGCGCTGGTGCGGCCGGGTCGCAAGGTTGCGAACGGCGAGAGGTTGGTGTTTCCGGGGCCTGATGGAAAAACTTTGCTTGAGGCCGACGTGCTTGAACGCGGCGAGTTTGGCGAGCGGCTGCTGGAGTTCGCTCCGACGGATGATTTTTTTGCCGCACTCGACAAAATCGGCCACATGCCGTTGCCGCCGTACATTCATCGTGACGATGCCGACGCCGACCGCGAGCGTTACCAGACGGTCTACGCACGGGAGCGGGGTTCGGTTGCCGCCCCGACGGCGGGACTGCACTTTACGCCTGCGCTGCTTGAGGCAGTTGCGGCGCGAGGCGTTGAAATTGCGCGCGTCACTCTGCATGTGGGGCTGGGGACGTTTGCGCCGCTGCGTGTGGAGCGCGTTGAAGATGTGCGGCTGCACAGCGAAAGGTTTACGCTGAGCGCGGAAACGGCTGATGCGCTGAATCGCGTGCGCCGCGAGGGCCGCCGCGTGGTGGCAGTTGGCACAACCGTGGTGCGGACGCTGGAGTCAATTGCTCGGGATGCTGGGGGCGGGGAATTCGCGGCGCATTCGGGCGAGACTTCGATCTTTATTTCGCCTGGGTTTGAATTCAAAGTGGTTGGCGCGCTGCTCACCAACTTTCATTTGCCTCAATCAAGCCTGCTGATGCTGGTGAGCGCGTTTGCCGGACGGGAGCGCGCGCTTGCCGCGTATAAGCATGCGGTGGAGAGCCGCTACCGATTCTTCAGCTACGGGGACTGCATGTTTATCGCCTGATCGCCCAGCTCCTATCCTGTTAGACTCTCAATCGTGACTGACACATTGAAGCCGCCTGTCTTTCTGCTCGACACTATGTCGTTCATCTTTCGCGCGTATCACGCCATGAAGTATTCGCGGCCCATGTCCACGCGCTCCGGGCTGCCTACCGCGGCTACTTACGTGTTCGTGAACATGATCAAGAAGCTGCGCCAGGACTTTGAGCCGAAATATTTTGCAGCGGTCTTCGATCCCAGCGGCGAGGTTTTTCGCGACGAACGTGCGCGCACCATGGGCCCGCTGCGCAAGTGGAACTCGAAGTCACAGAGCTTTGAAGATGTGGCCTATGACGGGTACAAGGCCAAGCGCGAATCGATGCCCGAAGATTTGCGAAGGCAGATTCCTTACATCAGGCGTTCGCTCGAAGCGCTGCACATTCCGATTCTTGAAGCGGTGGGGTTTGAGGCCGATGACGTGATCGGCACGCTGGCGCGCGAGGCTGCGGAGCAGGGGCACGAGGTGTACATCGTCTCCGGCGACAAGGACATGATGCAGCTTGTGACCGGGCAGGTGAGGGTCCTGAATCCGCAGAAAGATAACCTGATTCTCGATCCCGAAAAAGTGAAAGAAGTGCTGGGCGTGCCGCCGGAGAAGGTGGTGGACGTGATGGCGCTGCGCGGCGATACGGTGGACAACATTCCCGGCGCGCCGGGCATTGGCGATAAGGGCAGCGTGGACCTGATCGTGGAATTCGGCAGCGTTGAAGCGGTGCTGGATCGCGCGGCGGAAGTGAAGCGCAAGACCTATCGCGAGTCGCTTGAGCAGAATCGTGACGCTGTTCTCTTATCGAAAGAGCTTGTAACCATCGATTGCCATGTGCCACTCCCGCTTGACTTGCACGCGATGGAGACGCAGACGCCGGATATTGAGGCTTGCAGAGAATTGTTTACCGAGCTCGAGTTTACGTCGATGCTTCGCGAACTTGCGCCTGCGGAAGGCGGCGTTTCTGTTGAGATTCTTAATGAGCCGACAGCAGAACAGATTGCAGAGTTTTTTAAGGCTGCGCGAGCCAATGGATTTGCATTTGCCATCGATGCCGAGGCTGCAGGAGTGAGGGCGATTGAAGAAGAGGAATTGCCTGATGCGCCGATGAATTTGTCACTGCTTGATGTAGCCGAGGCGGCGGAGAAGAAGGCGAACTTTGCGCTTGGAGTGAGCGCGAAAGCGGGGCGGGCGCTGAAGGTTGAACTGACGCCGGAGTTGCGCGCGCTGCTTGAAGATGAGTCCGTACAAAAGGCGACGCACGATTTGAAGCTGGCGATGCACGTGCTGGCCGAAGAGGGAGTTGCGCTGAAGGGTGCGGTGGACGACACTATGCTGCTGTCGTATGCGCTGAATCCCACGCACAGCACGCAGTTGCTGGCGGACGTGGCGGCGCGCAATAATCAGCCTGCTCCCGCAACTGTCGCAGCGGGTGCGGCGGCGATTAATGCGCTTGCGCCAATGCTGAAGGCTGAAGTGAAAAAGGCAGGTGTGGAGCGCGCGTACGCCGAAATCGACCTGCCGCTGGCGCCGGTGCTTTTCCGTATGGAGCAGGCGGGGGTGCGCATCGATCTGGCGGTGCTTGCTGGGCTCGCCACACGATTCGGCACGGAGATTGAGCGGCTGGGCGAGCGCATTTATGAACTCGCCGGCAAGCGGTTCAACGTCAACTCGCCCAAGCAGCTTGGTGTGGTGTTGTTTACCGATCTTGGGTTGCCGGCTCCCGTGGTGCGCGGCAAGGGCAGAGCGGTTTCGACGGCGGTGGACGTGCTGGAGCAGTTGGCCGAGAAACACGATGTGCCGAAACTCGTTCTTGAGTACCGGCAGTTGTCGAAATTGAAGGGAACTTACGTTGACGCGCTGCCGCTTCTGGCCGATCTTGAATCGCGCGTGCACACCACGTTCCAGGCGGCGGCCACATCGACGGGCAGGCTTTCAAGCATCAATCCGAATTTGCAGAACATTCCGATCAGAACGGAGCTGGGACGTGAGATTCGCGCGGCGTTCATTGCGGCTCCGGGGATGCAGTTGTTATCGGCCGATTATTCGCAGATCGAGCTGCGATTGCTGGCGCACTTCTCGGGAGATGCACTGCTGACGAAGGCGTATGCCGAAGACATCGATATCCACACTTTGACTGCGAGCGAAGTATTCGGCGTGCCCATTGACCAGATGGATAAGGAGACACGCGGCCGCGCCAAGGCGGTGAACTTCGGCATCGTGTACGGCATTTCGGCGTTCGGGCTTGCGGCGCAGTTGGGCATTCCGCAGGCCGAGGCCAAGGCTTACATCGACCGCTACTTTGCGCGCTACCAGGGCGTGAAGGAGTTCATCGAGAGAACATTGGAACAGACGCGCAAGGACGGTTTTGTGCGAACGATGTTCGGCAGGCTGCGGCCGATTCCCGATATCGAAAGCCGCAACCCAAACCAGCGCGGATTTGCCGAGCGCACGGCCATCAACACTCCGCTGCAGGGTACGGCGGCAGACCTCATCAAGCTGGCCATGATCGCGCTCGATCGCAAGTTGGCTGAGCGCAAGCTGAAGACGCGGATGGTGCTGCAGGTTCACGACGAACTGCTGTTCGAGGTTCCGTCTGAAGAGAAAGACGAGATCGCGGAACTGGTGAAGGCGGAGATGGAAGGCGTGGTGAAGCTGAACGTGCCGCTCATTGCGGATCTTGGGTTTGGGCCGAATTGGCGGGATTTGTAAGCGCCGTTAGCGGCTCGCCGTGTGAGCGCATCCGATTTCGCCGTACAATACCCGCAGCGCATGCTCCTCGAATTTGCCAGGACGCTTTCGTTTTTCGTTAGCATGCTGGCGCTCTATCCGGTGGTCGCGGGCGCATTTTTTGTGCCCGGAAGCCAGTGGCAGGATCGGCTGATTCTCTTCGCTGCGCGGATGGGGCTGGCCGGTTGCCTGGCGCTGGTGAGCGGCATTCTCTTTGCCCGGCCGTGGGTCAATAAGGATGAAACGGGGCAGGATGGAGCTGGTCGCAGGTTGCTGGCAGCACTGCCGGTGCGAGTTTATCTTTGGACTGTTCTCAGCGTCGCGATTCTGTTTTTACTGTCGTGGTACCTGGATGAGTTTTACGTGCCGTATCTTTGGAAGAGTTTGCCGTACTGAAGATCGCGGGTCGCGCGCCATGGATCGTGGTATCCCGTCCATTTCACGATGAAGCTGTGAAATGGACGGGGCAGTGTATTCTTACGCTCGCCAAAGTGAGCTACTGCGGTTGCTGGCTTAACCACTGCTTCAGGTTCTGCTCCTGCTGCGAGCGGAAGGTGATGCAGCCGTTGATGTGCTCGATTGCGTGCTTGACCTCGACATCGGCGGCGGCAACTTTATGCGTGGCAAAAAAGCTGCTGACGTCGTCGCGCGCGGACGCGGAGCAGAACGAACCAGTACCGCTCACCAGGTATCCGCCCAGGCTCTCGGTCAACTGGGCGTGCACCTTATCCCAGTTGGCTTTGACGTAGTCCCATGCCTGGTCGCGGGTGTCAACGTCGTGCAGGGCAATCGCGAATTGGAGTGCTGAGTCCTGATTGCGCACCTTCGATGAGACCGCGAAATCGAGCGCGCGTTTTTCGAGTTTCGGGTCACGAAAAGTGGCCAGGAGCCGGAGCGCGCCATCCTGTACCTGAGGATCGGACCCGTTTTCATAGGCAAGTTGCAACTTGTCAAAGAGCGCACTGTCGCCATTGCGCGCGGCTACGGCAAGCGCAGCCTCGGCTAGATTGGGATCGACTGATGCGCGGTTGGTAAAGTACTGATCCGCAATTTTGCTTGCCTGCGTAATCACGGTGGGCGAATTGCCGTAAGTGCCAATCAGTTGGAGCAGCGCGGCTCGGAGCTCGCGCTTATTGTCGTCGTCAGTGCTGGTGGGCGGGCCGAGCTTGAGATAGACCGGTGTGAAGGTGCGGTCGATCCACGCGGCGAGTCCGGCGCGCTCTTCCGGCGTTGCGGCTATCTGCTGGTAAGTGGTGATGAATCCGCCCAGGGCGTTTGAAACGACATCGTTGTTGGGATCTTTGCTGAGCTGTGCAACCAGTTGAAGGTAGTCGCCAACTGTGATTGCGCCCGAGTGCACCTGGGCCCATTCATCTCCGGTAAAGCTGATGCGCTCAGTTGGAGTCAGCCCGGTTTCGATCTTCGAAATAATTGCGGCGGACTGTTTCGGTGCATAGGCGCTGCGATAGTAGCCGGTGCCGCCGGCGTTGGCAAAGAACACCGGACTCATCGGCACCGCAAGGCTGGAGTGATCGGGCGTAAGCACGGAGCACGGGTTGCCGCTCGGAGTTTTGAAGCAAACGGGCAGCGTCCATTTTTGTGCGGGATCGACTTTTGCGTTCGAGTCGAGGAAGAAGCGGCTCTGCTCGGCGCTGACCTTGCCCGCAGCCGGTTCGCCGAATTTTAGAATCGGCTCGCCCTGCTGGGAAATGAACGAGTCCATGATTTTATCGACAGGCTTGCCGCTCACGCGGGTCTGCGCGCCCCAAAAGTCCTCGGCCGTTGCGTTCGCGTATTCGTGGGCTTTGAGATAGGTCTGCACGCCTTTGCGGAAGGTTTCAGAGCCGAGATAGTTTTCAACGGTCAGCAGCACGTCGCTGGCCTTGCCGTAGGCGATGCCGTCGAACATCTCGTTGATTTCGTCAGGCGTTTCAGCCTTGGCGCGGATAGCGCGCGTGGTGGGCAGCGCATCAAGGTTGAGCGTGCCCTGCTCCTCAACGGCAACGACCTGCGGAACATGCCACTCAGGATGCATGGCGGCCACGGGCTTGTTTTCCATCCAGGTAGCGAAGCCCTCGTTGAGCCAGATGTTATCCCACCACTGCATGGTCACCAGGTCGCCGAACCATTGGTGAGCCATCTCGTGCGCGATCACCAGCCCCACATTTTCTTTGGCATTCACCGATGCGGTTTTGGGATCGATGAGCAGATCGGTTTCGCGGTAAGTGATAGCGCCGAAGTTTTCCATGGCCCCGGCTTCGAAGTCGGGTAGGCCAATCAGGTCAAGCTTCTTGAGCGGGTAGGGAATTCCGAAATAGGTGTTGTAGTAGTGCAGCACATACTTGGCAATGCCGACGCCATAGGCGGTGAGCGCAACCTTGTCTGGCGTGGAGCAGACGCGGATGGCGACGCCGTCCTGGCTGCCGCTTGAGCACTTGAAGTCGCCGACCAGGAACGCGAGCAGATACGTACTCATTTTGGGAGTGGTGCCGAAGGTGAGCGTGTGCTTATCCGCGCCAGGGCCGGGTCTGTCAGACGCGATGGCGGTGTTTGAGATTGCGGTATCGCCTGAGTCGATGACCAGCGAAACATCGAATGTGGCCTTGAAGGCTGGCTCGTCGAAGCAGGGGAAGGCGCGGCGGGCATCGGTGGCCTCAAACTGCGTGACGGCGTAATTGCGGCGAGCGGTTTTTGAGAGGTAGAAGCCGCGCAGCTGGTTGTTAAGAATTCCGGTGTAGTGAATCCGGAGCGTGGCGGGGCCGGCAGCCACAGGTTGCGCAAAGCTGAAGGTGGCCTGGTCCTTGCTTGGGTCGAGCGAGACGGTAGCGGTTTGCAAAGCGCCGCCAGCATCGATGACTACGGATTGGAAGGCGATTTCAGCGGAGTTCAGGGTGATGGAGTTGGCCGGCTGGGCAATCTTTACATCGATTTGCTCGATGCCCGAAAAGGTTACGGCTTTGAGGTCGGGCCTGAGCGTGAGCTTGTAATGCGTGGGCACCACATTGGCTGGCAGCCGCTGAGCATCGGCGCGGGTAGCGGAGACGAGGGAACACAGTGCGAGAACGGCGGAACATGCGAAGGCGGCGCGCATCAGAATCAGGCGCGTTGTAAACGAGTAACGACAATTGTCCATGAGAGTCCTTATTGGAATTCAGCGAGGCAGCCGCGAAGCGCCCGGGGAAAAATATCACCAGTGTTCAGCCGTCGATTAGGCGCCTGCCCGGCGGGCTACAGCGGTTCCATGATTACTATACCCGGACTCGATAGACTCAAGTCGTCCCGACGCCATGGAGGGACGACCCTGGTCAGAAGCTAAAAGCGGTTCATCTATCCTGGAACCGCTCTCATCACGCCCTTTTGTTCGATTGTCACATATTGAGGCGGGAGGAGAATTCTGCCGCCCGCACATCCTCATGGCCGCGGTCGTTATTTCGAATCGGTTTCACTGGGGGGAGGGAAGATCTTCACATAGGTTTTCAAATAGGCAGTCATATCATTCATCAGACCATCGGTAAGCTCAGCGCTGCGCTCCTGCACGCGTTTCATCATCATCGGCATGTATTCCTTCATAATGACCGGCTGCAACGCAATCATGTGCTGGCCGGCGGGCGTGCTGTAAAACGCGATCAGCGACGTCACATCATCTTTAGTGAAGTGCCGCTGATAAATAGGGATCATGCCGGCAATTAGCTCGTCGGGGCTGAACATATTCATCGCCTTGCCTATGTACTTCTGCATAACCTTGTCGAGCCCTGCCTGCTGATCCGGCGTGAGCTTGGCTCCGTTTTGCGCGCTCACTTGTTTTTCCTGCTGCTGCAGTTGCTGTTGAATCAACTGCCGCATTGTCTGCATCTGTTTCTGCATTTGTTCGCGCAGGTGCATCACCTCGAAGAGCTTGTTCAGGTCTTCTTTGCTGGGTTGCTGGTCAACCGGCACAGGAGCGGCCAGGGCCGCATCGTCTGATGCCGGGGGTGCGGCGCCGGCGGTCGATTGGCTGATTGCAAAAGCCGGTACAAGCAGGAACAAAGCAACGGCTGCATAAGTCTTCATCGTGGTTACCTTTCGTTCCGGTTCGCGGGGATAAGCGTAACGGCAGGAGCTTGAAAAGCGGGTATGCGTCCGGGACCAACCAGTATAGCCGGGAATGAAATGCGGTCGAGTGGGTTCGATGGCTTATGGGGATGTTTTCAAAGATGTGCCCATCAAGCCGCCGCGCAACCTTTATCCACCAGGCCGGGTTTACTATATCGAATGCCAACCGGGTGGCAAGGCGAAAAAAGCCGGCACGACAACCCGCCCGAGACGCTGTGCATCGAACCGGCTGGTTCCTCTATTTGCCTTGGAATATTGATAAGGCAATAGATTTCCTGCCCCCGGGAAGATGACCATGCCAAGACTCGTGCAATTAGTGTCTGGCTTGGAATTGAATCGCATCTCACATAACAGCAAGGAGTAAGAACACCATGAAAAAGACATTGCGCTATCTGCTTCTCGCGCTGCTGGTGCCGCTGATGTTTCAGTCGGCGAAACCAGCGTCCGCGCAGTGGTTTGTCGGAGTTCACGTCAATCTTGGGCCGCCTCCGCTGCCCGTTTACGATCAACCGCTTTGCCCGGGAGACGGCTACATCTGGACGCCCGGTTACTGGGCCTGGGATGCCGATGACGGCTACTACTGGGTGCCGGGAACCTGGGTTACCGCACCTGAAGAGGGCTTTCTGTGGACGCCCGGCTACTGGGGATGGGGTGAGGGTGGCTACGCTTGGAACGAAGGCTACTGGGGTCCGCATGTGGGCTTCTACGGCGGCATCAACTACGGATTTGGCTACACCGGAGATGGATTCTGGGGCGGCCGTTGGCAGGGTGGACACTTCTTCTACAACACCGCGGTGTGGCATGTGGGTGGAAACTTTCACAACGTGTACCGCGACGAAACGGTCATCCATAACACAACGATTATTAACAACCACATCAGCTACAACGGCGGCCAGGGCGGCATAGACCGGCGGCCCACTCCGGAGGAAGAGTCTTTCCGCAGCGAGCGGCATGTTGCTCCGGTTTCCGAGCAGACCCGGCAAGTGGAGGCAGCGCGCGGGAACCCGCAGATGCGCGCGTCGGTGAACCAGGGCAAGCCGGAGATTGCGGCAACGGCGCGTGCGGGCGAATTCTCAGGTGGCGGCGTTGTTAAGGCGAGAGAGGCTGGAGGCGAGTATCATGCGCAGCCGACGGGGCACGAAATGCAGCCCGTTGGTGGAGGAGGGCATCCAACTCCAGCGCATGCCAACGATCTGCAGCAGCACCAGCCGGCGCAGGTACCAAGCACGGGGAATGCTGACCGCGACAAGATGTACCAGCAACAGCAGCAGCAACTGGTGGACCGGCAGAACCAGGAGCACCAACAGTTGCAGCAGCGCCAGGAGCAGGAACACCAGCAGGCGCAGCAGCAAAAGTACAGCCAGCAGAAGCAGCAACAGATGGAACAGAAACATCAGCAGCAGACCCAGAAGTTGGAGCAGCAACACCAGCAGCAAACGCAGAAGCTGCAGCAACGGCAGGCTCCTCCGCGCGAGAATCGTCCGAAGGAGTAAGCAGCACACCGGGCTGATGAGCTAGTAAGAAAAGACGCGTGGGTTTCAATCGAGCCTGTAGAAATGCAGGCGGATTGAGGCTCACGCGTCAGTTTTTTTGCGGGGCCACACGGAGTCGAGGAAGAGCAGGCAGGCGCCGGTGACGATGGAGCTATCGGCAATATTGAAGTCGGGCCAGTGGTAGGTGACGATGTGCACCTCAATGAAGTCGATGACCGCTCCGTATGCGATGCGGTCGTGCACATTGCCGGTTGCGCCGCCCAGTATGAGCGCCAGCGCGATGGTGATGAGGGTGATGCGGTTGCCAAGCAGGACGAGAGCAACGAGCACACCGCTCGCCACCAGAAAGTTGACGGCGGTGAGCACGTGGTTGACGGTGCTTGCAGACGACCAGCCGGCGAAGAGCGAGAATGCCGCTCCTTCGTTGGTCCAATGCGATATGCGCAATATGTGGTCGAAGACCGGGATGGCATCGCCGATGGGAACGTGAGCGACGACCCACATCTTGGTCAGCCGGTCGGCGGTGAAGACCAGCACGGAGATGAGCAAAAGCCAGGGGAGACGGCGGGGTGCGGAAAAGCTCACAGGGCTTGCTCCCCAGATTCAGCTTGCGGTGGCTCGATACCCATTTCATGCAGCGCTGACTGACAGCGGCCGCAGACGCCGTGCCAGATGCCGTAGTCGGAGACGTCGGGCATGAAGTTCCAGCAGCGGGCGCATTTTTGGCCGCTGGCCTGGACTGCCCGGATTTCAATGTGGCCGCCCAGCGTAGCCAGAATTACTTCTGCTTCGGAAGCCTGAAGTGTGGGACCAGCGGTTGTGTACTCTCTTACTCGTACCGTTGAAACATTGAAGATTTCCTTCAGTTGGTCAGACGAGTACCGTAGGAGGAGTGATAGTGCTTCACCCGATGCCTCAATTAACACATCTGCTTCAAGAGCCTTGCCAATGTTCTTAGTCTGGCGCTCTTGCTCCAGCTTGCGTAGTACCGCATCTCGAATATCGAGCAGCTGCTTCCACTCTTCCATCAGCGCGGCCGGGTCATCACTGAAGATTTCTTCAGGCTTGGGAAATAGCGCAAGGTGCACGCTTGCCTCCCGACCCTCGACTGCTGGCAGATACTCCCACACTTCATCGGAGGTGAAGCTCATGATGGGCGCGACCAGCCGCACCAGTGCCGCCGTCACCTTCCACAGCACGGTTTGCGCGGAACGGCGAGCCTGGCTGGTGGGCGCGAACGTGTACATGCGGTCCTTAAGCACGTCGAGGTAGAAAGAACTCAAGTCAACGATGGCGAACTCGTTCAACGCCTGGTACACGCGATGGAACTCGAACGCCTCGTACCAGCCGAGGATTTTTTCGGCCAGGTCGCGGGTGCGGGCCAGCATATAGCGGTCGAGCGGCAGCAGTTCGGCCTCAGCCACCTGGTCGCGCGCGGGATCAAACTCGCCAACGATGTCGAAAGCCGGCAACGAGTGTCTCAGATTCCCAAGCAAAAAGCGGAAAGTGTTGCGCAGCTTGCGATAGAGCTCGGCGCAGCGGGCCATCAGGTTTTCGCTGGCCGCCATGTCTTCGCGGAAATCGACGCTCGCGACCCATAGGCGCACGATCTCGCCGCCCATGCGATCGGCAATATCGACGGGGTCAACGCCGTTGCCCAGCGACTTTGACATTGCGCGGCCCTGCTCATCGAGCGTCCAGCCGGCCGTTGCCACATGCGAATAAGGCGCGCGGCCCCGCAACGCAACCGAGGTGAGCAGGGAAGAATGGAACCAGCCGCGGTGTTGGTCGCCGCCCTCGAGATAGAAGACTTCCGTGCCCTTTCCCTCCTCGAATGATTTGTAGACCGGATTCAGTTCCGTGTCCGCCTCGCACACCGCGAACCAGCTCACGCCGGAGTCGAACCACACATCCAGAATGTCGGTCTCCTTGCGGAAAGTCTCGCAGCCGCAATTGGCGCATTTGGTCCCGGCCGGCAGCAGCGACTCCACCAGCGACGTGTGCCAGGCTTCGGCCCCCTCGCGGTCAAACAGGCCGACGATCTTTTTATTCAGCTCCGCATCCATGATTGGCTTGCTGCACTGGTCGCACATAAACACGGCGATGGGCACACCCCAGATGCGCTGGCGGCTGATGCACCAGTCGGGGCGCGTGGCGATCATGTTGGTGATGCGTTCTTTACCCCATGCGGGATCCCAGACCACCTTGTCGATCTCTTCGATGGCTAACTGCCGGTACGTTGTCTCGGAGCCGTCGGCGCGCTTCATGGGAGTTTCAAGCGAGACGAACCACTGCTCCGTTGCGCGGAAGATGACCGGATGATGGCAGCGCCAGCAGTGCGGATACGAGTGCTCAAGCGGGCCGCCGCCCATCAACGCGCCGCGCTCTTCAAGCATGGCGATGATGATCGGGTTTGCCTTCCACACGTTCAGGCCTTCGTAAGCAGGCGGTTGGTCGAAGTGCCAGGCCTCGGGATCGACATGGATATGTCCGCTGGCATCGACGCGGCAGGTGGGGTCGAGGCCGTATTTCATGCCAGTGTAAAAGTCGTCTGCGCCGTGCGCGGGCGCGGTATGCACAGCGCCGGTTCCGGTGTCGGCCGTGACGTAAGTTGCCAACACGCCGAGGATGGTGCGGTCGAGGAACGGGTGCTGGAAGTGAACGTTGTCAAGCACCGAGCCCTTGAAGCGCGCCACTTCGACGGCGTCCTTGAGCTGTTTGCAGGCGGCCTTCACGCTCTCAACCAGTGAAGCAGCGACGATGTATACGTCGCCTTCCTGTTTAAGCGCCACGTACTCAAAGTCGGGATGGAAGGCGACCGCCAGCGACGCCGGCAGGGTCCACGGAGTCGTGGTCCAGATGATGGTGTAAACCTGGTTGGCGGCGAGCAGGGTTTTCAATGCCTCGTCGTGCGCGGAGCCGTCGTCGAGCATGGCATACCGAACGTACACCGAGGGGCTGGTGTGGTTTTCGTACTCAACTTCCGCTTCAGCCAGGGCGGTGCGGTCGTGGATGCACCAGTAAACCGGCTTCAGGCCGCGGTAGACGAAGCCTTTCTCCAAAAAGCCGTAGAACGCCTCAAGGGTCCGCGCCTCGTAGGCGCGCGCCATGGTTTTGTAGGGTGTTTCCCAGCGGCCCAGGCAGCCGATGCGCTCAAACTGCTCGGTTTGCAGGTCAACATACTTCTGTGCGTAAGCGCGGCAGGCATCCAAAACGGCAGGAGCCGGCATCTCCAACTTCTTACGGCCAAGTTTTTCGTCGACCTTGATCTCGATAGGCAGGCCATGGCAATCGAAGCCGGGAACGTAAGGAGCGTCGAAGCCGGCCATGGACTTGGATTTGATGACAAAGTCTTTCAGTCACTTGTTTAGGGCGTGACCCAGGTGAATGGGGCCGTTAGCGTAGGGAGGGCCGTCGTGGAGCAGGTAAGCCGGGCTGCCTTTGCGGGCCTTGCGGATCTGCTGGTAAAGGCCCAGGGACTTCCAATGGGCCAGCCGAAGCGGCTCATTATGGGGCAGATTGGCCTTCATCGGGAAGGTGGTCTGGGGAAGGGTAAGCGTCGCCTTCAACTCCGGCGGAGAGGGCATCATAACTCCATTACTGGTAGCGGACTCGGATCTTATTTCAGTTTAAACGTTGGGGCGTAGTTTTTTGGGTAACAAAACGGGAGGGGTTGCCGTCTATTATTTATGGGAACTCGAAATGGGCAGGAATACCAGACTGCGGATTTTGAGATTCCCTTCGATGGGAATCGCAACTCCGAGACAAGTACGCCCGGGATCAAGCATAATGGAGCAATAGACGGATGCTCGCGAGATGGGCGGTCGGGCATGGGATCGGTGAAGCTGCAGACTGTGCATGCGGGAACCCCTGAGCCATCAATGAATATGGGAAACGATCTACTGACAGAGACACAGTCGAACGCGACGCAGGACCCGACCGAGGGCCACGAACTCGACGCCTTCCTGGGTAAGGCGTTCGAGGAGAAGCCTCTCTGGACGGACCTCTACGAGAGCGTCCGCGACGTGTTTTTCCCGCCCAAGCTTCCCCCTCTCGAACTCACATCGACTCCGATCCCGGTGCCGGACCGCATGGCGGTCAAGGCGAATCCCGTGGCGATTGGGATTTCGACCACCATCAACGGGCTGATCCTGGCGCTGGTGCTGTTTCTCGGGGTAAGGCAAGTTATCAAAGCGGTTGCGCCGCAGACTTTGACAAATATCGACGTGGGCGACTTCAAGGCGCTCCCTAAACCGGATAAGGCGGGCGGCGGTGGTGGCGGCGGCGACCGCAGCATGCTGCAGGCCAGCAAAGGCAAACTGCCCAAGCTTGAAGATAAGCCGGTTGTGCCTCCGCAAGTGCAGACCCTTGAGAAGCCGATCATCCCGATGGAATCGGCCATCAATGTTCAGAAGAACATTACTTTGCCTGACAATGACATGCCCGTTATCGGCATGAAGAGCTCATCGAATATTGTTCTCTCGAACGGCACAGGCAGCGGCGGCGGAATGGGCAGCGGCAGCGGTGGCGGACTAGGTTCCGGCAGCGGTGACGGGTATGGGCCTGGGTACGGCGGCAATGTTGGCGGCGGGCTTTACCACATTGGCGGCGGCGTTGCTGCGCCGGTGCTGTTGCACCAGGTCGATCCGGAATTCAGCGACGAGGCTCGGCGCGCCAAGTACCAGGGCGTTTGCATGATCTCAATCATTGTGGACGTGAATGGCAATCCGCAGAACCCGAGAGTGGTAAGGCCGTTGGGCATGGGACTGGATGAGAAGGCCCTCGAAGCCGTAAAGCAGTTCCGTTTCAAGCCGGCCCTCAAGGATGGTAAAACGCCGGTTCCGGTGATGATCACCGTCGAAGTGAACTTCAGACTCTACTAAGCAAAACCTCAAAACCAATCAAGAGCGAGGCCTTCGGGCTTCTCTCTTTTTGCGTGGGGTTGATTCTGAATGCGCCTCAACCGTTTGATTGATTCTCGCGCATATCGTTGCTCACTTATACTTGCTGCTATGTTTTCGACAATTCGATCGGCAACTCTCACAGCACTGCTGGCGGTTGCCGTTTCCCCATACGCTTCCCCACAGTCCACAAGCGGCGCAACGCCCCAGCCTGCAACGCAGGCCCCGGCGGCACAGGCGCCGTCTGCCGGCGGTGTTGACACCGCCGCTCTGCAGGCGCCGCAGTACGATGCGCAAAAGCGGCCTATTACCGCGGGCGGATTTGTGCAGTCGGGGCCGGTGATCTTTGAGGACATCTCAGAGAAGGCGGGACTGACCCACTGGACACATAAGATGGGGACGCCGCAGAAGAAATACATTATCGAAACCAACGGGTCGGGCGTGTGCCTGGTGGACTACGACAACGACGGCTGGCTCGATATCTATATCGTGAACGGCTCGACTTTTGACGCGCTCGACGGCAAGGAGACGCCGCCTCATGCCGCCCTGTTCCACAACAACCACGACGGTACCTTTACCGATGTGAGCGCCAAGGCCGGCGTCGCCAACGACCGCTGGGGATTTGGCTGCGCCGTGGCCGACTACGATAACGATGGATGGCCCGATATTTTTGTGTCGAACTGGGGAAAGAACCGGCTTTACCACAACGATCGCAACGGCACGTTTACCGATATGGGCGAAAAGGCGGGCGTGCAATTGGGCAACTGGTCTACCGGGCCTACGTGGGGCGACTACGATGGCGACGGTAAGCTTGATCTCTTTGTGCCCGGCTACGTTCACTTCGATCGCGACAACCTGCCATCGAGCGGCGAGAACGGTGTGGCGAATACGTTCTGCACATTCCGGGGAGTAAACGTGAATTGCGGTCCGCGAGGACTGAAAGGCGAGCCCGACCATCTCTTCCATAACAACGGCGACGGCACTTTTACCGATGTGAGCGAGAAAGCAGGCGTAGCGGACAAGCCCGGCTATTACGGCCTCACATCGCTGTTTGTCGACATTAACAACGACGGAAAACCCGACTTGCTGGTGGCCGATGACTCAACGCCGAATTATCTCTACATCAACAAGGGCGATGGCACCTTTGAAGACGACAGTTATTCATCAGGCTATGCGCTCAACGAGGCGGGGCGCGAGACT